>Ga0208953_1001574_pt1 | contig 12538 bp, 12 predicted proteins | sample RifOxyB2_FD_184033 | JGI IMG/M metagenome (GOLD analysis project Ga0208953, IMG submission 184033) | Groundwater microbial communities from Rifle, Colorado - Rifle Oxygen_injection B2 (SPAdes) | ecosystem: Environmental > Aquatic > Deep subsurface > Groundwater | place: USA: Rifle, Colorado... | reverse complement strand
TTCGATGGACGGCAGTATGCGCCCCATTTGCACGGGTATGAACATATAAACGGCAGCCGCGGCGGCCACAGCCACGGTTATGATAAGCAGGGTTTGTTCCCTTTTATTTAACGCCATGTGATGTATCCGTCCTTACCGCAGCCTCAATCTCGAAATCAACAAGGTTTTTATCCTCTACTTTAATAAGGCGGGCGCCCTTGCCCGCAACATGTGAAAAATAGGGCGAACGCACCATCCGCCCGGTTATAAGCGAAACCGCCGCGTAGGAATTTGTGCGTCCCCTGATCAGCAATGTTGACTGCTCTCGTTCGTAGCGTAGCTGCAGCAAATAAGCGTTTGAAGGTATAATCGAGTTGAGTTCCCTCAATATCTCAAGCGGTAAAAATGCATCTGCTGAAAATTTATCGGCAACGGCAAGCTGGCCGGATTTCTTTTGCAGCATGGCGAACTCATGCCTGGCCGCGTCCAACCGCCGGGTAACTTTCCGGTTTTTTTGCAACGCGGCAAAGTTTGTCGTAAAATAAAAAACGGCTGCGCCGGCAATAATTGCGCCGGCAATCGCCGCGGCGCGTAAAATTGTGCGCCTTTCCTTACGCCGCGCAAGCGCCGCTTTTTCAGCGTCCGGCAGGAGGTTGACCGAACTTGCATCCGTAAACGTTTCGCCGGCCAGCGGAAGAAAACGTCCGTCTGCGGCGGCTCCATCCGGAAAAACCGGCAACGGCGCCGCCTTTAAAATAGAAACCTCGTAACCGGCATGTCCGGCAAGAGAGGCGACGGCTTCGTCGCGGTAACGCCCGGCGACAAAAATGTGTTTATCGAAAGTCCCCGGATACGTTACCGCAAACGCGGCCAGGGACTGCGATATTTCATTGGCCAATTCTTTTTTCCAGTCTTCGCCTGGTAATTGTGAGCGATACCTCAGGCTGCGGCTGAATACCACTACGCCGCGCACAAAAAAATCTATTTCCCAGGCATCGTCGCCGGCAAAGAAAAACGCGAACGTTTCGGCCGGCGACGCGTTTTGCGAAAATAATTTCTGAAAAGCAGTTGATGTTACGCTGATGCGTTCAAGCGTAGCGCCGGCAAAACGAAGGATTTCATCGTAACGGCGCAGCATTTCAGTGCGGGCCGCCAGCAGCATGACGGCGCCCGCAGAAACAGCATTGGCGGCGCCTGTTGAATAATAGCCCAGTGTCGCTTCTTCCGCCGGGAACATGATATATTTTTCAAGCTCGAAACGCAGCATACATTCAAGTTCCCGCTCGTCTGCCGGCGGCAGAGTTACGGCGCGCATAAAAACCTGGTGCCGCGGCGCTATCAACGTAACCGGGTACTTTTGTATGCCGAAACCGGCCGGCAATGACCCGAGAGCCGAAGCTACCTGTTTGCGTTCTTCTTCATCCGAAGAAAATGTGAGCGGCTTTTCGACAAGATCGGTGATGACGGCTCCGGATTTTTGACGGCGGCAGCGCGCAATACGAATAGCGACGCTGTTCCATTCGATTATGATAAAATAATTATTAACTGTCATAATTCCCGCCAGTAACGGATGTGTATGACGCTTCCGATTTTCTCAAGCATGGCTTCCACGGTTTTGGCCGCGCCGCCAGTGTTCCCGACGGAACGAACCTTAAAAAATGACGAACGCACGGTAATTTGCGAAGCGATACGGCCAAAGAGCTCTCCGCCGGCCAGGGATTTCAGCATATCCTCTTTTTTAAACGGCGTATCGTCGGCTGTGCCGTCAATCCCGTCGGGGCCGCTGCGGGCAGCGATTACCGCCTGCGCCAGGGGATAATTGCCTTCTAACAGCGCGGCAAGAACATCCGTGGAAGCGGTATTGATGTTAATTTTTCCCCCGGAGTAAACTGTTACCGTGTTTAAAATGGCGCCTGGCATATTCTGCCCGTCATTGCCGCGTATAAGCGCAAGCTCTTCCACTGAATCCAGGGGCGCGTCTTTGCAGTGGCGCGGCGGCTCGCATGCCTGGTAATACAATTCCTCTGCGCCCGACGGCCGCAAGACAGTATCGGCATCCTGCCAGTCCCGAAGCGAGTCAATAAATTGCCCGCGGTTTGCGTAATTTAACATCATCAGCAGGCGATTAAGCAGTTCATCCCCGGCGCTGGAAAGATTCAGCTTGCCGTCCTCGTCTTCCACCGATATAACCAGCGTGCCGGCTGTCTCCAGCGACTGCGCATACGCCCCGGCCGCGCGTTTCCACGGCTGCGATAGCGCGATAAAATCATTGTTTTCCTGCTGTAATTCGGCAATTACGCATTGAACGCCCGCCGCCGCGATTCCCAACGCCTGCATTTCATGCAACGGATAATGGGCGCGCCGCAATTCAAGCCGGGTTGCATAAGCGCACGCAAGCACCGTGCTGACCAGCGCAACGGCAATCCACAACAACGCAACCAGAGCCGCGCCGCTAGAATTTCCTGGTTTTCGGCAAGTCGCTTGCGAAAACAGGGACAACCGTGCTGATTGTTTCATGAGATGGATCCGTTTCATTTTCATCGAATTTCAGCGTAATCCTTACAAGCAGCGGCAACTGATTGCGGTATTGCGCATACTGATTTGTTCCGCCTGCCGCCCATTCGTCCGCCCATGTTTTGCCGTCGAAATACTCAAGTTTCAGCGACTGCGCAAGCGGCGCTACTACGGACAGCTCCGCTTCAAAGGGTTTTGTCCTCGGCGACGGAAATCCCAATACCTTTCTTACCAGCCCGCGCTCCGGCGTAGCGGCGTCGGCATCAACGTAGTATTCGACGCGCACAAGCCCCATGAGGTTGCCATGCCTGCGCCAGGTGACGAATTCGACGCGGCTTGATTCGCTGCCCGGATGTGTTCGGGCATATCCCCTGAAAGCCATCGCATCGCCCGATTGCGAGACGAAAGCGCAGCGAAGATCGCACGATATCTCGCGCCATGCCCGGCGCAGGTTTTGATTAACCCACGCGCGCTCCTGCACGGTTCTGGATGCGCGTATGATAGCGCGAAACGACTGGTAAACCACGGCGCTTACCGTCGCAAGTATTGTAACCGCAACCAGCAATTCCAATAGCGTCAGGCCGTTTTTTTTCATCCCGGATTCTGCGTGGCGACAAGAGTCATTATCCCGGCTTCTTTCTGCATCTGCGCCTGCCGCCACTGTATGGTTATAAAGTATCGCTTGACATATTTTGAAAGCTCTTCGGACACAGCATTATACTTATATTGCGCACGTTCATCGCCCTGCGGCGACGCATCCCATTGCCGTAGAAAAATTCCGGCAAGAGCCTCCTGCCCGGCGGCGGCGGCCGAACAAACGCTGCGCGCCGTTTTGCCGGCGCCAAGGCAGGCGGTTACCGCCTGTAACGAGGCGCCGAGTATAACGGCAAGCACCGCCAGCGCCACCATTACTTCGATAAGCGTAAAACCTGTCATTGCTTTTGAATGCCCCTTTAGCATTTTGAAGTTGTCGTCGTCATTGCGAGCCCAAAGGGCGCGGCAATCTCGCTTTTCATCAGAAGCAACTTCGAGATTGCTTCGCTTCGCTCGCAATGACCTAAAACTGCTCAAGAGACATGCTTTTGAATTATGCATTTTCCCATTATTCCGTCGAGTGACAGATGGATGCGGTTGCCGGCCGCGTTTCGCAGCTCGATTGCGAAATCGGCGGAGCTGCCATCCGGTTTAAAAACGATTGACCCGGGAGAAGCGACTGTTATTTCCATGCCGCGCGGCAATTTCCGGCGATGATGCAGGGAATCTTTTACCGGCGCGAAAACACCGGGTTCGTTTACGACGTCCTTTTCAAAAAGCAGGGAATACATTTTTGCGTCCGTGTCGAAATCAATGCGATAATTGCGGCCCTCGAAAACAGCCGTATCGCGCGCATAAGCGATTATCGCCTCAAGCGTTTGCGCCTGGCCTTCAAGCGCCGAAGCGGCCGCAAAAGAGCGCATGGCCGGCCAGCTTAACGCAAAGAAAATGCCGATACAGACTCCGACAAGGCATATCTCGATAATGGTAAACCCCCCGCGTTTTTTCATTATTCTTCCCAGTTCGCAATGTCGTCATTACCGCCTTCAATTTTGTTCGGGCCGAAGGAAGCAAGATCGTAATCGGAATTGTGTATGCCCGGGCGACGGTACAGGTAAGGCGTTCCCCACGGATCGCCGCCTATGCGCTTTTTCAGGTAAGGGCCTTTCCATTTTTCGATGGCAGCCGGCTTTTCAAAAAGCGCGTCCAGCCCCTCCTCCATGGCAGGGAAACGGCCGTTGTCCAGCTCGAAGGCGTCAAGCGCAAGCCCGAGGTTCTCTACCTGGAGCCGGGCCGCCGAAATGCGCGCTTCTTCGCTTCGGCCTGTAAGCCGCGGTATAACCACCGCCGCAAGGATGCCTATTATCGTTATCACCAGCATTATCTCAATAAGCGTAAAACCCGGCTTTTTATTTTTCATTTATTTCTCCTTGATGTCAATGCCGTTTAGCTAAGGTTTTTATCTCCACCAAATCAGTTTCCTCTCCCCTCCGGGGAGAGGATTAAGGTGAGGGGTGGTTCAATATTGCGGCGATTTCCCCCTCATCCTGCCCTTCTCCCCGCCGGGGAGAAGGAACCTCAATGTGTTCCCGAACTTATCTGGAACACGGGCAGCAGCAAGGCCATGGCCACAAAACCTATCAGAAGCCCTATCGCAAGTATAATCAGCGGCTCGACAAGCGAGGTGAGCGTTTTTAACGAATAGTCCACTTCCCGCTGGTACACGTCGGCCATGCGGTTTAACGCCCCTTCCAGATTTCCCGTTTCCTCGCCGATGGCTACAATATCGGCCGCAAGCGGCGGAAAGAAAACGCTGCGCCGTAACGGCGCGACAATTCCCCTGCCCTCGCGCACGCTTTCGCTTATCGAAGTTATCTCTTCGGAGACAAGCGCGTTGCCCGTGGAACTTTTAACCATCGCAAGCGCTTCGAGCAGCGGGACGCCGTTTGCAAGCAGCGCGGCCAGCATCCGCGCAAAGCGGGCGGCCAGCTCTTTGCCGAGAATACCGCCGATAAGCGGGATGCGCAAAAACAGGCGGCCGGACGCGCTTTTGCCGGCGTCGCTTTGCATGTACCGGCGCAAAAAGAAAGCGCCAGCCGCCGCGGCGGGAATATAAATGTACCAATAATTTTTTAAAATAAGGCCTGCCAGCACAAGAATGCGCGTGGGCAGGGGAAGCTGCTGGCCTATATCCGCAAACATTATCTCAAACCTCGGGATAACAAAGACGAGAAGAAAAATAATACTTACGAATCCCATCAGAAGCATGACCGCGGGGTAAGTAAGCGCCGATTGCAGCCTGTGTTTGAGTTCTTCTTCCTTTTCGCGAAACTCGGCCAGCCGCCGCAGCACCGCCTCCAGAAGCCCGGCGTATTCGCCTGCGCGCACCATGCCGGTGTAAATCTGCGGGAACAAATCCGGATATTTTTGCAGCGTTTCCGAAAACGCGCGGCCGCCCTGGATTTCGCCGCAACAGGCGGCTAAAATTTCCTTTAGCGCCGCGTTTTTCGTCTGGCGTTCAAGAACGCCGAGGGAACGCACAAGCGGCATACCGGCATGCAGCAAATCGGCCAGGCGACAGGTAAAAAGTGTTATTTCCCCTGAACGTATCCTGGCAAACCCCGGCAATGAAAACCTGCGAAAGCCCGTTTTATCTTCCGGCTCGCGTATAGTAACTGGATACAAACCCAGCGCTTGTATCTTTAAAGCGGCGGCCTTGGGCGTGTCGGCGTCAACAATATCTGAAACCGATGCGCCCGACACATTTTTTGCGGTGTAGCGGTATAATGTCATTCGGCGCCGTCGCCCTCCTGCGTTACGCGTATAATCTCTTCTATCGAAGTTCGCCCCGCCTGCACCTTGCTCCAACCATCATCGCGCAGCGTGCGCATACCGCGCGTCACGGCTTCCTCTTTTATGGCTCCTGCGGATGTTTTATTTAGCACAAGCTGTTTCATGTGATCGTCCATGCGCAACAGCTCGTAAATGCCCGTGCGGCCTTTGTAGCCGGTATGGCGGCAGGCCTCGCAGCCCGGCCCCTGTGCATAAATTTTACCGCCAAATCCCGCGGGAAATCCGATGCGCGCAAGAAACTCGCGGCCGGGATTATCTTCCTTGCGGCAGGCGGGACACAGCAGCCGCACAAGCCGCTGGCCGATAACCGCTTCTATGGAAGATGACACAAGGTACGGCTCTATACCCATATCAACCAACCGCGTTATGGCGCCCGGCGCATCGTTCGTGTGAAGCGTGCTGAAAACCAGGTGGCCTGTCAGTGAGGAACGGATGGCAATTGCCGCTGTTTCCTGGTCGCGGATTTCGCCTACCATGATTACATCCGGGTCCTGCCGGAGGATGGAGCGCAGGCCGTTGGCGAACGTAAGCCCTATTTTACTATGCACCGAAACCTGGTTTATGCCTTTTAACTGGTATTCCACGGGGTCTTCTACGGTAATAATTTTTTTGTCGGGAGAATTGATGCGGTTTAGACATGCGTAAAGAGTGGTGGTTTTACCATGCCCCGTCGGGCCGGTAACAAGAATGATGCCGTGCGGCCGCTTTATCAATGCGGCTAATTGGCATAAATGATCCGGGGGAAGGCCGAGTTGTTCCAAACCAAGAAGCATCTGCGTGCGCGGAAGCAGACGGATATCAACGCTTTCCCCGTGCAAAATCGGCAGGGTTGAGACGCGCAGGTCAATATCGGCGCCGTCAATCCTGAAACGGATGCTGCCGTCCTGCGGCAGACGTTTTTCGGCGATGTCCATATTGGCCATTATCTTGATGCGCGAAATGATGGCAGACTGGAATTGTTTTACCGCAACAGGCGTCGGCGCTTTGTGCAGGATGCCGTCAATGCGATAACGCAGGAGAAGATCGTCTTCAAACGGTTCGATATGAATGTCGGTGGCGCGATCGGCGTACGCTTCGCGGATAATCTGGTCAACAAACCGCACTATGGCAAAATCCTCGTCGGTTTCAAGCACGCCGACGCCCGTATCCGCGCCGTCGTCGGCCATGGCCGCTTTGTCGCCGGAGGCCATCTGCTCTATCATTTCCGCGCCGACGCCATAAAGTTTTCGTAACGCTTTCAGTATTTCAGCTTCCGTGGCCAGCGTAACGGTAACATCGCAGCCCAGGAGCAGGCGAATATCGTCGAAGGTGTGAAGGTCAAGCGGGTCAGAGGCAGCTATGGTAAGAACGCGCCCTTCCTGCTTCAAAGGAATGATTTTATGGCGGTAGGCAAACTTTGCGGAAATTTTTGCGCCTAAGGCGGCGTCAATGGCCTGGCCGGATAATTCAACGACGGACAGGCCGAACTGAGCGGCGAGTGCGGCGGTTACATCGGTATCTTTTACCCACCCGCGGCGCAGCAGAATTTTTCCCAGGCGCTCTGCGGCATTTTTTTGCTCGGCCAGCGCCGCCTGCAATTTGAGATCGTCGATTAACCCGTTGCGAAGAAGAAGTTGCCCCAGTAACGTTTTTTTCATGTGGTTGTCTCCATCAAATAGTAGCAAAAATGTGCCGGTATTATCAAGATTGGCAGTTTGCGGTCATTGCGAGCGAAGCGAAGCAATCTCGACGTTAGTTCTGACAAAAAGCAAGATTGCCGCGCCCTTTGGGCTCGCAATGACGACGACAACTTCAAAACGCTGAAGAGACACGAAAGATACACCTTGCCTTGCAGGGTGTTTTATTGATATAATACCATTAAATTCACAGTGGGGTACGACATGAAAATCCAGATAATTCGGCCTCTTGTTCTAACCGCTCTTCTTACCGCGTTATGCTTTACCGCGCTTCGCGCGGAGTTTGCCGTCATGACCGAACAGGAGTGGGCTGCCGCGCTCGAAGACGTTAAACTTCCTTCCTCGCCGGGGCTTTTACAGAAATTTGTCAATGTGCAGCAAACCATAGCGCAAATTTCCCGTCAGACCAGGGGCAACCTGCGCCAGGATAACTGGATAGAGGTTTTCAAACAGCTTGGCCTTGAACCGAAAAAAGACATGCAGTTCCCAGAATGGATAGCGCTGTTTGAAAGGGTCGGCATAGAGGCGAGAGACATTTCGGCTCCGCCTTTGCAAGAAACCGGTTCGCCGACGGTTGTCGAAAGCTCGGGCACTGCAAGCCCGGCGCCAGTTGAACCGTCCGGGCGCGCACAAACGCCTCTTTCGCCAATCCCATCCCCGGCCGCTGAAACGCGCCAACCCCCGGCGCAAACCAACGATTCATCTCCTGAGAAAAATCTTAAAACCGCCAGGATCTCGCTTGACCTGCGCGGGGCGGATATTTTCTCCGCGATCAAAATAATTTCCCAGAAAACCGGCTTGAGTATCGTAGCATCCAACAATGTGCGCGGTAACGTTACCATTTATTTGCAGGAAGTTGACGCGCTGGACGCATTTAAGATGATCCTCGAGATGAACGAGCTCGCATACGTGCGCGAGGGAAACGTGTTTAAGGTTATGACGTCCCAGGACTATGAACGGCTGTTCGGAAAACGATTTTACGATACGACGCGGGTTGAGTTTGTGCGGCTGAATTTTGCCAGGGCAACGGCCGTCGAAAAGATAATCACCCCCCTTCGCAGCAAGGTGGGCATGATCGTTACCGACTCCGGCACTAACTCGCTTCTTCTTATAGACACGGTGGAAAACATAGGTCTGATAAAGAATCTCATTTCCAGCCTGGACATACCTACGGAGACGAAGATTTTCAGGCTGGATTACTCGCAGCCTAAGGATGTCGTCGAAAAACTGAAGAACGTTGTCAGCCCCGGCACCGGCGACGTGCAGATGGACGAGCGCTCCGGGCAGTTGATTGTTACCGATTTCCCGGCGAAAATAAAGGAAATTTCGTCGCTGGTGGCCTCGCTGGACCGTCGCCCGAAAGAAGTGCTGATAGAAGCCAAGATCATGCAGATCATGCTTAACGACGAGTTTAACATGGGCGTAAACTGGGAATACATATTCGACAAAGTAAACGATTATTCGATAGCGGGAAAAGTAAGCGGAAATCTTAGCGCATTAAATGTCGGCGCATCCGGCGTGCGGTTAAGCGTGGGGACGCTTGCGGTGGATAATTTCACAACGCTATATGACGTGCTCCAGAGCGTGGGAAAGACCAATCTTATTTCATCTCCTAAAATCGCAACGATTGAAAACAAGGAAGCGAAAATACTGGTAGGCAGGAAAGAGGCTTACGTTACCACCACCGTTACCACCCCCGGCACGGGCGTAAGCACCACCGCGGAATCCGTTACCTTTATTGACGTGGGCATAAAGCTGTTCGTAACGCCTTCCATAGGCGACGACGGATTCATCACCATGAAGATAAAGCCCGAGGTAAGCTCCGTGGACCGCAATCTTACGACGTCTCAAGGCAACACCATTCCCATTATCCGCACGTCGGAATCGGAAACCACGGTTATGGTAAAAGACGGGATTACAATCGTCATAGCCGGCCTTATGGAAGAACGCAAGGAAAAGCAGGTAAGCGGCATCCCCATTCTTTCGCGCATACCCCTGCTGGGACTTCCCTTCAGGCGCACCAGCGACGCGACCATAAAAACCGAGCTCGCCGTTTTCCTGACCCCCCGCCTTATCTCCGGCGACATCTCCAACATCACCAAAGAAGAAAAGAAACGCTACAAGGTCACCGAATAACCCGCGGATTACCGCGGTGGCACTTATTCTCTCTTCCTTTCTGGAAAGGACAGATAATGGTGAACCAATGAACCCCATTCGTGTCGGTATTTTTCAGTGAGCAGGATGGCAAAAAGCGGTTGAGCTTGTGTGCGCATTTCCAGTTTGTCGTGCAGTATTTTTGCCAGGGAAAAGACCGCCTTGGGATAATATGCGCTGCTGGGAAAGCGATTGGTAAAGTGTTGGTAGAGTTGGTGGGAGTGTTGCCACTGTTCCAGCCGTTCTGTCAGCGTTGAAAGTTGGAATAGCTCTCTCTCGGAAGCGGCGTTTCCGCAGCGTTCCGGTGGAAACGAACGGAACATGTCTTCCAGCAGAACGCCAGCAAACTCGGTGTTGCCGGCATCCAGCATGACGTTTGCACTCCGGATAGTTTCAGCGACGTATGCCGCCATATTTTTTGTTGCGCGATATATGTTCAGGAGGCTCTGCGAAGCCTGTGTTTCGAACGGCTGTAACGAGAGAACTTCTTTCAGCAGCGGTTCGGCAACGGAGTAGTCCCCCATTTTCTCCGCACGTATTGCCTTCTCAAGTTTCATTTCCTGGCTAACGGCGCTTTTTTCGGCTTTTTCTTCCCATACTTTTCCTATGCTTGTGAGTTTTATCAATAATGCCGCTGCCAGGCCGAACGCAAATCCGCCTACATGCGCCCAATAGGCCACAGCGCCGTGAACACCGTATTGCGCCATCATGCCCAGGAAAATCTGCTGCAACAGCCACAACGGAAGAATAAACCATGCAGGCACAAGAGTAAAGCCGGTTCGGGCCGAAACAAGCCCACCCAGGTAAAAGTAGAATAGTCGAATCTTTACGGTAGGATATCTTATGAGAAACGCGCCCATTATTGCGGATACGGCGCCAGATGCTCCCACCATTACCATATCCTTGTGCGGCGCGATCGTCAATTGCGTCGCTGCCGCGGCTGCACCTCCCCCAAGATACAGAGCAAGGAACAGAAACGGCCCCCAGCGGTCCTCAACACTGCATCCGACAATCCACAAGAACAGCATGTTAAAAAAAACGTGAAGAAAACCGGCGTGTAAAAACTGGTGGCTGATTATGTTGGGAAACGGTTTGGAAAACGACGAGAATCCGAAGGTGCGGAATACGGAAATCCTGTTCGTTTTTTCAGCGCTCAGTTTCATCGCAGAGTAGCGGGGATAGAGAATGCTGAATTGGTAATAGCTTTCGCCAGATAACCGTATCTGGCTGGCATTTATTTGTTCCAACACCTGTTCCATTTCAGGCGACGGAAACGATTGGGCGTTCAGTTCCTGTTCCGTGCGGGTTTTGATTTCCCGAGGGATTTCGGCATCGTTGACGATTATCTGCGCGATGCTTTGAGCGATTTCTTTATAGCTTCCTGCGTCAACGAGATGATTCATCAATTTTTTTTCCGTTGGCCATGTAAAGGCAAAAACGACCGCATTGACAATAATAAGTGCGGTCGTCAACCAGGGGAATGCTGTAAGTGAGATTTTTCGGCCAACAGGAAGAATTATCATGGGAAATTAAGGGATAAATGCGCTCTCGCTTACAGTGCCGGTCTGCAGGGAAAGACATTCTTTCGTTGTGCGAGCGATAAGTTGTTCAACCTGTTTTGAGTATATCTGAAGTACTGATTTAAGCACCAATCCGCTTTTCGGATCTATCCAGACTTGTATCCTTATTTCGCTATCCGGTCGCGATTCGACGCCTTCATAGAAGATCGTTTCTGTCCCCGCCACGATACCGCCTGGGCCTTTTTTAAAATTCGGAATGGGATTATTGTACCATTCGTCTCTGGTTTTTTTCGCTTCAGCTTCGGTTATGCTTGTCTTGCGAAAGCTTCCATTTTCCGGCGGCGCCATGCCTTCCGTTATCTCCGACTTTGTGTGAAGGCTTTGCCCGTCAAATATCTCGATGGAATGTACGGAATATTCCACATTGCGGCTATCGCTTTCGATGCGGTAACGTTTTCCGTCGCATATCACGCGTATTTCACGCTCGCTTTTTTCAGAGCTTATCATATTTTCATCCGTTTGTTTCCAAACTCCGCTAAAAGGAAAATTTTTTGCCGGCTCCTGGACGCACGATACGGCAAGCAGAGCTGCGGCAATTATTCCGGTTACTTTCAGAATCAATTGTTTATTACTTGCCTTCATATGACTCCTCCAGCAGCATTGGGCTGTAATTCGGTTGCTGGGGCAAAATACCGCTGATTTCGTTTACATAATACGTGAATTGAGCATTCGCCGCTTCATCAATGGATGGCATAAATTCATTCTTTCTTATCCATTCGCCGGCGGTTACCATCCAGAAGCCGCCTGTCTTTTCCAGTTTGAATACGCCTAACGCTCTCTCGCCGCTGGGCCGATCCTGCCCGGTTGCTTTTATCACTGCCTTATCGCCAACCGATTTTGTTTCGGCGATAACGCAGTTTGATGGCCAGTTTGCCGAAATTACGATCAGGTCGAACAGAGATTCGAGTCCCTGAATATATTCTTTTGTCGCATATTTTTCCAACGCCTGGCGCCGATTAAATACCATCGCTTTCTGAAATTCCAAAAAGGCAGCTTCCGGAGTCGCCGCAGCCTTTTTGGCGCATCCTCCGGCCATCATGGCAACTATTCCCACTGACAACGCAACTGCTATCGCCCCGGCTTTTCTCATCAGCATCATACATTCCTCCTATGTAGACAGAATAACATTCAACGCACAAAATATATCAAATATTTTTCGGCTTTTCAAAACAATCGTCATAGCCGGCCTTATGGAAGAACGCAAGGAAAAGCAGGTAAGCGGCATCCCCATTCTTTCGCGCATACCCC
>Ga0208953_1001567_pt1 | contig 12585 bp, 5 predicted proteins | sample RifOxyB2_FD_184033 | JGI IMG/M metagenome (GOLD analysis project Ga0208953, IMG submission 184033) | Groundwater microbial communities from Rifle, Colorado - Rifle Oxygen_injection B2 (SPAdes) | ecosystem: Environmental > Aquatic > Deep subsurface > Groundwater | place: USA: Rifle, Colorado... | reverse complement strand
GGTTGGCTGGTAAATCTCGGCGGCCATGCCTTTATCTTACATATAAGGAGGGGTGTGTGTCCAGACCGACGGGAGATTTTTAGCGGGGTAGAGACGGGTTTACTGAATATTTACGAGGATTAGTGCGGAAAAACTATGTTTATATCCGCAGTTAATTCTGTCTTATACATTAGTTTTTGGTCTTACACGTATTGCACAGATTTTTCGCAAGCATTATTCGTGATAAAAGCGCATTAAGCTGTAATTTTCCAGCTACTGAGGCCTGCGACGCAACGGTAAAAATGTACCCGCCGCGTCTTGCCGGCGGCTTGTCATTCAAAGCGCCCGCAACGGACCTTAACGCGGCTTTTAAGCGGGAGAAAAGGTAAACCCACACATGTATAGTCCAAAGAAAGTTCCAGCGCCCCCTGAAAAGCGGGAATTAAACCGACTAAAGGATTCAGAAGCCATCTACCGGACACTGCTGAATGCCACGCCATATGGGATATTTATCTTAGGTAGAGGAAATGGATTCCTGGAAGTGAACAGAGAGGCATGCCGCCAACTGGGCTATACAAAAAAAGAACTACTGAGAAAAAAACCTTTTGATATCATAGGCCGTAACCAGGCTGAATTCTCAAAAAAACGAACAAATCGGTTCAAAGCCGACGGCAGATTCAAACAATGCATGCACCGCCGCAAGGATGGGACGGAGTTCCCGGTAGAAATGGTCGTCCGCAAGATAATCTGCCGCGGACAGCCCGCATCTTTTGCTATTGTCAAGGACATAAGCAAAGAGAAAAGAATAAATGCCGCTATGGCGGATAGCGAAAAGGAGCTGCACGCGATCCTGGACAACGCCCCGGTCTATGTATTCATGACCAGGAATGAGAGAATAACCTACGTTAATAAGCGGACCTTTGAAGATTCCGGGGCCGGGAACCGTGAAGAACTTATAGGCAGGAAGGTGCAGGATTTAGTAGCACCGCCCTTCAAGGATTTAATGGAGCGGCGCTTTAGAACGCTCTTTCAGAAAAAAAAATCCGCCCCGCAGGCGAACATACAGTTAGTAAACCTGAAAGGCAAAGTTATAGACATCACTATCCAATCCATTCCAATACGGCACCAGAGCGAAGACCTTGTTATCACGTTCGCGATCGATATTTCGGAAATCAAACGGACCGAATGCAAACTTAAAGAAAGCGAACGGCTTTATAAAACACTGACTGAATCCATCCCCGACTATATCTATCTTCTTGACCGGCAAGGCAGGGTGACCTACCGCAACCGCTACCTGGCCCAATTCAGGACGGACCCGCTGGGGAAGTTGCAGGACGAAATATTTCCTCCGGAATCGGCGAAAAAACACATGGAAGTGATAAATCGCGTCTTCTCATCAAGAGAACCCAGCACCCGCGTGGAATATATCCCATATCATGGCAATAACAACGGAATATATTTTGAGAACCGAATTATTCCGGTAAAGGGCGGAACCGCCGGATTCAACAGTATCCTAGGCATTACACGCGATATAACACAGCAAATAAAGACGGAAGAGGCGCTCAAAAATTCGAACACCGAACTGGCCCTTTACGCCAAGATCGACGCCCTTCTCCTGTGCTGCCACGGCAACGATATGTACGGCGAAATAATGGAGCTTCTCAGCCGCACCTTCTCCGCGGACTGCGGAATCTTCGGCTATATCGATGAAACCGGAGAACTGGTGGCGCCCCGTCTGCCGAAAAACCTTGCACGGAAGTGCGCTATAATAAAGCTGCCTCTACATCTTAAAATACGCCGCAACAGCCCTCCCGTGTTCGGCGCGGCCATATCCGCCAAAGGGAGGATCATCCGCCTTAAGCAGCCGCACAAGCTGTTCAACGGACGCCTGAAGATCTCCGAAGTTATAAATGTTCCACTGATCTTCAACCATAAAGCCATAGGCATCATCATGCTGGCCAGGAGAAAAGGCGCTTTCACAGGCGGAGATCTTAACAGACTCAAAGAAATATCCCGCCACTTGGCCCCGACCCTTAACGCCCGCCTGGAACACCGGAAGCAGGAAGTAGAAAACCGAAAAATGATAACCGAATTCATAAACGCACAAAAGATAGAATCCCTGGGCGTGATGGCGGGAGGCATAGCGCACGACTTCAACAACATGCTGGCCGGAGTTATGGCAAACCTATCCCTGCTGGCCATCGACGTGCCTAAGGAAAGGAAGGATTGGCACGAGATGATAACCGAGGCCATGGAGGCCGCGGAGAATTCGCGCTACCTGGCCCAACAGATCATAACTTTCGCCAAGGGCGGAAACCCCACAAGGAAAAATCTGAACTTTGGCGTTCTCACAAAAAAAGCCGCGCGTTTCGCCGTCCGCGGCTCCAACTGCACACCAAGGTTCGAAATAAATGACGACCTCTGGCATGCGAACTGCGACGAAATCCGAATCACACAGGTCATACATAATATTGTTTTGAATTCCATCCAGGCCACTCCCAAGGGGGGGAATATAACTATAACCGCGAGCAACGAGAGAATAAGCGATGACTCCACCTGGCCCCTGCGAAAGGGGCACTATATAAAATTATCCATCCACGATAACGGCTCAGGCATCACTCCGGAAAACCAGAAAAAAATATTCCTTCCATTCTTTTCAACGAAAGTCGGAGGCAAGGGACTGGGCCTGGCCATGGCCTATTCGATAATAAGGCGCCATAACGGACACATCACTGTGGAGTCCTCTCCCGGAAAAGGCGCCCGTTTCACCATATACCTGCCGGCCGCTACAGGTTCAAAAAGCGAGGGAACCATAGCGGACAAAAGCTTGGCGATAACAAAGGGACACGGACGCGTACTGATCATGGATGACAACGCCATGGCAGCCAGAGCGCTATCCAAGATGGTGGGCCGGCTGGGCTACACGCCGGTTGCCGCGCACAAAGGAGAGAAAGTCCTTCAGTTATACTTCAACGCCGAGAAAGCGGGCCGGCCCTTTAAGGCCGTTATCATGGACCTTGTCATGCCGGGAGCCATGGGTGGAAAAGAAGCCGTGCAACTTCTAAAAAAACTGCATCCGAAAGCGAAGGTGATAGTGTCAAGCGGATACTATGACGCCCCGGTACTGGCCGATCACGCTGCCTATGGCTTTGACGCCGCCTTGGTCAAGCCTTATAAAATCCATGAGCTCTCAAAAGTCCTTTCCGGGCTGCAAACCCTGCGCCGGTACGCCTTGCCGGGCCGGACAAGAAGTGTGACTTAGGTCAAATACGACTCCGCGCTTTTTGTGGTACAATTTTTCGGGGGGGATTTACTTACTAATCGGGACCGCGGTACTATCACGCGAGCCGGACAAGGCAAACGCCGGAGATAAAACCGGCGCGCCCATCCTCGCCACGTGGTGTTAAGTATGCCGCGCGCAATGCGCAGAGAATTTGTCGTCTCATTTTTTTTTGGGGGGGGGAGGGGATATGAGAAGCACTACCGCTGCCGGGAAAACCGACGAAAATTTACAACCGGACCGGAAAACCGCCTTCTGGGAATTCCACAGTATTCTGCACAAGGAATCTTTCCGGGCTATAGCCAAGCTTCTCTGCGAAACGGCCGGGAAACTTATCGGTGCCGACGCAAGTTATACGGCCATAATCAACCCCGCCGGCGGCAAGACTGAAGTATCATTTTGGGACTCCTCCAACCAGAAATACACCATAAGTTCCGTGCTTCCTCCTTATATATCGGACTCCAGCGGAAATATTAAAAAAATCTCCAAACCTTTCTACCAGAACGCCCTGACCGCGGATACCGGCAGGGAATATTACGCAGCCGGAGACGGGACATCCGCCAGAAACCTTCTGACTATTCCGCTGCTCATGGACAATTGCGCCCTGGGCTTTATCGGTCTAATGAACAAGCCGGGCGGCTTCACCGATAATGACGTCAGCAAAGCAGGCGACCTTTCCCATCTGGCCGCCATCGCCATTGCCAGGAACATAAGCCTGGAGATGCTAAGTTCCAGGGAAAGGCAGTATAGGGACCTTTTTGAACACGCGGGCGAATCCATAGTGGTTAACGATCTGCGGGGCGTTTTCCTGGACGTGAACAAGAAGGCCTGCGAGACGCTCGGTTACTCAAAAAGCGAACTACTGGGGAAGAACGTCCGCGATATCATGCATCCCGACCGCATTACCGGACTAAGCGCGCTCCTAAACAACACAAGATCAAAGGGCGAGGTGGTTTTCGAGACGGCCTGCCTGCACAAAGACGGTTATATAATAGATCTGGAAATCTCTTCCCGATTTTTTTATTATTACGGACACAAAACCGTACTTACGCTGGCTAAAGATATAAGCGAGCGCAAGAGGGCGGAGGATTCCCTGACGCACGATAAGGACCGCCTGGAAAGCCTCTGGAACATCTACCGGCACCGAACGGAAGGTGTAAAGGACCTGCTGGACTACGTCCTTGAAGAGGCCCTTCGACTCACCGGGAACCGGGCTGGGAACGTTTACAGGCGCTATTACGACGCCAAAAAAAATATTTTCGTCCTTGAGACCTGGGGCAGGGACATGGACAGGGACGCCTGCGTTATAACCGGACCTCGGACGCCGGCCCCCAGTCTGACGGGTATCTGGGGGGAAGCTCTTACGCGGCGTAGCCCCATCCTGTTGAACAGTGAGGAGGCTTTTAAAGAAGCGACCGGGAATTTCCCAGAGCGGGAAACTAAAGATCTAAGATATCTGGCTGTGCCGATCTTCCTCTCGGAACAGGACGCGGCGGTATTAGTTATGGAGCGTAAAACCGGCTCGTACACGGATTCCGACGCAGAGCAACTTAGCCTGCTGGTGAATTCCGTGCTGGAGCTGGTGCGGAGGAAAGAACGTGAAGAAGAATTCACCAAGAACCGCCTAATACTCAACGCTATAATGAACAGTTCCCCGGACGCCATCACCGCAAAAGATCTATCCGGGCGTTATACCATTCTGAACCTGTGCGCCTCCGCGCTCATGCATAAAAAAGTGGAGGAAGTATTGGGAAAAAGAGACGCTGAGCTCTTCCCGCCTGAAAAAGCGCGGAAGATACGCGAAATAGAAAAGAACATTCTGGCAAATAGAAGAGTTGAGACTTTTGAAGAGGAGGCCGGAGCGGGGGACAAAAAACGGGTTTTTTTGGTCACAAAGGGCCCCCTTTTAGACGACACTGGAAAAGTCATGGGGTTGTTTTCCCATGCGCGCGACATCACCGAGCACAAGCAGCTGGAAACGGAACTTATTAATACCCAGAAAACAGAATCGCTAAGCGTAATGGCAGCGGGTATAGCCCATGATTTCAACAACATGCTTACAGCGGTCATGGGAAACACTTCGCTGGCGCTGGAAAGCGTCCCGCCGAAAAGCCAGCTTTTCCGGCTGCTGAATAACACGCTTAAGGCGTCCAGAACCGCCCAGGAACTCACACATCAACTCCAGACTTTCGCAAAAGAAGAAGACGGAGCGGTCAAGAACACCCTGGACCTGCCCAGAGTTATAAAAGAAGCCGCGGCGCTGGCGGCTTCCGGCGCCAGAACAAAATTTGTTTTTGATTTCAACTCCGATACCCCTACGGTAAAAGGCAGCGAAGGGCAGCTGAAGCAGGTAATAAACAACCTGGCGCTTAACGCTTCTCAAGCCATGGAGCAGGGCGGCACTATAACTATAAAAACGGCCGCCGTCAATATACAGGAACGCATAACCCCGCGCTTAAAGCCGGGCGCCTATGCCAGGATAACTGTGTCGGACACCGGTCCGGGCATCCCCCAGCGCCACCTAGGCAAGATCTTCGACCCATATTTCAGCACCAAGAAAAGTGGGGGAGGATTGGGCCTTTCCATGGTGTACTCCATCATAAAGAACCACGGCGGGTATATAGGCGTAGTCTCAAAAGAAGGCGAGGGCGCCATATTCGTTATCTATCTGCCGGCCGCCGGCATAGGAACCGTGTGCAAAAACCAGAAACAAAAACCGCCGAAAACCGGCAAGGGCCGCATACTCGTTATGGACGACGACAAGTTCGTACTGGAGGTGCTGACATTGATGCTCAGGCGCCTGGGCTACACCACGGAAACAGCAGGGGACGGCAGAGCGGCGATAGCCGCCTACACCCGGGCGGCCGCGGGGAAACGGCCTTTCCGCGCGGTTGTTCTGGACCTTACCATCCCGGGCGGGATGGGCGGAGACGAAGCGGCGAGGCGGCTCAGGGCGATAGATCCGAACATTAAACTGGTGCTGTCCAGCGGTTACTCTAACAGTACGATAACGGCCAATAGCGCGGAGCACAGTTTTGACACCGTACTGCCGAAACCCTATCACATCAGGGAAGTGGGGGAAATAATGGCGAAATTACTTAAATCAGGGAGAAGAACGGCCGGTCGGCGAGGCTCCCATGCCGTCAGATGAAACCATGGATATGAGCCTATCCGGCCAGCGGTAAAGTAAAGTAGAAGGTGGTCCCCTTTCCGACTTCGCTGTCGGCCCAGATCCTGCCTCCGTGAAGCGCCACAAATTCCCTTACTATAGCCAGCCCCAGACCCACGCCTTCCCTCGGCGCGCCCGGACTTTCTATTTGTACGAATTTCTTGAACAGTTTTTTAAGGTCTTCGGCCGGGATACCGCGCCCTGTATCCCGCACGCCTATAATCACGTTTCTTTCGGTGTTTATGATCCTTGAAGAAGCCACGGTTATGGCTCCGCCCTTAGGCGTGGATTTTATGGCGTTTGAGATAAGATTCGTAAGCACTTGCACGATACGGGGATAATCTGCCATCACCATGATATCCGGGTCCGGAGGCCACACCGCAAGCGTCAATCCCTTTGTTTTAGCCCAGGGCAAAAGCGCATCGCCGGCTTCGGCAAGCATGGCTGCCGCCGAAACGGGTTCCGGACGCACGATCATTTTACCGGACTGGAGTTTGGAAAAATCCAATATCCCGCGTATCATCTGCGTCAGCCGCTGACTGTTCCTGATACTTATGGATAAGAACTTTTTCTCGTCCAGATCAAGTTTTTCGCCGGCCGTATCCGTGAGCATTTCCAGCGCGGAACTGATGGATGAAAGCGGCGACTGCAGATCATGCGTCACACGGGACAGAAATTCCTCCTGCATGCGCTGGGCCTCCTTAAATTTTGTGATATCGGGAAGGGTTGAATAGGTTCCCACCACGCGCCCTTCGTCGTCTTCAAGCAGCGCCACGGACCTGCGCATGGCGCTTCCCACGTTTTCGTCTCCGTCGAGCCTGACCTCTCCTGAAAGCGGCTTCCCGCCGGAAAGGTCCATGTCTCCGGAGATGGTTAAAAAATGCTCTCCGGGGTTCAGCTGTTCGCTGATATGCTTCCCGACCACGTCTATGAATTTTTTACCGGATATTTCTTCCGCCACCGTGTTCATCATCAGCACCTTGCCTTCTTTATCCACTATCACCTTTCCCTCAGCGACCTTGGAGAGAACCCTTTCCGTACGCGCCCGCGTTTTCATGGCGCGCTCTTTTTCTTCTACCAACGCCTTTGTAGTCCGGGCCACCTGAGCCTCCATATTCTCGCGAATCAGTTTTAACGCATCTTCATACACGTGGACGCGCTCTTTGGGATCGTTTACCGCGGAGTCCACAAGCCGCGTAAGGATATCTCCGAAGTTTATTTTTGACAGTACGCTTTCATGAGCGTGGCCTTCCTGCCGGAGAACCGGTCCGGATGCCTGTCCCGATACGGCTTTTGTATCCGTCGTTTGGGAAAATGTCCCCGATACCGGCGCGGCGCCGCCGGGCCGCGCTCCCGATGATTGACCGTGGCGGGGCCCGGACACAACCGCCGCGGCCTGTTTCTCACCAAACGGTTGGGAAGATGCGCCGGCCATATTTACCGCCGGCCCGGGATACGTTCCGGGAGCTGTTTCACGAGGCTGTTCACCTGCCGCGGACTTCCGGCGGGGGCCCTGCGTTATTTCAGAAGGAGATTCGCTTGCCACCGCCTTCGAGTATGACGGCCCAGACGCACCCGGAGGCGACCACTCTACGGCCGCGGGTCTGATGTGTCCCGGCGTCTCAAAGGTCTTCCCATAAACCGCCTGGGGGATATACCCCCTGTCTTTGACATAATGCACGGTTTCCGGACGGATATTAGTTACACCCTTTTTGGCGAAGAACTCCCGCAGATAGCCTTCAGGCTGGTTTTTGGCGGCTGTCCCTAAAAATTCGCAGAGGACGCCGATCTCAAAAAGTCGCACCCCCTTCAGGAAGTCCAGGCCCTGAATACCATGCGCCTTGAAAAAGGCGTTCAAATTTTGTGATTCCCTGGTGATCGCCGGCACCGCCGTGTCGTTAAAAAGCCAGTTGTCGTTCATGAAGGTGAGCGTAAAGGCGTTTTCCCCGCCTGCGGAGAATATCATATCCACCAGCGCGGAATTCCTCCGGACAGACTCTATGACCATGGGATGGCTTAAGGTATAGAGCGCGGCATTCTTTATGGATTTGGCCAGGCTCGTCAAAAATTCGGAACAAAGTTCCGTATAAGATATCGTGTCCTTACCGGATTCCGCGGCATAGTGGTCCGGAAGTTCGGCCGCGCCGGCTTGATCTGTCGGATTCATATATATCACCCCATCATTACTTTCAACGCCTCATGCATCGAGGTATATCCCTGCTGCACGACGTCAAGAGCGGACTGACGCAGCGTGGTCATTCCTTCTTTCACCGCAAGTTCCGTCAGCAGATCCACGTTATTATTGGAAGTTATGAGCTGCCGCATAGCGGAACTTTCCAACGTCATCACCTCGAAAACAGGTTTACGTCCGGAATAACCCTGATTGCACCGGGAGCAGCCGCCGGGATGATAAACGTTTTTAAACCGTCCGAGCTCTTCCGCTGTAAGGAACTTTTTATCCTCAACGGTCGGCAAGCCGGGCTTTTTGCAGTGGGGACAGAGCAGGCGCACCAACCGCTGGGCCATTACAAGTTTCACACTAGCCGCCACCAGGTATGGAGCCACGCCCATATGTGTAAGGCGAACCACGGTCGCCGGCGCGCTGTTGGTATGCAGGGTGGAGAACACCAGATGTCCGGTGATGGAAGCTTTTATGGCTATTTCCGCGGTTTCAAGGTCCCGTATTTCACCCACCAGCATAATGTCCGGGTCCTGCCGGAGAAACGCCCTTAGCGTGGACTCGAAGGTCAAGCCCACCACAGGCCGTATCTTGACCTGGTTGATGTTCGGAACCTCGTATTCAACGGGATCTTCCGCCGTCATAATGTTGACTTCGGGACGGTTAAGCACATTTATCATTGTGTAAAGAGTGGTGGTTTTTCCGCTGCCTGTTGGCCCTGTGACCAGAATCAGGCCGTTGGGACTTTTAAGCGACCTTTCCACAACTTGCATCTCACGCGGCGTCATATCCAGTTCGGAAATGCTGGTATTAAGTTTGCTCTGCCCCAAAATACGCATCACTATTTTCTCGCCTTTAATGCAGGGCAGGGTGCTGACCCGGAATTCTATCTTCTGCCCGTTTATCTGCACCCGGAACTGGCCGTCCTGCGGTATACGTCTTTCGGTTATTATCAGATTGCTCATTATCTTAATACGGGCGGTCAAACGGGGATGTATGGATATAGGTAAAGTTGTCAGCTGTTTCAGGATACCGTCCACCCGGACTCTGACTATCACGCGGGTCTCATTGGGTTCTATATGGATATCGGAAGCTCGCATGGCCACAGCCGCCATGAGTATTTTATTTACCCTCTGGATCAGGGGGGAATCGTTTGTCAAATTTTCCAGGCCGCTTACGTCAAGAGCTTCTTCCTTATGCTCGGTCCCGCTGTCTATCAGCTCAAGTTCATGCTCGGCTTCCGCGGACATCTCGTCCATTTCCATGATCGACTCTTCCGGAACAGCCTCTAAGGGCGACGGGACTTCTTGCGGGATCTCTGCTTCAGGGACGGGGTCAAGCGGCAGTTGTATTTCCGCCTGTGCAGCGGCTTCTGGAACGGTTTCGGCCGGAAGCTGAATACTCGCAGTAGCCGCGGTCGCGGCGGCATAACCCACAGACGATCGGATATCGGACTGATTTTGCGGGGGAACGGCCGCCGGAGAAACCCGGGATGCGCCCCCGACGGAAACCGCGCGTTGCGCGGGCTCGCCGGCCCCGAACCGGTCTATCGCCAAAGAAACAGGCTGGGGTTCGATCAGCATGGGGCCGGCGGTATCCTCCGCTCTAGGGCGGGGGGCCACTTTCCTTTCCGGAGCCGCCGGGCGGCCGGCCCCAAGGGCATGCGTGATACTTTCAAGAAGTTTGGTGTTGGGAACCGGTTTTTCGAGAAAATCCGAAATATCCATGTTCAGCGTCTTTAAATGCTGGCGGTTGGCTGCTCCGGTGAACATTATGATGCGCATCTTACGCGTATCGAAATTACTGCGTATTTCCTGGATAAGCTCATACCCGTTCATTTTAGGCATGTTAAAATCCACCAACACAAGATCCGGGTTAAGCTTGTTAATAAGGGGAAGGGCTTCCACTCCGTTAGCCGCTTCAAAAACGCCGTAATGATTGACTATCAGGAGGTGCCTGATCAACTCCCTATAGTCCTTGTTGTCGTCAACCACCAGTATCTTTTTGACCGCCTGCTGCGGAAGAACCGCGGGTTTAGGCGGAGAATGAACAGCTATCGCAGAGGGTTTCCTCTCTTTGAACATATCGGCCGCGTCGGAGGCCGGGCTCTTGTCAAGATACGTTTCCATAATATCGCACCGCCGCGGCATTCAGTTCGCAAGCTGGGCGCCAGCGCCCTTACCACGTTTCTTCCGTTACTGCCGCGTTAGGAAGACCGGCGCCTCGGTATATAGTATATAGGGAAGACGGTGCCGCTGCCAATTGGCTGATTACCCTTAAATTTGACTTTTCTCCACCCGCAGGACGACCCTGTCAAAAAACTCGCCTGAATCCCGCGTGCGCATAATGTTTGTTACGGCATGGCCGCCGGGAGCCTGAGTTCTGCGAAGGGAAAAACTCAACTGGGTTTTTCAGTTTAGGAGTGGAATCACGTATCTAAGGAAGGAAAACCATGGCAGTAAAAAAACAAAAACATAGTTAACCGCGGCGTTTGCGGCTCTTACGGTAGAAAGAGGGAGTGTGCCTGGTGATCTTTTTAAACTGCCTTATAAAAGATTCCGTGTTCTCATACCCCAGCTTTACGGAAACCTGTTTAACGCTTAATCCTGTGGATTTTAGAATTTTTTTAGCCTGCGCAATTTTCACTTTCAGCTTATATTCCGTAAAGCCGGCGCGGGCTTTTTCCCGGAAAACACGGCTCAAATATTTAGGGGTCAGGTACACGGCCGCAGCGGCGTCGCTTAACGCTATTTTTTTAAAGCAATTCCTTTCTATGTACCTTTTGACATACTCTACTTTATCAAAAACATCCATGTCGCCGGGGTCGCCGTCTCCGTTCCTGGCCGCAAGCTCTTGCTCTATAATATCACGCATTTCCTTTATATCAAAAGGCTTCTCCACGTAGCTGTCGGCCCTCCCCTTCAGCGCCTGTATGGCCACATTTTTAGTGCTGTAACCGGTCATAATAATAACGCTTTTATCGGGAGCGACGTTTTTTATCTTTTTCAGAATTTTCATTATTGAACCTGGGGTAAAGTTTGTTTATACACCGGTTAAATTCATAAAATCGTTAGGTACGGGCTATTTCATAGCCGGTGTCGTCGCGGGGCCGCTAGCCTCGGCTATGAACAATATCCGCAAAGGTTGAAAAAATGACCCTTTTCGTTAAAACTTCGCCGGCCGCAGTCAGGAAAGCCGCCGCCTTTATCCGCGGAGGCGGTACGGCGGTTTTTCCGACAGAGACCGTTTACGGCCTGGGGGCCGACGCTTTGAACGCGAAAGCGGTCGCCAGAATATTCGAGATCAAGAAAAGGCCGCGCTTCGACCCGCTCATCGTACACGTGGCGTCCATACGCCAGGCCAAAACTCTGGCCCGCGTCAGCGCCGGAGCCGAAGCGCTGATGAAGCGTTTCTGGCCGGGACCGCTGACCCTGGTGCTCCCGAAAAAGAAAATCATACCGGATATCGTCACAGCCGGGCTGGCCACGGTTGCCCTGCGCATGCCGAACGATCATACTGCCCTGGCCCTGATAAAAGCGGCCGGAACACCCATTGCCGCCCCCAGCGCAAACAGTTTCGGTTCGTTAAGCCCCACCACCGCGGCACACTCCAGGGATCAATTGAAAGGCGGCCCTGATATAATTCTCGACGCCGGCCGGGCGCGCATAGGCGTTGAGTCAACGGTGCTGACCTTCAGAAAAGGAAAGTGGTTCATCCTGCGCCACGGAGGCCTGCCGCGGGAAACAATAGAACGCGTGGCCGGGCGTTTAGATACCGCCCTTAAGGGGGGGAAGAAACCAGCTTCGCCGGGACAACTGGTAAAACATTATTCGCCGCGCACGCCCTTGCGCATTATCCGTGCAACTCCGGTAAAACCGGAAAAAGGGCTCAGATACGGTTACCTGGCTTTCACCGCCCGGCCGGCCGCGGCGGTAAAAATTTTCAGGATCCTCTCCGGCTCCGGAAATCTTGAGGAGG
>Ga0208953_1001563_pt1 | contig 12609 bp, 10 predicted proteins | sample RifOxyB2_FD_184033 | JGI IMG/M metagenome (GOLD analysis project Ga0208953, IMG submission 184033) | Groundwater microbial communities from Rifle, Colorado - Rifle Oxygen_injection B2 (SPAdes) | ecosystem: Environmental > Aquatic > Deep subsurface > Groundwater | place: USA: Rifle, Colorado... | reverse complement strand
GGGCAAGCATAGCCTCTATGGCGTCAATTTCCACTATATCGGACGGAACCGGGGAAGGCACCACGCGGCGCCAGATCTCGGCGCCTTTGTCATCCTTCTTATAAAGTTTCATCACCCAGCCGTTATGGACGGTTCGGTCATCCGCCTCCTCCTTGGAATAGGAGGGCCCTATGTACTTGGAGGGGTTTTTAAAATCCGGATCGTCCTTATCCACCACCACCTGGGTGACTATACCGGAGACGATATTGTCGATCCCCCTTATATTGAGCTCGTTATTGAGCTGGGCTATCATATAAGCCATCGCGCCCTGCGTATCCGCCACGCAGACATCCAGAGGAAGCGGAGGAAGGGTGTCGCGGCACAGCTCGGCGCGCATAAGCACATTTCCCACCTGCGGGCCGTTGCCGTGGGTCATTACATAGAGATCGTCCGGATGTTTTTCAAAAATATCGGCCACAAGTTTAGCGGTCTCGGCGGTCTTGCGCCACTGCATGGCGATATCGGGGTTTATGCCCTTGCCGGTCTTCGGGTCCTTCATACCCACCGGCGATACCTCGTTCCCGCCGAAAGCGAAGATCCTTATTCTCTTCATCTGGCTGCTCCTTGTTGTTGTAAATATTCCAAAACAGCGGACCGGACAGCGACACTAAATTTTGATAAATCTTCGGGGGACTTTTCAAGTCTTCTCAGCAGCCGAAGTGTTATTTCAAGCTGGACTCCGCCGTCCCTGGCCCGGTTCACGATGTTCTTCCCCATGACCCCAGGCAGCCGGGTACAGGGAATCACCGCGGCAAAACCGGAGAGAACCAGGTTATCCGTAACCGCCCGGCCCAGTTCCTTGTTTCGCCCGCCCACGCAGACCCAATCCCCCCTATCCCACTGGCCGTGCACCGAGAGCGCCACCACGCTGGAGGTGGCCAGCCGGACGGCCGCCGGCTCGTCGAAATGCGCGGAGGTAAGGTGCAAACTGCTTTTTACCGGCCCCGTCCAGTCTTGAAAGATATAAAGGTTGAAATCGGAACCCGCTATCCGCCTTGCCACCCTGGCCGTACCGGGCTCTATATCGCCGCCGTGGATAGCGAAAATGACGGCCGGATAATTCCTGTCATACGCCTCTATGGAATAATCCAGCCCCTCTTTATTATCGGCCTTAAGCCCGGCAAAATCCGTATAGGCGTCCTTGCCCAGCCTCAAGGCCGCGTAATCAGTGGAACAGGCGCAGATTAACGCCAGCGCCGACAGCATAATGATATTTTTCAACACTAACGCCTTTTTCATGGTATATATTAAGAATAATAATACAATACTATAGTAGGCTCCGTCACATTTTCCCGCTCCCGCCAGCCATAAATCGGCCGCCTTACAAATTCCATCCCTTAAGACCTGCCGCAGCAAAGCCCGTGCGCGCTACATCCGGCCTGGCAGAGGCGTTAAAAGCGTATCCATTATATTATTTTGAGCGGCCTGAGCTCTCCTGAACCGAAACGGACGCGATAGCGCGCCATCAAACCTACACAATTCGCGCGCAGGGCGCAGCCGCCGCACTCCCGGGCATAAAATCTGTCTTCCGGAGGCAAAGTAACCCAGGCCAGGGGCCGCAGTTCTTTCTTCAAAATGCAAAGCGGGAAATGGTAGAGCCGGAACTCTTTGAACCGGCGTATAAGCCCCGCGCAGGAATTGACGGCCATGGCTGAAGTTTTAAGCCGAAGTGACAGTGTTTTTGAATTTTTCAGCGCGCGGCCTTCCAGTTCATAATGCAGCGCCACCGCCCGCCATCCTCTGAAACCGGAGAATTCGCGCAGCAGGAGCAAAAGCATGTTATTAAAGTCCTTTATATTCCGCCGGTGGAGGACCAGGCGTATCTCCAGCGTCTGCCCCGAACTTTTATGAGCGCAAATATTGCGCAGGCCGGCAAGCGTCGCGTTGAAACTCCCCATGACGCCGCTTACGGAGTCATGCCTGGCGGCGGTGGATCCGTGCAGGGATACGGCCACGGCTAACGGTGCTTTCCCGGCCTTAAGCGTGGCGGCGGCAAAAGCGGCGGCGGAGAAATGGCGGCCATTGGACAAAAGCGTCAGTTCCCTTCCGGGAGTTCTTTTCCTGAAATAGGCCAGTAACTTAAAAAAATCGGGATTGAGCGCCGGCTCGCCGCCGGTGAGATTAAGCGCCGCGCCGTTATCCGCGTTTTTGGCATAAGCCGTATTAAAACCTGAAAGATAGCTCTCAAACCTTTTTATCTGTGATTTCAGCAGGTAACGGCCCGACGGCGCGCGCGCGAACGCGGGTTCGTTGGCACACATCACGCACCGATTATCACATTTATTCCAGAGCGGTATATCCGGCATGACATAATTTTAGCATTATGCGACTTTTCCCGCTCTTTTCTCATTGAATCCACGGCGGCGACCCTTCCACGGAATTCAGCCACAAATATACCCCTGGGATTTCCCATACGGTCAAATTATGTAGAATAAAAAGGCCGTCTGGTGAACATAGCTCTTGGCCGTTTGATGCCCATAGCGCCGAGCCGCTTGATGAGCATAGCTCTTGACCGTTTGGTGCGCATAACTTTTGATGCCGCACACCCACAGATCAGTTGCGGCATGGCCATAGGCCGGACCTCACAATGGAAATCAACACGGACATCGTCATTCTCGGTGCGGGCTTAAGCGGCCTGGCGGCCGCCAACCGGCTGAAAGAGGGCGGCAAAAAAATTTTCATCCTTGAGAAAGCGGAACGCGAGGGCGGCCTGGCGGCCACCGTTTCCTACAAGGATTTCAAATTCGACCTGGGCGGCCACAGGCTTTATTTCAAGGATGCCGCCGTGAAAGGCCGCGTGGAAAGACTTCTGGGGGCCGGACGGACGTTATACCATAAAAGGAAAAGCAGCATCTACACCCGCGGCAGGTTCCTTCAATATCCCCCCACGCTGCTGAATGGAATCTTTTACGCCCTCCCGACCCTGCGCTTCAAAACGTACGGCGCCCGGAAAGCGGACGAAAAAGCGGCCTCGCTCAAGGATTGGCTGGGCCGCAACTTCGGGCCCCGAATACACGACGCCTATTTCAAGGATTATTCATTAAAAGCCTGGGGCCTTCCTACGGAAGAGATCTCCTCCATCTGGGCCGAGAGGCGCATAGGCGGCCTGGACTTAAAAAAACTTTTCTTCGACATCTTCCTGCCCATCTCCGGCGCCAAGGAAAATGCCGGACATTTCCTATACCCGGAGGACGGTATAGGAAGCCTTACATGCGCCTTGCGGAAAAATCTCAGGGACAGGGAAGAAATACTTACCGGAGCCGTACCTTTAAAACTTACGGCCGAGGGCGGCCGCCTGACAGCTCTCGAATTTGAACAAAACGGCCGCCGCTGCACCTTAAAATTCAAGCAACTTATTTCCACCATCCCTTTAAAAGAATTTTCCGCGCTTATCCGGGACAACCCCGAATTGGCCGGCGCGGCCCGGGGCCTGCGCTACCGCTCCCTTATAATAGTCTTCCTGGCACTCAAAAGACGCGCGCCCCTGAAGGACCACTGGGTCTATTTCCAGGACCCGGATGTACCCTTTTCCAGGGCATCCGAACTAGTCAACTGGAGCCGCAGCCTGGTTCCCGAAGGTTTCTTTCCGGTTACCCTTGAGATATTCTGCCAAGAGGGCGACGGGATCTGGCGCAAGCCGGACGCCGACATAGCGGCGACAGTTTTCAACGCCCTTTCGGCCATAAAAATATTCAACGGGACCGAGCTTTCGGACTTCAAAGTGGAAAGGCTGCCCTTCGCCTACCCTCTCCTGTATCTGGGCTATGAAAAATCTCTTAACACGGTGACCGGGGCTTTGGGCCGCTACGCAAACCTGGAACTATGCGGCAGAAGCGGGGCTCATTCATACTACGACATGGAAGAGTGCCTTCTGGACTCCGACAGAGCCGCCGCCTCAGCGATCGGGAAACCGGGATGAAAATCCTCTTTCTCCATAATGGCTATGAAAGCCTTGGGATCGAATATCTTTCGGCTTCGCTAAAGGCGGCTGGTTTTGAAACCGCACTGGTTATAGACCCCTGCCTTTTCGACGAAGCCGGGTTCTGGCATTCCACAATACTGGCCCAATCCTTCAGTTTTAGAGAACAGGCTTTGCGCCAGTCCGAAAAGCATAGGCCGGACATCGTGGCTTTCTCGGTGTTCACCGATACCTTCCCCTGGGCCGTTTCAATGGCACGAGAAATAAAAAAAAGAACGGGGGCTAAAATAGTTTTTGGCGGGATACACACTTCCTCAACGCCTGAAACCGTCCTGGCGGAGGACTGCGTGGATTTCGTCTGTCTCGGAGAAGGAGACCTGGCCCTACCGGCCCTGGCCAAAGTCATCGCATCAGGCGGCAGCCTGCCCGCCGGCATCTGGGGGAAAAAAGACGGTGGGATATTAAAAGGCCCTCCTGCGGCGCCGCCGGCTGATATAAACACCCTGCCGTTCCCCGACAAGGAACTATTCACCGGGACGTATCCCTGTTTTTCCAAAGGGTACCTCGCATCCTCTTCGCGCGGCTGCCCGCACTCCTGCGCCTATTGCTGCAACAGCGTTTACAGGAAACTCTACGCAGCCTCCAAAACACCTCCGTTACGCCGCCGATCCCCGGATAACATGCTGGCTGAACTTGGCGAAACACTACGCAAGGGAAACCCAGACTTCATTCATTTCACCGACGAAGTATTTAATTCGGACTATGCCTGGCTAAACACTTTCCTGCCGCTTTACCGGAAAAAGATAGGCCTGCCTTTTTCCTGCTACGTGTTCCCGGACCACCACCTGGCTGAAGCGGCGCCTGCGCTGGCGGCCGCCGGGTGCATGAAAGTTCAGCTTGGAGTACAGCGCTTCGACGAGGCCCGGCGCCGCACGCTGCTGGGCAGGCGCGCGGCGAACGCCGACATAGGGACGGCCATAAACGCGCTGCGATCGGAGGGAGTATACGTCACCTGTGATAACATCCTTGACCTGCCCGATGAAAGCGAGGAAGAACTTTCAGCCTTAGTCTCTTTCTACGCGGAAAACACTCCCGACCACAACGAAATTTTTTTTCTGCGCATATATCCAAATACCCCGCTGTCCGCGGCCCGACCGGGGGCAGATACCGTACCGGGAGGACTGATGCGCCCGGCAGGCTACTCGCAGCTGCCCAGGCGAAGGCAGGCGGCATATTTCTCGCTGCTAACGCTGTTGCCGCGCCTGCCGCGCAGTCTCAGGCTCTTTTTAGCGCACAGACCCGGACTGTTCTCGCTGCCGATCGGAGACATCTTCCTCCGTGTGGTGGCCAGAGTGCTCAGCAGATCTCGCGGGGATTTCCACACCGGGCGTTTCCTGCGCCTCTATACGCATTTTATCGTTGCAAAGCTTAGGGGAGAGGGGTAAAAATTTATTCCGATCACGATCTTCAGGTTAACGAAGGAGGCAGGTTCTTTCAATATTCCCCGGAGGATGCGTCCGGAATCAATAAAAACCTCAGAACTGGTTTACATCAATAAGATAAAGGCCATTGCCATACGCTGTCCCATGCCGATGCGCCAACTCCTGCAATGCGAACGGCCTCCCGCCGTTAGAGTTATTCTTGGCGTATAGATAATCATCAACAATAAAATGCGTAATGTGGTTGCGTTCCGCAAACCGCACAATCTCTTGCTCATTTTTTGAATATAATATCTTTTCCAATTCTTGCTTTCTATTTTTTAGTTCAGTTTGCATGGAGGGGACACAATGTTTAGCCTCTTCCCAAAAAGGCGCAAAAAAAACCGATTGACGCGTAAAAAAAGGGACAAAATCTAAAGATTTCAGGGGACCGGCAATCAATAGATCGGAAGGCGTATGTGATAAATCCGTAAAAAGTTCCCTGTAGCGGCTGAAATCAATATCCCCGTCATTAGGAGGCACCAGTAAAAATAATAAAGCGAAAATCATACAAGCCCCGTATCGCACGACGCCGCTCTTAAACGACAGCAAGATGCGCCAAAAGGCAATTGTTAAAAAAACAGGGATCGAGAAAACAACCTGCCGGGAGGCGACTTCTTTTTTAACAAAAAACACCGCCATAAAAACACCGGCGGAAATTAAAATAAATTCCCTGCCGACAAAGCCAGAATTCCTCCGCGCACGCAAAACAGAAACTAAAATGGCGCCGATCATTATTCCGGTAAATATCACATACAGGGTCGAGTGTTCATCAATATTTAAAATATATGCCAACAATAAATTATTCCTTAGGTCGAAGATGCCAGCCCTGTTTTTCCATTCCATTAAAGAACTGAGTTTCCAGAGGACCTGTTTTTCAACTTGGAACAACATGACTGCAAAAAAGCACAACATCAGCCCGGTCAGGCCAATTAAGACCATTTTATCCCTGATCTTTCCCCCTCTATGGATTATAGAGTAACCGGCAAAGGTTGCGACCAACGGCAATATCGGCGGATATGATAACCAGGCGACCGGTATCAGCATAATTATCGCATAGGTGAATTTTCCGTGCAAACAATAGAAAACAGCGCAAGTTATCGCCATGCCGGATCCTCGCGCCGCACCTCCATAGAACGAATCCATGGAACCGGTATAGATCAGGAAAAGAACAACCAACAAGAGGGCTTCTTTTTTAGAACCCATACTGGCACCTATTAAGTACATCAAAACAGATGCTATTACACAAAAAATAATTGATTGGACAACAAGAACATGCGATAAAGACATCACTTTCATTAATAAAATAGTGACCGGCAGCAGCCATTTTACGATTGGGATGTCCACGCGCGACAAGACCTGCTTCATGTCAAAAGCGGACAGGAACAAGTCATTGGTAAAAAGAGGCTGTGCCGAACACAGACGATGAAAAATAGCATAAAATGAAATATCTCCGTAAATATAATACGGGTTTATTATCGTCTTAAAGTTAACAAGCACGCTAACCAGGCAGGAAATACAACAAACAATCAGTACCATGCCCCAGTGGTCTTTGAAGAATGACCTGGTTTCTTTCATTTATTTTAAACGCTTTCACCCTGAGCAATTTAAGGGGTCAGCCGCGCTTTGCGCATGCGCTGAGATTCCCTTGCTGCATAAGTAAATCTATCTTTGAATATTTGAAAATTGCGCAGGCAATTTTACATCCCGCGGCCCATCGTCCCTTTAAAGCGACTTGCATCCGGTTATAATCGCCAAACACGCTATATTGAGAAACAGAAATTGTCCTATATCCGGCTCCGAATAACGCCATATGCAGCGTATTTGCATTAAACAAATTCACATGCCCCGGATGCGTTATATAACCCGAATACACATTCAAAACGCGCCGCATCGCTCCTTTGAGGCTCAACAATGCCTCATTCGGCACTTCTATATACATAACCCCATCATTTGATAAAAACGATTTCAACTTCCTCAAATATTCCACCGGATTGGGGATATGCTCAAGAGTATCGATCATGACTAACAGGTCATACTTTTTTTGCGGCAACGGAACCGCATTGATATGGCCATTCAACACTCTTTTCTCCAAATAAGGCTTCCCGGCGATAATATGCCTATAAAATTCCTTTGATGGTTCGACACCGGTATAGTCAGCGCCGCTTTCGACAAATCGGGAAGCTAAACAACCCGCACCCGCACCAATTTCCAAAACGCGCAATGATCCGATAGGTTTATGAATAACAGACGAGATCCGTCCCATCGTGGTTCTGCTGATCGAGAAATGAATCCCCTCTCGGCTTTGATCCTTATCAATCATCTCCGCGGCATAGGCGTTTGAAACGACCAGATTATCCGACGGGTTCTGGAACATCATCCCACAGGAAGCACATCGATAGATGACCATGTCCCGGCAAAGATGGTTTTTCCGGCAATCATCCGATTTACAAATCGGACATTCGAGGATACTTTTATTCATCTTGCGATCAAAAAGAAACGACCCGATTGAGAAATTGCTTCGCTAAAAAAACCAAGCACTGCTTTTCCGGCAAATCTTTTATGATTCTGAGCAGACGAAATGGATTACAATAGAACATCACGTTTGCAAACTGCCGCAGAAAAACAATAACAACTTTATTGAGAGAAGAAGCGTTAACAAAATGGATCGGAGCGGAAAACAGACTGAAAGCGGATTGAGCTGTTATGACTTTCCGGACATCCACAACCCTCGCAAACGCCGATCCCTCATAACAATGCAGAGCAAAGAAACTTGCTGTGTGCAGTTTCAATTTACATGCAAAAAAAATAGTCCGCAGCACCTCGCGGATCGTTTCTCCGGGAAACCCTAAAATAAAATACCCGTTCATGAATATTCGTTTTTTAACCGCATAAGCGATATTTATTTGAAGACGGTCAAGATCCATGTTTTTTCCAATTTCCACCTGCTTTCGCTTACTGGCCGTTTCAATCCCAACCGGCATAAACACCACACCGGCCGTTTTGAACAGATCAATCATTTCTCTATCCAAAAGATCCCCTCTCACCCCGCTTGGAAAATAAATTTTCAAGCCCCGGTCAGCTTTGACTATCTTCCGCATTATCTCCATCGCTCGTTCACGATCAAAATTAAAAACATCATCTATGATTTCCACATTGCGAGTCTGCCGTCTTTCACAAAGCCTCAATATTTCCCCAATAACCCGATCAGCAGAATGCGGGCGAAATACCCGTCCCATGGTTGGGAAACAAAAACCGCACTGATATGGGCACCCTCTTGATGTAAGGACGCGGACATGTTTCTGTTTAAATAAAAGCGGACTTTGCGGGATTAAATTGTTATACGAATCTAAATCCAGTCCTTCATAATCCGGGGAAGGAATATCATCAAGACGATGACAAAACTCACGTTGTGGGGCATAACAAACAGCATCCTTGCCTCGAAAAGCCACCCCTTTAATCTCGTCAGACGACAGCCCTTGTTCAAAACATTTCACTATTTCAAGAAATGTTTTTTCCCCCTCACCCCTTACAACAAGGTCAATGGCGGCGTTTTTCAGACATTTTTCAGGAAATAACGAGGGATATGCGCCTCCCGCAACCACAAGACATTGGGGCGCAATTTTTTTTGTTCGTACGGCCACCGCGTCCATCGATACAGCCTCCGACACAATAACACTCAGCCCGACAATATCCGGATGAAATGCCCGTACTTCATTCTCCCAATCGTCAGCATCCATCCCTTGCGCATCCATATGAACAATTTTCACATTTTGATAACCGGCCGCCTTTACAACTGCCGACAAATATTGAAGCCCTAATGGCGGGACGGCAATGTTATGAAAAACTGTTGATTGGGGTTTAACTAACAAAATTCTCATGTTCTTTTCTTTCCTGAAACGGTTATTTTAAGAGTATTGTCCGGTGGATAAGTTTTTTCAGTAAGACATAAAAAGCCCCATAATCAGGCAAATCTCTCAAAATTCTAAATACGCGGACAGGATTACCATAAAAACAAATATTCGCAAATTGCCGCAGGAATACAATGGCACTTTTTGATAATGAGGAACAGTTCACAAAATCACTCGACGTAGTGTAACTGCTCGCGGAATTCTGCACCTTGCTCACGATCTCTCCGCTTAAATCATCACCAAGCTCAGTCCCTTTATAAGCATGATAGACAAAAAAACTGGCCGTATGCAGTTTTGAAGTGCAGGCGAACCAAATCGTTAGTAGCACTTCTTTAAATGTTTCTCCGGGAAAACCTATAATAAAATAGCCATTAACGAAAACCCTGTGCTTTGAAAGGAGGGCGATATTTTTTCGTATCTTTGGGAAATCGATTCCTTTTTTAATCTTTTTCTGCAGGCGCATGCTCCCGGTTTCGACAGCCACACATGTAAAAGAAAGCCCGGCTTTAGCAAATATTTTTATTTGTTCTTCATCTAAAAGGTCCCCTTTTATCCCATTAGCGAAATGTATAGCGAGTTTCATCTCGCTATCCGCGATTCTTTGCATGATTGCCAACGCTCGAGCTCTATCCCAATTGAATATGTCGTCGATGATGGCTATATGGCGAATACCGTACTTATTATGCAAATACGATACTTCATCAAAAACCCTATTTACCGAATGAGCCCGAAATGATTTCCCCATGACATTATGACAATACGTGCAATAAAACGGACATCCCCGCGACGTAAAAATGGTCATGTATTTACGCTGATACATAAATGGCGATTGAGGGATAAATCGTTTATACGCATCAATATTAACAGCGGCCCAATCCGGATAAGGGAGTTGATCGATATCAGAAACATATTCACGAGGTGGATTATGCAAGATCACGCCATTCTCTTTATAACTTATTCCCTTGATCATGCCAGGCGGCTCTTTTTTTTCGATGGTTCGCACAATTTCCAATAAAGTCTCCTCGCCTTCCCCCTTAACCACAATATCAATAGCGCCATTTTTAAGGCAATCTTCAACATACGCGGTCGGATGCGGCCCCCCTGCCACAACGCGAACATTATTGAGCACATTTTTTATCTTCCCCGACAGCGCATACAGGCAATGAGACTCTGAAGTTATTGAACTAAGACCTACAAGATCCGGTTTTAGTGCGAAAACTTTATCAACTGTCTCCGCCTCATTTAAATCGTCGGCATCCATGTGAATAAGGGACACGTTTTTGTACCCTGCTCTTTTCAACACCGCGGACAAATACATTAGTCCCAAAGGAGGAACAATTTGAGGACTTATAGCCGAAGAATGAGGTTTAATCAGTACTATTTTCATTGTTATTTTTTTAAAACCCGCCGATCATTTCTTCCCCCGAATTATATCATTTAAAATTTAAAGCGCTTTAATTGATGCCCGACCACGACATGCAGGCCCGCAAAAGCGGAAAGAGCGCCTTGCATTGTTCTGAGCCGTGCCAGTCGTTTTAAAATATATCGAGGCCGCAAGTAAAATTCTCTAAGGGCTTTTTTTTGCCATTTAACAAGCTCCCTAGGTGGAAAATTACCGATTTGATACGGCGGCGGCACCAATAATAATCGCACACAATCTTCCCAATTCATGTTTTCGACATCAATTTCTCCTTTCGCAACAAACTCATCGAACAGTTCGGACCCAGGCAGCGGGGTATAGGCGCAAAAAGAGACATAGTCCGGATCTATTTTTTTCGCGAACGAAATCGTTTCCCGCACTGTTTCCTCCGTTTCACCGGGGGCGCCTATGATGAAGCTGGTCAGCGACAATAGCTTGTGTTTTTTACACTGCATAATCGCCGTCTCAATTTGTTCCAGGGTAATATCTTTTTTCATGAAATCCAGCATTTTTTGAGAACCGAATTCCGCGCCGATAAACACCGCGCGGCATCCGGCGCCGTAAAGCGAACTCAATAATTTGTCGGAAACCTGATTTACCCGGCCGCAACAGTTCCATAAAATTCTGATCTTCCGCGCCTTGATCAAATCACATATGGCGATCGCCCGGTCTTCATCCAAAGTAAATGTATCATCTCTGATTTCAAATTCCGTGAAGCCGTACTTCTCAACCAGGTTTTCAATTTCATTAACAACGTTTTCCGGGGTGCGATATCGGATACTCCGCCCAAAAACCGCGCGACTGCAAAAAGCGCACCGTTGAGGGCATCCCCGGCTGGTAATGACCGAGCCCGCCTTTCCGCCCGTAAATCTTCTGGAAGGCGCCAAAAAATATTTATCAATGTCGAAAAGATCGTACGCCGGAACCGGTAAGGCATTAATATCCTTTATCAGATCACGCGGCCGGTTGTGCATTATTTCCGAGCCCCGTCTATAACTAATTCCGTCAACAGTCTCAAGGCCGGACTTCGAGTCCATCGCAATGAGAAGCGACAATAATGTTTCTTCTCCTTCTCCGCGGACAACCACATCAATCGCATCATTTCGAAAAACATCCCCGGGAAGCGCTGAAGCATGGGGCCCTCCCGCAACAACAATAATCCGGCTATCCACCTTCTTTACAACCCGCGCCAGATCATGGGCGTTGGCAAGACATCCCGTATAAAAACTAAAACCGACATAACGCGGTTTTGAAATTTCCAGATATTCCCTGAACTGCTTCTCATTCAGCCGCGCAATGGCATTGTCGATAAGATCCACGACATATTCGTTTTTGCGAAGATAACCGGCGAGATATCCTAAACCAAGAGGATGCACTATGCCGGAAAGCCTGTAAAGCAATCCCACTTCCGATTGCGGGGCGGGAGAAACCAAAAGGACATCGCTTTTATTCATCTTACGTGGTTACCCTGTAATTAAGATACTTCAGTATGGTTCGGCAGCCTCGCCACAGCTGATATATTGAATCTTTTGTCTTTAGCTGGAAAAGCCTCAGGAAAATATATTTTGGACGGAAATAGAACTTCATAAACGCCTTTTTCTGAGATAAAATCAAATCCGCGCTGCTTATCCCGCTCATATTTACAGGCGGCGGACATGTCGACATCAGGCACATGAACCGGCTCCATTCAACATGATCGAGATTTATCAGCCCCTTTTGAACCGCATCGGAAAACAATTTAGATCCGGGCAACGGCGTAAATATGCAAAAAGAAACAAAATCGGGGTCTATGGTTATTGCGAACTGAATTGTTTTTTGTATCGTCTCCGCAGTCTCACCCGG
>Ga0208953_1001560_pt1 | contig 12623 bp, 12 predicted proteins | sample RifOxyB2_FD_184033 | JGI IMG/M metagenome (GOLD analysis project Ga0208953, IMG submission 184033) | Groundwater microbial communities from Rifle, Colorado - Rifle Oxygen_injection B2 (SPAdes) | ecosystem: Environmental > Aquatic > Deep subsurface > Groundwater | place: USA: Rifle, Colorado... | reverse complement strand
TTACGCCTTCGGCCCGGAATTTGCTCAGTACGCCCCTGACTCCGGCTTTTTCCCTGAGCTGAGCTGCCACATGTAACTGTTCCATACTTCCTCCTAATAACACGGATTAACGCAGACCGGCCGGCAAATCAACACCGATATATTCGATGATGATCTAAGCCTTCTCATCTGCGAACCTGTGTGTTCACTTGAAAAGTTCGCTTATAGATTGGCCCACATGATTGCGCTTTATGGCTTCCGCAAGAAGCGCGGCCACGGATACTACCTTAATTTTAGCACTTTTTGAGGCATTTACGGGTATAGTATCTGCGACAATGAGTTCTTCTATGGGCGATGCGTCTATTTTTTTGATGGCATCCCGTGAGAGAACCCCATGAGTGCAGGATGCCACTATTTTGGCCGCTCCGTTTTCTTTCAGGGCGTAAGCAACCGCCGTAAGGGTGCCGGCCGTATCCACCAGATCGTCGAAAATAAAGCAGGTCATACCCTTAACGGAGCCGATAATATTGTACACCGTGGCCTCATTGGGACGGGGCCGCCTTTTGTCTATAATCACCAGGCCGGCGTTCAGCCGCTTGGCGAAAGACCGAGAGCGTTCTACGCTGCCCACATCCGGAGAGACAACCACCAGATTCGAGGTGTCCCAGTTTTTAATATAGTCCAGCACCACGGGCCGCGCGTAAAGATGATCTAGCGGGATATCAAAAAAACCCTGTATCTGTCCCGCGTGCAGGTCCAAAGTTATAACCCGGTTGGCGCCCGCCGATGTTATCAGATTGGCGACCAGCTTGGCCGTTATGGCTACCCTGGGGGCTGATTTCCTGTCGGCTCTGGCATAACCGTAATAAGGGATCACAGCCGTGATGCGCCCGGCTGAGGCGCGCCGAAGAGCGTCCATCATCACCAGCAGTTCCATAACGTTTTCATTTACCGGCGGGCAGGTTGGCTGAATAACATAGCAATCGTCGCCGCGGACATTTTCAAGGATATGGACGTCTATCTCTCCGTCCGCGAAGCGCCCCACCCTGGCCTCGGAGAGCGGTACGCCGAGTATGGCGCAGATCTTCTGGGACAGGTCGGGGTTCGCGCTGCCGCTGATTATCTTTAAAGCGCCGGTCTTCCATGAATCACTCATCATTCAGTTTACCTCTTAAGCTGTTTGACTATCTGCCTCGCCCTGGCAAGAGCAAGGGTTTTTGGCGGCACGTCCTCTGTTATGGTGGAGCCCGCGCCCACCAGCGCGCCGGCGCCGACACGCACCGGCGCCACCAGATTGGTATTGGAACCGATAAACGCCCCCGCCCCTATAATGGTCTTACTTTTGCGCACTCCATCGTAGTTGCAGGTAATGGTTCCGGCACCGATGTTGACTTTTTCACCCATCTCCGTATCGCCCACGTAACTTAAGTGCGGCACCTTCGAGCCGCGCCCGATCCTCGATTTTTTTATCTCCGAAAAATTGCCGACCTTGGCGCCGGGACCGATATCCGAAGCGGGCCTCAGATGCGCGAAGGGCCCGACAATGGAACCGGTACGCACCCGACTCTCGCTCAGAAAGCAGGAGAACTTCACTTCGGACCCGTCTTCTATCCGGCAGGAATCAATGACGCCGTACGGGCCCAGGCGGCAGTTTTTGCCTATCACGGTGTCGCCCTTTATATGCATGCCGGGCTGAACAATGGTGTCGCGACCGATCCTGACGCCTTCTTCAATATACGTGGTATCCGGATCCACGATGGTAACGCCGTTATCCATTAAATTTTGAAGGACTCTTTTATTTATCATTTTGTAGGCTCCGGCCAGGTCCCGCCTGGAATTGATGCCGGTTATCTCGGTCTCATCCGCGGTTTTGAAAGCCCGGACTTTTCCTCCCGCTTCCAGGATATTCTCCACGGAGTCGGTCAGGTAATATTCCCCTTTGGGACCTTTCTTCTTAAGAGCTTTAACGGCTTTCACCAGCGAGGAAGTTTTAAAAAAATAGACGCCGGAATTCACTTCTTTAAGGGCCAGTTCCGAAGGGGAAGCGTCCGAAGCCTCAACTATGGCCTCAACTGCCCCGGTGCGGGTCCTTTTAATTCTACCATAACTGCCCGGAGCGGCCAAATCCGCCGTCATTACCAGGCAATCCGGACGCGTTACGAGGTAATCCGACAGCATCTTTTTAAGCGTCGCGGTCTTAAAAAGCGGGGCGTCTCCGCAGAGTATCAAAGTATGCCTGAAGTTTTTTATTTCCGGCAGGGCTTCCTGCACGGCGCGGCCGCTGCCCTTAAGCAGTTTCTGCGTGACAAAAACAACGCTGGCCTTAACCGGGCTTTTTTCAAGGTATTTGCCGAGAATTTCTCTGACCATGTCGGCCTTATGGCCTACCACGATCACTATTTTAGAGGGGTTGAGAACGGAAACTTTTTTTACGACACGGACCGCCAGCGGCAGATCGCCAAGAATATGCAGGACTTTGGGCAGATCGGATTTCATCCGTGTGCCGAGACCGGCGGCGAGAACCAGAACGCACAGGTCGTTTTTCTCTGACATAGAGGGAAAAAACTCCTCTGAAAGCGCGGGGATCCGGAATACTAGCCTATGGCCCACAGACGGCCTTGGATTAAATTTTACAAAATAGGCGGGCAGATAAGAAAGGAATATCAGTAAGAACGCAGCTTCCCGCTCTTGATAAGCGCTTTTTTTTCATCGCGGGTCATTTTTTTTATTTCGGCTTCCAATATTGAAGCGCTGGAGCGGTTTTCGCTTTTTTTATGCCAGACAAGTTTTACCGGTCCGAATGACGCGGTATATTTGCACCCTTTGCCGGAGTTGTGCGCGGCAATACGGTCCTTGAGCTTGTTGGTTATGCCGGTATAAAAAGACCCGTTGGCGCAGCGCACCATATAGACATACCAGGATTCTGATCCGTTCTCAGGGCGAATAATGCCGGGCAGAAGCGAAATCAGCTTTTTCATTACGGGATAGGTGTTCCGTTTATAATCATCACTCTGTTTTTTCCGGTCCGCCTTGCTCCACTCCAAATTGGAACAGATCTGCACAGCTGTTTTCATAGTATGTCTAATAGAAATATGAAATCGCCAAAACCAGATAAAATTAAAACCCCCGCAAGGGGGGGGTTAATTTGGCTCCTGGGCTAGGATTCGAACCTAGACAAACGCCTTCAAAGGGCGTCGTGCTACCATTACACAACCCAGGAATAGAACTTCCTTCCCCGCCTTTTAACGCGGGAGAAATGCCGAACCTACTGAGTAAGAAAAGCCGGGGATTTACGGCTTAATCTTCGTCGGAATAAGCGGGCGCCGCGGCCGATGCGCCGCACTTCGCCAATTCCTCATTATAAGCCTTGAGAATGACTTGCTCAAGTGTGTGGCGGAAGTCGTTATTGATCGGATGGGCTATATCCTTGTAAGACCCGTCCTTAATCTTCCTGGAAGGCATGCACACTATAAGGCCCTTATTCCCATTGACCACCTTCATGTTATGAACCACAAAAGCGCCGTCAAAAGTGATCGTGGCGAACGCTTTCAACCTATCCTCACTCCTAAGATGCATCCTAACCTCGGTTATTTCCATACTCATCCCCCCCCCAACCTATTATTTATAACTAGAATTTTAGCAAAAAATCCACTAAAAAAACCTCATAATGCGGTTTTTTTAAGGTTTTTGAGATTTTGACGGCGGCGATCCGGCTTTCCGTCAGGGCGAAGACCGAAGCTCCGGAACCCGACATCAAGACGGCCGGGGCTCCGGCCTCTATGAGATACTCCCTGGCGCGCAGCACCTCCGGGTGGTTTGGCAGAACCGGCTCTTCCAGACGGTTGAATAACAAGGCCGCCCAATCATTAAGAGGTTTTCCCGCCTTAAGGTCTTTCAGAAGAGTCCTGAATTTTTTCAGATTGGATCCCGTCTCTCCTGGCGCCGCAGGTTTTAAAGCCCTGTAAACCGGACCGGTATGGACCGGCACGCCGGGATAAACCAGCACTATAAAAGGCAGCCTGCCTTTAGTCTTAACGGGAGCCAGCAATTCACCCCGCCCCGTCCCGGCGGAAAACGCGTCCTCGGTCAAAAAAAACGACACATCGGAACCGAGCTCCAGCGCTATGGCATTGAGCTTACCGCGATTGCGTTTATGATCAACGCCATGCAGCCGGCACAAGCCTTTAAGCGCCGCCGCGGCGTCCGAAGAACCGCCGCCCAGCCCCGCGCCCACCGGCACTTTTTTCACAAGCCTGATCTCCACAGCGGGCTTTATGTTAAAAGTTTTAAAAAAAGCCATGGCGGCCTTATATACTATATTGTCTTCGGTTTTTGAAGGAAGCAGCCCGGCTTTACCCTCTACTTTCAGGCTTAAACCCGGTTTTGCCGTACGTCTGAGGATTAAATCATCGGCGAGGGAGATCCTGGCGAACAGCGTCGCAAGGTCGTGATAACCGTCCGGTCTTTTCCCCGTCACTTCAAGGAAGAGATTTATCTTTGCCGGGGCCTTGAGTTTAATTGAGCGCATAGTCCTGTTTAAGGCGCAATAGCGTTGAATTCCTTGAGATTTATCTGGCTCTTATCCAGCACCACCTTGAGCGAAAAGAACGGAATCTTGAATTCCATAACACCCGGGATCAAATAAAGGTTCTTGAGAAAATAATCGCCGAACCGCACCTCAAGTTTTTTCTCTTTCAGGGGACTTAAGGCCCTCACATTGCCCGCCTCGTCCAAACGGACCTTGCGGACTCCGCTCAGCAGCTGATCCGAATCCCAGCCGTTCTCCAAACGGGCGCCGGCAAGAAAGGCGCCGGACAGGTAATCCTTGAACTCCGTTCCCATCAGGGCCGCCCAGTAGCTGAAAGTCTCCTCATCTATGTCTTTAAGCGAGGCGGCGTCCATTTCCACTTCATTCCCCTCTATTTTTATTTTCCACATGGGCGCCATCAACGGCCCCACCAGCGTGAAAGCGAAATTATCGGGCGCGGAAAAACGCAGCACCCCGTCCAGTTTCACATTTTTGCCCTTGAAAGAGGCATACACCTTGGCGAACGCGGAAAAATCTTTTCCATTGAGATTGAAGGATTGCAGGAACGCGCTCGTAAGCCCGGAAGCTTCGGCATCCGGGATCTGCTTGCGGGCGGTCTTTATCTTGGCCTGTACGGCTTTTCTTTTATCCGGGTTCTCCAACAGCGCTGAAATAGAATACGCGCGCCAGGCGCCTTTCCAGTCGGGCGAAGCGGCATAAATATCCCCGGCATGGCCCCATAGGGTGGCGTCATCGGGAATGAGTTTGACCGCGCCTTTTATCTCCTCCAGCGCGGCGGGATATTTGCCCTGCTTAAAATGCACCCAGGCCAGGGAATCCAGATAGGCGCCGTTCGACGGCGATGTTTTCACGGCTCTGCTTATTAAATCTTCCGCTTCGACGAGCTTAAGCCCCCGGTCGGCCAGGGCATAACCCAGATAATTCAGGATGTTGGCGTTATTAGGATCCTTGGCCAACAGGTAACGGAAATTTTCCTCCGCCGCCGGCATATCCCCTTCCCGCTCGCTTATTACGGCGTATTGGAGCCGCGCTTCCGCGTAATCGGGTTTCTTCTCAAGTATGGTTTTGAAGAGTTCCACGGACTTGGAGTTCTTGTGAGTGTCATCATATCCAAGGGCCAGGAAATAGGAGATCTCAGTATCCTCAGGCCATTTTTTGTGCCCGTTTTCAAGCAGGGCTATAGCTTTGTCATAGCGTCCGCTCTGGGTATAATAGTAGCTCAGCCGCAGGACCGTGCCGGGGTTCTCCTTAAGATCTTTTGAGGTTTCAAGATAGCCGGCGGCGGCCGTAAAATCCCGGCGCTGTTCGCTGATGACGGACAACCAGAAACAGGCGACCGGATTAGTTTTGTCCAGACCGTAGGATTTGGCGAAATATTTTTCCGCCTTGTCCAGGTTTAAGCTCGCGGGTGCGGCATAAAGCTCTCCGATGTGGTTTAAAAGCTCGGTGTTGCTTCCTTCCAGCGAAAGCAGGTCTATGTATTCGCTAAGAGCAGCCGGCGTATCGTTTTTCACCTCATAATAATTGGCCAGCATGTAGCGCGGCTGCGTGTACATGGAATCCGCTTCTTTGGCTTTAAGCAAATGGACCTTCATCGTCTCCAGGTCGTTCTTGACGTTATAAAGCAGCGCCAGCTGGTAATTCACGTCGGGTGCTTCGTCAGGCTTGAGTACCAGGTACCTTTTAAGATATTCAATCGCTTTGTCCGGATTTTTGGCGCTCCACAGGCTGGCCAATTGATAGACCGCCTCCGTGTTCTCCTTGTCCAGAGCGGAAGCTTTTTCGAATGCGGCTGCGGCGGCTTCGACGTCCCCCTTCGCCCACTGCACGTTACCGTAAAGCACCCAGTTCTCGGCGGAAGCGGAATCCGCCTTTACCACATAGTTTGCCCATTCTTCGGCCTCGCCCACCTTGCCGATATGCAAGGCCAGATTCATGGCCTGTTTATATACGAAAACCGACTGCGGATCCAGCATCAGGGTGGTCTTGTATTCCTGCAAGGCCGAATCGTAGCTGCCTTTGCGCTCAAGCAGCATGCCGTTCATAAAATGCAGATATGAGGCCTTATCCGAAGCCCGCGCGCCGGTAAAACCGAACGTCAAAAGCAGTACAAGGACCGAGATCATTTTTTTTATCATAGTTGTCTCTAAAAAATCGTTCCGTTCCCGTCGCCCCGCCTCCTCCCCAACAATCATCAACCGACAACGTCCCCTAGCCGTCACCCAGCACCGTCTTCCTCATCAGTATAGCGGCTTCCAGATTATTATAGAATTTTGACCTTCTGCCGACCACTTCAAACCCAAGTTTACGGTAAAGCGCTATGGCCGGAGCGTTGTGCTCATTGACCTCAAGATCCACTTCCGGGCAGGCGTTCTTTTTAGCATATTCGCACAATTTTCCTATAAGAGCCGAGGCCGCGCCCCGTCTCAGAGCTTTAACCGAGATCACTATCGAGTTAAGCTGGATCTGCGGCTTCAACACCCAAAAATTGATAAACCCCAGCAAAACGCCTTCGGATTCGGCGGCGAGCGTCACTGAGAATTTTTTCTCGAACTCCGCCGCCAGGCCATGTTCCCCCCAGGCGGGATAACCGGAATGCTCCGTTTCCATGGCCGCCAAAACCGGCAGGTCTTCCTTTCTCACGCGCCGTATCATCATAAAGCAAGTTTTAAACTAGTTAGGTTGAAACGTTTCAATCGAACAGGGAAAGCTCGGTACGTACAGGAGGCTTAATTACTCTTTCCGGAGTTCCGTATCTCCACCTATTACTTGCGCCCCGCCGCATGCGGCTTATTTCCAAGTTCATATTTCGCCGGTTTTAAATATAGCGGAGAAAGGCTCCGATTCTTATGCACGAGTCCGGTTTTAATAATAAAATCCGGCAGTATTTTTGAAAGCCGGGCCGTAGCCTTTTCATATCCGCGGGGAACCAGTGAATAGATATCCGGTTTCTCCTCCGCATCCGCGATGACATAAGTTTCTTCTCCGAAACTTTTAATATAATCCGCCAGCTCCACATCTTTAAGCCAACGCGGCGCCTCTATGGCCCCGCACCTGTAAGCGGCCGCATGCGCCCCTTGCCCAGCTGGCCGCACCCTGTGTTTTGCGGCTTCGAACACCTGGCAGAAATACTCGTCCTTGAAAGCGTGGACCAGGGCCGCCACACGCGGCTTTTCCCTGCCGGCGGCCCAAACCCGAAACTCTTTGGATGCCGAGGCCTGGGCGGCCAGGATCTCGAAGAGCGTGGATGAGTAAACAGTTATCCCGGCAAGAGCCTTGAGAACGCTGGCCAACGTCAATCCCACCCTCAGGCCGGTAAAACGTCCCGGACCGGTTATGACGCACAGCGTGGAAATATCCTTTAGGCCGGCCTTGGGACCAAGCACCCGGTCGAACATTTGGAACAGGACCTTCTCCTGATTCAGCGCCTTTTTTGAAATGCTGTGGAATTTATCCCCGGCAAGCACGGAGAGCTTAACCTTTGATCCGGAAGTACAGATCCCAGCCGTTACCCCGCTGCTGCGGCCCGATTTCGAAATCCGCAATTTCCTTTTCAGGAATTTGTTTGTGGACTGTTCCGCCATTTTTTCTCCAACGCGTTAAGTATTCTTACCGCACATACTCCGCGGGCCGCCGCCGCGATATCGCGAGAGTCGCCGCCCGCAAGATTAAAATCCAACTCCATAAAATCCCCGCGGCCGTACAGGTATTCGGCGGACACCGCCCATTCTATGGCTGTGACTCCATCCTTCAGGCCCAAATATTCCTCTAGCCCGATATTCCCCATCTCTTCCGGCGACACCCGGAACAGGTCGAAATGATAGATATTCAAGCCGCCCCTATACGTCCTCATAAGGTTAAAGCTTGCGCTCACCGGCGAAGTCTTTGAGCCGAGCGCCAGGGCAAGCCCTTTGACGAAAACCGTCTTGCCCGCGCCGATCATTCCTTTGAGGGAAATTACCTCGCCGCCTTTCAGCAAAGCGGCCAGCAAAGCGGCCAACCTTAAGGTATCGGCCCGGCTCCGGCTTTTAAAAATGACGGAAACTTTTGACTTTACCTTCATAACCTTCCACCACCACGCCTTTTCCTTTTTCTATGCGTCCCACGGCCAACGCGGCCGGCAGAAATTTTTTCACAAGGGCCGCTTTTTCCGACGGCGCGGTGAACACCAGGCCGTAATCCTCTCCCCCCGAAAACACATATTCCCGCCACGGCCTCCCTTTGGCCAAGACATAAGCCGCCAAAGCGGGGGAAACCGCTTCCTGGACGGCTTTAAGAATTACGCGACAGCCGGAAAGTTCGGATAAGATCCTGGCGCTCCGGCCCAGCCCGTCGGAATTATCCAGCATAGCCGAGGCTAACCCGCGGTCGCCTATCAACGCGCCTTCTTTCATAAAAGGTTTAGGCTCCCAGAAACTTCGCACCAGCTGTTTGAAGCGCTTTTTGTCCGCCGTAAGGCCGCTTTTAAGTATTTCCAGGCCGGCTTTGGATTCGCCCAGCGGGCCCAGGTTGAAAAGAATATCCCCCGGCCCGGCGCCGTAACGGGTGACAAGGCTTTTCTTTTCGGCCTCGCCCCAGACCGTCATATAAAAATGCATCTCCCGCGCGCCGGTAAGGTTGCCGCCGGCTACGCTGAGGCCGAATTTCAGCGCCTCTTTTTTAAGCGCCCTGACAAACCGCAGAACAAAATCCGCCGGGATATTTTCAGGCAGACCGGAGCCGACCAGACAGGATACCGGCCTGACCCGGCCCATGGACGCCAGGTCGCTCAAATTTACGCGCATAAGCTTGCCGGCCAAAGCTTCAGGGGAGGAGAAACGCCTAAGAAAATGAGTGTTTTCCACCAGCTCGTCGGTGGTTATCACCAGCTCCCTGCCTGGGGTCGTCTTCAGAACCGCGCAATCGTCTCCGGGTCCGAGGATAAGACGTTTATCTCCGGGGAATCGGAAATGTTTTTCGATGTAGGTCAAAATTCCGGCTTCGCCTTTTTGTGAAAGTTTCACTTCATTGCCTCATTTTTCAAATTTACTATCTACCTTTTACCTTTCACGTTTTTCACTCATATATCTCTTATCTTCCTGAACGCCGCGGGCAAAAAATCAACCAGTTCGCCGGCCAGCACGCACCGCGAAGTCAGCCTTTTAGCGGCCAGGTCGCCGCATAAGCCGTGCAGATAAACGCCCAGCGCCGCGCTTTCAAGCGCGGTGGCAGGAGTAAAACCTTTCCGCCTTCCTACCTGAGCCCAGAGCCCGGTTATCAAGCCGGCCAACACATCACCCGACCCGCCTTTGGCCAGCGCGGGCCCGCCGCTGGTATTGCGCAGAAGCAGCCGCCCGTCCGTTATAAGGGTGCCCGAACCCTTCAGTATGCAGATTCCACCCAGTCGGGTATGTAGTTTTTCAAGCAAAGCCTTTCTGCCGGCCTCATTTACTACGGCATGGGAGCCGGAAAGCGGCCTGGCCGTCCCTCTCTGAAAAAACCGCGCCGCCTCTCCCGTGTGAGGAGTAAAAATTTTAGACGGGCCGTCCTTCAGTAAATCAATGTTGCCGTCCAGCGACAAGGCATTAAGCGCGTCGGCGTCAACCACGGCGGGAATATTTATTTTTTTAAGGAGAGTCCGGACAAATTCGGGGGTTTCGCCTTTAAGCGACAAGCCGGGTCCGACAAGGCACACGTCGTATTTCTTCTCTTCCTGGAAAGCCAAAATTGTGCGGACGGCTTTAAGCGCCGCCGCGCCCCCCCTTGAAGGCAGGGGAACCGTCATGGCTTCCGGCACGGCGCCGGCTATGACCGGCTGTTCGCTGTCCGGGACTGCCACGGTCACAAGCCCGGCCCCGGCTTTAAGGGCCGCGCGCGCCGCCAGTACGGCGGCCCCGGTCATGCCCCTGGAACCGGCGATTATAAGTACCTTGCCGTAATCTCCCTTATGGCTGTCTTTCGCGCGCAAGGAAAGCGGCGGCCTTAAATATTTCGCGGTGATGTTTATGGCTTTCATCTTTTGGAAAAAGCTACGGCGGACGCGCAGGCGTAGTCCGCGGTGTGGGAGAGGGACAGCATGACCGTCAGGCCTCTAAGCCCCGGCCCTTTCAGCTCGACCCCGGGCCGGCCTGTTTCCGTTTTTGAGACCGAGACGGCCTTGAGAGGCAGATCTTTCCTGTCAAGCGCCTTGATAACGGCCTCTTTGGCGGCGAACCGCACCGCGATGCGCTCGCAGACATTTTTTCCTTTAAGGCAGTAAACGATCTCCTCGGGAGTGAAAAATCTTTTAAGAAAGGCCGGATTTTTCCTGTATAGCCGCCGGATACGGGCGACCTCGGTTATGTCTATGCCTATGCCGCAGACGGCCGGGGCGTTATTTTTATTCATCATCGTACCGTAACGCTTTTGGCCAGATTCCTTGGTTTGTCTATGTCGCATTTTTTGGCGAGCGCGATAAAGTAGGCAAAAAGCTGAAGCGGGATAACGGTAAGCAGCGGCGAAAGTATCTCAAGGGTCCTGGGAACCACGATATACCTGGGGGCTTTAATAAATTCCCTGGAATCCTCGTCAACGATCGCGATAACTTCGGCGCCGCGCGCCTTGGCTTCCTCTATGTTATTGGCGACCAGAGAAAGCATTTTGGAAGTGGTGGCGATCGCCAGCACCGGCATGCCCTTATAGATAATGGCTATCGGACCGTGCTTCATCTCGCCGGCGGCGTAGCCCTCGGCGTGAACGTAGGAGATTTCTTTTATCTTCAGAGCGCCTTCAAGCGCGATGGGAAAATTGATGTGCCGCGCTATGAAAAGAAAATGTTCGCTTTTCGCGAAATGATCGGCCACGTCCGAGATCACGCCCTCGTTCGCCAGCGTGGCCTCTATAAGGCGGGGGATCTTAAGAAGCTCGTTGACGTACTTGCGCGCGTCGGCGTCGAAAATGTTCCCGCGAATGACCGCGAAATGGATGGCAAGCACGTACATGGCCGCCATCTGGCCGATGAAAGCTTTGGTGGAGGCCACTCCTATCTCCGGTCCGCAATGGGTATAAAGCACGAAATCCGCTTCGCGGGTCAGAGTGGAACCCAGAGTGTTTGTGATCGCCAGCACTTTCGCGCCCGAGGCTTTGGCTTCCCGCACGGCGTAAAGCGTGTCCGCCGTCTCTCCCGATTGCGAAACGGCTATTATAAAAATATCCTTGTTGATGATCTTGGCGCGGTCGGAAAATTCCGAAGCGAAATCAACCGAGGCCGGCAGGCCGAAGTTCTCGAACACATAACGGCCGACCATGCCCGCGTGGTAGGCTGTGCCGCAGGCGATGATCTGCACGCCTTTTATGTTCCGGATAAGCTCGGACGGGAGATTTATTTCCTGCTGAAGAATGTCGCCCTTAAGCGGCAGCAGGCGCCCTCTTAAAGTGTTTTCCACGGATTCGGGCTGCTCATGGATCTCCTTGAGCATGAAATGTTTATAGCCGCCTTTTTCCGCCATGGTGGAGTCCCACTGGATCGTGACGGAGGCGTGCTCCACCTTGTTGCCCTTGAAATTGAAATACTTAACCGAATCTTTTTTTACCACGGCCATCTCTCCGTCGTTCAAAAACACGGCTTTCTTGGTATGCTTCAGGAAAGCGGACACGTCCGAAGCGATGAAATTTTCCCCGTCCCCAAGTCCTATGACCAGCGGGCTGTGCTGACGCGCGGCAAGAAGCATGTTGGGGCATTTAGCCCACAATATGGTCATGGCGAAAGAGCCCCGGAGTTCTTCTATGGCGCGCCGCACCGCCTCAAAGAAGACCGGCTCCAGAAGGTCGCCGTCTCCGGACTTCCCGGTCTTATTGAGGCTTTTGATCTTCTCTTCTATAAGATGGACGACGATCTCGGTGTCGGTTTCCGATTTGAACTTATGCCCCGTCTTAAGGAGCTTTTCTTTTATTTCCAGATAATTTTCTATGATGCCGTTATGAACGATAACCACCTGGTTATCGCAATCGGTGTGAGGATGGGCGTTATCTTCGGAAGGGACGCCATGGGTGGCCCAGCGGGTATGGCCGATGCCTATCACCCCTTTCTTGAGCGGGTCTTTGGCTATCATAGCTTCAAGCGAGTCCACGCGGCCGC
>Ga0208953_1001548_pt1 | contig 12692 bp, 8 predicted proteins | sample RifOxyB2_FD_184033 | JGI IMG/M metagenome (GOLD analysis project Ga0208953, IMG submission 184033) | Groundwater microbial communities from Rifle, Colorado - Rifle Oxygen_injection B2 (SPAdes) | ecosystem: Environmental > Aquatic > Deep subsurface > Groundwater | place: USA: Rifle, Colorado... | reverse complement strand
GGAGAGGTGGGGCTCAAGAAGCTTGAGATCGGCGACAAGAACGTCATGATCGAGAAGGGCAAGTCCGTCTATCTGGCCATGATATACACAGGCTGGCCGTCGAAGGACATCTTCGCGTCGATAACGATGCTCATCCGGGACATCGAGGAGCGCTATGGCGAGAGGATCGCCCGGTGGAACGGCACGATGAGGACCGTGAAGGGTGTCGATGAGATGCTCTTGAGTTTCATGTCAAATGCCTTCAAGCCCGGCTCGTGGGTCTCCGAGGAGGAGATGGGCGAGGAGGAGTGGGTCGACATCCTGTCCAAGGAGTCGTAGAACGGTTTCGGATCAGCGTGTCTGCGCGACCCTGAGGGCATAGTCGACGAGCCGTTCCTTGGGCTCCCCGAGCTCGATGTCGTATTCCTGCTTCAGCCGCATCGCCATCTCCCTGCGCATGAATGATATGGGGATGCAGCCGGCGTACAGGAGCGTGTCGTGGAAGAGCTTGATGGAGAACCGGTCACCCATTGCATCCTTCACGTCGTCGAGGAGTTGCAGCAGTCTCATCTTGCCGATGAAGTACGATAGGTAGTACGTGGGATTGTATGAGTAGCTCCTCGCTTCGCTCATGGCTGCGTCACCCTGCATGCTGGTCTCGCGGACGAGCATGGCTGCGACCTCCTCCGGCGTGATCTCGCCTCTCGACAGCTTCACATCTGCGGCAACACGGACTATCCTGAACATGAGGTCGCTCAGTTGTGCGAGCCTACCCTCGGGAGTGTTGTTGAAGCCCAGCTCCAGCATCAGTTCCTCGCAGTAGAGTGCCCACCCTTCTGCGAAGTCTATGGATGTGCTGAGGACACGGATGAACGAAGGGTGCGTGTTCCCGCATATACCTTGGAGATGGTGTCCTGGGTATCCCTCGTGCACTGCCGTGTTCGCAATCAGTGCGTAGCAGTGGTCTTTGATCGTCTCGGGCTTCTCGTTCGGCGTCACCAGGAACAGGCCAGTGCGGTCCCCAGTGAACTTGCCGGGCTCGAACTGCGCGGCGAAGGGCGCCACGTGACGCATGAATGTCGGCGTCTCGGTCACGATCAGCCTCTCTCCGTCCGGGATTGTGACCAGGTCCTTCTCGAGCAGGAAGTCCTTCGACCTCTGGATGTCGGTCCTGTAACACGCGAGGACGGCATCGTAGTCGGCGGGGTGCATGGATTTCACAAGCTCCAGCGCCTCTTCGACCGAACCAGACCGGACGATCTTCCTCGCCACGGATGCCATTTCGTTCCGGGTCTTTCTCCGATGGACCTCGCCGATCCTGAGCGCCTCATCGGGGGTGACATCGAAATCCTTGAGTCTCATGTACTCTTCGAACATCTCGGCTGACATGTGCATTGAAGATGTCGCCACGGACAGTACCTCTCTCTCAATCCAGAGGTTGTACTCTGCCAATGCGGACTTCGTGATCGCGATGTTGGACGAGAGCCTCATGGTCCTGTCGGTCCTGCCCAGCATATCCAGAGCATGGGCCTCGATGACGTCGAGGAACTTCCCCAACTCCTTCCCTGTCTCCAGGGCGATTTCGTTCCACAACCTGCAAGGAGAGACGAGCGAGCTCTTGGACCGTTCAAGGTATTGCGGAACCTTCTCCAGCCTGGATATGATGGCGTCGATTCTCTTCTCGAGAGGGTCGTCATCCCTGGTGAACAGGAAGAAGAGGGCGCTGCCGAGGTCTTCGGCCGCGATGGCCATCCTTTCGTGCATCCTCAACCGCTCGACCTCAAACATCCTCAGCCGGAGGATATGGATCGCGAGGTCCCTGTCGATGCGTTCATCTTCGGTCAGATGGTTGTCAGAGAACTCCTCGAGCTTCCTCAAGAACTCCCTCATCCGGTCCGCTTGATGCACGTACGCCTCCTGTGAGAGATCCTTCATGTGGCCGTCGTACTTGCGCCATCCGAGCTTGGTGGCGTGCGTGGGATCCCAACTGAGGACTTCGTCTAGGATGTCTTCTGTCAGCTCGAGGAAGAGGTGATTCGCTGACGTGCTCGCACGAACGACTCGCTGCGATATAAATGCTTATATAATGCCGTTTAGGGCCAGTCAGCGTTCGAGCCCCGACCTCGAGACTCTTCGCCGCCATTCTCCAGCTTCGGGCCGTTAATAAGGCCTTCCTGCAAAGGCTTATACTCCGCCTGTCTAATCCCAAGAACCCAGATGTCAAACCCAAGTGGTCAATCCGTCACTGTCACTCTTCGACGTGACCTGGGCCTTTTCGACGTGACCATGATAGGTGTCGGTGCCATGATCGGCACCAGCATCTTCGTCCTGATAGGCGTCACGACAAGAGAGGTCGGGGCAGCGGTCATGCTCGTGTTCGTGCTGAACGCCCTTGCCACGGTGTTCACCGCGGGCACATACGCAGAGCTGGGGTCGACATTCCCTGAAGCTGGGGGTGGGTATCTGTGGGCCAAGAAGGGCCTGAGACATCCAGCTGCGTTCATGTCCGGATGGCTGTCCTGGTTCGGACACACGGTCGCGTGCAGCTACTACGGTCTTGGACTGGGCTACGCAGTGGTGGCCTTCGCTGGATACTTCGATGTCGACCTGCTAGGCATGAGCGACGAGTTGATCGTCAAGGTGTTCGCGTGCGCGGCGATCCTTTTCTTCTTGGGCGTGAACTACGCGGGTGTCGGGGCCACTGGCAAGGCCGGCACGTCAATCACACTCATCCAGATACTGATACTGACGTTCTTCATCGCGTTCGCGGTGCTGTACGCCCTCGATGCGAAAGGTGTCCAGATCATGGACAACTTCTACCCCATCTTCCCGGAGGACAAGGGTCTGACGGATGTGTTCATGGTCATGGGGTTCACGTTCATCGCGTTTGAGGGGTACGAGATCATCGTACAGTGTGGGGAAGAGGTCAAGAACCCGAAAAAGAACGTCCCGAGAGCCATATTCCTGTCGGTACTCGTGGCAGCCGTCCTCTACCTGAGCGTCGCGTTCGCCTGCCTGGTGAACTTCACACCGGAGTGGCTCGGCAACGAGGGTGAGAATGCGGTCATCTCCGTCTCCCAGCACGTCATCCCGTACTTCGGCGCGCCGCTCGTGATATTCGCCGGAGTGCTGTCCGCGATGGCCGCCCTGAACGCCACAGTGTTCTCGTCGTCAAGGGTCAGCTTCGCCATGGGCCGGGACAAGTCCCTCCCGAAGATGTTCGGTTCCATCCACAGACGGAGGCGGATCCCGCACAACGCCATATTCATCACGGGCTTGATCATGCTCTTCATGGCCATCTTCTTCCCGTTGGAGGTGGTGGTCGCTTCGACCGCTATCATGTTCCTGCTCCTTTTCACGTTCGCCAACGCAGCTTCGATAAAGCTCAGGCGGAGGCTCACCAAGATAGACATCGGCTTCAAGACGCCGTTCTTCCCGCTCTTCCCTGTTGCGGGCATCGTCTGTAGCCTCTCCATCGCTGGATACCTCTACCTCTTCATGCCGATAGCGTGGTACATCACCGCGGTGTGGGTCGCCGTCGGATTGGCCCTGTCGGCCTTCGCGAAGCCCTCCGACGAGTACCAGTCCATCGTCGAGAGGAGGAGGGTGCCTCAGAAGCCCCTCCCGAAGGAGAAGATCGAGAGGTACAGGGTGTTCCTCGCGCTCGGCGATCTCGGGGATCTGAGACTCGTCGAGACCGCGGGTATAATCGCCAGATATTTCAGGGGCGAACTGACGGTGAACAATGTCGTCGAGGTGCCGAGGGCCATGCCCCTGGAGGCCATCAGTAAGGACTATGTGGATGAGATCGCCCAAGGCCTGAAGAAGGCGATCAAAGTCGCCCCATCCACTGTCGACGTGCGGCCCGTTGTGTCGGTGTCGTACTACGTTCCCGGGGCGATACTGGACCAGATCAAACACGAGGCCGCGAACCTGCTCGTGCTCGGGTGGAAGGGTACGAAGAGGCGCGGTAGGACCATCCTGGGAAGGAACCTGGACGAGGTCGTCAGGCGGGCCCCGTGCGATGTCGCGATTATCAAGACCAAGAGGCTGAGCAAGAACATCGAGAGGATCCTGGTGGTCTCCGGCAGGTACTTCGAGACGCGGAAGGCCCTCCTGCTGGCCCTCCCGATAGCGAAGGAATACGGCGCCTCGATAGAGATCCTGGCGGTCATCACGGACGACCGGCAGGTCGCCCTCGCGAAGGGCAACGCGGAGCGGCTGAGCAAGATGTGCACGAAGGTCAACGTGGCACATGAGGTCCGCTACTTGAGGTCCAAGTCGCTCGTGAGCGCCGTTCAACAGGAGACCCAGAAGTCCGATCTCCTGGTCATGGGTGCGGGTGCCCAGACGGCGATCGAGAGGACGCTGTTCGGCGCGTCCTATGACAGGATAATACGGACTGCGGATGTGCCCGTGCTGGTCCTGAAGACGACCAACGTCGGCAAGACGACGCAACCGGGAACCACGACGTTCCCGCAGTTCATGCCGCCCGGCAGGACGACCTAGGCGATCGAGCTTCCGAAGAGCTCCTCCAGCGCCTTCCGCGCCGTCTTCGTGAGGTCCATCGTCTTCGCTTCGTCAAAAGTGACCCACTTGATGTCGGTGACCTCGTCGCAGACCCGCTCCTTCCCCCCGATTGGTTTTGAGAGGAAGTCGACGAGCACATAATGGTACTTGACCCTCTTCGCATCGTCCAGGTCTATCATGTCGAAGACGTTGATCAGCTCCAGTATCTCCACCTGGATGCCGGTCTCCTCCTCGGTCTCCCTCGCCGCGGCTTCGGACAGCTTCTCCCCGACCTCAACGAGCCCTCCGGGGATGCTCCATTTGCCCGCGCCAGGGTCGAACGCGCGCCTCACAAGGAGTATCTTGCCGTTCTTGATGGTCACAGTGCCAACGCCTACGAGCGGTATCTCCGGATACTCCCGCTTCGGTCCCTTCATCTCGTCACCTGTCATCTCATGACCTCCCTCGCCCTCTGCGAATGTGAATGAACAGTACCACCGAGACAATGGCCGCCGACATTATAGCTGTCCCGAAAATCAGTAGCGTGTAGTCGTCGCCATCATCGACCAGCAACAGGCCTCCCAGGAGCGCTTCCGTGACAGCCTCGAGCTGCTCGGGGGAGAGTATGTCGACGGTGTCGTATGATGTATGATAGCTCGGGTTCACTGGGAAGAACAAGTCGTCCAGCTCCTCGACGACGAGCATGCTCGGCATCCCCTCATCCCAGAACGAGCTGTGGTCGCTGTATGTGATGGTGGGGTCCACGAGCACTTCGAGGTCAAGGTCCGTCCCGAACCTGTCCACAGCTCTCGAGGTCGAGTCCGCGAGTGCGTATCCGTCGTCGTTGACGACCAGCACGGCTTTGTTGTCGTTCCCATCGCGGTACCCGATCATGTCGAGGGTCGCCGTGCCCGAGTAGACATGCCCCAGCGAGGCCTCCTGGGCTGCGAAGTGCTGGCTGCCTCTGCGGCCCCCAGTGTTGTCGTACCCGTACTCTTCCGCACCGAACATGACGAACTTGACAGTCGCTGGAAAGCCCGATGACTTCAGGACCCTGGCCATCTCGAGCACGGCGGCGACCCCGGACGCGTCGTCGTCAGCCCCCGGGGCGGTCAGGTTCTCTGCCGTCGAGATGTTGGAGACCCACATGTTCTCAGAATCGTAGTGAGCACCGAACAGATACATGTCCGCCTCTCCGTCGCTCCCATGGAGTGTGGCCACCACGTTCGAGACCCGGGTATCCTCGACCATGAAGTACTGGTACTCTACCGGTATGCCGATCTCCTCGAATGCTTCATACAGGAATTCGGCCGCTTGTCGAGACGATTCGAGGTGGAACTCCCTCGACCCGAAGTCCTGGAGCGCATCGACGGTCCCCATCATCCGGTCAATGTCGATAGATGCCACGAGCGCGTCATCATCGGTCTCGGCGACGGAGCTGGCCCCTGCCGTTCCGGGTGCCCATGTCAGAATACTCGATAATGAAAGCGCGACGAGAGCGGTCCAGGCTGCAGACCACATCCCCGTGGACGCATGCCGCTCCTGAGATGTTTCCCTCGACATCACGGGATACCCTGAGAGGTCAACAATATAAAGTCGATTTCGCCATACTCGACTCGTGGACCTCGAAGGTGTCTTCAGGCAGGTGGGCAAGCAGCTCTCGGCCGGCAGGGTGTCAGCGGAGTATCACCCATACAACGAGCTGAAGCATACCTGGAGGCAGAGACAGAGTACGATCTCGTTCAGGATAAGCGATTACATGGACCTTGCCCCCGAGGATGTCACCGAGGCCCTGGCGTGGTATCTCCTCTGCCGCGCGTACAGGAAGAGGTGCCCTGATGGCATGGCTGAGAGGTATCTGGACTACGCGCGGTCGAGGGCTTTGTGGGAGCCTAAGAAGAAGGCCTACATGACCCGGGCCAGGAACTTGTCCTTCAGACCCGTGGGGTCGGCCCGGGATCTAGGCACTGTCTTCGACTACGTCAACTCGTGCTACTTCGAGGGCTCGATAAGGCGTCCAGACCTTGCATGGGCCAAGGAGTCTCCATCCGTCAGACTGGGATTCTACTTCGAGCCTCTGGACATCATGGCAGCAAACCGTGCGCTCGATTCAGAGAAGGTGCCCCGGTACGTACTCGAGTTCGTCGTGTACCACGAACTGTTGCATGGTGTGCTCGGCGCGAAGGGCACCCCGACCCGGAGGGTGCATCACACGAAGGAATTCAGAGACATGGAGCGACGGTTCTCCATGTACTCCGAGGCCGAAGCATGGTTGACACGACTGGCAAGACAGAAGCGTGTCAGGACGAGTGTCCCCCAGGTGTAACAGTGCGGTTCATTGCATGCTCAAGCACTCTCGCCGCCCTGACCCTCCTGGGGGGTTTTGTCGCACGCCAAGTTGTCCCCTACACATGCCTCGGTGTCTCACCGGTGGTTCATAGAGGGACCCATTTGTGGCGCACTGTCGCCTGGTGTCGGAACACTGCATCATCGGGTCCGCAGCATTTTGTTTCCAGGCATCCCTGAGCTAGCGGGCTCCTGGGATATATCGGTTTCCCCCTTCCGAGGGCAGTCAACGTCCCACTGGCGCGAACCTGCTGGCACCTCCGGATGTGCTCCTGGAATCATTTTTATAGCCTGAAGGTATCTATAAACGCTGATGGCAGCATTCATAGGCTGCTCCGGGTGGTCGTACGACGACTGGGTGGGGCGCTTCTACCCCACCGAACTGGCGAGCAGGAAGGGAGAGTGGTTCGCGTACTACTCCAAGTTCTTCCCCACGGTGGAGATAAACTCCACGTTCTACAGGGTCCCGAACGAGTTCATGGTGAAATCGTGGATCGAGAAGGGGAAGCAGCGGCTCGGGTTCGAGTTCTCCGTCAAGCTGCCCCAGATCGTGACACACGACTCGATCCTCAAGGACTCACCGGACACGGCAGCCGCCCAAGCATCCAGCTTCGAGGACATATGCGTCAGGCCTTTGGCCGAAGCCGGTCTGCTCGGCGGCGTCTTGATTCAGATGTCCCCTTACTTCAGGTTCGAGGACCGTCCGAGTCTCGGCAAGCTCAGGTCCCTCTTCCAGATGCTCGAGACGGACAAGTACGACTACGCAGTCGAGTTCAGGCACAGGTCCTGGCTCAACGAGAAGGGCAACGAGCTGGCTTCGGACGCCGTGGAGGTGCTCCAGGAGTTCAAGGTCGCGAACACGATCGTTGACGGCCCCGGATTCCCCATCACGCGCTCCCTCACCGCCAAGCACGCCTATGTCCGCTTCCACGGGCGCAACTACGATATCTGGTACAAGGAAGAGGCCGAGGACGACTACAGGCTGAACAGGTACGACTACCTCTACAGTCACGAGCAGCTGTCCGAGTGGGAGCCTCGGCTGAGCGAGATCGTGTCCAACTGCGACAAGGCCAGGATATACTTCAACAACCACGGCAGGGCCAAGGCGGTCAAGAACGCCTTCCAGATGATGGATGTGCTGGGCATGCAGCACGAGTCCAGGGACGTACTGATACAAGACCAGATGACACTCGGCGGGTTCGAGTGAGCTCATGACGCGAGCGTGACCGTGCTCGTGCCGTCCTCGGACTGTTCTACCGTCATCACGTAACCCATGAGGTCCTTGATGTCCTCGATGTGTGTGATCAGGAATATCTGCCTGAACTGGGCGGATAGCCCCGTGAGCGCCGTCATGACGCTCCTCTTCCTGTCGGGGTCCAGGGACCCGAATATCTCGTCCAGTATGAGGAAGTTAATCGGGTTCGCGCCAGTCCGCTCGGCTATGATCCTCGATATCGCCAGCCTGAGCGCCAGGTTGGCCAGGTCCGACTCACCCCCGGAGAACCGGCCCAGCGGGTGCAGCGCGCCTTCGTCGTCCACCTGGATCTCGTAGCTCTCGTCGAGCTCGACGTGTCCGTACCGGCCGCCAGTGGTCGATTCGAGGACATGGGATGTGAGCTCCGCGAGCGTGGGCGCGACCTTCCCTATGAGGTGGTCCCTGAACGATACCATGACATCTTCGAGTGACGCGAGGTCGTCCTTCCTCCTCCGCTCGGCCTCGATGCTCTTCTTCACCCTCTCGATGTTCTCGAGGTCCTTCTCGGCCGATTGCAGCGCGTTCCTCGCCGAGTCGCGCTTGCTCGACCTGGAACGTGCTTCGTCCTTGGCCTTGGAGAGGATGTCCATTTTTTCCTCAACTATCTTCAATATCTTGTCATATTGCGCCTTCTTTGGTTCAAGGTCCACGATAAGCCGCGAGAGCGCCTCGACCTCGAGCCCGAGCTTCGCCGTACGGTCCCGGACCTCTGTGCGGTCCGCCTCGATCCTGTTCAGCTCCTCCTCGGTCCCCTTGAGTCTGACGAAGTCGTCATGGAGCGGCTTGAGCCTCTCCTTCTCTGATTTGGCCTTGTCATAGGTCTCCTTGGAGAACCTCAGCTCTCCGAGCGCGGAGAGCTCATTGGACTTGGATGTGATCCTCGCTTCGAGCTGGGCCAGCTGCCGCTTGAGGCCTTCGGCGGTCGCCTCTGCCTTCCTGCGCCTATCCGATTCCTGCTCTATGTGCGAGGCTTTCTTCTTGAGCGCCTCGTCCTTCCGGTCGAGCGCCTTGAGGTCCGCCTGGAACGCTTCTATCTTGGCTGCGGCGTCCGATGAAGCGGCCGTCGCCTCGTCTATCTCCTTCGCGAGCTTGGCGGCCAGGAGATCGTACGCCTCGTCCAGCCGACGCTCGCAAGTCGGGCACCTCCCTTCCTTGCCCAGCCTCAGTATCTCTTCCAGTTTCGCGCGGTCCTTGGCCGCCGCCCCCTCGCGCTCGCGCTTCCTGGCACGCTGCTCTCCCAGCTTGTCGGAGATTCCGGCCCGGGCCTTCTCGGATTCCTCCTTGGAGCGCTCGACCGCCGATTTCTGGCCTTCGAGGTCCTCACCGCCTGAGAGCGTCTTCGCGACTTCTGAGAGCTCCTTGCCCAGCCCATCGGCAGTGGCTCGGTCGGCCCTCAAGTCCTCCGTGAGGTGCTTCGCCTTGTCGTCCTTCCTGCGGTCTTCCTCGAGCTTCTCCGTGGCGGCAGTCGCCTCGGACCATGCTCGCTCCGCGGCCTCCAGCTCAGGCAGCCGTGCGAGTTTCTTCCTGGCCTCGTCTGCCCTCTTCCCCAGGCTCTCGGCCCTCCGGTCCAGCTCGGCGACTGACGACCGTTTCGCGTGCACGTCCTTGGCGGTCGTGTTGTACGCGTCGAAATCCTTCCTGAGCTCGTCCCTCTTGACACGGGTCTCCTCGAACGCCCTGGTCGCGCCCCCCTCGGCCTCATCCGCCGCCTTCAGGAGCGTCTCCGCCTCAGCGAGGGTGGAGCGTAGGTCGGGGTGCTGCCCTTTGATGATCGTTTCCCGGTCCCTGCCCTGGTCGTCGAGGAGCGTGCCCTCGGCGCCCTTGATCCTCTCCTCTACATCCCTCCTATCGGCCCTGACCTTCTGGATCACATCGTCGATGCCGTCGATCCTCAGCATCCTGAGGACCGCTTTCTTGCGCTCGCCCGCAGCGACGTTCTGGAGCGCGTTCAGCTCCTTCTGCCTCGCGAACACGGACGTGAAGAATGATTTGTGGTCCATGCCTATGAGCTTCTCGACCGCCTTCTTGACAGGTTTGTCCCCCTCTGCCAGTATGGTCTCGCCGGCCCTCAGGGACGCCTTCATTGTGAGGCTCTTGCCCCCCATCTCCCTCTCGATCCTGTAATCGGAGCCACCGAGCTCGAACTCGAGGACGGCGCTGCAGGATTCGGATGCGCCCGCACCCGCTCTCTTGATGCTCTCCCTCGAGGTCCTCACGACCTCTTCCGTGTTGCCGAACAGGGCCCACGCGATCCCCTCTATGAGCGTGGTCTTCCCCGAGCCGTTGGAGCCGATGATGCCCACGATGCCGTCCGGGAACTGGACCTTGACCTCGCGGAAGCGCCTGTAGTTCCTGAGTTCCAGGTAGGAGATCCTCACTCCTCTCCCTCCGCGAAGTACGGCAATCCGGCAGAGATGAGCCGGTCCTTCTTCTCCTGCGGAATGTCGAGGGACGATAGGTACAGCTGGTACTCGTGCTCCAGCGAGCCTATATGAGCGTCCCCGGCTGCCGCCCTACCCTCTTCCTCGAGCCTGTCGATCTTGAGCTCGAAGTGCATCGCGCTCGACCCCAGCTTCCTGATTGCTGGCACCTCGAGCGAGCGGTACGCGTCCGGCCGGACATCCTTCACGACCATCCTCACGATGATGTCGTCTATGTCGGCGGCGCTGAGCCTTTCCCGAGCCACCTTGAGTATCTCAGAGGACGTGAGTTTCGACGCGTCGATCGGTTCGATGTCTATCATGCCCCTGGTCCTGAGCTCATGGAACCCGACCTTCCCCGTGCCGAGGTCCACTTCGACGACCCCCTTCGCCTGGTCGACCTCGCCGAACCCGAGCCTCTCGGTCGAGCCAGAATAATACATCCCCCGCCGGATCTCCGTGAACTTGTGGAAGTGCCCGAGTGCGGTGTAGTCGAAGCCGTCCGAGACGGCCGATGCTGGCACGTTCTGCTCGTTGAACTCATCCATCTTGTATGCCTTCGAGTCCAGGATGCCAGCGTGGAGCACGAGCACATTGTATTTCGTGGCCCTCGAAGGCGTCGCCTCCCTCACGACCTCCTGGAGCGGGGGCGTGACCGAGTGCGGCACGGCGTGGACGGTGAGATCCCCGACGATCACCTTCGAGATCCCGGGCTCGTGGACCGAGTGTATGTGCGGGAGATGTTCGAATATCCTGAAGATGGTCCCGGTCTCCTTGATCCTGGGCGTGGAGTGGTTCCCCGATATCAGGACGGTCTCGATGCCTGCCTCTGACAATCGTATCATCTGTCTGAGGGCGAAGTCGATGGCCCTGTTCTGCGGCCTCACGGTGTCGAACAGGTCCCCCGCGTGGATGACGACGTCTGGCCTCAGGCTGATGGCCTTGTCGACCGCCTGCCTGAATGCGTCATAGAAGTCAGACTCGCGCTGGTTTATCCCCTCGATGGGGTCGAGCCTGGAGAATGCACTGAACCCAAGGTGTGTGTCGGAGACGTGGAGGACTCTCACTATCTCTCACGCTCCATCGCCGCGATGATCTCGCTGATCTCCGCCAGCTCCTTGGACGAATCGACATAGTCTGCGACGTCCCTGTGCTCGAAGACCTCGCACATCTTCGAGTTCACGGTCTGGACGGAGTTCCAGAGAGCTATCACGACGAGGGAGGCTGCGACGATCACGACGACGAGATAGAACATGTTTTCGCGGAGGACGGAGTGAAGCATCGGGGAGACGATGACGAAGCCGACAGCGATGTACAGGCCGAGGATGGCCCACCTCAGCGCCTTCGAGGTCGCGTGATAACCCATGGTCTCCGCTGACCTGGTCGCGAGCATGGCCTCGCTCGTGGACACCTCCACGAACCTGATGGTCCTCGCCCACACGTTATACATTGCGGGCACTATCAGCACGAGTCCTGCCGTCACGGCCAGAAGTATGAAGAGCTCCGCGCTTCCGCCCACCAGGTATGCGTACTCGTCCGCATTCGGGAATATACTGCCGAGGCCCACGAGGACAGATAACACGATTACCAGGTTCACGAACAGGCTGGATATGTTGTTCCTCATCTCGTCTGATATGTGACGAGACGACCGAGACCGGTGTCGCAGGTTCCTCATGACGAGGTTGATGTACGATGCGAGCAGGAGCATGCGTTTGGGCGCCCTGGATTCGAGCGCGTTTATCGCTCCGTTCGTGGACTTGACGCTGTATGATACGATGAGCGCGGTCATGGTCGTCACGACCACGATCATCGGATACACCTCTGGGCGGATGTTCTCGTTCCCGGCGGCGACGGAGGCGATCATGAGCGAGAACTCGCCTATGGCGATCATGCCCAGGCCGGCACCTAGCGCGTTCCTGGCACCGAACCCCGCAGCGAAAGTCGACAGCGTGCAAGAGAAGAACTTCGCGATGACGAACACTATGAGGACTATTATTGCGGGGATGATGAAGTGAGATATGTCGGTGAACAGGCTCAGGTCCACCAGCATGCCTATGGCGATGAAGAATATCGCTCCGAACAGGTCCCTGACGGGCTCAACCTTCCTCACTACGTCCGACACGAACTTCGATTCCGATATCAGGACGCCCATCACGAACGCGCCGATGGCCTCCGAGAAGCCG
>Ga0208953_1001538_pt1 | contig 12746 bp, 12 predicted proteins | sample RifOxyB2_FD_184033 | JGI IMG/M metagenome (GOLD analysis project Ga0208953, IMG submission 184033) | Groundwater microbial communities from Rifle, Colorado - Rifle Oxygen_injection B2 (SPAdes) | ecosystem: Environmental > Aquatic > Deep subsurface > Groundwater | place: USA: Rifle, Colorado... | reverse complement strand
AACCCCGCCCCTACACATCACGGTGAAAACATGATCAACGCAAACAACATTGCAGGGGCGGGTTTAAAACCCGCCCGTACGCATCATGGATTGCCGGAATATATTCGCGCATTGAAAACATTTTCATCAAAACAAATCAACAAAATCCGCAACGCCACAGGCATTCCCGTTTGGCAACGCAATTACCATGAACACATCATCCGCAATGATAATGATTTAAACCAAATTCGTGAATATATCCAAAACAATCCTCTGCAATGGAAAACAGATGAAAATAACCCTCTAAAGATTAAAAATCAGAACCCTGCAAAATGAACCCGCCCATACCAATCTTGTCCGGTCTTCTGCCGCGGAATATTTGATCTTTGTGGCATCCGGTGGCAGTAGGGGCGGGTTTTAAACCCGCCCCTATCAACTAAAATAAATTATAATAATTATGAGAAGTTGCGTAAACGCTACAAAAAATATTGACAATGCAAAATTAAATATGCTATAAGTATTCGTAACGCTGATAAATAATATGAAATTACAACTATCAGAAATCACTGAAATAAAATCAGGCTATCTTTTTAAGACAGGTTTCCCTGCGGAAACTGCCGGAAACATTTCCGTTATACAGCTCAAGGATGTAGATAATAACGGCATATTGCATGAAGAAGGGATTCAAAAGATTATTGCTGATAATATTTCCCCTGAGTATTATGTCAAAAAGGGGGACATTCTTTTCAAAGCAAAAACGAATCGGCCTGCTTCTGCGGTAGTCACAGCTGATATTACTGCCACTATCGCGACAGCGCACTATTTCATTATTCGGATTACCACCTCAGATATGCTGCCTGGATATTTGTCATGGTATCTCAATCAACGCAAGGCTCAAATGTATTTTGCAAAAAATGCTGGCGGGACAAGAATTCAGGTAATAACTAAGCAGCTTTTGGGAAATCTTGAGGTTATCGCACCCGCATTGCCGATACAGGAAAAGATAGTCAAGATAAACTGGCTGTTATTGCGTGAAAATCAGATTAGTGATTTACTCAAAGAAAAAAAGCAGAAATTTATCACCAGTCAATTATGTGAATTCATAAAAGCATAACTCGGGAGGAACAGGTATGGCAAACGGTAAAACAAATCAGGACGAAATAAATGCGGTAGCGTGGAAAGCGTGTGATACATTCCGTGGGGTAGTGGATCCTTCCGAATACAAAAACTATATTCTTGTTTTTCTCTTTCTGAAATATCTCAGCGACTTATGGAAAGATAAAAAAGAGCAGTATCAAGAAGAATACGGCAACGACTTGATACGCATTAAACGCAAGATGGAACGGGAGCGTTTCGTTTTGCCCGAGAACTGTAACTTTGACTACATATATAATAAGCGCGACGCCAGCAATATCGGTGAGGCCATCAATCTGGCGTTAGAAGGAATTGAAGAAGCTAACAAGGCCAAGCTCGAAGGTGTATTCCGTAATATTGATTTTAACTCTGAGTCCAACCTCGGGCAAACCAAAGACCGCAATAAACGGCTCAAGCACCTTATCGAAGATTTTGCTGATGTGCGCATGGATCTTAGGCCTTCCAAAATCGGCAATCTGGACGTGATCGGCAACACCTACGAATACTTGATCTCCCACTTTGCCAGCGACTCGGGCAAAAAAGGCGGAGAATTTTATACGCCTGCCGAAGTGGCTATTCTTTTGGCAAAACTGCTTGGCCCCAAATCCGGTGAGCGCGTGTGTGATCCGGCTTGCGGTTCGGGATCGCTTCTTATCCGTGTGGCAAAAGATATTAAAGGCCACAACTTTTCATTGTATGGGCAGGAGAGCAACGGCAGCACATGGGCGCTCTGCAAAATGAACATGTTTCTGCATGGGATTGATAATGCCCGAATTGAATGGGGTGACACGCTCAACAATCCGAAGCTGATCGAAAGCGACAGTTTGATGAAGTTCGATATCGTGGTAGCCAATCCGCCGTTTTCACTGGACAAATGGGGAGCGGAACATGCAGGCGCAGATAAGTTCCGGCGATTCCATCGCGGTGTGCCTCCCAGGAGCAAGGGCGATTATGCCTTTATCACGCACATGATTGAGACCATGAACGAAAATGGCCGCGTTGCGGTCATTGCACCTCATGGCGTATTGTTTAGGGGTGGTTCCGAAGGCGTTATCCGCCAGAAATTCGTTGAAGAAAATATTCTTGATGCCGTGATCGGCCTTCCGCCGAATTTGTTTTATGGCGTCAGTATTCCTGTGGCAGTGTTGGTATTCAAAAAAGGACGGAAAACAAAAGACTTACTGTTTATAGATGCCAGCCGAGAATTTAATAAGGATAAGACGCAAAACAGGCTTCGCCCTGAAGATATCGAAAAGATTGCCAAAACCTGCAAAGAATATAAAACGAACGATAAATATTCGTACCGGGCAACGCTTGAAAAAATAAAGGAAAACGAATTTAACCTTAATATCCCCCGCTATGTGGATATTTTTGAAGAGGAAGAAGCAGTTGACATTGCCAAAGCGCAAAAGGAAATTGAGTCTTTAGAAAAAGAACTTGCCGGAGTGCAGAAGGAAATGGCGGGATACATGAAGGAGTTGGGTCTCTAATATGGCGAAATCAATTCCTCGGGGCTGGCAAGAGCTCGAAATACAGGATTTCTTGAAATTTACTCCGCGAGAGGTTGAGAAACCTAAAGTGCAATATCGTTCTTTAGGGATCCGCAGTCATTGTAAAGGAATCTTCATGCGCCAAGTTGAAGATCCCAGCAAGGTCATGATGGAAACACTTTACGCTGTGAAAAAGAATGACCTTATTGTAAATATCACCTTCGCTTGGGAAGGCGCTGTTGCGCTTATAAAAGAAAGTGACGAAGGTGCTCTGGTTTCGCATCGTTTCCCGACATATGTTTTTGACCGCAGTGTGGTTGTTCCGGAGTTTTTTCGGTACCTGATTCCATCTGAGCGATTCATTTACAATTTGGGTGTTATTTCGCCCGGCGGTGCTGGCAGAAACAGGGTTTTAGATCGCAAGAACTTCCTGCATCTTCAATTCATCATGCCACCAGTGGAAGAACAAAAGAAAATCACCGAAATCCTTTCCGCATGGGATCGGGCGATTGAGACGCTGGACAAGTTGATTGAAGCCAAAACCCGCCTCAAAAAAGGCCTGATGCAAAAGTTGCTTACGGGCAAGGTTCGGTTTAAGGGATTTAAGGAAAAGTGGAAACAACAAGCCCTGTCAGAAATCTGTGAAATTAATTATGGTAAGACCCAAAAAGGATTGCCTTCCGGAAAGTATAAAATATATGGTACGGGCGGCATTGTAGGAACAACAAGTACTTATTTGTATGATAAACCGTCTGTGCTTATTGGAAGAAAGGGAACGATTGATTCGCCGATTTATGTTGATGAGCCATTTTATCCGATAGATACCATGTTTTATTCCTGTTTAAATAGTAACGTATTGCCAAAATGGTTTTATTACCAATTAAGTATGGTTGATCTCAAGCGGTATAATGAAACTTCTGGTGTCCCCAGCTTGAGCAGAGAAACTCTTTACCAAATCAAAATCAATATGACTTCGTTAAATGAACAGAACAAAGTCTCGTCTTTTTTGAACGCTATTGATCATGAAATCGAATACGTTACGAATATCCGAAAATATGTGAATACCCAAAAACAAGGCCTTATGCAAAAACTGTTGACCGGCAAGATTAGAGTCAAGGCATAGGAGAAAATTATGGACAAAAACGAACCAAATCAATCCGAACTGATTTTATACCAGACCGAGGATGGCAAAACCAAGCTGGAAGTGCGCCTGCAGGATGAAACAGTCTGGCTGACTCAAAAAATGATGGCTGATCTGTTTCAGGTCGCTGTGTCAACTATCAACGAACATATTAAAAACATCTACGCCGAGGGCGAACTGGCTTCTGGGGCAACTATTAGGAATTTCCTAATAGTTCAAAAGGAAGGCGCCCGTGAGGTTTCCCGAAATATGGATTTTTATCACCTTGAGATGATCATGGCAGTCGGTTTTCGTGTTCGTTCCCCAAGAGGTACACAGTTTCGCAAATGGGCGACCGACCGTTTGAATGAATACCTCGTCAAAGGATTCGCCATGGATGATGAGCGGCTGAAAGAGGTCGTAAATATCGGTTCGGATTACTTTGACGAAGTGCTGGAACGCATTCGTGATATTCGTTCCAGTGAGAAACGCTTCTACCAGAAGATTCGAGATATTTACAAATTGGCTGTTGATTATGACCCCAAGTCCGAAGAAACCCTTGAGTTTTTCAGTATCGTTCAGAATAAACTTCATTTCGCTATTTCCGGTAAAACAGCAGCAGAGTTGATTTCAGAGCGGGCGGATGCCAAAAAGCCGAATATGGGGCTGACCTCGTGGAAAGGCACTAAAGTGCGCAAGGCGGATGTGACAGTAGCTAAAAACTATTTGAACGAAAAAGAAATGGATGGCCTTAACCGCATTGTCACCATGTATCTGGATTATGCTGAAGATCAGGCAAAGCGTCATCGCCAGATTTTCATGCGTGACTGGCGCGCCAAACTAGATGCTTTCCTGAAGTTTAACGAGCGGGATATTCTCGATAACCCCGGCAAGGTCAGCAAGGAAATTGCCGACACACTGGCTCTTGAGCAGTACGAAGTATTTCATCAGAACAGGCTGGTGTTGGAAGCGAAGCAAGAAGCCCTTGCCGATGACCGGGATTTAAAAGCTATCCAGAATAAATTTGAAAAGAAAAAGAGGCAGTAAATGGAGATAGCGTGAAGCAAACAACCTCAAAAACAATCTCTTTTTCTGATGCCTTACAGCGGGCAGGAGCTAAGAAGCATCTGCTGCTCGGGAATGGATTCAGCATTGCCTTGAAGCCTGATATATTCTCTTATGCCAGTTTGTACGATGAATGTCTGAAGCAACGATGTATTTCGGATGAAACAAAAAAATTGTTCAATAAATTTGGCACACGGGATTTTGAAGTTATTATTAGGGCACTTAATGATACGGCGAAAGTATTGAGTGTTTATACCAGCTCAAGGAAAATGGCTAAACAGATAACAAATGACGCCGGCAAGTTGAAAAAGGCTCTCATTGACCTGCTTTCTGCAAAACATCCTGCTAATCCCAGTGAGATTGCCGGCAATCAGTATAAGGCGTGTACCCAATTCCTTGGAAATTTTGAACGCATATATACTTTGAACTACGATCTACTATTATACTGGGTTGTGATGAAAGCTCTTGAGAATAAAGAAGTAAAATATGATGATGGTTTCCGTTACGGTGACGGACAAGATTATGTAGTCTGGCATCCTGAAGAAGCGAAAAGCCAGAATATATATTATCTTCATGGCGCACTTCACCTTTTTGATGCCGGAGAAGAAATAAAGAAATTTACTTGGATTAATACGGGGATACGCCTTATTGAGCAAATTCGTGGCGAGTTGAATAAGAATAATTTCCCCTTATTTGTTGCCGAAGGCACTTCTCCAGAGAAAATGACGAAGATTAACCACAGCCAATATCTTGGTCGTGGCATTCGTAGTTTTGCCGGAATTGGAGGAAGCCTGTTCATCTATGGCCACTCTCTTGCTGATAATGACGCGCATTACTTGAAATTTATTGCAAAGAATAAGGTCGAGAAACTATTTGTAAGCATATACAATGATGGAACCCAAAAACAAATGAAAGTAAATTCACTCATCCAGCAAAGAGCAGCATCGATAGCTACTGCCAGAATGCAGGAAAAGAAGCAGTATCCAATAGAAATTGTATATTACGATGCTCTATCGGCAAAGGTCTGGGGATAATAAATTATGGATATTCCTTCATTCAAAGAAGATCACATTTCACAGATTCCTGCGCTTCAGTTGCTGGTGAATCTCGGCTATGCCTATCTGACGCCGGATGAAGCGCTTATTGCCCGGGGTGGCAAAACCTCAAATGTTATTCTGGAAACCATACTTGAGAAACAGCTACGGCAGATCAATAAGATTGCTTACAAAGGAAGCGAGTATCCATTTTCAAATGCCAATATAACCAATGCAATTTTGACACTGAAGAACATTCCTTTTGACGGCCTGATTCGCACTAACGAAAAGATTTATGACCTGCTCTCATTGGGCAAGAGTTTTGAAGAGACGATTCTTGGCAATACCAAGAGTTTTGACCTTAAATTCGTAGACTGGGACGATATCTCAAATAATGTATTCCATGTGTCTGAAGAATTTGAGGTTATGCAATCGGATGGCAAAATGCACCGCCGTCCGGATATCGTGCTTTTTGTAAATGGTATTCCTTTTGCTGTGATAGAATGCAAACGGCCGGATATAAAAGAACCGATCAAGGAATCTGTTTCCCAGCACTTGCGCAACCAAACCGATGAGTTTATACCTGGCCTGTTTATATATTCTCAGATGCTTGTGGCAGTTAGCAAAAATGAGGCCAAATATGCGACTGCCGGGACCGCGGAAAAGTTCTGGGCAGTGTGGAAAGAAAAAGGTTTGAATGAAGGAGTGTTGAAGGATATTATCAATAAACCAATTCCCGAAGATCACAAAGCCAAGATATTTTCTTCCCGTTTCAACTATGTAAAGGACTTGTTCAATACCCTTGGCACCCGGCAAGCAACGGAACAGGATAAAGCGATCTATTGTTTGTTGCGTCCTGAAAGGCTGCTCGAATTCAGCCGTCAGTTTGTAATTTTTGATTGCGGTGAGAAAAAGATTGCACGGCATCAGCAATATTTTGCGGTGAAAAACACGATTGCGCGAGTTTGTCAGTATCAGGAAGGAAAACGTAAAGGCGGGGTGATCTGGCATACGCAAGGAAGCGGAAAGTCCATAACTATGGTCATGCTTGCCAAAGCACTAACATTATGCCCTGCTATTTCCAACCCTCGTGTGGTGATAGTAACCGACAGAATCGACCTCGATGAACAGATATGGAATACCTTTAAGCATTGCGGTATGGAGCCGGAGAAGGCAAAGACCGGGGCTCATTTGATGGAGATTCTTGAAAGAAACAAGAAATCAATCATTACCTCGGTTTTAGACAAATTTCAAGCAGGATTGAATAAGCGTTCACTGGAAGTAACTTCAGAAAATATTTTTGTGTTGGTGGACGAAAGTCACCGCAGTCAATACGGTGTAGCGCACGCGCTAATGAAAAAAGTATTGCCTAACGCCTGTTATATTGGGTTTACAGGGACACCGCTGCTCAAAAATGAAAAAAGCACTGCGGATAAGTTCGGTGGTTTCATTCAGCCGATTTACAGCATCAACGATGCGGTCGCGGACAAGGCAGTTGTTCCATTGCTCTATGAAGGACGGCATGTTCTTCAGGACGTGGATCAAAAGCCGGTTGATACATGGTTTAACCGGGTATGCGAGCCATTAACCGAATATCAGGTAGCTGACCTGAAAAAGAAATTCACTAAGATAGAAAAGATTAATCTGACCGATCAGAAAATTCATATGATTGCTTATGATGTTAGTGAGCATTTCAGTAAGAACTGGCAGGGCACAGGTTTTAAGGCGCAGATTGCCACGGATTCAAAAGCGGCAGCTTTAAAGTTTAAGAAGTCGCTCGATGAGATCGGCAAGGTATCATCAGAAGTAGTCATATCTGCTCCAGATGACCGTGAAGGATATGAGGATGTTTACGAAGAGCCAACAGAAGAAGTATTGAAGTTCTGGAAAACCATCCTGAAACGGTTCGGCAGTGATGCGGAATATAACAAGCAGGTGATCGCTTCATTTAAATATGCCGAACAACCGGAAATTCTAATTGTGGTTGAAAAACTACTCACCGGATTTGATGCGCCGAGAAATACAGTGCTGTATATCGCCAAGTCAATGAAGGAGCATACCCTTTTGCAGGCGATTGCCCGGGTTAACCGCATTTACGAAGGCAAGGATTACGGCTTTATACTGGACTATTACGGGATCCTTGGCGAATTGGATCGTGCGCTGACGGCGTATGAAGAGCTGTCTGGTTTTGACAAAGAGGATTTGGAAGGCACGTTGATTAATATTGCGGAGGAGATCAAAACACTTCCACAGAAATATGCCGATTTGTGGGATATCTTCAAGGCCATTAAGAATCGGCACGACGAAGAGGAATATGAGAAGTTTTTGTTTGATGAGGAAATGCGGCATAAGTTTTATGAAAAGTTGACTGCATTTTCAAAAACATTGAGTATAGCTCTTTCTGCTGAGAAGTTTTATAAAGACACACCAGAAAATCATATCAATAAGTATAAGGACGATTTCAAATTCTTTCAGAAGTTGCGAGTATCTGTTAAAAAGCGGTATGCTGAAGTGGTGGATTTTAAGGAGTATGAGAATAAAATTCAGAAACTGCTTAACACCTATGTGACATCTGATGAAGTAATCAAAATTACAGACCCGGTGAATATATTTGATAAGGAGAAGTTCCAAAAGGAAGTAACAAAGGCGGTTGGCGAAGCTGCCAAGGCGGACATGATTGCTCATCGGACAATGCGGACAATAGAAGAAAAATACGATGAAGACCCTGTTTTTTACGAGAAGTTTTCAAAACTGCTGAAAAAAGCGATTGACGACTACCGTCAGTCTCGTATTACGGACGCGCAGTATTTCCTTACAACAAGCGAGATTATGGACGATGTGCGTGACCGCAAGGATTCGGATATCCCTGAGTGTTTGCAGGACAAGAATGTTGCTAAGGCATTTTACGGCATCATTTATGAGGGAGTCAGCAAACGGAATGATGACAAAAATGTTTCGGCCAATATTGCCATGGAAGTGGACGGAATAATTCAGCGCAATAGAGTTGTGGACTGGCATCTAAAAACCGATATTCAAAACAAGATGCTCAACGAGATTGAGGATTACCTGGCCGATAAAACAGGCCTTGGCTTGAGTTATGAAGAAATTGATGTGATTATGGAGAAGATTATCAATATTGCCAAACGCAGGTATGCCCAATGACGGAACATACAGTAAATTTCGGGGAAAATAAAATTTGCTTTTCTCTTGAGCAAAAACCTCGCAAAGCCGTGCGGATTAGCGTCATGCCTGATCTATCAATCAATGTCACCGCGCCACGCGATTCTTCGGTTGAGAAGGTATTGCAAAAAGTTCAGAGGCGCGCGCCATGGATCGCCAGGCAGATTGATTATTTTCAGTCTTTCATGCCCAAGCAACCGCCGAGGCAGTTTATCAGTGGAGAAACGCACTATTATTTCGGAAGGCAGTATCGGCTGAAGGTGCTTAAGGCTAATCAGCAGGATGTTAAGCTCAAAGGTAAATATATTTTCGTTTATTCCCTTAGGCCGGATAGCAGGCCAAGAACCAGGCGGTTGTTGTATGAGTGGTACCGCGTTCGGGCTAAAGCGATGTTCGATGCGGTTGCCAAACGCTGTCATGAACGGCTGGAAAAGTACCGGGTGAAGCTACCGGTAATTGACGTCAAATCCATGCAATCGCGCTGGGGCAGTTGTGTACATACTAAGGGAAGAATCGGCTTGAATACCGAACTGATAAAAGCGCCGTCGCATTGTATTGAGTATGTGATCATGCACGAGATGTGCCATTTGAAATACCCCAATCACACAAAGAAGTTTTATAACTTCCTGTCCTTAGTTATGCCAGACTGGGCAAAGCGCAAGTCAAGACTTGAGAAGATCGTACTATGAGTAAACGATTTCAAATATTGTCTTTGGATGGCCGTAGAATTAAAGGAGAGATATAATAAGAAGTAAGTCCAGCGGATGCGCAGGTGATGGATGCGCGTAACGCACTGGATGATGTTCTGTCTGTCCGCTATAGATGACCTAGTACTCTGTAAGACTGAATATTGATGTTTTGAATGCAGTTTGCTGTCATTGCGAGCGAGAGCGAAGCAATCTCAACATTGCTTCTGATGAAAAGCGAGATTGCTTCGCTCTCGCTCGCAATGACGACGACAACTGCAAAACGCAAAGAATCAGCCTTACAGAGTACCAGGAACGCTAAAGAGAGTAAAATTTTGTAGTTTCAAACAATTATTGGTATAATGGATTTATTGATTATTAGTGTAACGTGAAAGGTGATATTATGAATGTAAACAAATACACTGCCGTAGCGTTGAAGGCCGCGTGTGCGGCGGGTGAGATCATCAAGAATCATTTCAATAGCCCTGTCGAGATACGCTTCAAAGGCGAGATAGACCCCGTAACTAACATTGACATAAAAGCGCAGGAAACCATACTCAAAATTTTGGAAGTCGCTTTCCCGGGTCACTCCTTTCTTACGGAGGAGGATTCGTCGCACAGGTGTTCGTCCGATTACTGCTGGATAATAGACCCGATGGACGGCACTGTAAACTTTATCCACCGGATACCTTACGTATGCGTATCAATAGCGCTTATGCATAAGGGCAAGATCATATCCGGTGTTGTGCATGCACCGATGCTTTGCGAAACATACAGCGCCCAGGCTGGCGGCGGCGCGTGGGTAAACAAGAAACGCATTCATGTTTCGCCGGAGCGCACGCTTGTGCGGTCGCTCGCCATCACGGGCTTCCCGTATTCCGTCCATGCCTCTGCCAAACGTCATGCGGGCATCATGGCCGGCGTGCTTGAAAAAGTCCAGGGAGTCCGCAGGCTCGGCTCCGCTGCTATTGACCTTGCCTATGTCGCCAGCGGCAAGGCCGAAGCGTTCTGGGAAGAAGAATTGAAACCGTGGGACGTTGCCGCGGGTTCCCTTATATTAAAGGAAGCAGGCGGTAAAATTACGGATTTTTCCGGCGGTAAAAATTTTATTTTCGGCGGCACCATGCTTGCCACAAATGGAATACTCCATCGTTCCATGCTTGAATTAGTAGGAGGGAATAAATGAAAGTGATTGTAGATGCGGAGCTTTGTATCGGCTGCGGATTGTGCGCCTCAAACTGCCCGGAAGTTTTTGAAATGCGGGATAACCTGGCGGTGGTAATAAATGAAACGCCCAATGAATGCGCGCAGCAGATGGTTAAAGACTGCCCGGTGGAAGCGATAAAAATAGAATAAATGGATAAACGTGTCAACGAGATAATCAAGCGGCTGAAAAAACAGTATCCCGGCGCTAAAACGGCGCTGAAATTTTCCAATCCGCTTGAGATTCTTGTCGCCACCATACTCTCTGCCCAATGCACCGATGCCAGGGTGAATGCGGTTACGGAAAAACTGTTCAAAAAATACCGCGTTGCGCAGGATTACGCATCGGTTACCGTCGGAGAATTGGAGCAGGATATTCGTTCAACCGGCTTTTATCGTTCAAAAGCGAAGAATATCGCCGGAGCCGCCCGCAGGATTGTGGAAGAATTCAACGGTAAAGTTCCCGATGATATGGACAAGCTGCTATCCCTCCCCGGCGTGGCCAGGAAAACCGCGAACGTTGTGTTGGGCAACGCATTCGGTAAAGTCGAGGGTATCGTTGTAGACACGCATGTTATTCGCCTAAGCAACAGGTTGGGGCTTACATCGAATGACGATCCGGTCAAAATTGAACAGGATTTGATGAAAATAGTTCCACGCAGTAAGTGGTTTCATTTCGCGCATTTTTTGCAGGCGTTGGGACGGGACGTATGCGTCGCCCGCAACCCCCGCCACTCTGATTGCGTCCTGAAGGATATATGCCCCGGCGCAGCATAACATTCACGGGAATTTGACTTCACATCTTAGTTTTGTTACAATATCCTGCGTTGATGAATGTAATATTTCAAGCTTAATGCCGGCGGTAATAATGTCGCAAATTCAGGGGGAAAAGGACAATGTTCATGGATACCGTAATAGTTGTGTCGGTGATAGTTGTAGCTCTGGGAATACTGGCTGGCATTGCTTTTTTTATTTTGACGCTGATACAGGTGCGCCGCACCGCACGGCAGGCTGAAGAACTTCTGAAACTGTTGCGCGAAGATATGGGCATAATAAACCGCATCACGGGAAGCATCGCATATTTTACGCAGAAACTGAATTCACCCGCAATCAAATTCGGCGCCATACTAAGCGGGCTTGTATCGTTCATGCTTAAACGCCGTAAAAGTTAATATTGATGTTACGCAGCGTGTCATTGCGAGAAGCTTGGCGACGAAGCAATCTCGTCGTTTTGATACGAAACAGCAAGATTGCTTCGCTTCGCTCGCAATGACAGCAGCTTTGGCGTTTCTTGCGTAACATCAGTTAATAGTCATATTGAAGGAGGGAACAATGGCTGATTCATCAAATACTGGCGAGATTTTGTTGGCTTTTCTGGTTGGCGGGCTGGTTGGCACGGCAGTGGGGCTTTTATATGCCCCGAGGCCTGGCAAGGAAACACGCCAGCGGCTCAAAGGGCTTACCGACGACATTTCCGAGCGCATAAAAACCATGAGCGAAGACGTAAAAGAACGCGCGGAACATGCCGTCTCCGAAGCAAAAGAAAAAATTTTCCATCATAAAAACGAGACGGAAGAAGCCTGACACACCTATTGATATAAAAATCGGTTATGGAAATGCTGGGGTAGCTCAGTTGGTAGAGCACAGGTCTGAAAAACCTGGTGTCGACAGTTCAATTCTGTCCCCCAGCATTTTTTTACAGCAACAGTCCTCAGTACACTCACTGTTTACTGATGTTACGCAGCGTGTCATTGCGAGGAGCCTTCGCGACGAAGCAATCTCGTCGTTTTGATACGAAACAGCAAGATTGCTTCGCTTCGCTCGCAATGACAGCAACTTTGGTATTTCTTGAGTA
>Ga0208953_1001531_pt1 | contig 12805 bp, 7 predicted proteins | sample RifOxyB2_FD_184033 | JGI IMG/M metagenome (GOLD analysis project Ga0208953, IMG submission 184033) | Groundwater microbial communities from Rifle, Colorado - Rifle Oxygen_injection B2 (SPAdes) | ecosystem: Environmental > Aquatic > Deep subsurface > Groundwater | place: USA: Rifle, Colorado... | reverse complement strand
CGAGAAGGAAGACTGGCCGGAACTCATGCCAGAAGAGAAGCCGGAAGATTGCCCTGAGCTGAAGCCTGAAGAAGGCCAGGAGAACGAGAAGGAGGACTGACCGGAAGATTGTCCGGAACTCTGGCCGGAAGACTGGCCAGAGGATGGGAAGGAGTCGGAGAAGGAGAACGAGAAAGAGGAGGACTGCCCGGAAGACTGACCGGAGGATGGGAAGGAGTCGGAGAAGGAGAAGGAAGAGGACGAGGACGAGAAGGAATCGGAATGTCCGGAAGACGAGAAGGAGTCGGAGAAAGAGAACGAGAAAGAGGAGGATTGGCCGGAAGAGAAACCAGAGGATTGTCCGGAGGATGGGAAGGAGTCGGAGAAGGAGAACGAGAAAGAGGACTGACCGGAAGAGAAACCAGAGGATTGTCCGGAGGATGGGAAGGAGTCGGAGAAGGAGAACGAGAAAGAGGACTGACCGGAAGAGAAACCAGAGGATTGGCCGGAGGATGGGAAGGAGTCGGAGAAGGAGAACGAGAAAGAGGAGGACTGACCGGAAGAGAAACCAGAGGATTGGCCGGAGGATGGGAAGGAGTCGGAGAAGGAGAACGAGAAAGAGGAGGACTGACCAGAGGACTGGCCGGAACTCTGGCCCGACGATGGGAAGGAGTCGGAGAAGGAGAACGAGAAGGAGAAGGAGAACGAGAAGGAGAAGGAGAAGGAGAACGATGAGGAAACGGAAGAACCACCGGAGCTGCCACCACCGGAAGATCCACCACCAGAGGAACCACCTCCTGAACTACCACCTCCCGAGGAGCCACCGCCTGAGGAACCACCCCCTGAGGAACCACCGGAACTACCGCCTGAGGAACCTCCTGAACTCCCACCGGAAGAACCTCCCGAGGAACCACCACTGGAGGAACCACCGGAACTACCGCCTGAGGAACCACCGGAACTACCGCCTGAGGAACCACCGGAACTACCGCCTGAGGAACCACCGGAGCTCCCGCCCGAAGAACCTCCTGAAGAACCACCGGAAGATCCACCAGAGGAGCCTCCTGAGCTACCACCGGAAGATCCTCCTGAGCTACCACCCGAGGAACCACCGGAAGATCCACCAGAGGAGCCTCCTGAGCTACCACCGGAAGATCCACCAGAGGAGCCTCCTGAGCTACCACCGGAAGATCCACCAGAGGAGCCTCCTGAGCTACCACCGGAAGATCCTCCTGAGCTGCCTCCTGAACTACCACCGGAGGAGCCGCCAGAGGAACCTCCTGAGCTACCACCAGAGGAACCGCCGGAGGAACCACCGGAGCTCCCACCGGAAGAACCTCCTGAGGAACCGCCTGAGCTCCCGCCCGAAGAACCTCCTGAGCTGCCTCCTGAACTACCACCGGAGGAACCGCCGGAGGAACCACCGGAGCTCCCACCGGAAGAACCTCCTGAGGAACCGCCTGAGCTCCCACCGGAGGAACCACCTGAGGAACCGCCTGAGCTCCCGCCCGAAGAACCTCCTGAACTACCACCCGAGGAACCTCCTGAACTACCACCCGAGGAGCCGCTGGAGGAGCCTCCGCTGGAGGAGCCACCTGAAGAGGAACCTCCTGAGGAACTGCCGCCGCTGCTCGGACCAGTGCTCGGACCCGTACTCGGACCCGTGCTTGGACCGGTGCTGGGGCCTGTGCTTGGACCGGTGCTTGGACCGGTGCTTGGACCGGTGCTGGGGCCTGTGCTTGGACCGGTGCTGGGGCCTGTGCTTGGACCCGTGCTGGGGCCTGTGCTTGGACCGGTGCTTGGACCGGTGCTTGGACCGGTGCTGGGGCCTGTACTCGGACCGGTGCTTGGACCGGTGCTGGGGCCGGTGCTTGGACCGGTGCTTGGACCCCCGGACGAAGAACCGCCATACCAGCCACATTCTGTGTCACAATTAATGGAGGGATCTTGATCCATAGTGCACATACACGTATCGCACGCATCACCACCGCAATTACATCCACACTCGGGCACACATCCTAATCCCCCGCCGCAGCCATCTACACTGGACATCCCACAACCGGGAGCGCCAGCTGCGCCACAGCAAGATTCGAGCGTACCACCCATGCCCAAGCAACACTGATAGGCATCTGAATAGATTGCACAGGGATCATCACCGCTGGACATCCCACAGCCAGGACCGCCAGCTGCGCCACAGCAAGATTCGAGCGTACCACCCATGCCCAAGCAACACTGATAGGCATCTGAATAGATTGCACAGGGATCACCACCGCTGTCAGCCGCCAAATACCGCAGCGTCATGCTGCGCAGCGCGGGCGACTGGTAGAAACTGGTATAACTTACAATGGCAAGTACCGCCCCCAAGAAGAGACCCACCATCACTTTGCCAACGAGATTGCGAGATACCATTAGGCGAATGGTAGCACTTGCATTGGAAAGGCAAAAATATATTTCTAGTGTTACCCCATAAATTCTTTCCCCCTGTCTACCCACTTCATTGCTCTACTCCTCGCGGCTCTTCCCGCCACCCATACTTTTCTGAACCAGCTTTGCAATACCAGCAGAACCCAAAACTTCTGTGTAAGCAAACGGCAGGCAGAAACCACCAAGCAGGCAGCGAAGTAGTACATAGAAAAAGGTGACTATCCCTTGAGGGATAGTACGCAAAGAGCGGTGTCACCCTGAGCCTGACGAAGGGCGACACCGCGTGATGGTTCGACAGGCTCACCATGACACGCGGTGTTTACTAGTTGTGAAGGGATAATCACCTAGAAAAAAGTAGTAAGTAGTGAATAGTAAGCGGGATGCCTGGGGTGTTGAGTCAAAAGTTTGATTGGAAACGACACCGTGTCTAGAATGCCGCCATGTCCAATAGAGGTTTAAAGAAGAAGTCCTCTCTGCGGAAAGGGCTTCTGTTCACAGGATTCATCCTCCTCCTCTCGTATTTCACGTACGTCCACAACTACGCTGCACCGGCGAGCTATTTCTGGGATGAAAATTACCACATACCCAGCGCGCAGAAATACATGAACGGCATCTTCTTCATGGAACCTCACCCCCCTCTGGGGAAAATGCTCATTGCCCTGGGAGAAGTTTTGATCGACGCAAACGCACTGGATGACCAGACAATTCATGCCGACTACAACAGGAGCGTCCCGCCAGATTTCTCCTTCAGGGGATTTCGCTTCTTTCCTGTGCTTTTCAGCTGGCTTGCCGCCCCCCTCATGCTCTGGATCTTCCTGCTCCTCATGAAGGATTGGCTGAATGCGACGATGCTGAGTTTTCTCTACGTGTTCGACAACGCTCTCATCGTCCATAACAGAGGAGCCATGCTGGACCCCCCCATGCTCTTCTTCTGCATCGCAATGATGCTGCTCTTTCTGCTGATGCTCCGGTGGAAAGACCATCCCCGCCTCTTCTACTCCTGCGCTCTCCTCTTCGGAATAAACCTTGGGCTCGTGCTCGCCACCAAAGTGCTGGGGCTTATTATGATCCTCCTCATCCCCGCCTTGTTCGTCCCCCTCTACCCGCGCATAAAGCAGATGGCCTGGCTGGCCGTACTCACACTTGCAAGCTGCCTCGCTGTATACGTGGGCATCTGGCAGTTGCACTTCTCCATCGCGTCCACCGTCCAGACGGACCTCGCGTACGGCGGATACTACAAAGCCTCGGAAGAGTACATCCAGATCCTCAAAGAAGGGAAAAATAAGTCTCTCTTCTCCTTCCCCGTCATGTGGAGAGATTCCATGAAATTCCTCACGCACTACTCAGGAGGAGTACCTGAACTGGATCTCTGCAAACCAAGCGAGAACGGGAGCCCGTTCTTCTTCTGGCCGTTCGGCGGCCGCACGATCAACTACCGCTGGGAGACGGCGAACGACAGCAGCCACGCATACCTGTACCTCGTCCCGAATCCCGTTGGATGGCTTGCCGGCCTCATTGGAATTGTCGTGGGGACCTCCCTGATTCTCACATCCTTCCTCCATCCGCTCAGGTTCCGCCTGAAGAACCGTTATCTTCTTCTCACTTTCCTCGGTCTCTACGCATCGTACATGATCGCCATCTCCCGGCTGTCCAGAGTGATGTACCTGTACCACTACTTCCTCCCCCTCCTCTTCAGCTTCCTGTTGTTTGGCATTGTGTATATGGAAGTACAGACAATCGGCCGGTGGAAGTGCACCGAGCACACACGAAGAACAGGTCTTCTCATCCTTGGGATGCTGGTGTTTGTCTCCTTCCAATTCTACCGTCCTCTCACGTACAATCTGCCGCTCTCCGAGAAACAATTCGAGAGGCGCAACATCATCAAACTCTGGGACATGCACTGTGTGAAATGCGAACGAAACGAGCTTCTTGTCTCACCCCGCGAATGCCCAATGTCCAGAGAATGAGTTGGGGAAGCTCTGAAAAACGTCCAAATTGTCACAGTGAGCGTAGTCGAACTGCGACAATTCAGTGCACGCCATGGTTCGACTACGCTCACCATGACATGCTGATTGGTTTTTCAGAGCTTCCTTAGCTCTTCTGCTCACTACCACGAACATCTTTCTTTAACTTCCGGAGTTCTCTGAACATGCGGAGAATCACGAACGGATTCGCTCCCGTCGACCTCCCGGCGGTGCGGGGGAAATGCTGAACTCCCACCTGGCAGAGCGGCGTTCCTGTCTTCTTCAAACGGTAGTACATCTCCCCGCAGAAGAGCGCACCCGTTGCAAACCGGGGACAGATGGAAGGCCATAGCAACTTCTCGAACACCACAAGGGCGCAATTGATGTCGCGCTTCTTCACTCCCAGTACCAAACGAACCAGACATCCGTACAACCAGGCATTGAGCTTACGATTCCACGGATCCGCACGCTCCATGCGCACCCCTGCAACAATACGGTACTCCGGGAGACGGAGGAGAAGTTCCGTAAATTGTCCTGCACGGAACTGCCCGTCACTGTCCATGAACCCGATGTACTTCTTCGTCCCCGCATTGCAGCCGCTGCGCAATGCCGCACCGTACCCTCCATTCCTTTTGTGATGCAGAGGACGAACAAAAGAAAACTCCTTTGCAAGCCGGTCGATGATTGCACCCGTCTCATCCGCTGAACCATCGTTCACTGCAACAATTTCCCCGTCTATACCCTCCTTCCGAAACCAGGAAACGGCATCACGGATCGTGCGCTCGATATTCTGCTCTTCATTGAAACAGGGAAGAACAAGGGAGAACTCCATGGAAGAAATCAAAACAAGAATAGATGTGCACACAGAAACACAACGGCAACTCAAACGCAAATATCTTTACTGTCTTCTAAGCGGAACGTAGAGTCAGTACTGATGAAAAATGTTTCGCACACACACAGGATGATCGCGAAAACCATTGTCTTCTTCGTACTATGTGCCTTTCTTCTCGTTGTGCGATTCACCCTCACGCCACGGTGGATCGAAGCTGAGTACGAGACACCAGACAGAACGGTGCACCCTCTGCTATTGAGTGGCCCTCTTCTCGTAGAAGATCAACAGTCCATTGTGCTCGAACTCATCCTCCGCAGGACTTCCCTCTCCCCCACCACCTATTACATTGAAGCCCAGAATTGCCTGGAAAGCATAACGATAGATGGCACTCCGTCCGAAGCAGATGAACTCCCCCTCTGCTACGCAACACCTCTGTCTACCGTACAAAATGGAAAGAAGATTTCCATCTTAAGTATCAGAGGAATGGAAATAGACCTGGACTCTGCCGTACGCGCTGGTGAGCATACCGTCCGGTTCCACCTCACGAACACTCAATCGCCTGTAGGGATTCGTTTGTATCCCATACCGTCGAATCTTCTCTGGCTCCACCTTCTCTTCCTCACACTGTTCCTCTGGTATGGTTCGGTGCTCCTGAAGATGCTGAGACCGCGCCTCGGCATCTCGCCATCACTCGGATACATGATGCTGGGCGGAGTGGCCCTCCGCATGTTGTATTTCTCCTTCACTCCGCTCTTTGAGCGCGCCTACGACACGAACGGGCATATAGAGTACATCATGCACATCCTGAAACATTGGATGATCCCGGCCGTCGGCACGGGATGGGAAGCACATCAGCAACCACTCTATTACCTGCTTGCTGCCATCTGGATGCACACAGCAGGTCTCTTTGGACGCCCGTTCGCATCCCAACTCAATGACCTGCGGTTCTTCTCCCTGCTCTCCGCCGTTGGAGTGTTCCTCCTCGCCATCTGGATAGGGAAACTCCTTCTCCGGGAAAAACAAAATCAGAAGATACTTCTGCTCTTCACTGGCCTCCTGGCCACACTCCCCGGGCTCATCTTCCTCTCGAGCAGGATCAACAACGATTCTCTCGCACAGTTCCTCTCTTTCCTCGCGTTCGGATTGCTGCTGCGCTGGTGGCAACAGGGAGCCGAACGCGACTGGTACATCCTCTGCGTTGTCCTGAGCATTGCTCTGCTCACGAAACTCACGCCCCTCGCACTTCTGGCTGTTGCAGTGCTCTGTCTCCTGGCTACACGGCACCATACATTCCCGCGCAAGATACATATGGCCGTGATCCTCCTGCTCATTCTCGGGTCGCTCCTCGGAGGCATGATCTCGCTGCGCATTGCAGAGCGGCCAGACACCCTATTGGGTACCAACATGAACTCCGGTCTTGTCGTCGGGAATTCCCTTGCAAACTTCCTTGCGCTCTCTCCCCCGCGCATGGTTGCACGTCCTTTCAACGATAACTGGGATGACAGAAGTGGACGGCAATTCTTCTGGGAAAGCTTTCTGAAGTCCACGTTCTTCGGAGAATGGAATTTTGCAGGGCAGATTGGATTCCTCGGAAGCTGCATTCTGCTCATTGCCTGCTTCCTCATTCTCTACCTCTTTGCCGGAGGATGGATGAGTCCCCGCAAACACCTCTATGAGACACTGCCTCTCTGGCTCACTGCATGCGGGCTGCTCGCCTCTCTCATGAGTTACCGCTACACGCATCCATACAGCTCCAACCAGGATTTCCGCTACATACCGCTCATCGCGATCCCTGCTGCGTACTACATAGCCTATGGCATAGAGCATGCTTCTCCGTCACTGCGGTTCGTAGGACAATTCCTCGCATACGGCCTCATGGGTCTCTGCGCCATGTTCATCGTACTCCTTGGCATACATGCATGAGGAGAAGGGTTAGGGATAGGGTTTGGATGAAGAATTGATCACTTGTTGTTTGGAGTTTTCAATAAGTTCAAGTTTCCAAGGAACAAAGGACAAATTCCAAGTATCTTTTCCAATCCTAGCCCTAACCCTAACCCTACTTCCTGTACCCCGCCCCCTCAGCCTGAAGCGCACTCTCAAAGTACACCCGGTTTTCCAGTGCAATGCGCTGTGCTTCACCTGAGCGGACCGGATAGTATTTCTCACCGCGTTTCGAAGCGACAAACTGCATGCCCTCCGGGATGAGAACACTGATGTCATTCACGAGAAGCGGACCGGGTTCCGCTGCAAACTTCCCCTCCTCATCCGGAAATACTTGCTTCTCTCCTATCCACAGACGCACTTCACCTTTCACTGAACCAATGACTTTTCCATCTCGTACACCCTCCAACACAACAGTCGGCTCCAAAGGATGTGCCTGTTCCCGCACTTGTACCGGTGATGCCTGGAATGCCGCACGCACCGCAACAGTCCTGCCAATGAGGTAGCCGAGTATGCCTGCCAGAAGCAGCGCTCCTATGAGTGGCAGGAGCGGATACCCCTTGGTAGCAGGATGCTGATGCATAAAGGGGGATATTGTAACTGTCCTGCACGAAAAAAACAGTCATTGGTCGTCTGTCTCTGGTCTCGGCAAATGATCAGCGATATCTGACCAGTGACAAAAAAAGGGGGCTCTCGCCCCCTTCTCTTTGCAAGTTGCCTGCTCTTTTCTACTGCTGTTCTCCGCCGCCCTCGACCACTGGCACCGGTGCCGCCTCACCACCTGCAGCAACATCACCGGTGGGAGCCGGCTGCGTCTGCTGTACCTGCACTGGAACAACATCAATGATGATCTTTTTCTCTGAGTCATACAGAATGGCGCGCTCTGCGGTCACAATGAGGTGGTTGCCGTTCTCTGCCTTGTTGTAGAACGGATTCCTCTGGCGGAGCGTCTCGACGTCAATGATCGTCGCCACCGTCGGTTCTACGTCCTCGGGGATGGCAATGAGCTTGCGCACTTCATTGATAATACGCTGTGCAGCCTCACGGTTCTGCTGGGTATTGCCTGTCTGAAGCTGTTCAAGACGTACGGAGAGGCTCCTGAGTTGTTTCTCTGCCTCACGGCGCTGCATGTCGAGCACCAGAACAAGTGCCACGAGGGCAATGATTGCAATGGCAACCAGCGCCTTCCTGGTACTCTTCGGGGCTGACTTTGCGGATGCGATTTCTTCCATTGGAGTAAGGGGAAAGAGGTGTAAGAGATAGAATAATTCAGGAAACAGGCTACGAAGAATCTGGTGAAAAGGCAAGAGCGCTATTCTCCCTGTCCACTCGGAGTCTCAGCAGCACCTGTCTCTCCGGGTGCATCTTCCGGGGTTTCCGTGGCTTCTCCTTGCTGAGAATCGTCTTCTGTTGTATCTGATTCCTCCTGTGATGCATTCTCCCCGGAATCATCTCCGGTAGTGCTTCCGTCCTCTCCACCAGCGTCACCACCTCCATCTGTGGTACTGCCTGACCCGGTACTGTCACCCGCTGTGCTCCCGGAACCTGTGTCTTCATCAGTGCCATCATCACCACTACCAATAGCGTCTCCGGATCCTGTGTCATCTGGTTCTCCGGTTGTGCTTCCCGAACCTGTGTCACCGTCGGCGGAACTGCCTGATCCGGTCGTACTGCCGCTGCCGCTCTCGTCCTCAATTTCATCTGCTTGCCCCGAACCATCATCATCAGATGTCTGGTCCGGGATTTCCTCCTCAACAATGTGCTCCTCCATCACCACAACCATGGTATAGCCATCCGGCAGAATGAGCTTCGTCATGGCTTCCGGATCCCACAGGAACTCCACAAAGAGATCCGGATGCGTCCAGAGATCCTCATCGTGGTACCGGCGGCAGTTGAACGGCTGGCCGGTGATATCCAGGGGCGCCTGATTCCGTATGCATTGGTTCCAGATCTCGCTGGAACTTAAGGGGTATCCGAGATCATCCACCGGGAACTCCCCCGTACCGAGGGAATCTGCCTTGGTGGCCCCCGTCACTGTGAGCGGCTGCTCAGACACGAGCGCGAGCCAGGAGAAGGTGATATTTCTCTCAGCAGGACGTGCGAGTTTGATGGTGAAGCCGCTCTGTGTCGCTCTGGAAACGCCGTAGAGTACCGGCTCCTCCGAAGAAGCACTCACAATCGGGACTACCCCAGCATACGGCGGATTGAAGACAACGGTGACACCCGTCCCTGTCACGGGGATCACTGCGTACCCTGCCTGGTTGCGGTTCACGACGAGTGAACCGGAGACGCTGAGAGTCCCGTGAATTTCGACATCTCCCAGGAACTGCGCGAGCCCCTCTATGGTGATGTCCCCAAGGACGAAGAGCGCACTCTGTACCGTGAGTTCCCCGATCTCCACCACCGAACCTGAACCTCCGACGACATAGTTGTCCAAATCAACCTCCTTTCCGGCAAGCAGCAGACGCCCGCCCACCTCCAGGTCTCCGCGGACGTGTGCCCGGTCGGAAACGAGGAATGCTGCTTCCATCTCCCCACTGACCGCCAGGTTCCCCGCAACCGAGAGTGACTGTGCGAGCAGCGCTCCCTCGACGATCAGTGAACCGCCGACGAGCGCACCGCTCTCCACCGTGAGCGTCTCTGTTACAAGCTCTGAAGTCTTCATACCTCTCAGAGCCGTGAATGAGCCAGAGACAGTAGCGGAACCAAGCATCTGCACATGTGCCTCGAATACCGCTTCTGCGGTGGAGCGGATCCTCCGCGTGAATGTCGCCTCCGCACTGAAGGTTACCGGATCTATCCAGATGCCGGAGGAGAAAGATGTCTGGCTGCCGGTCTCCGCAGCAAGGATTTCCCGTACCGCACCAAGGAGGTCGAGATTCTCCACCTGTTGCTGCACTTCGGTGGAGATCTCCTGCTCCAGCGAGAGGTTCTCCACCGCATCGGCAATCAGGATCTGCACTTCATCTTCTATCTCCATGGCTGCAACGGTTTCAAGCACCTGCTGCTCCACTGTTTCGACAGTGAGAGAAGAATTCCTTCTCGCGATGAGCACATTGATGGTGCCCTCCCCGCTCTCATGCTCCTGCAGTGCCACGCCGACAGTCGGGTCGCCGGAGTCCGCCCTGCGGGCAAACCCGTTGCGGCTGGCGGAAGTGAGGGAATCACCCGGACGGATGGATCCGTTCTCATCTGTCACCTTCGCAGCAACCTGGCCGAGGAGGCCGATGAGGTAGTAGTGCGGCGGCTGCAAACCATCGATTCCCCAGAAAGTATTCCCGACAAACGCCGCCTGCTCAGGACTCGAAACCACACCCATGAGATTGCCGTCCGCGGGATCTGCGCAACGGCGGACCGCATTGTCGCGTGTGACATCGATACAGACGAGTTCTCCTTGTACGAGGGCGTCCTCTGAATAGAACCACTCAGCATAGTCTGCCCCGCCTCCACTCACACTGCCATCGGCACGAACCTGCCCGTCCGTGGTCACGCGGAACACATTGTTATTTACAGCCCCTTGCTGGCTGACAATGCGGAATGCGTTCATGCCAGTGCGCTTGTTCTGCGTTCGGAGAACCAGTTCGCCGGATCCAGCCTGTCCGGAACGGTACATCTGGACATCGAAGTAGCCACGGTAGCCGAAGGCGATATGCGCATTCGCACCGCTCTGTGTCCCTTGGTAGCTGTTCAGTGCGAGCACATCTGTTCCCGATGCATAGAGGAAAGCACCGGTCTGGCGCTCGGCAGCGAGGATGGTCGCCGCACCGGAACCCGAGAGAGTGCCGGACTTCACGAGGAGCGTACCGCTCGAGGTGATTTTATCCTGCGCATGCAGCGTGCGGCCGCTCATCACGCCGCTGATTTCCAGCAGCACCCCCGCCTGCACGGTCTTCGTTGCATCATTCGTAGAGTGGATGAGCAGCCCGCCCGTCATGGTATCGCCCCCGTCATTCACGAAGTAGCTGCTGGCCTCAGCGAAGCTGAGTCCCCCACCGGCACCGGTCTGATCGGTGCTCCACACCAGCTGTCCTGCACTGTTGGTCTTGAGGACTTTGCCGGAAGCGGAGCCATCCGAAGTCGGGAAGGTGTAGGTGACACCGTTCAGCCTCACGGTGCTTCCGAAGATGACTGCTCCGTTGAGAGTGGTAGTCCCCTCCACGATGAGACCTCCGGAAGAGGTGAGGAGATCCTGCGCATGCAGCACACGTCCGGATGCTGTCCCTGCAATTTCCAGCAGCAGTCCTGCATCTATAGTTTTGCTCCCATCGTTCGTGGAATGGATGAGCAGCCCGCCCGTCATGGTATCCCCGCCTGCCCGCACGTAGTAATTCACATTTGGATCTCCAGCGGCACCGCCTGTGTTGTCTGTGGACCAGCTGAGCTGTCCTGCACTATTTGTCTTCAGGACTTTCCCTGAGGAGGAACCATCACTGGTTGGGAAGGTGTAGGTGACACCGTTGAGACGGAGAGTGGAACCGAAGACGGCAGCACCCTCGATCACGAGACCGCCGGAGGATGTAAGAAGATCCTGCGCATGCAGCACCCGTCCCGAAGCTGTGCCGATAATCTCGAGACTTGTGCCGGAGAAGGCATTGGAGAGGCGGAAGACTGTGCCTCCAAGAGTGAGACCCTGGCCTGCGGAGTACAGCGTGTTGGTATCAGTATCGATGTCTGTGGACCAGACCAGGTTGCCGCTGGTATCGCTCTTGAGGACTTTGCCGGAAGCGGTGGCGAGGCTGTAGGGGAAGGTGTAGGTGACACCGTTGAGAGTGAGGGTGGAGCCGAAGGTTGCAGCACCCTGGAAGGAAGAAGCTCCTTCGACGGAGAGGGAACCGGAACCTGCGATGTTGGAAGAAACATTGAGCGTTCCCGTGATGGCAGTATTGCTATTGAGGTATGTGAGGCCGTCGATGGAGAGCGAGCCGGAGGAGGTGAGGAGATCGCGCACATGGAGGCTGTGGCCGGACATGGCTCCTTTGACATCGAGCTCGACGGTAGGGACGGTGGTGCCGATGCCGACAAATCCCCCGCCGGTAATACGCATGCGTTCCTCCAGACCACTGGCAGGATTGGTGTAGAAGGAGAGAGCTCCGATGTCGTCCATACCGGATTCCTCGTACACAGCTGCAATCCTTGCCATATTGTTCACAGTTGTCCCTAAATCTTTGAATATGATCGCCGGCCCATACCCTGTGGTTGTGCCGCTCGTTGGACTGCCGATCTCCACCGCCATCACGTCCACAGGTTCATTCGTGCTCGCCTGCCCTTCCTCAAGGAGGTGCAGCATATACTCCGGGCTCGCTGTTCCAATCCCCACTCTCCCCGTGTCGATGTCCGTGTAGAGGAGTGGCGATGCACCGGTGCCGGAAACGTACAAACTGCGACCGGACATCGTCCCCGTAACATTGAGATTTCCTGTAACTTTTGTGTTGTTGTTGAGGTAGGTGAGTCCGTCGACGGAGAGGGAGCCGGAGGACGTGAGGGAAGTCTGTGCGTGGAGCGCGATGCCGGAGGCAGTGCCAATGATTTCCATCTCCGTCTCAGGGTTTACTGTGCCGATGCCAACGAACCCGGAATCGAGAATGACGAACTCTGCCGTCCCGTCTCCATCCGGATCGAAACCGAGGAAGTTGCTGCCCGTGTTGTAGCTGACAATCCCTTCGTTCCA
>Ga0208953_1001530_pt1 | contig 12811 bp, 17 predicted proteins | sample RifOxyB2_FD_184033 | JGI IMG/M metagenome (GOLD analysis project Ga0208953, IMG submission 184033) | Groundwater microbial communities from Rifle, Colorado - Rifle Oxygen_injection B2 (SPAdes) | ecosystem: Environmental > Aquatic > Deep subsurface > Groundwater | place: USA: Rifle, Colorado... | reverse complement strand
TATCAGAAAGAAGAGAAAATTAAAAGGCTGGGGCACGGTTTATGACTCCGAAACCAGGGAGCCGTTGAGTATGGCCGTAGTCAGATTATTTTCCAAACAATACGACAAACTGATTGATTTTAATATCACTGATAAAAAAGGCCGGTATGCTTTCTTGGTCGGCCCGAGCGAGTATGTGGTTAGTGTGGAAAAACAGCCTTATACAGGCAGAAGAGAATACAACTTTAATAATATTAAAGAAAAAAAGGCTTTGATTATGGAAGATATCGGGTTGGAAAAACCGAAAGGCAATACAGATAATTTAATGCCGCAATTTACAAAGAAAAAAATTACCCCATGAGATAATTTCATATCTCACGGGGTAAAAAAAGGAGCCTGATTTTCAAGCTCCTTTCGTCTTTCAGTCCACAATTTTAATTTTATTTACTTTAGGATAATATCACCGGCCACCGGCAGGTGATCAGAGGCTCCAATACCGGCAATCGCGCGGTAGTTTTTTATTCCCAATCCTTTGGAGACAAGGATGTGGTCAATAGATCTTTTGGGGGTGTCCGACGGGTAGGTCGGAAGCAGAGGTTCTGGACTGCCAATCAGCCCCCATTTGAACAGATTATCAAAACATTTTTCCCCCGGACCGGAGTTCATATCGCCGAGGAAAACAAACGGCTGTGTCTTTTTTTCCAAATAGGCGCGCAAGATGGAAATCTCGTCGCATCTTTTTCGGTCGTCGTCGGCCGCATCCAGATGTGTAAGCACGAAATTGAGCTTGCGCCCGGAATTGTCCAGAAAGACATCAAAGTCAACAAAGCTTTTGAAAACATGCTCCATCCGGCCGGCGAAACCATAGCCGAATTGGCGGTGGAAGTTCACCTTCATCGGGTATTTGCTGAGAACGACATTGCCCATTTGAAGTACGGAAGGAATACTGAAGATTGTTTCTTTGATGATGTATTTGTAGCCCAGCGCTTTAGCTATATACATAGCCTGGTCAATGTTGAAAGTCCGGATAGAGTTGAAATCAACCTCGTTGAGGCAGATTACATCCGGGTTCTGCAGACGGAGCCCTTTTACAATCCAATCAAGATTGTAGCGGATGATTTCTTCAGTTGTTTGGTAGAAGAAATCATCGGTATTGCCCCGCGCGTTGGCGATGTTGTAAGTGACGACTTTCAGAGTTTCGCCGATAGGCTTGGGTGTTGGAGTGTTTATTTTCAGCACATAATATTTTGTGCTTTGACAACTGATCGCGCCGGAACAAAAAAGGAGCAAAGCGGCAATAAGTGTTATTTTTTTGGACAGCATCTCTTCTTCCCCCGATTTCGTGGGTTAAATTAAAATTGTTTGTTGTGAAAGGACGAATATATCTATCTTATCGTTTTTGGCGGGAAAGTCAAGACTGTGTATATAGTATTTTGTATTTAGTATTAAGTATTTGATTTTTGAGATTGATCTTTGGTATACTTGATACCAAATGAACTCATAGCGAGTTTTTACTCCGTCATTGCGAGGAGTCCCAAGACGACGTCGCAATCCCGTAAATTAATACCAAACCATGAGATTACTACGCCCTTGAGGGCTCGTAATGACAGGCATAAGTAAATACTTCCAACATGAACGGCACACTATATATAGTATCAACCCCGATTGGAAATCTAGGGGATATGACAGCTCGCGCCATAACCGCTTTAAAAGAGGTTAGTTTTATTTTTTGCGAGGATACCCGCGTTACGCAGAATTTGTTAAGCCATTTTGAAATAAAAACGCCGACCAGGAGTTTTCATCAGCATTCAAGTTCGGCAAAATATAGTGAAGTTTTGGAAATTTTGAAAAAAGGGGAGAGTGTGGCGGTGGTATCTGATGCCGGCACGCCGGGAATCAGCGACCCGGGCAATCAGCTGGTTGAGTATATCCAAAAAAACGATAATTCAATTAAAATTGTCCCGATGCCGGGTGTATCAGCGGTGATAACCGCGCTGTCCGTCAGCGGTTTTCCTGCGGATAAGTTTGTTTTTATGGGTTTTCCGCCTAATAAAAACAAACGGAAGAAATATTTTGAAGAAGTTGCCGGCAATAAATACACAACCGTATTTTACGAATCCAACCATCGAATCGGGAAAGCGATTAGAGAGTTGAGCGAGGTTTTGGACGACAACGCGGAAGTTTTTATTGGCCGAGAATTGACGAAAAAATTTGAGAGTTTTTACAAAGGGAAAATAAAGGATATAATGGGAATGAAGATTCCGGAGAAAGGAGAGTTTGTAGTAATAATTAAAAAATAGTATGTCAAAATTATTTATATCAACGACAATACCTTATGTTAATGGCGATCCCCACATCGGGCATGCTTTAGAGTATGTTCAAACGGATGCTGTCGCCCGTTATCAAAGATTTTTGGGAAATGATGTTTACTTTTTATCTGGAACTGATGAAAATTCACTAAAAAATGTGCAGGCGGCGGAAAAAGCGAATAAGTCAATAAAGGAATTTATTGATGAAAAAGCCCAAGGCTTTTTAAATTTTAAAAAAAGTTTGAATATTTCTTTTGATGATTTTATTCGCACCACAGAGAAAAGACACTTTGATGGAGCCAAAAAATTCTGGCAGGACTGTAAACCTGATGATATTTATAAAAAAGAATATAGGGGACTTTATTGTGTAGGTTGCGAGGCATTTTATACTGAAAGTGAATTGGCGGACGGTTTGTGTCCGGAACATAAAAAAGTGCCGGAGATTGTGGAAGAAGAAAATTATTTTTTTAGACTTTCAAATTATCAAAAAGAAATAGAAAAAATTATTGAAAATGATGTAATAAAAATTTTTCCTGCGAATAAAAAGAATGAAACGTTGGCCTTTGTCAAAAGAGGTTTGGAAGATTTTAGTATTTCCCGCTCCATGGAGCGAGCTCACGGCTGGGGTGTTCCGGTTCCCGGAGATGAAGAACAGATTATGTATGTGTGGTTTGACGCTTTAACAAATTATATCACCGCTCTTAATTATGCCGGAGACCAAAAATTATTTAAAAAATATTGGGAACAGGAAAATAAAAAAGAACGCAGAGTGGCGCATGTTTTAGGGAAAGGGGTTTCGCGCTTTCATCTTGTCTATTGGGTTGGAATGTTGCTTTCCGCCGGGGTTAAATTGCCGACAGAGGAATTTATTCATGGTTATGTTACCGTAAATAATGAAAAGATGAGTAAAAGCTTGGGAAATGTTTTGAATCCACATGATTTGGTAAGCAAATATGGAACTGATATGTTGCGTTATTATCTGCTTGGCGCTGTTTCGCCTTATCAAGACGGGGATTTTTCCATTGCCCGTTTTGAGGAATTTTATCAGGCGCATTTGGCCAACGGGGTGGGGAATTTGACCAGCCGGATTTTGACAATGGTGGAAAAATATTGCGACAGCAAGGTTCCAAAAGAGGCGAAAGATATTTTTGACACTAAAAAATTCTGGCAGAATTATGAGAAGTTTTTTAATGAATATAGATTTGATGAGGTTGTTAAATTGACGCAAGAATTGGTGGGGAAGTGTGATGAAAAAATTTCCTCGGAAAAGCCGTGGGAAAAAGCGAAAAATGGCGAAGATATTTCCGGTTTGCTTTATCAGTTGGCGGAGACTTTACGCCACATCGCGTTGGCGCTTTTACCGATTATTCCGGGAAGCGCGGAGAAAATTTTTAATAATTTGGGAATTGATAAATCTTCATTGGTTTCGTTTACTAAAGGAAAAAAATGGTCAGGTCTCAAAAAGGGTGCTACAATAAATAAAGGCGAGGCGATTTTTCCAAGGTTATAATTTAAAAGGGGGATATCATGGAAAAGGACGTGAGATTTTGGTCTACATTTATAATGTGCGCGGGATGCAAAAGGAAAAACCACGCGTTTGAAGCCTTCTTTCAGGAAGGCAAAAAAAAATGTGTCATTATCCTGTGCAGTAAATGCTTTAAGGTTTACGACGAAAGAGAATTGACTGAAAGAGAAAAACTGTATTGCTGGATAAATTAGTTTTTTTAAAATATTCGCTCCGCCCCAAAGACCCTTGAATTTTTGAGGGTCTTTATATTTACAAATCAGGTATATTTTGGTAAGGTAATAGTAGGCAAGGAAAAACTTATGGAGGAATTATGAGTCAAAAAGGACTTCCTTTTCCGGCGCTCAAATCAGATTATTCTTTTTCAAAGATAAAACACTGTCCGTCTTGCGATAAGACTGTCGTGGCTTACGAAGACGGCAGAATCGTCAATGACATACCTTTTGTTTTTATGATCTGCCCGCTTTGTTTCAAATGTATGGAGCGCAGAAACGTCAGACGAGGTGATGGACATCTCTTTGAATATTGGATGTAGAATCACAAAACCTTGCTTTTTTCTTTTGATCCGGAGGCGGAATAAACCCCGCACCTTCCCGCGGAGTATTAAAATTCTGCCTGAAGGTGCGGGGTAAACCTCCTCCGGATCTTATCTCAAAAAATATGGAAATGATTGATATAATACTTTTGGGGATTATTTTACTGTTTGGCGTGATCGGTTTGGCAATGGGTTTTATCCATGCCACCGGTTCTTTGCTCGGCGTTGTGCTCGGTATTTATTTGGCAACCAGATTTTACGCGCCGGTGGCGGATTGGCTGATGGGGTTGATTGGGCGGGAGAGTAATTTTATCAGAGTTTTGATGTTTGCGGTGGCGTTTATTTTAATAGCTAAGCTGATCGGCTTGTTTTTTTATTTTGTTGAAAAAGTGGTTAATATAGTAAAATGGCTGCCGTTTGTAAAAACATTTGACAGATTTTTAGGTTTTTTACTCGGATTGGCCGAGGGAATAATAACGGTTGGAATTATAATATTTTTTATAGACAAGTTTCCGTTGTCCGGCGGAGTGATGGCTAAATTGGCCGGTTCAACCGTGGCGCCTTACGCGGAAGGAGTTGTATATATATTATGGCCGTTATTGCCAAAAGCTTTAAAAATACTGGAATCAACGGTGGATTATGTGGAGGGAGCGGTGAAATGATTTATATAATACATGAGACACGCAACTTGAGATAATGGGAAAATATAAAGAAATTAATTCTATAATCTAAAATCTTTAATCTTAAATCTGGCAAAATAGAAAAGGCCGGTCCCGATTGAATCGGGCCGGCCTGTAGGGGAGGGGTGTCCGCTGTTACCAGCGGAGATCAGTTGGGCTGATAGTCAGCCCGTCGTCGTTGGTGAGAACGACTTCGGCATAGGGATCGCGACCGGAGGGGAGTTCACTCTCCCAGTCGGCGAGCTCGAGCTCGAGCTCCACGCCGAGAAGTTCGGCGTTGCAGTGGTGGATTTCTCCTCGGTGAATTTTTGCTTCCAATTCGCGAATTGTCATTTTATCCCCCGTCCTACGCACAGCCGACATGGCTGATTTTGTAGGAACTTTACAATATATATATCATAAATTAACCATTTTGTCAATAGTGTTTAGCGATTATTTCTCTTAAATTAGCAAAAAAATCCGGCAATATCATGCCGGTTTTTTGGTTTTATAGGAGTATTTTGTTTCGTCATCCCGACCAAGTCTTCGACTTGGAGGGATCTCATTATAAAATGCTCTATAGCGCGAAATACGGCGCTGAGATTCCTCGACAAGCTCGGAATGACGTATTGGATGGTTTTCAGAAAAGTATAAACAACGCTCATGATTCTTACATTTAATCATTTAAAATTGTTTTTAAATTTAAAATTTAAAATTGTAAATTTTTACTATTGGTTCATAATCAAAAATCCGACATAACCGAAATATATAAGTATCATTAATACTCCTTGCCATCTCTCAATAACGCGTTTTTTTCCGATATACATCGTTAAAAACAATATCAAACTGGCGGCGATTGTCATCATTATATCTATGTTGGATTTAGGGTTGAATGGCAAGGGGCGGATAAGCGCGCTAAAACCGAGAATCCAAAATATATTAAAGATATTTGAACCAACAATGTTGCCAATAGCAATGTCCGATTGTTTTCTATACGCCGCCACGGCCGAAGTGGCCAATTCCGGAAGCGAGGTGCCGATGGCGACTACTGTCAAACCGATTAAAGATTGACTGACATTGAACAATTCGGCGATTTTAATTGCGCCGTCCACAATCCATTTTCCGCCGATGACCAATCCTAAAAGCCCGAGGATTATAAAAGCGGTTGACTTGGTATAGCTGTAATTTTTGATTTCTCCGGTTTCCATAACATCATCTTTTGATTTTGATATGCCGAAAGTGTAATAAAGAAAAATCGCGAAAAAGGACAGAAACACAAGCCCGTCAATTCTGGTAATCGCCGACGAAGTTCCGCCATCCAAAATTATATCATTGGCAACGAACCCGACCAAAAGCGCGGCCAGTAAACTGAAAGGAATTTCTTTTAAGACGGTATTTTTTTTCGCTGTTATTGGATAAATGATGGAGGCGACGCCTAAAATTAAAAGTATATTAGCGATATTGCTTCCTAAAATATTGCCAATCGCGATTTCCGTGTTGCCTTGAGCGGTGGCGAAAATATTAACGATAAATTCCGGAGCGGATGTGCCGAACGCCACGATTGTCAGACCGATAACAATGCTGGATATTTTTAATTTTTTGGCGATAGAAGAAGATCCATCAACTAGTAAATCAGCCCCTTTTATTAAAAGGACAAAACCGATGGCGAATAGTATATATGTTAACATAATAAATAAAATTAATTTATTGAATTTGCGGGGGATTTTTTCTTTTCATCCAAAAATGGAAAATAACTTCTTTGACCAAAGGAATCAAGGATATAAAAATAATCGCGATAACCATTACGCCGAAATGTTTTTCTACCCAAGGAATATTGCCAAATAAGAATCCGCCGAAGATAAATAAACTACACCACAACATGGCGCCGATTACATTGTAAAAAAGAAAAATTCGGTATGACATAGAGCCGATGCCGGCGACAAACGGGGCGAATGTCCTGACAATGGGGATAAAACGCGCCAAGATTATGGTTTTTTTGCCGTATTTTTCATAAAAAGTTTGCGCGCGAACCAGATGTTCTTTATGGAACAGCCATGATGATTCTTTGGTAAATATTTTCGGGCCGATATATTTGCCGATATGGTAATTGACCGTGTCGCCGAGAACTGCGGCGGCGAGAATAATGATAAACAGCAAACCTAAGTTGAAAGAACCGGCCGCGGCCAGCGCTCCGGCGGCGAACAGCAGACTGTCTCCGGGCAGAAAAGGCGTGACTACCAGTCCGGTTTCGCAAAAAATAATCAAAAATAATAGTCCATAAGTCAGCGTTGAGTATTGGTCAACGATAATTTGAATATATTTATCAATATGAAGAATTATTTCAAAAAATTTGAATAGCATAGAAGTTTTACAGCATGATGATGGTGGCGACGACGCCGTAAATCAATACGCTGGTCATATCTTGAAGCACAGTCGCGATCGGTCCGGAATCAGCCGCCGGATCTTCGTGAATAGATTGGAAAAAATGGCTGATTATCAACGCGACTATCGGGGCTATCATAATAGCAAAAAATGTTGCCAGCGTTACGCTTAAAGAAATAAGGTTATTTTTTAACCAAAGCAATGAAATGGCTCCGGAAAAAATACCAAAAACAGCTCCAAAAATTATTCCCAACGCCAGTTCTTTAAAAAAATAGTTGCTGAATTTAGCTTTCCCGGTTTTTAAATCACGACAATAAATCGCCCCGGTTTGTTCCCCGACAGCATTGGCAATATATACTATAAAAGGAAGAAAAAAAGCGATCTGCACATTGCTTGAAAGGACTTCTTCAAAACCGGAAACAATGAACGAGATACCAATACCAAGAAACAGGCCGGCAAGCAAAGACGGCGCCCTTAATCTGAATAAAAGACTGACCGGTTCGTAATCATCATCAGCGTATAAAGTTTTTTTAATGTGGTTGTTATTGTTCATAGACTATTTTGTTATATGAGTTACAAATTTGATATAGATATAACAACAAATTATCAAATAATTTATTCGCATAATTTGCGTCATTCGCGTATAATTCGCGAATTCGTGTTGCAAGTTCAATCCACCCGCTATTTTATCACACAGCGCGTCATAAAACAATGAACTCCTCCTTGGAGCAAAGCTCCGGGGTATCAAAATTATTTAGGTGAAATTCGCCGTAGCCTGTCTTTCTATTCCTCCTCCGTCCCGACTGAGTCGGGACTACGGCGGATTCGTCCTTTACCTTTATTACCGAAGTAAAACTTCGGTGTATTTAGCGGAGGCGAATAAAACCGGGGGTTGACCTTTGTCTTTCCCCCGGTATGGTACTTTCCCCCCTTACTTCTTCTTTTTCTTTTTTCTGGCTTTCTGTTTCTCAATGATTTCAATGATTTTGTTCAAGGCATCTCTTGTTTGGAGTATGTTTTCCAAACCGGCGATTACCGCCTTGGAAGCCCTGTCCGAGGATTTGATCTGCACCTCTTTTGAGTTTAGGTTGAATACCACGACTCCGCGGTCTGTTACCTTTGGATTCTTTGTTTTTGAGTAGACAATAACCCGTATTTTTCCGGCGCCGTAATGGTAAGTTCTATTAAACATGAAAGCTCCTTCATTCGCTTGAAATAAATCTATCACTAAAAAGTAATTTGGTCAATCAGAGGATGAGCAAAAATTGATTTTTAATCATTTTTGTGTTTTAATGCTTTCATGCTTTTATGTTTTAATGATTTTATGCTGCTAGATACTCACTGCCACCTTCAATTCAATGGCTACGACAAAAACAGAGAAGAAGTGATAGAACGCTGTAATCAAAAGCGAATGATTTTAAATATCGTCGGCACGCAAAAAGATACCAGTAAAAAAGCGGTGGAACTGGCGGAAAAATATGATAATTATTACGCGACCATTGGCACGCATCCGATTCATTTATTTGCTTCGCGCGTTGATGAAGAAGAATCAAGTTTTGTTTCTCATGAAGAAAGTTTTGATGAAGAGTATTACACCGAATTGGCTAAATCAAAAAAAGTAATCGGAGTGGGGGAGACCGGTTTGGATTTATTTCATTTGCCCGAGGGCAAGAGTATAAAGGAAGTTTTGGAAAAACAAAAGGAAGTCTTCATCGCCCATATCAATTTTGCGGCCAAACATAATTTACCTTTGGTTATTCATTGCCGATCAGCGCATGATGAGATGATTAAATTGTTGCAATCTGTCATCGCGAGGAGTCCCGATTTAATCGGGACGACGTCGTCCCGCCATGGCGGGATAAGTGTTCCCTTACAATCTACGGGACAACGAGATTCCGACGGATCTAAAGATCCTCGGAATGACAGGAAAATTCACGGTGTGATGCATTGTTTTGCCGGCGATTGGGAACAAGCCAAACAGTATTTGGATATGGGATTATACTTAGGTTTTACCGGCGTGGTCACTTTTCCCCCGAAAAAGACCGACCCTAAACCACAGAATGATTTACTGGAAGTGTTGCTAAAAGTCCCTTTGGACAGGATCTTGGTGGAAACCGATGCGCCTTATTTGGCTCCGCAGAAATATCGTGGAACATTTCCTTCAGAACCGTGGATGGTTGAGGAAGTAGTTAAAAAAATCGCTGAAATAAGGCAAAAAACTGTTGAAGAAATTAATCAAATAGTTTTAGAGAACGCTTTGAATCTATTCACAGGCATAGATTAAAAAACATTTTATTCGGATCAACTTATCCCCAATATAAATTCAATTGACAAATCGGCTGTAATGGGGTAAAATATGGTTCGTTTTAAGGGTTATTAAGTTCTTAAGTTCTTTAGTCCAAAATTATGCAACTATTGCCAAAAGATTCACAAGAGAGAAAGTATATGTTATTGGGTTTTAAAATTATTGGCGATTTTGGGGCGACAATTGCGGTTCCTGTTGTAGTGTTTGTCATGATAGCGCAATGGCTGGAAGGCAAATACGGACACGGTCCATGGTTGACAATAATGGCGTTTGTTTTAGCCGCCGCCCTGACCGCGAAGATGCTTATTAAAAAAGCCAAAGAATACGGCAGACAATATCAAAAAATAGATGATGACGGAAAGAAGCAAGACCTAAAAGATTAATTATATATGGAAAATCTCCACATACCGGCATTCGCTCCGGAAATTTTATTTCATATCGGACCGATTGCCATTACTAATACAATAGTAAATGTCTGGATCGCTATTTTGATTTTTTTGGTTCTGGGGCTTTTCATAAAAAGAAATATAAAAAACAAACCGGGTAAATTGCAAAACGCTTGTGAATATATTGTAGAGTTGCTTTTGCCTTATTTTGACCAAGTGACGGGAGATCGTAAAAAGACAATCAAATTTCTTCCGGTTGTCGGTTCGATCTTCTTTTTTGTTTTGCTTTCCAACTGGCTCGGGTTATTGCCCGGCACCGGCAGTATCAAATTGGGGCATTCATTTTTATTGCGTCCGGCCAACAGCGATTTGAATTTGACTTTGGCGATGGCGTTGGTGGCGGTGCTTTCCTCTCATATTTATGGATTTATCGCGGTCGGCGTGTTTGCTCATATTGGAAAGTTTATTCAGATTAAAGGAATTATTAAGAGCCTGACAAAAGGGCCGATTGCTATTTTTACCGCGATTGTGGAATTTGGCGTGGGCATTTTGGAAATTATCAGCGAAATAGCCAAAGTTGTTTCCTTGTCATTGCGTTTGTTTGGAAATATTTTTGCCGGAGAAGTTTTGATTACTGTAATCGCGACACTGGTGGCATTTGCCGTGCCGACTCCGTTTATGATGTTGGAATTATTAGTGGGGTTGATTCAGGCCTCGGTATTTGCTATGCTGACGCTGGTATATTTGACAGTGGCGGTGCAAGAACCGCATGGGACGGAACATTAAAACATAAAAGCATTAAAACATTAAAACAATTAAGTTTAAATTAATTAATGATATCGCCCGCGAGGTTAAAAATATTTACCTCCTCGACGGTTCCGGTATCGTAAGAATAAATATATGGAAGGACTATCACACGAATCAGTCGTGGTAATGGCGAAGGCCTTTGCTATGGCGGTGGGCGGTTTTGCTCCGGCTTTGGCAATTGGCCGTTTGGTGGCAAAAGCCATGGAATCAATCGGACGCAACCCGGAATCAGCCGGAAAATTATTCGTTCCGATGTTGCTGGGCGCCGCGTTCGCGGAAGCGATCGCTATTTACGCGCTTGTAGTGGTGTTTACGCTTAAATAAGCAAATCAGCAAAATCGGCTGTCATTTTTTAAAGTGATGGCCGATTAGGCGGGAGTGTTTAATAAAAGTTCTAAATGTTTAAGATGTTCAAATTGTTGTAAATGATTTGATTATTAAAAGGTAATCTTCAATTACAACAAACAAAGTGATAAAACAATTAGAACAATTAAAACAATATTAATCTATGTCCGTAAATAATAATGAAAATACAATAGAGGAAACAACGGAAGTCCACGAAGCCGTCGCTTCAGATGGCGGTATTGCCGCGTCTTTGGGCTTGAACGCGCAGTTGTTTGTATTTCAGTTGATAAACTTCGCGATTGTGGCGGGAATAGTTTGGTTTATGATCTTAAAACCGTTGGTTAAAAAGATGGAAGAAAGAAAAAAACAGATTGACGAAAGCATTGATAATGCCAAACGGGTAGAAACAAATTTAGCCGAAAGCGAGAGACAATATCAGCTTAAAATTGACGAAGCCAAAGTGGAAGCGAATAAAATCATTGAATTATCGCATGAAGAAGGAAAAAAATTGGGAAAGATGCTGAAAGATAAAGCCCATAATGATATAGAATTATTGGTGATGCAGGCGAAAAAGAATATTGAGATTGACAAGCAGGAAATGAAGGAAGAAATAAAGAAGGAAACGGTGGAATTGATTGTGTTGGCTATGGAAAAAATTTTAGGAGAAAGATTACCGGAAAATATTGATCAAAAGTTTATTAAAAAAATATTAGAAGAGAAAAAATAATATTATGTTGAAGGTGCTGGATCACTTCGTTTGTTCAAAATGATTTGTTGCTTTGTTTAAAACGATTGGATTACTGGAAAAAACAATTTCAACAATTAAAACAATTTGAACATTTAGAACACATAGAACATTTATATGAAATTATCACCAAAAGGATACGGAAAAGTTCTGTACGAAATCACTAAAGACGAAAAAGGAAAAAATTTGGAAAAAATGACGAAGCAGTTTTTTTTGCTTTTGGCGCATGATCAGATGCTTTCAAAAATAAATTATATCATTGCGGAGTTTGTTGAATACGCGAAAGAGATGTCCGGAATCGTGAGACTGGAAATAACCGGCGCGCGAAAGTTAGACCAGGCGGAAGTTAAAAAAATAAGCAAACATTTCGGAGATAAGGTTGAAGCGGAAACAGTGGTGGACAAATCCATACTGGGCGGAGTGAAAGTAAAAACAAAAAATAAAATACTGGATGCGAGCTTAAAAAAGCAGCTGGAAAAATTAAAAATACAACTAAATAAAAGTAACTAGTAACTCGTAAACCGTAACTCGTAATTAACGGCATAAAGACCAATATTACTAGTTACGAGTTACGGATTACGGATTACTTACGTAAATTATAATAATATCATTAATATAAATTTTAAACATTTTAAAACATAAAGCGTAATCTTATGTCATATACTGATCAGGTAATAGAATCATTAAAAAAGAATATAGATTCATTCAAAAAAGAAGTATCGGTTGAAGAAGTTGGCGCGGTTATTTCCGTTGGCGACGGCATTGCCCGTATGAGCGGTTTGGAAAACTGCAAAGCGCAGGAAATGTTGGAGTTTCCGGGCGGAGTTTACGGTG
>Ga0208953_1001527_pt1 | contig 12828 bp, 7 predicted proteins | sample RifOxyB2_FD_184033 | JGI IMG/M metagenome (GOLD analysis project Ga0208953, IMG submission 184033) | Groundwater microbial communities from Rifle, Colorado - Rifle Oxygen_injection B2 (SPAdes) | ecosystem: Environmental > Aquatic > Deep subsurface > Groundwater | place: USA: Rifle, Colorado... | reverse complement strand
AGGTAGAGATAAAGCCTCTCAAACTCCAAAAGTTCCTTTAATAAATGAAATTGTCAACCTTTGCAGTAAGTACAAAGTCAAAAAACCTAAGTTTGAAAACGATAACGCTCATATAATTGTTGCCAAAGAAGAATCTCTGGAATTATCAGACATTAGAACAGACAAGCATAACATATTATTCCCCAACAAAGTTTGTGAATTTATAAAAACTATATCTGCACAGCCGGATACAACGCTTAATTGTTCGATATCTGGCGGAAGAAAAACAATGAGCGTGCATCTTGCTTTTGCACTTACTTTATTCGGCAGAGAGAATGATAGGCTCCTTCATGTTTTAACTTCGGAAGAAAATGAATTTAAAGATTTTTATCCGGTGAATAAAAAAGAAGCAAAAGAACTAGAACTTTCTGAAATCCCTTATGTACGCCTTCGGTCATTAATTTCTTCAACAATAAAAGAAGAAAATTTTCTATCTCGCAAATACAGCGACATAGTGAAATTCACACAGAAACAGTTGAAAATTATTTATGACAAACGTCTTTTGCTTTTAGATATAAATACCCAGAAAGTAAAATACGGAAACCAATCTATTAAACTTGAACCGCTTGAATTTGCTTTATATTTTAAATTTGTTGAGGCAAAGTTAGAGGGCAAGAATAAATACAGCATTCACGAAATGATTTCTCCCGAATTTGCCATTCAAGTCGCTGAATTCATTAAAGATAAATTTGAACATTATTATTTCGGTGATGCAATAAAAAAACCATGGTGGAAAACCGGATTTTCAGCAGAAGGTTTTAGATCTAAACGCAGTAAAATTAACGAGAAACTCGAATCACTAATTTCAGATCCGGACTACCTATCAAACTTTAGGATTGAAAGTGAGCGGCAATACCGCGAAACCCGTTATTTTATAAAAGCCGAAAAATCAAAATTCAAAATCTCCTACTAAAACTCACATCTCATAACTCATAGCTAACAACATTTCCGCAACGTTTCTTTTATTTTTTTCCCCTAATACCATTTATATCTTTTCTCAGAAAAAAAATCATTAACTGGGTAAAGCTATGAAACAAAACATATATCTCTTTTCAGATACGCTAATCAAGCGTAAAGATCATTCAATCATTTGCGAAAAAGTATGTAAAGATGATAACGAAGCTGAAGAAGACACTTGGGAAGAAAATGAAAAAGAAGAATACGTTTTAGGTGAAGATATTGAGATACCCGCCGGGGATAAGAAGTATATACCTATTGAAAGCATAGAATCTATACTTTCATTTGGTTCCATCCGCTTCAATTCACGGTTCCTATACTTCTTATCTCAAAACCAAATACCGCTTCATGTATTCAGCTTTAAGGGCAATTACGCAGGAAGCTTTCTGCCATCCGAGAGGCAAAACTCTGGTTCAATACTTATTGCCCAAGCTTTGCTTTTCAGAAATCAGTTGAAGAGATTGGAGATTGCAAAGCAGTTTGTGCTGTCTGCTATTTCCAATGCTGCAGCTAACCTAAAATATTACTTTAACCGCAGAGCATCTTTGTGTGATGATATTCAGCAGCTTCAAGAAATTAAGGAATATGTCTGCCATGCTGATTCTATTGCCGAACTTATGGGGTTAGAGGGAACTGCAAAAAAGTGCTACTATTCATCGTGGAAAAGAATATTCAACTATCCTATTGATTTTACCACGAGAGTAAGAAATCCTCCAAACAATTTAGTGAATGCTCTCATCTCTTACGGGAACATGATAGTTTACTCAACCTGCCTTAATGAAATTTACCACACACGGCTTTATCCGGAAATCGGTTTTCTTCATGAACCTGGTGAAGCAAAGCTTAGCTTGAGCTACGATATAGCAGAAATATTTAAACCATTAATAACCGATAGAGCAATATTTAAGGTGATAAACAAAAATATAATCTCTGAAAGTGATGCTATTATAAAAAACGGAAGATGCATTCTTAAAAAAACTGCCCGCATCGCTTTTGCACAAGAAATTGAAAATAAGCTTCTAACAAAGATTCAAATTGAAGGTAAAGAAAAAAGAATGAGCTATAGAAGATTAGTTAGACAAGAATGCTATAAGCTGCTTAACTATATTACTAACTCACGTTACGCAAAAATATATTTATGTTTAATTATTTAGAACTTCATAGCAAAGCAAGCTTTGAGATTTTCCAGTTCATCAAAAGCGGCACGATTTGCAGAGATATAAAATTTCGTTCTTAATGCAGTTGGATTTAGCTCCGATTTCAAACTCAAATATTCCAACTTGAAAAATGAATATATCGAAGCAAAAATATGATTGCTCTGCGTTCTGACTCTCTTCGTCGGGGACTTGCATAAGCAAACATGCTGCTTTAATGACTTGTGGTATTCTTCGACTTTCCACCGTTTGCGATAGATCGTTGTAATTTGTTCGTATGTTAATGTTAGATCGCTACTGACCAAATAGAGAACACCTTCGCTTCCATCTGCGTTTTTGAAGACTTGCTCTATTAACAAAAGCGGGAAACTTACCCCTTCTAAATAGATTTCTTGGTGCTGGTTCTCTTTCAGTTCAAGCGTGCTTACTGTAACATACTTCCCCGATAGTTTATCTTTTTTGCTTAACGCTATTTTTCTATTTGTCTTTATCGGCATAATAAAATCTTTTTTCAGTTCTTCTTTGACAAGCATCATGTTCTCACTTGACGCATACCAAACATCATTGAGTACATATTTGAATTTGATATTATTTTTAACACAAGCTTTTAGCATTTCCTGGTACTGTTCGTTTTTTGTTTTCTCACTAATTCTTTTTTCTTTCTTTGTCTTTTCGTCAAATACGTTTTTTGTCTTTCGCACTATATCAAACGTTACCGGTATTCTATATCCATTACTGTAATACATTGCAGAAATAATATTTACTCCCTTTACTGATCGTCCCTGGCTGTGATCAAAATGCCAACAGATAATTTCGTTCTCATCCGTACTTGGTTTTTCTTCTATCGTGTCATCTATTATTAGTACTCCCTCTTCTCCGCCAGAAGTGGACTGTATTTCTCTTACTGTCGGTTTTATTAGTGCCCAAAAACCTGCCGCTGTAAAATCTTCAGAACTTAAAAATCTCGTTACTTTATCGTGGCTAATTTTCCCTTCTGACAATACAGATAAACCCGTTGCCGTGGTATATGAAAATGAACTCATTAAATAATCAGAGTATATTTCTAAAAGTTGCTTATCCATCTCCTACCTCTTATTTTCTTTCTTAGAAATTTAATGATTTTCTTCTTCTTTGCGTAAGGTGAGTATTAATTAAAATTTACGACATACTTGGAAGCGAGGTTACGGCTTTACTCAATCAGGAATTGGATGCAGGCTGGTATAATTTAGAGTTTAATGCTACAGAATATTCTTCAGGTATTTATATATGCAGAATGCAAGTTTATCCCGGTAACGGCGGGACAGGCAGCTACATTAGCACAAAGAAGATGATGCTAATAAAATGATAATTATAGCCTCTTTAGATTTAACAATATTTAATTATTAACATAGAAGAAGAAAAAAATGCTGTTATTGAAAGTGGAAAGTCGTAACGACCTCTACAGGTTTTATACCTGCGGAGGGTTTTGCACTTTTCAATTTTGGCTAACTCTGACCTTTAATAAATGGGATAGGAATTTATGAAGTATGAATTTCTATCTCCGATAACAAACACAAGGAGTAAAATTATGAAAACCAGATTTGTTCTTTTGATTTTTGGACTCGTCATGTGGACGAGTCATTTCGCCTTCGCGGATTTTCCCATCAGGCAGAGCAACAATTGGGATGACAACCCAGCAATCGCCTATAATTCCAACGACAATCGCTATCTGGTCGTATGGAATGAGCTGATTCCTTCCGGTCAGCTATACTTCATAGGCCCCGTTATGGGGCAACATGTAACTGAGGGGGGCGCACTGATTGGAAACGCGTTTCAAATCCTCAGTAATGGCGTGGAACCATCGGTGGCTTATAATAACCAGACCAACGAATATTTTGTTACCGCCACTTGGGCCGGTATCAAAGGACAACGAGTGAACAGCCTTGGCTCACTGCTTGGAAATTCGATTCAATTAATGGACAATGCCAGTTACTCACGGATTCTGTACAACTCTATTACTGGAAACTACCTCTTGGCAGGAGCTGATCTTGTAGAAAATCCTCCGGGGTCGGGTTACTTTGATATCAAAATCTTCACCCGCAAGATCGGAGCTGATGGTCAACCCCTGGGATCGACCCTTCAGGTGGAAGATACACACTCTGGTTACCAACCCCAGGAAGCCAGATACGCTCTCGCCTATGCTCCCTTACAGTCTTCAGAGACCCCGTCCGGTCGATACCTGCTCACGACACAAACCAATATCGGTGTGAGCCTTACTATGTTGAACAGTGATGGGGCGCCAATGTACATTGTGCATGACCCTGATCACCCCGGTACAGACTACAGGTATATTCCATTCAGCACCGGAACTGTAACAGGTGGTGAGTTCTATGTCGATGTGGCTTATGGAACTCAATCCGGTTACAGTATGTCGGGTCCTACATTCTTGGTAGTTTGGGGAGATAACAACAACACCTGGCAGGGTCAGGAATCGACAGGAATCTGGGGCGGCTTTGTCGATGCACAAAAGCTAAGTTACCTCACCACCGACCCCGTCCAAGATAATGCATTTCCCATCTCTGCCATCTTCAAACATTGGGCGTATTCTTCATATGCTGAAACCTGGAAGCCTGTCACCGCCTTCAATCCCATTGCTGAAAAATTCATGGTGGCGTGGCGGGAGACGCCCGGGCCAGAGCCAGAGAACGATACCAAGGTCAATCATATTCGCGCCAACCGCGCCTTTGTTCAGATTCCGCCACCAACGAACGTGGTTCTTTCTGCAACTACTGGCAACGAAGATCCAAAGAATCCCGCTATTGCAGCCAGTACCTACAGTTCCAATGCGTTGGTCGTATGGATGGATCATAGAAACTCCGCAACTACGAACTGGGATATCTACGGAAGTCTCTATACGATTTCTCCAGCAGTATCAATAACGGTTACCGCTCCCAACGGTGGCGAGACCTGGGTAATCAATACCCAACAGGAGATCAAATGGACAAGCACTAATTTCACCGATCCCGTGAAAATCTCCGTAAGTTATGCTGGTTACAGCCCGCAATTCTGGAAGACCATAGTACAAAGTACACCGAATGATGGCTCTTACATGTGGACGGTGCCCAACAATACGGCTGGGGACTGTGTCATTCGCATCGAGGATGCTGCGGATGGTGATCCCTATGATTTGAGCGATGCTACATTCGGCATCATCGTTCCCTTTACTGCCAATACATTCCCTGGAACCAATGTTCAGGTCAGTCTCGGTAGCGGGGTTGAGCTGACATTTGACAACGTAACTGGAGCGGGCATCACATACTTGACGACGTCAACTACGGGCCCACCGCCTACCAGTGGTTTTACCATCATCCCATCGGGTTCGCCAATGTATTATTCCATTACGACAACGGCAGCTTTTACTGGCAACATCAACGTCTGCGTCCAATACAGTGATGCAGGTCTGACGACAACGCAGGAAGCCGTGCTCACATTGCAGGTCTACGAATCAGGCCAATGGCAAGAGATGACGACCTCACGGGATGAGAACACCAATATCATCTGTGGCACCGTCACCCATCTTTCTGATTTTGCAGTGATGTTTTCCAGCGCCACGCCCGCTTCTATTGTCGTCACTAGCACCGATAACTCCGGGCCCGGCTCATTTCGCCAAGCCTTACTTGATGCCAACGCCAGCCCGGGCACCGACAAGATCATCTTTGACATTCCGGGAACTGGCCCGCATACGATCCACCCGGCATCTGCCTTGCCGACCATTACTGACACAGTTATCATTGACGGCTACAGCCAGCCGGGCGCCAGTCCCAATACGAACCTAATCAGCCTGGGCAGCAATGCGGTTCTGAAAATCGAGTTGGATGGAACCGATGCAGGAGCGGATGCGAATGGGCTGACTATCACCGCCGGGAACAGCACGGTGTGCGGGTTGGTGATCAACCGCTTTGGCACTGGCGGCTATTCGCGCGCCGCCATTTACCTGAACACAAATGGGGGGAACCTCATCGAAGGCAATTTTCTCGGTACAGACGTGACCGGCACGCTCGCTCTCGGCAACCTGACGCGCGGGGTCTTTGTGTTTACTGGCTACAACATCATTCGCTCCAATGTAATCTCTGGCAATAACGAGCGGGGAATCTTCATCCTTGGAAGCGATGCAAATCAAAACCATATCGTGCTGAACTACATCGGGGTAAACGCCTCCGGCACGGCGGCTTTGGGTAACGATGAGGGCGTGCACATTCAGAGCAGCTCGGATAATTTTATCGGGCAGAACATCATCTCTGGCAATAAATCAACGGGAATTACCATCCTCGAGACGGTCTCTGGCCCAGCGTCGAGCAACTATGTTTACGGGAATTTCATCGGTTCTGATGCAGCGGGCACGACGGCCATCGGCAACGGTTGGGATGGTGTTATGGTCGAGGCCGGAGCTCACGGCAATCTCATTGAACAGAACCTGATCTCGGGAAACACCTACAACGGCATTCAGCTTCTCGGTGCAGGTACTGACAGCAACATGGTCAGGTACAACCTCGTCGGTACGAATGTTAGCGGGACATTTTCCCTGGCCAATGGAAGCGATGGTGTTGCTGTGTGCGATGGCGCCCACAATAATCTCATCGAAGGAAACCTGGTCTCCGGAAACGCCGTGATTGGCATACACCTATATGGTGCAACCGAAGGCAATGTAATCAGAAATAACCGCGTCGGCACCGATGCTGGCGGGACGGCAGAACTATCCAATAGCTTCTTTGGGGTGGCCTTGTTCGACGGGGCTCGCAACAATGTCGTCGGACCCGACAACGTGATCGCTTTCAATGGTCGCAGCGGTGTCATTGTAGACGGGGCCGACAGTTTTACTAGCACCGTAGGCAACACCATCACCGCCAACAGCATTACAGGAAACGGCGGAAAGGGCATCTTCAACGTCCGTGGCGGTAACACGGAACTTACCCCTCCGACCATCCTTGCGGCGACGCCGACGCAGGTAAGCGGTACCGCAGGGGTAGGACACATCGTTGAAATCTTTGCTGACGAAATTGATCAAGGTAAGGTTTATCTTGGTTCGACGATCGCAGACGGTTCCGGCAACTTTATCCTAACGCTTTCCACACCGCCCCCGCTGCCATTAGTCACCGCAACTTGTACCGATACTGCGGGAAATACATCGGAATTCAGTCAAGCCGTCATCGTTGTTCTCGTGAATGTGGAAGCGACGACGGATGTTCCCAAAGACTTCGTGCTAAGCCAGAATTATCCTAATCCATTCAATCCATCAACAAAAATCAGTTGGCAGTCGCCAGTAGGCAGTTGGCAAACATTAAAGGTTTATGATGTACTAGGTAATGAAGTTGTAATACTTGTTAATGAAGAAAAACCAGCAGGATTTTATGAAGTTGAATTTCAGTCTGCATTAGGCAATAAGCCGTTGGCAAGTGGAATTTATTTCTATCGCATAGCGATCCATTCGGATCAACTAAAAGCTGGAGATTTTATCCAAACAAAAAAGATGATTTTAGTAAGATGAGGTTATTATGATAAGACTAGTACTTTTTTTAATCCTTAATTCTTCATTGTTAACTCTTAATTGTTACAGCAAGCAAATCGGCTGGGTTTACATTGCACAAAACAATTCCGGTTATTCACTCTTTCATAATTTAAGTGATGTATATTTATCTAACATTGGACAGGACGATGATGATAGAAATATTAATCGCTTAAGAATTTGTGAAAAGGATTTTCCAATTCAAACTAATAATAAAACCAAACCAACAGAACGCCAACTCGAAAACATTAAAAATATTCTCACTGATGATTTTTTGGTTAATGAAGACACAACAATCGCTAACATAGAGCATAAGTATCCTTCCATAGCGATGGATGGCACTGGGAATTTTGTAATTGCGTGGATGGATTATCGCAGCGGCAATAATGATATTTATTTTCAGCGATATAGTTCTAATGGAACGGTTCTTGGCGTCAATACAAAAGTTAATGATGATGCTGGAACTGCAGGTCAAGCCTATCCTTCCATAGCTATGGATGGCATCGGGAATTTTGTGATTGCGTGGATTGATGCTCGTAATAGTAGTGATGACATCTATTATCAGAGATATAACTCAATTGGAATTGCCCAGGGCGTCAATGCAAAGGCAAACGATGATGCCGGAACAGCATATCAAGAGTATCCATCCATAACTATGGATGGCTCCGGAAATTTTATAATTGCGTGGGAAGATTTTCGCAATGGTAATTGGAATATCTATTATCAGAGATATAATTCAATTGGAATAACCCAGGGTGTAAATGTAAAGGCAAACGATGATTTGGGAACGACTAGTCAATATGCTCCCTCCATAGCCTTAGATGGCATTGGGAATTTTGTGATTGCTTGGCATGATTATCGGAATAATAATTATGACATTTATTATCAGAGATATAATTCAATTGGGATAGCCCAGGGGGTAAATACAAAAGTTAACGATGATGCTGAAGCAAACGGGCAATATGATGCTTCCATAGCTATGGATGACGTTGGGAATTTTGTGATTGCTTGGGATGATAATCGGAATAATAATTATGACATCTATTATCAGAGATACAATTCAATTGGAATAGCCCAGGGTATTAATACAAAAGTTAACAATGATACTGGAACAGACGGGCAATATTATCCTTCCATTGCAATGGATGGCGTTGGGAATTTTGTGATTGTGTGGTTAGATAATAGATACGTTTTATACAAACCAGATGTCATTGGTCAGAGGTTTTATTCAAATGGGTCCCCATGGGGAATAAATTATCGTATTGTTGCAGATGGAATAAACCATGGTGAAACATTTCCTGTAGTTGTAGCAAATGCAAATCAAATCATTTTTTCCTGGATGGACAATCGCCGCACAATGCTTTGGGATATTTACGGTAAGGTCGTTGGATGGAATTGGGATGGAGTAACGTCCGTTTTGTCCGCAAAGAAAATCCCCATAGAGTTTGCACTTGAACAGAACTACCCCAATCCATTCAATCCATCAACCGTTATAAAATTCGGGATTCCAGAACGAACCAATGTTTTGATTAAGATCTATGATTTACTCGGCAATGAAGTCACTGCCTTGCTCAATCAAGAAATGGATGCGGGTTGGTATGAGCTAGAGTTTCAGTCTGCATTAGGCAATAAGCCGTTGGCAAGTGGAATTTATTTCTATCAATTGAAAGCAGGAAATTTTGTTCAAACCAGGAAAATGATTTTAAGCAAGTAAGAATTTGTTATCATTAAAAATCAAACAGGAAAAATATCAATTAGAAGAAATGAAAAAACCATAATTAAATAAACAATTCAAAACAATTAAAGGAGAAGTGCTATGAGACATTTTACATTATCAGCGGTAGTAATTTTATTAATTGCGGTCGTACAATTATCCGCTCAAACGATTCCCCAAACAATAAACTACCAGGGAGTACTAAAAGATGTCTCAGGTGTAGTCGTTCCAAACGGCGATTACAATATCGCATTCAATCTATATGATGTTGAAACCGGAGGAGGCGCATTATGGACAGAGACAAAAGTAATAAATGTTTTCGAAGGAATTATCAACACACAATTAGGGAGTGTATTTCCAATAACAATTTCCTTCGATAAACCATTTTGGTTAGGGATAACTGTCGAACCAGGAAGTGAACTTACGCCAAGAATAAAACTGAGTTCTGTTCCTTACTCAATGATGAGCTTAAATGTTATGGATGAATCCATCAGCACAAACAAGCTGCAGAACTGGGCAGTAACTTCAACTAAAATTCATGATAACGCAGTAACCACAAGTAAAATTATGGATGGAACAATAATAGCACAAGACATTGGCAATTACGAGGTGGTAAAGAAAATAAACGGAATGAGAGATAGTGTCAATCTTGTTGCGGGAAGTAATATTGTTCTAACACCTACCGGGAATAATATAACCATAAGTGCTTTAGGTGGAGGAAGCGGTAATATTGGAGGAAGTGGAACAACTAATTATCTTCCTTTATTTACAGGATCAACAGTGCTTGGTAATTCTATTATTTATCAGACAGCGGGAGGGAATATTGGAATAGGTACAATCACTCCTTCAGCTAAACTAGATATTAGTGGAAGTGATGCTTTGATTAACGGACTTACGATTGGTAGGGGTACTGGTAATATTGATGGTAATTCTGCATTCGGTTATAGAGCGCTTTATTCCAACACTGAAGGAGGTAATACCGCCAACGGATATTCTGCGCTTTATTACAACACCACAGGATACAGCAATACCGCCAACGGAGTGAGTGCGCTTTATTACAACACCGAAGGAGATTTGAATACTGCCAACGGAATGTATGCGCTTTATGCCAACACCACAGGAAGTTCGAATACCGCATTGGGTTACAACGCTTATCCGGCAAGCGGAACATTAACCAATTATACCGGCATAGGTTATAATGTAGGAGGAGCTTCAAGCACCAGCAATAGTGTGGAAATCGGCAACACAAGTGTTTCACGGATTGTCGGGCAGGTTATATGGAGCACTTACAGCGATGAACGCATTAAAGATAATGTTTCCGAAAATGTTCCTGGTCTTGCTTTCATAAATAAATTAAGACCTGTAGCCTATAACCTCAATATTCATAAGCAGAATGAAATAATGTACAAAGGAAAAAAGGAACAAGAGGATTGGTCTTCAAAATATGATATTGAAAAAATACGCATGACCGGCTTCATTGCACAGGAAGTGGAGCAGGCATCCAAGGAAGCGGGATTTGATTTCAGCTGTGTGGATAAACCGAAAAATGAAAATGACATGTACAGCATACGTTATAGTGAGTTTGTTGTACCATTGGTAAAAGCAGTTCAGGAACAACAAAAAAAAATTGAAGAGTTAACAAGGAGAATAGAAGAATTGGAGAGAAGGTAAAATTTTATTCTTTCAGATTCATTAGCAATGAAAGTTTTTAGGAGTTTTTAATTTTAATAAAGTAAATTCGAGTTACAAATTGTAAATAAGTTCTACTCAGTGCGAGTATTACTGTTACATCACGCCGACAATACTCTCCCGAAGTAGAGCTAAACTGTAGGTTATTATTAATCATCAACAATCAAAAGGAGATAGGAATGAAAAATGTAGCCATTGTTGCTCTTTTTCTCTTTTTACTAGTAGTTCAAGCTTGTAAAAAGGACGAGAATCCGACGGGTCCCTCAAATGAAACAACTGAGTCGGCAACTCAAACTTTTGGAACGCAAAATGGAGGTACGTTTAGTACAACTTCAGGTATTGAAATAACGGTCATACCAGGTACAGTACCTAAAAACCAAAATGGAGAAAATGCAAATATTGCTTTTTCTATCGAAACACCAGTCCAACTGCCTAAATCGCTACCTGCCGGGGCTACTCTGAAAGGAAATGTAGTAAAATTCGGTCCCGATGGTTTTTCTTTTAATTGGCCCGTGAGGATTAAGTTAAAATACGCGGAAGGACTCAATCCGGAAGATTTAAGTATTTTATTCTATAATACTTTGGACGATCAGTGGGTTGCTATACCAGGCTCTGGAGCCGACTCTGAGAAACGTTTTATAACAGCAGATGTACTTCAATTAGGATTTTATGCTGTCGTGAGTATTTCTAATACAAATAAAAACAATGCTGAATCTTCCTAGGGGGGATTTGAATATTCTAATCCAGATAATACTAATTTCTATGCGTTAACTGTTGCCTCAGTCTCGAACTGGAAATATTCGTGGCAGCAACAGTGGTTTGGAAATACTATTGTTGGTAGAACAGGAAGTTGCGGAACAGATGGATTTGGGTATCCAAATCCAACAACAAAAATATTACTTCCACAGGCAAGTTATCAGATTTGGTTAACTTACACCAACGGCACTGATTACAAATTTTATACATATTCCTTACCACTTACCGGTACAATAGATGGTTCTGTAACTTATCCTGGCATTCCCCATTTTGGAGTCGGGTGGACTCCGTTAGGGAATTTACCATCTGGAGGGCAATGGATAGAAGGTTTTCCTACTAACTGGCCGACACCTACAGTTACCTATGGTACAGGAACATTTCAAGCTACTTTAACATGGGTAAATAATAATCAGCATAGTACTGATCTTGACTTGCATTTGTATGGACCTAACGACATACATGTTTATTTTGGAATTCCAGTGGCATTGGATAGCAGTTTCTCTTTAGATCGGGATTGGTTAAGTGAAAGTGGGAATGCCACCGAAAATATTTATAGTACAGGAAATATTCCAACTGGTAACTATAAAGTTATGGTAAAACACTATTCGGGTGATCCTGCGAGTTATAATGTTCGCATTTTACGAAAAGGTGTAGCAAAAAGTTTTTCAGGAAGTCTTTCTAATAATGAAGAAAAAGAGATCATGACATTTACAATGTGAAATATTTCCTTTCAGGTGGAATTTAATTTTTCTCATTTTTTTGAAAAACAGTATCACCTTACTGGAGTATTTATGGATAATTCTCTACATATATTTCGTAAAGGATTATAATTTCATGACATAGTAAAAGGGGTTCTACCGTTAATAGTGTGAAAATAAGTTGAGTTTGCCGTTGAAGAAGAGAATGGCAATCCTCAGATTATCAAAATTTCTATAGCCTTGAGCAACTCTGTTTAACTTTTGGATCGCACCATTAAA
>Ga0208953_1001511_pt1 | contig 12959 bp, 4 predicted proteins | sample RifOxyB2_FD_184033 | JGI IMG/M metagenome (GOLD analysis project Ga0208953, IMG submission 184033) | Groundwater microbial communities from Rifle, Colorado - Rifle Oxygen_injection B2 (SPAdes) | ecosystem: Environmental > Aquatic > Deep subsurface > Groundwater | place: USA: Rifle, Colorado... | reverse complement strand
TACCCTTACCTGATTCGCTTCATGTCCGATATTTCCCGCCGCGTCCACGACGTGGATACCGTACCAAAAAGTACCGACGGGAGGCATATTCGTAAAGCTGCCCGATTGGCTGTTGCCGGTTGTGTTATTGGAACTTACTTGGACCCAGGAACCCGAATCCGGCTGACCATTACTATCGGCTGTGCGCCAAAGTTCGGTCCTGGCCAATAATAAATTATCGGAAACCGTGTAATTAGCGGTAATAATGCCCCCCTGAGCGATATTGGTGGGATTAATGGAAAAAGAGGAAACCTGAGGCGGAATAATATCCTTAAGCAGGCAATCGCTGTCATCGGTAATGCCGCAGCTCGTTATCCCACAACAACCGTTTCCGCTCGCGCAGCCGCAATCCGGGTCAAGGGCGACTCCGCAGTCAGAAGGGGAACAAACGCCGTTGCATACATTATCACAGCAAAAAGTGCCGGTTTGTCCGCAGACCCACCCGTTGCTACACCCGCATTCCGAACAATTTTCCGCTAACTGGCTGTTGTTATCGCAACGCCAGGGAGCAGTGTCCGAACAGGTATTATTAAGAGTGCCGTCGGAACAAGCGCTTAAAGAAGTAATATCGATATCGTCCGGACCGGGCGGGTCGCTTTCGTGCGTATAGTTGCCGCCCTGATCAAAAACATGGATACCGTACCACCAGCGGCCGATGGGAGGATGGTCGACGGCTAAGCCGATATGGATATTCGTGCGCAGACTGAACAGGAGTTGGCGCAGATGGCCGAGTTCGATCCAGGCACAGCCGGTTTTATTAAAGCGGTCGCAGGATCCCGGTTTATCGGGAGCCCGCCATACTTCGACGCGATCAAGAAATGAGCCGCCGCTGTCTTCTACTCTCCAGGAAACCCGAGCGGAGCCCGGAGTTACGGAAAAACTCGTTACTACCGGCGGAGTCGGGTCGGGTACTACGCCCAGGCCGCAGCGCGGATTTACCTGGAACGGGCCGGTGCACTGCACCCAGTCGCTGGCGTTTCCCATACTGGTAAGAACCCGCAAACGCCAATAATACCACCTGTCGAAAGCGAGTCCGGTGGAATTTACCTGGAAAAAATGGTTCGGATTGAGTATTGGCCCGATAGTTACTTCCGGAGAAGAATAATCGGAATTATCATCGATCTCGATCGCGAAAGCGGTTTGCGTTTCGGCAAGGCACGGCGTGCCGTACGGGCAATCTCCAGGAGGCGTGTTGTTGCAATCGCAATACTCGTTGGACGTAGAATTATATTGCCAGTAAAGTATCGGATTTGGCACCGAAACTGCGTAGCAACTTGGCTGGCTGACGACGTCGGTGCAGACCGAATATTCAGAGGTAGCCCCCAAACAATCGTTCGGGCAGGAATTATAAGTTTCGTATTGGATCTCACAATGGCCGTTTCCGCACCAGCCGCCGGACCAGCTGCAATTAAGGCATTGCCATTGGTTATTGATACTGGTGCCATTGCCCGGCAACTCGCATTGCTCGAGCGCCTGCAGAGCGCCGTCTCCACACCATTCATTGGGATAAACCGACAGATTCACGTTCCCGGACCGGGCAATATTGCAGCCGTAAGTGGTGGCTGTTACCTGGGCCGAAAAATGATAACCCCCGCTGTTAATATCGTTATTTACGCTCTGAGCGGTGATTTCGCCGTTGTCCGAATTCATCCCGACACTTAATCCTTCCATAAGATCAGAGGGGTTGGTGGCAAGACTCCAGACAACCCGGTTCGGCGTTGATTTTTCCGCTAAACCGAAATAAGAGAATGGCGAATGATACAGGTTTTCCGGATTGACGCCGGCCGGAGCGACATAAAAATCATAAGCATCCGGCATGGTAACGGTATAATCTTCATTACTCACATGCAGATTAAAATCCCGGAAAGTTTCGGCCGAATACGGAGAAACGGTAAGGTCATAATATTCGTCACGAACGGTTATCCGGACCGGGTAATCGCCCGCCCCGGCCTCTATCCGGCCGGAAATCTCGCCCGTATCGCCGTTTATGGAAAGCCCGGCCGGACCGGTCAAGGAAAAAGAAACGTCATGTCCGTCCGGATCGGCAGCGTTAACCGTAAAATTGTAAGGCAGACAGGCGATGGCCGCCGGCAAGGCGGCCGTATTTATGGCCGGAGGATTATTGCCGACATTTATCCTGAAGCCTACCGGCGGAGCGGGATTGCCGTCCGCGTTATAAACGGTCAAAGCGGCTCCGTAACCGCGCGTATAATCGACGACTTCGCCCGCCGCGTGCCAGTCGTGCCTATTGGCGTCAAGCGCTCCCCGACCGTTAAAACCGCTCGGCACGGAAGAAAAATCGAATCTTAAGGGATAACGGCCGCCGGGATCGCTTGCGGATACGGTAAAAGAAATATCATCTCCGATAATAATATCATAATTACCGATCGTACCGACTGTCGGCGCACTGACGCTCCCTACGGCGATCGTAAAATTCTGGGTAGCCGTTCCTCCGCGGCCGTCATTTACGGTCATGGAGAAATTCAGGCTGCCGCCTAATGACGGCACGTAAACCCTTCTCTGATTGGGCGCTTCCGAAGTCTCGAGGATCGGTCCGCCGCTTATTGACCAGGCTAAAGGATCGCCGTCGGGATCGATAGCCTCTATATATCCATAATAAGGCTGTCCGACGATTCCGGCGGGCAAACCTGCGCCGACGAATTGCGGCGGATGATTGGGGCCGGTAGCGGCCAAACAGTTGTAAGAGCCTAAATTCGGATAATTCGTTTCGAGGAGAGCGCAATAACGGACCGTGTCTCCGTTATCGTTCGTGGAATAAAAATAAGTCCGGCTTCTTCCCGGATCGGGAAAAACCGGCGCGTTAAGGTCGGTGGGAAATGTTTTGTTATCCTCATTCCAGCAGGTGACCGGATGAAAATCAGGACCGCCGCAATTCCCCATCTTATTGACCGGATCGGACGGAATGTTGAATTTTAAAACCTGACCCAAAACGGTTTTCCAACTCGGCCAGACGGACAGGCTTTTATAAGGCAGATAAGTGCCGGAAGTAAGGAGGGGGTAATGCCTGTTGGCCTGCCGGTATTGCTCCAACGCTTCCCCTAATTCGGTCAGATCGGAAAGCCGCCTGGTATCGCGCGTTACCCGTGATTTCTGGCTCAGGCAGTATTCGCCGGACGGACATTCCTTGTCGTCGAGGCAGGAAACGGATGCCGATAGCGAACAGACTCCCGGCGTTACCAGATTAGTGTTGAATTTCCAGCTTTCCAGTATCCGCCCGAAGATATCGACCGTAGAGTCTTCCGCCTGCTGGTTATAGGAAATAAGGTAGATATTGGTAAAAAACTGGTTAGCGGCCGCGTTGACGTTGGCCGCGTTGACGTAAACGGTGCGACCGTCGCGCACGGCTTCGTAACCGTCCACTAAGAGGGATTGCGGAGATCCTGTAAATTTTTTCTCCCGATACCAGCGCGCGGCGCTATAGTGCTCGGGATTAGGTATTACCCGCAGGGCAATAGCGTCTCCCGCCGTCTGGGCCCTGGCCGGGCCGTTTACGGCCGTAAAGCCGTAAAAACCGGCCGCCGCCAGGAAAAAAAGGATCGATAGTTTAAAAAGATTTTTTTTCATATAAAAAATTAATTTTAAAAACTATATTTAAAAATTATAATAGATTGGATTATCATTTCCTGAATTCGCAAATGCCGTAAAAATCGCAAAACTTGCACATTATGGTCGGATTAGGCGGAAAAATACCGGTCGCGGCCGCTTCTTTTATGCCGTTGACGCGATCCAATATTTTCTCTTCCATCTTCGCCATCTCCTTCTCCGTACCGATAAAATTAACCTCGCTATTGTCGTCCAGATAATAGAACTGGAGATTTTTAACCTTAGCCTCCATAGCCTGCCTGGCCGCCAGCTGATAGATCAGGAGTTGCTCTTTCTCTTCCGGGCCGATGGCTTCGTCCTCTTTCGGTCTGCCGGTCTTATAATCGACGATCTGGATCGAACCGTCGCCGCAGTCGTCGATACGGTCGATCTTGCCGAAGATCCGGTAACCCCCGATCTTAAAGTTTACACCCTGCTCCAGGGACACGATCTTCGGCCACTTATCTTTATGTTTTAAAAAGAATTCTTTGAGTATTTCCCGCCCTTTCTGCCGGTATTTTTCTTTTTCTTCCTTAGACTCGTACCAATCGTCGATCCAGGCCTTGTCGTATATGTCGTATATTTCTTCCAAGCTAATAATCTCTTCGCTTCCTACGCCGGCTTTGGCGCTGAAAAGGTCGCCCTGCCCCAAGCCGCGCTTTTCCCGGATCAGCTCGAATAATCTCTGCAGGGTCAGGTGCATGGCCTGGCCGAAGCTGAAAACGTATTTGCCGCGGGTCGGAATCCTGACGATATGCGCCAGATAATACTGATAGGGGCAATTTTTAAACGCCGTCAACTGAGTGTGGGAAAAATATCCAGGCAGCTTTATCTCGGTTTTCGGTTTGCCGGTATTATTGATTTTTACGTTCAGGTCTTGTCCGCCGATGACGGGAGCATTCGCGGCCAAGGATTTTTTTTTCTCTTTTTCCGGAGAACTTATCAAACCGGCCTCAAGTAGAAATCGGGATGGTTTCTTCTTACGCGCTCCGCCGTAATCGGGCGCCCAGGTAAAATAGATATTGTTTCTGGCGCGGGTCACGGCGACGTAAAAAAGCCGCCTCTCCTCTTCCGTGTGGATATCGCCCGCCGGCGGTTTCTCCTTGACCAGGGCATCCGGTATCGGGATCGGTTCTTTTCGCTCTACGGTCGGAAAACGCTGATCGACCATATTAGCCAGGAACACGTACTTGAACTCAAGGCCTTTGGCCGCGTGCACAGTCATGACCCTAATCGCCTCCGGTCCGGCGTCTGGGTCAAAAGGGATCGAGCCGGACTCCCCCGCTTCGATTTCCAGCTCCAACTCGCTTAAAAAAGCCTTTACCCGCTTATCGTCGGAACCGGCTTCAAAGGCCTTGGCCCGCTTCAGGAACTGATTCAGATAACCAACGATCTCCCGGATCCGCTCGCCGTCCTTCTCGGTAAGCTCCTTTAAGTAGCCGCTGTCGTTTATAAAAGAGATAATGACGTCGCTCGCGCTTTTATAGCGGGCGATCTTCGCGTGGGCGCTTATAAGTTCGAGCAGACGGTCGATCTTGGCCTTAAGCGCCGCACTCACGCCAGGAAAACTTTTAAGGACCTCGTAAAGGGACCAGGCTTTCTTTCTGGCGAAATAATTGAAATTGACGATCTCCTGATAGCTAAAACCGAATATCGGCATGTTAATGACGCGGTAAACTGCCGGACTTTCATGGTAATTATCCAGGAGCCTCAGGTAGGCGATCACGTCCATGACCGCGTCTTTAGTATAAAGGCCGCGCGATGATACCAGCTGGTAAGGCAGGCTCGCGGCTTCTAAGGCTGCGCTTATTTCCCTGGCTCCCTCGTTGGCGCGGACCAGAACGGCGAAATCATTCCAGGATCCGTCCGGATCGCTGTTTTTCAATTCGATTATCTTGGCGATTATCCTGTTTATCTCGTCCCCTATATCCGTCCCGGCGATCACCTCGATCGTTCCCGCGCCGGGGTTCTGGGCCTCGAGCTTTTTCGTCAGCACGGAGGGCCCTTTAATATCCCGGTTTAGTTCATATTCAAGGCGGTTGGGGTCGTTTAACTTTATAAAATTGTAAGACAGATCCAGTATGGACTGGCGATTACGGTAATTCCTTTTCAGGAAAATCTGCGTCGCGTCGGGAAAGTCCTTTTTAAACTGCAGGATATTGCTCATAGAAGCCCCCCTGAACCGGTAGATCGCCTGATCATCGTCGCCCACGACCACGAGATTATTCTTCGGCGCGGCCAATAGTTTTATGAGTTCGTACTGGGCGAGGTTCGTATCCTGAAATTCGTCCACTAGTATGTATTTGAACTGCGTCCGGTATTTTTCAAGAATGGCCGGCCGCTCTCGGAACAGCTTTAAGGAATAATTGATTAGATCTCCGAAATCGAGGGCGTTATTGTCGAGCAGGAGCTGGTTATAAATATGGTACGCGTTGGCGATCTCATTGATCCTTTTTGTCTCCTGTTCAGCCATGTCTTTGTTGTCCGTTTGGAAATTACCGCGCTTTTTTCCCTTACCGCCGCTGAGCATGCTGTCCAGATTCTGTTTCAGCTCAACCGCATACTCAAGGTATTCCGCGGGCGAAATATTCTCGTCCTTGCATCTCGAAAAATGCTTTATGAGCGCGTGGATGAATTTCGTCGGATTACCCATCGGCCGGTAATAATCGAGGTTGAATTTATCCAGGTTCTTTTTCATGAGCGCCCATTGCTCGAATTCGTTCAGAAGCTTCCCGCCTCCAGGCAAACCGATATCGAGGCCATGCTCCGAAAGAATCTTTTCGCCGAAGCCGTGGAAGGTTGAGATCCAAAGATCAAGATAACCCATGGGTAATAAACGGTCGACCCGTTCTTCCATTTCGCCGGCAGCTTTTTCCGTAAAGGTCAAAGCGAGGATCTCCTCCGGCCGCGCTTTTCCCTGTTCCATGAGATAGGCGATGCGCTGCGAGATGGCCATGGTCTTGCCCGTTCCGGCGCCGGCGACAATAAGCAAGGGGCCGTTCTTATGCATGACGGCTTTTAATTGCTCAGGGTTTAAATTTTCCAGCAAATTTTGCACGTGGATATAAAGCGTTAAAACCGGTTATTTTTCATAATCCAGTATCGCCTTCAGGACTTTCGAATCGTTCTTAAGGGGCTCCATGTAAACGATCTGGGTTCTCACGAGGCTCATGCTGCCGTCCGGGCCGTGGGTTTCCTTGCCCCGTTTTACCAGGCGCAGGTTAGCCGTATCGCCTTTTTTCTCTTCGCCTTCTTCCTGGTTAAGCTGGTCGTAATTATAATAAACGTTCCTGATAATTACCGGGTCGGAACTTAGATCGTCTATCTGTCCGTAATAGACCTCGCCGTTCATGAGTTTTGTTGAATACCAGCCGGAACCGGCGCTTTCGTTGGCGCCAGCTACGTCACCGTTCCCGTTGCCATCGTCTTTCGTCAGGAAAAGGACGGCACCCATGATAACTATAACCGCCGCCAGTATCATGGTCATGCTCTTGTAAATATTGCCGCTCCCCGACCGGACCGCGGGCTGGCTGATCTTCTGCAGGTCCGATTTTATGTCCTCGTCGGACCCGCTCTTATATACCCGGTCAATGCCCTCGGCACGGCTCTGCGTCTTTGTTTTCGGCGCCGTTTCCTGCTTAGCCCGCGCCGAAACGGCTCCTTCCCTTAATACTCTTCTCTTTTGTTCCAGGGAATCCTTTAAATTGACGGTTTTTGAAAAATTATCCATATTTTTTTAGCCTCCTCTTGCTTTAATGAAATATTTTACTGTTTTTTCTCGAAAAATTAATCTTCGCGCGGAATTAAGCCGAAATCATATATTAAATATATTACAACTCCACTATCTCCACGTCCGCGCCCTCATCCGTTCCGGCTTCCGGTTCGATCGGATCCGGGGTTTCGGTTTCGTCTGGAACGGCATCTTCGCCTCCGGTATTGTTGATAATTATCTCTTCGATCAATTCTTCGACCGTATTCGTGGCCGTTTCTTCCGCATCGACCGTGCTTTCTTCGACCGATATTCCGGGATCCGGATCTGGCGCGTCAATTTCCGATCCGCTCTCCCCGTCCGCATCGCATAAGTCCCCTGTTCCGTCGCCGTCGCCGTCTTCCTGGCCGGGATTGGCGGCCTCCGGGCAATTATCCATGACTCCGAAAATATCGTCCCGGTCCGGATCCATCCTGGCGATATAATCCTCGTAAACCTCGGTCAGGCTGTCGGCCGCGCCGTCTTCCGATCCGCTCTTTTCCCTCGCGGCCAGGACCGATGGGGGGGTAGCGGGCGACGGGATCGTCCGGGTCTTTACCGGTTCATAACCCGGAAACACCGTTCCGGCCAGATCGAGCGTCTTGCCGATAAGGCCGCCGTAGGAAATAACTTCCGTTCTGGTTTCTCCGCCTCCGGCCCGAAGCGCGCGTTCTTTGGCTTCTTTTAAGTCTTTTAACCGAGACTCATATTGCTCCTTAAGCTCTTCCGCCATATACAAGCCCATATCCTTTTTCGCTTTTTTCGAAATTTTACGGATATTTTCCTGAATCTGGTACTGCCAGGCGCTATTTACGAGCGCGATATCAAGATATGTATAGGTAACATAATAATAAAGATCATCTTCGGTTATCCGTTCGATCTTATAATCCATATCCAGGTTATCAAGGTCGGCCTCCAGGAGCAAAGTATTATCGACGCCTAGGGTTTTTATCTCTTTTTCCCCGATCATTTCCTGTCCCGTTTCACTGGCGGCAAAAACGCTTCCTCCGAATAACACAATAAACGCTAATATCAGTATAGTAGCGTTATTATACTTAAGAAAATCAATTATTTTTTTAGACATGGGGATATCTATTGTTTACAGGTATATTATACTAAAATTTGAAATATTTTTCAACTTTAAACCCTCCCCGGAACGAAGCGCCTGTAAGCGTTGTTTTTCGATATAGAAGAAAATGGCTTCCTATCCAGGCATCCCCATGCCCGATAGCCGGCCGTTTTTCTCCTGTTTCGCATAGGGATCAGGCGAAGACGCTTCGTTCCGGAGAGAGATCTTGCGTTAATTTTTAAACTTTTTTTTAACCGGTAATTCAGTATTAACTTCTTTTGTCATCCTGGGGTTGAACAAGGTAAGGAAATTAGTTTCCTTGTCATCCTTGGGGATCCGGCTGGAGCGGATGCGGAAGCCGGAGAACCCGGGACCCATATTCTTTGCCAACTTTTGTCATCCTGGGGCCGAGCGTCAGCGAGGAACCCGGGATTCACCGCCCGCCCTTTGTCATCCTGGGGCCGAGCGTCAGCGAGGAACCCGGGATCCAGGGCCTGGCGGTAGGAATATCTACAATAGAATAATCGTTTTTGCCGCTTTATCCGTTATGATTATCATTCGCATCCCTGCGGCTCTCTCCTAGATCCCGGATCGCCTTCGGCGTCCAGGATGACAAAGAGAGAGATTACGGATTGATTTCTTTTTGTCATCCTGGGGCCGAACAAGGTAGGGAAATCAGTTTCCTTGTCATCGTGGGACTCTGGCTGGAGCGGATGCGGAAGCCGGAGAACCCGGGGTCCATATTCTTTGCCTACCTTTGTCATCCTGGGGCCGAGCGTCAGCGAGGAACCCGGGATCCAGGGTTTGGCAAGATTATTCAAAGTCATTAAACAGATCGCGCCAAGCTGGATTACCTTTTTCAATCAATTCAATTTTCCATTGTCTCTTGTATCTTTTTAGTTCTTTTTCTCTTTGGATCGCGTCGTTCACGTATTGATAAAATTCGTAATGCACTAATTTATCTGTATTATACTTAGCTGTAAAACTTTTTCGGTCTTGTTTTAATTTATGTTGGAAACTTCTGTTTATAATATTATTGGTCATGCCGATATACAACGTGCCATTTCTTTGGTTGGCAAGTATATAGACGTAAAATTTATAATCGTTTTTATTTTTCTTTCCTGTCATGTTAAGTGAATTTTCCATTTTTCCCGCGGCCTTACCCTGGATCCCGGGTTCCGCTTCGCGGCCCCAGGATGACAAGGGAGCTATTCCCCAAACCTGACCGCCCCGCCGTTATATTCTTGTTTTATCTGCTCGTCGGTTAAAGCATAATTCCAGATCTTAACCTCATCCATCTGACCGTCAAAGCGCCAGATATTGCCTCCGATCTGTCCGATCGATACAGGGGCGTCGTTCGTGTACGGAGTTATGCCGCAATTATCCTGATTATCTAAAATACCGTCGATATATATACGCATTGAATTTCCGCTCACCGACCACGATGCCGCCAAATGGTGCCACTCCCCCGTATAAGTGTAAAATTTATTGGCGCTTATTATATCGCTCGTACCCGGAGAGCCTACCTGAAAACTAATCAGGTTAGAGCTGTCAATGGACAGGCGATAGTTGTGGGTCCCTATAGAAGTAGTGGTTCCTTTAGCGACGATTCCGACGTTAGCGCTAATAGTGTCCCGTTTTATCCAGGCGGAAATCGTCCCCTCGGCGATCAAGTCAAGAGAGGGGTTGTCGGTGGCGTTAACATAATCGTTCGTCCCGTCAAAACTTCCGCCCGCCTCGAATTTTCCGCTCCGTCCGTTATACCAGAACGAATTCGAAGACGAAGCGCAAGTCCCGGTCGCGGTTACGCCCGACGTGCCTAAATATAATTGCCCGTGATTCATATTAATACTTTCATCATGGATCGTAGACCCTTCGCACTCGTTAAAACTCCAGTGCGCCACCGGCGCGCCGCGGTTGTAGTCCCAGGCGATCTGGGCGGGGGTGCGAACATAGTCGTACATCCGAAAGCCGTCTATTGCGCCGAAGGTCGGATAAGTGCCGTTATACTGCGAACCGATCCGGTGCTCGCCGCTTTGGTCGCCGCCGTTGTGAACACAGCCGGACACGGCATAGTTTTCTAAAATACCGTTGACATAAATTGATTTTAAAGTGCCGGTATTGTTATAGGTAAGCGCGATATGATACCAGCGGTCTTTTACCCAGGTATTGGTCGTAGTCAAAAGATCATTGGTCGGGTTGAAACAGCGGAAGCGCAATTCACCGTTATCCAACACCGAGTGGTAAAGATAGATATCGGGGTCGGTCACGCTGTTAGCGTTATAAAGGCAATGTCCCCCGCCGGACGCGTCCACTGTTTCGCTCGGCTTATACCACATCTCCATGGACCAGTTCGTCATGTCGCTGATCGCTGTTAAGGAAATATAATCGTCAACTCCGTCAAACTGGACCCCGGAACCGAACTTTCCCCTGGTCCAGCCGCCATTCGTGGAAGTGGACATCCAGGTCAAAGTCCCGTTTTCCCGGCTTCCGCTCGTATCATTAGCGGTCGTGCCTGATTTTTCGTCAAAAGTATATTCCAAAACCGGTGCCGTGCAGACGGCCGTGTCTCCGGGGATGCAGTATTCCTTGCTCTGGCCGGTTACGTCCGTGTCATAATTATCGCGCTTTTGGTCCTCGCCCATCTGCGCGGACCGGGAACCATTGTATTCGGTTTTGATCTCATCATCGTTCAAGGCGAAGTTCCAGATTTTTACTTCATCAATAACACCCAAGAATTCATCGGTGCCGTCGGTGGAGTTATTATCACCGACATACAGGGTGGCGCTATTGGCTAGCGTCGCGTCCGCGGCCAGGCTGGTGTCCGAGGCAACTAATTTACCGTCCACAAAAAGTTCAATTTTTGAATTACTGATTTTTCTGCCCAGGACGTGATGCCAGTTTCCGTCGGCATAATCCACGGCGGAAAGCGCCGCGTCTTCAGGAAAAGACGCGCTGGCCGTATCACTTATGCCGAATCCCAGATAACCTAAATCTGTCATATAGAGCGCGTACCCCTCGTAGCCGGAGTCATCATGCTTATCAACGATATACTGCGTGGCGGCCGGATTGTCAACGGCGTGTGCTATCCAGGCGGAAACGGAAAAATCGCTGGAGGTGCCGAAATCCAGGTCGTTATCATCAGCATCGTCATAGGCGCGGCCGTTGCTGACGTTGAAAAAGGCTTTGCCGATGCGCCCGCCCAGGAACCAGCGATATGACGAGGAAAAGGTAAAATCGCGGCCATAGATCGAGCTGTCGTTGACGAGCGTGCCATACCCCTCTTCAAAGGCCAGGTGCAGGATGGGTGATTTTAGGGCTATGCCGCCTCCGCCCCCCAGCTCCGGCGAGCCAAGCATATCCTCTAAAATCTGCTTCTGCGTGCGGGCGTAGTTATAGATGCGGACATCGTCGATCGCGCCGTCAAAAGCGGAGGTATCCCATCCATCCAGGCCGATCCTAACGTCTTCTTCGCCCTGCAACGGCCTATCCGTCGTTGCCAAGCTATCCTTTAATATGCCGTTAACATAGAATCTAATTTCATCGCCCGCATCGTCGAATACGCACGTGACATACAGCCAATCATCAAGCGGCGGAGCCCAGTCATAAATTATTTCGTTCCAGCCGGTTGCGCCTTCAAAACCGCAATAAAAACCAGGATAGGCATCGTAGTTTTCGTAATAAAAATAATAATTATCATTACTGGCTCCCCCTGCCTTAGAAACGATATAATGATAACCGCCTACGGAATCAAATTTTACCCACGCACCCAGAGTAAAAGCGTTAAGATCAAGCGAAGGGTCATCTGGCGCCTCCACGCTATCATCAACACCATCAAAGCTCAAAGCCCCGCCATACTTTCCTCTGTCCCAGGTCGCCCCGCTCACGCCCCCGTCATTCCCGCCCGCCGTGCTTGAACTCGCGACACTATCATATGCCGTATCCCCGCCCTTCTCGTCAAACCTCCAATGCGCCACCGGCCCCGGCGCCCATTCATATAATTTTCGCACTTCATCCGGCGATAAGGCGCGGTTGTAGATGCGGGTTTCGTCAAGACGGCCATTGACCGTTTCTTCGCCCGTACCGGAACCGAAAGAAGTGCTGCGCGATCCATGCGATTTGCCGATATACACGTTTTGGCTTGAATTATTGATAGCAATAGATGAATTAACCGAGTTTTCTTCCTGGCCGTTTATGTAAAGCCTGGCCGTAACGCCGTCATAAGTGCCGCTAATGTGATACCAAGTATTATTCGTCCAGCCAAGAGTAGTTGAATCAAGCTCCAGGTCGTCTCCGGAAGAAAATTTAGCGATACGGTCGGCGTCGGCGTCAAAGGGCGGGTTAGTAAAAGCGCCACCGACATAAAGTTCGCTGTTATAGACCGTTAGCGCATAAACGCTTCCGCTAAGACCAGCGCCCGTGCCGACCTCGGACCAGCTTGTGCCGTTCCATTTGGCGATATAATCGGCGTCGGTGTCAAAGGGCGGGTTAGTAAAAGCG
>Ga0208953_1001507_pt1 | contig 12976 bp, 6 predicted proteins | sample RifOxyB2_FD_184033 | JGI IMG/M metagenome (GOLD analysis project Ga0208953, IMG submission 184033) | Groundwater microbial communities from Rifle, Colorado - Rifle Oxygen_injection B2 (SPAdes) | ecosystem: Environmental > Aquatic > Deep subsurface > Groundwater | place: USA: Rifle, Colorado... | reverse complement strand
GACCCTGATGCCGACCTGTGGACACTCGGAGAACTGATGCCTTACCCCGTCTGGGAAGCCAAGGCGGCCACTTTGGGCAACGGGTCGATATGTGTTGTCGGCGGCGAGGACGTTCCGGGTCTGGTGCAGATATACGACCCTGCAGCGAACACGTGGTCGATTGGCCCGCCCGTACCTGAATACGTCATGTGCGGCGCAATGGTGTCGATCGGCGACGACCTTTATTACTCCGGTGGCGGCTCGGACGGTTATGCAGCGACGACGAACCTGTTCAAGTACGATTCGGCACTCGGTGCGTGGACGACCCTCGCAGACCTCCTTGAGCCCCGTGCTGGACATGCGATGGTAGAGGGTGTCGACGGCCTGCTGTACATCTTGGGCGGGGCCGACGACGGCTCCAACCTACCCGCACCAGTCTACGACTCGGTGTACGCATACGACATCGAGGCCGACGAGTGGTCCGAGGCAACCTCGATGGATGTTGCGAGGACATATCTTGGCGCGGCGGCGACCTCGGATGGCAGGATTTGGGCGCTCGGCGGGAACTCAGCTTCAACGGTCTACACTGAAGTGGAATCGCTGCAGCTGTACCTGTTCGACTACTCGGTGGAACTCTCTTCATCATCTGTCAGGGCCGGCGAGTCGGTCCTGCTGATGGCCGATGCTGAGTTCGTGTACGTCGAGGAGAGCGGCAGCGAGCTCCGCTGGTCCCTCGTGTCCGCCGATGACGGCACGGTATACGCCTCGGAGTACGTTTGGAACTCAATGCCTAGCCCGATGGCGCTGACAATAGACGTGTCGGCCGTCGCCCCGGCGGGCGACTACCTGGTGGTCATCGAGTACTGGTACGTGTACGCGGACGTGACCTATGAGTATGTCACGGACTTGGAGCTGGAGCTGGAAGTGCTCCCTGCTGCTGACCCGGCCGACCTGCTAATCGCGGACCTGGAGGAGCAGATAGCGGCGCTCGAGGAACAGCTCTCGGAGCTGAACGACTCGATGGCCGCCTCCGATGCGGCTCTCATGGCTGACATAGCGGCACTCGAGGATGCGCTCGCTGCGCTTGAGGCCTCCGTCGACACCGACAACCTGGCCCTCATGGACGAGATCGCGGCGCTGCAAGACCAGATAACCGCTCTGCAGACCGCCCTGGACGAAGCCAACCAGGACGTCGGCGATGTGCAGACATCGGTGGACGACAAGATGAGTGCCGTGATGGGCTACGCGATCATAGGCCTGCTCGTCGTGGTCGTCTTGCTCCTGATCGTGATGATGGTCATGGGCAGGAAGTCGGCCCCGCCGCCAGCTCCGTGAGTCGCTGAGAGTTCAGCGGAAACCCTCTAAACCACTTTCCGTTTTCTGTTCATTCCTGGCTTAGTGCGTGCTCATGAGCGCCCTTTTCCCGACAGGGCTCACGCTGAAGAACATGAATGAAAAATTTATGATGGTCGTTCGATGGCAGAAGTCTTAGGTGCTTGGTACCTTGCCAACGCGGTTTGGTGGAGGGGTAGTACCCCTCCGGTTTTGCGTAGGAGGTGATCCATCTGCAGGTTCCCCTACAGATACCTTGTTACGACTTAACCCCCCTTGCTGAACCCAAGTTCTAACGCCCCAATCAGAGGCATCATCACTTGGACCCAACTCGGATGGTTTGACGGGCGGTGTGTGCAAAGAGCAGGGGCATATTCACCGCGTGATGTTGACACGCGATTACTACGGAATCCAGCTTCATGAGGGCGAGTTACAGCCCTCAATCCGAACTACGGCTGGGTTTCGGGATTGCCGTTGCCTTTCGGCATAGGGGCCCATTGTCCCAGCCTTTGTAGCGCGCGTGTAGCCCAGGAGATTCGGGGCATACTGACCTACCGTTGACCTCTCCTTCCTCTGGCTTAGCGCCAGCGGTCCCGATAATGTGCTCCCCTCCTCGCGGAGAGGGTGGCAATTAGCAGCGAGGGTCTCGTTCGTTATCTCACTTAAGAGAACGCCTTACGGTACGAACTGACGACGGCCATGCACCACCTCTCGGAAAATCAGGCAAGATCATCAACCTGGCCTTCATGTAACCGTCGCTCCTGGTGAGTTGTCCGGCGTTGAATCCAATTGAACCGCACGCTCCTCCCGTTGCGGTGCTCTCCCGCCAATTCCTTTAAGTTTCAGTCTTGCGACCGTACTCCCCAAGCGGCAGGCTTAACAATTTCTCTCCGGCACCGGACGCCCCCGTAGGACCTCCGACACCAAGCCCGCAGCGTTTACACCCTGGACTACCGGGGTATCTAATCCCGTTTGCGCCCCAGGGCTTCGTCCCTCACCGTCGGATCCGTTCTAGTCAGACGCCTTCGCCACTGGTGGTCCTTCGAGGATTACAGGATTTTACCCCTACCCCCGAAGTACCTCTGACCTCTCCCGGTCCCGAGCCTCGCAGTCTCCTCGGAATTCGAACAGTTGAGCTGCCCGATTTACCCAAGGATTTACGAGGCCGGCTACGAACGCTTTAAGCTCAATAATAATGAGCACCACTCGGGCCGCGGGTATTACCGCGGCGGCTGGCACCCGTCTTACCCGGCCCTTACTTCTCTCGCTTTTTAGGCGAAAGAACAGACAACGCAATGCGTTGTCACTCGGAATACCCGCATCGTGGTTTCCCACATTGTGCAGTTTTCGTAGCTGCTGCGCCCCGTAGGGCCTGGATTCGTGTCTCAGAATCCATCTGGGGGCTCCGTCTCTCAACGCCCCTACCCGTCGTAGGTTAGTGGGTCCGTTACACCCACTACAGCCTGATAGGCCGCAGGCCCATCCTGGAGCACCGTGGTTTTGAGCGTGGAAGCATTCCAGCATACCACACCTATGGGGTATTATCCTCAGTTTCCCGAGATTATCCCCCACTCCAGGGCAGGTTACCCGCGTGTTACTCAGCCGTCTGCCGAGGTCTTGCACCTCTCGACTCGCATGCCTTAATCGTATTCCGATAGCGGTGCCCGCCGGCAGGATCAACCGGAATTGACTGTCCTGACGTCGTTCACATCATCATTATCTAGCGGTCGCTCTAGCTCGCTTGGTTTGGTTTCTCTCGAATTGGCAAGGTTCCCAAGTCTCACCGACTTGCTAGTTCCCTGCTTCGCGGCGATCGCGTCGCCGTGAAGTATATTGCACGAAACCTATTTTTCTGCCATCGAACGTCAGAAGCAAGAGGTCACGGCGAAAGCCGGAGATCTTGATTCTCCATCATGTCTGCGACAAGTGGATACGGGTTGATCATCAGATCAGGCGGCGTGCGCCTCCCTCCCAACCATCGCCGTGTGTCGCAGATTGGGTAGTCCCGCTAAGTCCGATGGGGTATATATCCGTTTCGAACCCGGTTTGCGGACCGCACTTGCGGCGTTCCGGCGAGACCAGCCCGTAATTACTAGGGGTGCGTGATATTTGAGGGTTTCGTATGAATCTGGGCAGACTGGTCTGATAGTGGCTTCCGCAGTTCATCCGCTCCGTGGCCGACCGTTCTGCGGGAGGGCTCGAGGACATAATAAGTACTCAGTGGACGATTCGTGCGGAGGTGGGTCCAGGTGTCTGGAGACGAGGGGTTCGCTGCTGCCGTCGACGATGTGAATGCTTCGGAACGGGCCACGCTCTCCGACGAAGAGCCTGCTATCGCTACGACGGAATCCGATGCGGAGCCGAAGGCCTTCAAGATCGTGCATCCCAAGAAGGGCCGCCCGCAGCGGGTCAAGGCTCCCCTGGCGTTCTTCCATCTTAACGTGCTCGCGGGCCTCCTGGGCCTGATGTCGCTTTTGTTCATATGGGTCTACGAACCATACTACAGCAGATACGAGGTGTTCGGCGCCTTCCGGTACCTCGTCGAAATGGGGGAGTACGACGCGTTGTATGCCGCGATCGTGCTGTTGATCATCGCAGGTTCCATATTGTGTTTCGTGACCTCGCTGGGCGGTCTGTTGCTCCTTGGAGGGGTCCTCCTTTACGCCTACGGGTTCGTGGACAGCCCTTCGATAGCGGGCCCTGGGCCTTTCGTCGCGGTCGTCGCGGCGTTTGTCGGGATGGCTTCGGTGCTGCTGTCTTCCCGAGCGAGAGTCCCCGCGAGGTTCGCGACCTTCGTGCGCTCAGAGCGCGGAGGTCTCTCTGTCAACGTGTTTGCCATATCGGCCTTCGCCCTCGGCCTGCTCTCGATGGTGATGTGCTGGGTTGTGCTCAAGCAGTGGACTTACACCGGCTCCGCCGTTGATGGCATCCAATTCACGCTGCTGTCGTTCCTGTTTGAGAGCTACATAAACGAGTTCTCTCTGATGATCGCGGGGGCCGCACTGGTGTCGGTCGGGTCAGTCGTATGTCTCATGACTCCCATGGGGAGTCTCCTCCAGGCCATCGGCACCGTGCTCGTCTACGTCGGCATGGGTTCCTCCTTCGGAGACTTCCATTCTTACTGGGGCACGACCGAGACGTACGTCGCCGGAGGTCTGTACGTCGCCGTTGTCGCGAGCCTAGTTGGCATGTGGTCCATGGCCTTCGTAACTCGGTTCAGGATACCTGCCCAGTTCGTTCCGGGCATGCCTGACGCAGAGGCCCGGGAGGATGATATGGGACCTGCGGATGTTGGGACGCCGGAGGGGGACGGGCGCCGCTCGAGGATTTCCAAGGTCTTCGACAGGATACCGAGGATGGCCAGGGTCCCTGCCGCTGCGGCGATGACCCTGGCGGTGCTGATAGCGGCGATGTCTGTTCCTTACGCGCTTCCTCTCAGCACTGTTGGAATGTCGATAACCAACGCCTCCGCGGACTACGTTGAGATAGATGTCTACGTCGACGGCGAACAAGTCGATTCTGGAGCGGCCTCCCCGTACTACGGGTTCATGTGGCGGTCCGATGTGAAGGCTGGAGTTCACGCCCTGGCGCTCGACTACGCCTACTCCAGCGCAGAAGATACAAGCCCCGACGGGATAGCTGATTGGTCTGCCTCCGTAGACGTGAAACCGTACAGGGAGTCCCTCGTTGTTCTCGCCCTGTCGGGCTACCGGAGCGTGCAAGTCCCTGCCATCGAGGTGTCGTGCTCGCCGTCCGCCGTAGGATACAATCTCACGTTCGAGGAGGTGTCGGACTACACGCCCTACGGGGAGACTATCGACGACATCAGCTGGTCGGACCTCTCACTCGTCATCGCGAGCGATTCAGGTATGGGGGTCGGGTGGTCGTTCTCCTCGAGCAACCTTGAGGGTTCTTTCTATGCGAACTGGGATTTCGGGACGGAGTACTTGGGCGATCTGGGGCTCAACTGCACCGCGTTTGACTTGTCAGGCGACGGAGAGGCCGGCGTAGGGGACTTCCTGGAGCTCGTCGTGGTAGCGGGCGAGTTCTCGGAGTCGTCGGAGTACGTAGCGTATCTGATTTACGACCCCTATGATGCGGTGATTGGCCAGGTGGTCCTCTCGGGCTGAGGTCCGACTGACGCTACCCTCCTGTACAAACTATTTAAGACGGGCGCAGCATTATGCGCCAATTATGCGGGGATGGCCCAGCCCGGCAAGGCGCTGGATTGCTATCCCGTTCCATCGGAACAGGCAAACATCCAGTGCTCGAAAGAGCTCGGGGGTTCAAATCCCCCTCCCCGCGCCTACAACCCTCGGCTGCCGCCGAAGCTCTTATGCCCACCTCAGGCAAGTGTTATGCCCTCCCACCGCGATTCACCCTCTGGGTGGATATGATGAGGCGGCTCTCGTTCCCTGTGGGCATGTTCCGTCCCGGTGCTCAGTGCGTGGTAGGCGCGGCTCTGGGCCTGGTGTCGATATTCCTCCCGTGGCTCGGTCTGGATTTCTACCAATACCACCCTCCGTTCTCTTCACTGTACCAGTCGACGCTGATCGGCCCGTCCCTGAACCTGCTCGAGGTCGTCACTTACATGTTCGGCGCCGTGACCGTCTTCTGCGCGATATATGCCGTGGGCGCGATCATGTCGATGCTGACCCCGCTCGGGGGCGTGCTCCAGGCGATCGGACTCTCGGGGTTCATCTACGGGTTCGCCCTGTCGGGCGGCGAGTACAGGGTGGCGCTTTTCGAGCGCGTGAGCGATATCACATACGGCCCCATGCCTGCGTTTATATCAGTTGAAGCGACGCTGAGCCTCGGTGTGGGCTACTACATCGCGATGCTGTCGACGTTCATCGTCTTGTGGAGCCCATCGGCGGCCGTGCGTGCCGTCCGTGAGGGCCCGCTCGTGCACAACAGGATAGCAGCCCTCGCGTGGAACACATCCCGTCCGAGATGAATGGCCACCCTCCGCTCCCGTTCCGGCCTATTCTATATGGTACATGCATCGCGTTTACGTGACCATGGCAAACATCGGGTCGGGATTCAGGAGCTTCAACGTGCAACTCATGGTCACCGCAGCCGCGCTAGCGAGCCTGCTGATCGCGGGCACAGTAATCTATCACTACATCGAGGATTGGTCGTGGACGACATCTTTCTACTTCACTGTATGTACCGTGACGACGGTCGGATACGGTGATGTCGTGCCTACTTCGGAGTCGTCTAGGCTCTTCACGGCTTTCTTCGCATTGGCAGGCGTGTCGGTCGCGTTGGCCTCATTCGGTATCATAGGGGCCAACTATCTCAAACGCGGCCAGGAGATCGTTGAGAGGATGCGCAGCGTGCAGTGAGGTCGCTGGAGGGGCGAAACGGAGTGCGTTCCGACTCGCGGAGCCGGGTGCCTGGTCATGTGTGATGCGCCGGCTTTGGATGCCGCTGAAACTCTTTCGAGCACTTCAGGTATTTTTATATAGAGTCACCGCATTCGCGCGATTCGGACAGCATTGTGCCCGCGCTCGCGGTCAAGCAGCTCTGTAGCGGGAATCGATGTCAGGTTAGGGGGAAGAGTCCGTTGTCCTGTGCTCCAGTACGAAGGGGTGTTCTCAGCCAGGTCGGCCGCCGCGACCTTGGTGACTTGAATGGATTCTCGAAAAGGCTGATCTTGATTGCCTCGGCCCTGCTTATGGTAAGCCCGTTCCTGATGGTTACAGGTATCATGGACCTCACGACTGGGCAGTCGCCTGGGGAGATTCCAGCGTCTACCCTTTCTATCACGACCCCGACGATCCAAACGAGTCCGAGCCGTGAACATGTCTTGGTTGGAGAGCAAGTCACGTTCTACATCAATGCGACGTCCGACATCGTTGGAACAACTTTGAATTTCACGATATACTTTGATTATTACCTCGCCGACGGGTCGGTCAACCCAGATAGTCCGGTCGTGCATGTCACGACGGGGAACCCCGGTGCAGTCGAGGAGTATTACACGTACTATACGGTGGGCAACTGCACGACCTATCCCGTTGAGGATGATGATTCGTACTATGTGATTCGCGTGGAAGTCGACGACGGCGTGTCGCCCCCGGCGGCGCCAGGATATCTCTTGCTGTGGGTGTTCGACAACACGGCCCCGTACTTCACGTTGGCCCCTCCCGCGTCCCTCTCTGTTGATTGGGGCGAGGAGGTCGCGGTCTCGTTCACTGTGGCAGACTACGATGACGACCCGCTCGAGGCGGTCTGGGACTTCGGCGACGGGACACCGCTTGGTGCGAACTCAACGGACGCGTCCCTGCTTCCCGTGACGTTCACTCAGGTGCATGCTTGGGCTCCAGTGGTCGATCCCGGAGATGCCGCGGAATCCTATCTGTGCGTGGCCGAGATCGAGGTCGCAGATGACCAGGGCAATCTTCTGTACGCTACCATGGAGGTCATGGTGACCTTGCCCCACAATTACAGCCCCGTGGGGGCCATATCGGTCGAGAAGAAACTGGTGGATCCGACGGAGGCGCTGCCGGTGTACGCGAGCGTGCGTGACCTCGAGGGCGATGCGATCACATGGACATACGAGGTGAGAAACGACACCGAGGTCAGAGATCTCCTAGTGTACCACACACCAGCTTCAACGCCCAACTCAACCGTGTGGAACAACATCACGTACACATTCGGCATCATCGGCAACTACACCATCACACTGTATTTCAGCGACGCGGTCGACCCCGCCCTGCAGACGGGCGCTCACAACAAGTCTGTGTCAGTATCTGGCATCATATGCTCGAACAACTCTCTGCCGTACGTGCATAATTGGATCATGGCCGTCCCGGAGAGCCCAGAACTGAACGAGACGACCTGGACTACGGAGGTCATGTTCTACATCGACATAGCCGACGCCGACGGCGATTCAGTCACTATTGTGTGGGACTTCGGCGACGGTTCGTCGACAGTGACGAACACGAGTGCGGATGGCGCGCTGGTCAGATGCAGCCAGCTGCATGTGTATGATGCAGCGGGCACGTACAACGTGTCGACAGTTGCGACAGATGGATGGGCGGGTCACGAGGTCCTCAGGTGGAGGACCATCAACGTCACGTCGAACAACACCGCTCCGACCATCGTGTCCTTCGATATCTTGCACACGAACCGGAGCTACAGTATGCCCGGTTCCTCAGTCGGCTTCGTGATAGTGTTCATGGACAGGGAGTTCGACCCGATCAACCTCACGATCGAGTTCGGAGACGACACCGATGGCATGAGCTTCTACCTGAACGACTTCAACGAGACAGGGTGCGTAGAAGTGACCTTCAACCACACCTACGACGTGGTGGGAGAGTACTCTCTATACATCAATTTCACCGACAATCTGTTCGGCACGGCCAGCCACGACGCACAATGGGTGGCACTGGTGAGTATCGACGTCTATGTTCCCGACGTGCTTCGGGTCTGGGACATATGGGACTATGTCGGGTTGGCGCTTGTCTTCGGCCTGGTCGCATCGCTCATAGGATTGATGGTGATGAACCAACGCAAGCGGAAGGCCCTGGACAGGATGGGTCTGACATGGGAGGAGTACAGCATCCGCAAGGGTGAGCTGCGCACCAGTCAGACTGACCTGGATGTGAAGGGGGATGAAGGAGGCGATGCCAGATGAAGAGTAGGTCATTCAGACGGATGATCTTCAAGCGGTCTGTCAACGTGTTCATCACAATATTCGGGATAATCACCCTGAACTTCCTGCTGATCCAGGCGATGCCCGGGGACCCGATTCTTAACATGGTCCCAAGGGACCCGAAGCTCGACCCTGCGGTCAAGTGGGCATTGGTGGAGAAGTTCAACCTCAATGACACGCTGTTCGAACGCTACATCACCTATCTGAAGAACACATTCACGTTAGAATGGGGCATATCTTACATGTCTTCCACGAGGGAGGTGGTCGACATCATGGCGGACGACTTACGATGGACCATATTGCTCATAGGCACGTCCACCTTCTTCACGTTCGTCATAGGTATAGCGGTGGGCGCCTACGCAGCCTACAGGCGTGGAGGGGCGTTTGACCTGGCCTCCACCGGTATGGGCCTGTTCTTCTATGGCATGCCCATATTCTGGTTTGCCATCATCCTTCAACTCCTGTTCAACTCGTATCCGATGGGGATGGATTGGTGGCCACAGCTCCCGAGCGGTGACTACTACGATACGGTAACCTATGGTACGCAGCTCAGATGGGATACAGGTCTGATCCTGAGCATCCTCGAACACCTCATCCTGCCCGCGCTCACACTATCGATAGGGTCGTTTGCGGGAGTCGCCCTCGTCATGCGCAGCTCCCTAATCGACGTGATGACGGATGATTATATCGTGACGGCGAAGGCGAAAGGTCTTACGGACTTTCAGGTGCTGAGGTACCATGCTCTCCCGAACGGGATGCCGCCGATGATCGCCTTGATTGCGATGAGCATCGCGTTCATAATAGGTGGCGCATACCAGATCGAGTACGTGTTCAACTACCCAGGGATCGGGTACCGGACGCTCAACGCGATATGGTCCCTCGACTTCCCGATACTCCAGTTCGTGGTCGTCGTGGGCGGCGTCGCCGTGGTCCTCGCGAATTTCGTCGCAGACCTGATATTGGTTTATATAGATCCGAGGATAAAACTCGCGTGAGGAGGTGAGAGAGATGGAATCCAAATCAAAGGACAACTCGACGGTGAAGAAGGACGTGTTGGAACATATCCCACTCTCCGAAGTCAGGCGCGAGAAATTACGCATGTTAGCAAGGAGGATGAAGGAGCTCACCAAGGCCGTCATGAAGAACCGCATGGGTGCGGCCGGCGTGTTCATCCTCTCCTTCTTCGTGTTGCTCGCTATATTCGGGCCGTTAGTCGCTCCATACGAGGTGGACGCAACCGTGCTCGGCCAGTTCGAGCCGAAACTGCTCCCTTCAGACGAGCACTGGATGGGCACGGACTCGATGGGCATGGACATCTTCAGCGAGCTCCTATGCGGCGCGCGCGTGTCTATCATAGTCGGTATCTTCGCCGCGATGATTGCGGCAGGCCTCGGTGCCGCTGTTGGACTCTACTCGGGTTATGTCGGTGGATGGAAGGACGAGGTGCTCATGAGGTTCAATGATATACTCCTCTCAATCCCGTGGCTCGTCCTCATGATACTCATCGCGGGAATGCTGGGGACCATCAACCTCACGATCATCATCCTGATCATAGGCCTAACGGGTTGGTCTGGAACAGCCAGGCTCGTCAGGGCCCAGGTCATGTCCATCAGGGAGAGGATGTATGTCGAGCGCGCCAGAGCGATAGGGGCGGAGGACCTGCATATCATCAAGGTCCACGTGATGCCGAACTGCTTCCCGTTGATATTCGCCAACACCATCCTGACTGTCGCCATTTCGATCCTCTCCGAAGCCACTCTGAGCTTCCTCCGGATGAGGCCGCAGGACACTGTGACCTGGGGGACGATGCTCTCGGATGCATTCAACTCGAGCGCGTTCAACCTCGGCCTTCACGCGTGGATCGTCATGCCCGGACTCTGCATCGTGTTCCTCGTGTTGGGATTCACGCTGCTCGGCTACGCTCTCGATGAGGCATTGAATCCGAGGCTCAGGAAGCGGTGAGCGGGCGAGGCGTGTTCGTTGGCGCAAAGGGACATCCGCGATATCGCAGCTCGAACTCCTGCGCAGGTCGGTGCATGCCACAGTTGGACATGAGTGCTATCTTATGGCCTCTCGATGCACATCCAGCATGTCTCAATCGCGTCGTCGCAAGTCGAAAGAATCTTATAGCGCATCGAAGTTATTACGGCCGTTCTTCTATGGGGGCATGGGGGACGGAGACAGCTGACACGGTCGTGATTGCCACGATATCAGTTCTCTTGTTCTGACTCGGCATGGCGTGCGCGCTATTCTGCCAGCTACCCACGGAGGAACGGACATGGTCGGAGCGTCGCCCTGAGGCGGCGCTTCTGCGAAGCCACATGCGCAGACTAGGGGGAAAATGGACATGAATGGAAGTCATGGAATCGCGACTAGGATAGGTTACGCCACGGCAATACTCCTCGCCTTGATCATGCTCGGCGTCCCGTCGTTCTTCATGGGCGACGGCAGCTTCGAGCTTGCCGAGAATGCTGCTGCGGCGGATGGAATCGATGTGGACAGGAACTACATCATCGCCGTCTCGGAATTGACCCTTGACACTCTGAACCCGAACACGTATACCATGGTATCAGAGGGTCTTGTGATATTCCCGGTCTACAGCTACTTGCTGCAGTATGACCTCGATTTGAACGTAATAGGCGACGCTGCCAGGGAATGGAGCAGCTCGCCGGACGGCATGCTGTGGAATTTCAAGCTTTGGGATGACATCTACTTCATCGACCCAGCGGACCCAGATGATCTCACCCACACGCTCACGGCCGAGGACGTGATCTATACATTCATGAGCTTGCAGAATTCCCCCTCCAGCAGGCTGTACTCATACTTCCCAGGGATCTTGGAGGACATGTGGGCGACTGATGGTGACCCCTTAGACCTGTGGATTCAGTTGAACGTGCCCTTCGCCTCGATCATGGATTCTTGGCTCGGCATGCCGATTCTTCCCAAGTACTACTGGGACGAGGGGACTCCGTTCGTAGACTTCGAGAACGACCCGCCGATCGGGTCCGGCCCCTACTATTACAACATCACGAACGATGCGAGCTTGGGGAGCGTCAAGCTCAACAGGAACGACCACTGGTACATGACAGACAACTTTGGCTGGCAGATCCACACTGATGCTATCATCCTGAAGGAAGAGATCAACGAGGACGGGGCTCTCTCGGACCTCGAGAACGGTGAGATTGATGTCTTGCTGCGCGTGGAACCGTCCCTGTATCTCAATACGCTTCCAACGTTAACCAATGTCGCGCGGTTCTCTCAGACCAAGGGTTTCGTCTACGAGTTCAACCTCAACCAGATGACCGACGAGTTGAGAGCGGAGCTCGGATGGACCGAAGCGAACGCCTACAACAGCCAGGTGCTGTTGCTCGAGCCGGTGAGGATGGCGTTCGCGATGAGCGTCGATAAGGAGGCGTTCGTCGAGGAAGTGCAGGAAGGCCTGGGTTCTCCAGCGTGCAGCCTGATCCCTGAGCGTAATAGATGGCACTGGGAAGTCCCAGAAGAAGACACGATACCTGTCAGCACGACTGATGCGAGAGACCTCCTCAACGCCAATGGATGGATTTACGACGAACTCGGCAACCTGAACACTGAAGCGACTCCCCTCGCGAGGAAGAATGCTACGACGGGCGCGGTGGAGGACGTGTTGAGCTTCAGGTACTACACGCTCGACACGGCCGAGATATGGGAACTCGCTGCGAAGAAGATAGCGGGATGGTGCGCTGAGTCGGGCATCTACTTGGACCTCGATATCAAGTCTGTCAGCGTGATGAACACGATCTGGTACACAGGCAACTACGATGTGTGGTTGTGGGACTGGGACATGGGTGTTCTGGCCGACGGCGCCGGCATCATGGAGGTCCTGACCTCGATGTCCATCGGCTCGAGTAGCGATGTCTACTGGGTCAACGAGACCTATGACGATCTCTACACTGAGTCGCTCTACTGCATGGACCCGGTCACACGGGCGGAGCTCATCGACGAGATGCAGAGGATGGCTTACGA
>Ga0208953_1001505_pt1 | contig 12991 bp, 8 predicted proteins | sample RifOxyB2_FD_184033 | JGI IMG/M metagenome (GOLD analysis project Ga0208953, IMG submission 184033) | Groundwater microbial communities from Rifle, Colorado - Rifle Oxygen_injection B2 (SPAdes) | ecosystem: Environmental > Aquatic > Deep subsurface > Groundwater | place: USA: Rifle, Colorado... | reverse complement strand
TACCATGTCAATATTCGTCGCTAAAGAAGTATTCCTGACCAAAGGTATAGGGCGCCACAAAGAGAAACTCGCCAGTTTTGAGGAAGCCCTCAGAGATGCCAAGATCGCCAGATACAATCTTGTGCATGTCTCAAGTATTTTCCCCCCCCACTGCAAAGTGATCCCCCGGCAGAAAGGCGTTGAGCGCCTGAAACCCGGCCAGATCCTGCACTGCGTGCTCAGCAGAAACGCGGTGAACGAAAACCACCGGCTCATCGCGGCCTCCGTAGGTCTTGCGATCCCGAAAGACCGCAGCCAGTACGGATATATCTCGGAGCACCACACTTTCGGCGAAACCGATGAACAGACGGGCGAATACGCCGAAGACCTCGCCGCACTGATGCTTTCCACCATCCAGGGGATTGAATTCGGCAGCGAAACCACCTGGGACCAAAAAGAAGAGATCTGGAAACTCAGCGGCAAGATCGTAAAAAGCACTAATGTGACCCAATCGGCCATCGGCATAGAAGGCGCCTGGACAACCGTAGTCGCGGCGGCCGTGTTCGTGTTTTAACAGCATTTAACGCAATCAAGATCCGGGCCTCTCTGATGGGGCCCGGATTTTTAATGGAGCACCTTACATGAAACTTAAATTGAACAAAACACCTTTCCTTATAGACGAGCTCTCCTCATTGGCGGCCGCGCGCTTCCTTATCCTGCCGGTCCCCTACGAGAAGACCACCTCATACGGGAAAGGGACCGGGAAAGGCCCGGCCGCCATCCTGAATTCCTCCTGGCAGGTGGAATTCTGGGATGAGGAAGCTAAGAGGGAAATATGGAAGGAAGGTATCGTGACCCTGGCCCCGTTCGATTGCAAGCAGGGAGAAAGGAGTTTTTTTAAAAATCTTGAAAAGGAAGTCGCCGGGCTCCTGGCGGCGTTCAAAGGCATCCCGATATTCCTCGGCGGCGAACACAGCATAACCCAGGGGCTACTGCCGCCTTTCCAGAAGAAATACAGGGATCTCTCCATACTGCATTTTGACGCGCACGCGGATCTGAGGCCGGAATATGAAGGTTCCCCCCACAGTCACGCCTCGGCCCTTTACCCGGCGTCCCGGACCACGAATACCGTGCAGATAGGCATACGCAGCGTCTCCCAGGACGAAGCGCGGTTCACTAACTCCGGCAAAGTCAGCACGTATCTCATGCACGAGAACCTGAACTTCGCGAAGCTGGAGAAAAACATCCTGAAAGACCTGTCGGACACGGTCTATCTTACTATCGATGTGGACGGGTTCGACCCCTCGGTCATGCCCGGCACCGGCACGCCCCAGCCCGGCGGCTTCATGTGGTACGACGCCCTGAAACTTTTCAAGGCCGTCTGCAAAAAAAAGAAAGTAGTGGGGATAGACGTAGTGGAAGTCGCCCCCATCAAAGGGGCCCCCGTAACCGAATTCAACGCGGCCAAACTGATCTACAGACTGATGGGATATCTCAGTTAAACCAGTGGAGTTCCTTACGCCGGCGGCTGCCAGTTCGGGGTCCTGCCGGGGTCAGTCTTTTTTGCGTTCCCTCGGCCGCCTGCGGGGTCGAAAAAGCCTGACACCCGTCACCCCGCCAACGATACCCGCCGGCAAAACCCTAACAGCTTTCTAAAATATAAACATAATTTGCCCGCCCAATTTATCACCCGTTTACATATCGGCTAGTATAATATTTCACTATGGGGCACATCACATCGGCTTTTTAGACAGGCATGGCTGTGGTTGGAAACCATTTTTTTTCAATATCGTGCAGATTTCCTCGCTATCGTCAGACCCTATCGTTCGCTCCGCATTAACTTTATAAGCCGCAGTAAAGGCATCCGATGCTTCTTTATACTTTTTAAGACGTATAAATGCTCTGCATTTATTAACTAAAATATACGCTCTGGGTTGAGAGACAAGCATGGCCTTATTGAAATCTTGAATAGCCTGCTCATATTTCTGCTGGTGCAATAGAGTTGCTCCCCGACTAAAATACAGCTGACCCATAAAGAAAATATTACGATCTGAATATTTATCTCCGCGGGGAAGGCCATTCGGATATTCCTGCTCTATCGTTTTTATAGCGTTATTAAATTGCTCATATGCACCCTTAAAATCACCTCTCCAAAAGTTTATATTTCCTTGGTGGTACTCAATTGCCTGAGGCTCTTGTTTTTTTAGTTCCGGGCATTCACGCACAAGTGTATCCAATTCTTTCTGGGCGGATTCCGGATCCCGATTCGCTATTGCCTCACTAATTCTCCGCACTTGCTTTTTTGCGCGAGACTCCCATATTAACCGGCGTATCTTTGCATAAGTGCTCTCAACTTCTTCGTCAAAACTACTTCCTCCGACCCCGATATTCATAGGCACAGGAGAGTCCTGGTCAACTGCCTTGCCGTCATTAGAAAACACCGGTGAAACAACAAGCAAAATCACTAACAGGGATTCCATATATTACCTCCACATTATTAATTTGATTGCCAGACGTGTTTACAGTTTCTTGGCACGACATCCTGTGTATGGATGACAGGACTTCCCTTAATCTTTTTTGATCCCGCAGGTGAGGACCGGCTTCAGAGCGGAACATAATTATGTTCCGCGCCCGGTCCGCAAGGAGGGAACGCAAAAAAGACTGACCCCGGCAGGACCCTGAACTGGCAGCCGCCTCAGACGGACGGATTTTCCGGGTTAATAGGAATCCAGCTTTTCGAACTCGGAGACGGTCTTTTTTATGAAGAGGTGCTCCAGGTCGCGGCTGTAGGCGAAAGGCCCCTTCGGCCAGTCCAGAGCCAGTTTCACGGCGGTCTCGATATCGTGCTCGGAAGCCATGATCTCCGAGGCCAGGATCCGGGCTTCCTCTATCATGGGCCTGAGAAGCTCGGCGAAAATCTCTTCTTTGGAGACTTTTTTAAGCCCCAGGTATTTAACGATATTTGGAAGTATCGGATTTTCCCCCACTATCATTCCATCCTCGTAGATGTAAAAACCGATGGTGGACTTCCTGCCCAGCTGGCCGTACTGCACAAGGCGCATCTCCATGGCGGACGGCGTAAGCCGCTCAGGCTTGCCCAGCGCCTCGTAAATATCCCGGGTGGCCTTATAGTCTCTATCCAGCCCCACGAAGTCCGCGGCCTCGAACGGGCCCGCGGGCATCCCGCCCACTTGCTTGAAAGCGGCATCTATCTCGTGCGGCGACCCCTTGCCCGCTTCCAGCAATTTGAACGCGCTAAGAATGAAAGGCCTGAACAGGCGCTCCACTATCTGCCCCGGATTATCCTTTACCAGCACCGGAGTCTTTTCTATCTTCCGTAAAAGATTCATCGCGGCATCCAAGTATTCGTCTTTGGTGGCATCCAGCCTCACCAGTTCCACCAGGGGGTTGGACCGCACAGGCTGTACAAAATGGAAGCCCATTGTCCTTTCTTTGGGAAGCTCGGTATTCTCTATAAGGGTCTTTAAAGGCTGAACGGCGCAGGAAGCCGCGATAACGCAATTGGGATCTATAAAATCCTTAAGCTTGGAGAAAGCGAACCGCCGCTCTTCTATATCCTTGGTCAGCGTTTCAATAACTATCTCCGCGCCCTTGAATTTTGACAGGTCCTGGATACCCTCGATGTTCGCCATCAGGTCTTCCTTTCCGGCCTTGCGCATGGACCAGCATATTTTGGCCATTGCGATGTTAAGACTATCCTTAAAATCGTCGTAGATGCGCACCTGATAGCCGTGCTTTAGAAAAACCTCCGCGAGCCCCGTACCGACGGTATTAGCGCCCATTATACCGATAGCGATTATCTCCATTTTAAAACTCCTTTCCTCAGGCCGCGGGTTTTCCCGCCCCGGCCGCCTGAACCTTAAATTTTATATTCACATCAATTTAACTTCTTCCAGGCGCACTAGGCCTTCTTTGTTAAGCACTATCCTGATGCGGTCGTAGTGTATATTTTCCTGTCCCTGCGCATCCATGTATAAATATTTCATAACCATGTTCACGTGATAAACGCGCGCGCAGGTAACGGTGCGGATCCGTCCGGTGGCCGGATCGATGCATGAATAATCAACGCTGGAGTCGTCGGCCTGAATTATGAAATCCTGAATATTAAACCGCATAATATCATTAAGATCCTTACGCCGGTCATGCGCCTCCAGGATCTTCTTCGGATAAAGGATGATCTCCTTTTTATACTTGAACACGCGCTCCGGCTTGCCGTCCTCGTCTATGGAGGTGATATTGTCTATCTTGCGGATGCGGGAGATATCCGGCGGCACGACCTCTTCCGAAATAAACGTAAAGGCCTCTTTAAGGACGCCTATTTTTTTTAAATTTTCCGGATCAAGGATCTTTATCTCGCGGTCGGAAAACCAGCGCGTCAGGTTCCTGGAAAACAGGAGTTTCAGCCAATCCTTGATGCGGTCTTTGAAAATATAACTGGTAACGATCACCAGCACGAACGGCACGCTGTTAATGGTGTACCGATTCTGGGCATAAATGGTGGCCAGCACCGCGAAGAGCATAGCCAACCCGGCCGCCAGGCCGAAAACGAACTGGGTAATCGTCTGTGATTCATCCAGCTCCGTCTTAAGATATAAAACGCTGGAGATAAATTTCTTCAATACGCCCCGGCGGTAAATTATGACCTCATTATTCTCGTTTTCCTTGAGTACGGACGGATAGTTCATGGCCGCCCTGTAGCGGCTTTGGGAAGCCACAAGAGCGGAGAGCTCCGCTTCCACGTTGTCCGCCGCCAGGGCCGCCTTATTTTTACGCACGGACTCCAGAAGCAGGGTCAGATATTCCTCCAGGATCAGACTAAGGTATTCGTCCAGGAATGTAAACGTCTCCCTCAGTTTTATCGGCACTGCCGGGTCCATGACCTCCGCTTTGAGGGCGCTTATCTGGCCGCTCAGGTATTTAAGGTCCGTCAGGAAATTTTCAAGCCCTTCCCCGACAAACATTTTTTTATCATGCTCCCCGGCCTGAGGGGCATAGGTTTCCAACCCCGCCATAAAGATCTTAACGTGGTCCCGGATCTCTCCCCGTATGACACAACCCAGCAATTTAAATTCTTCATATGCCAGTTCCACAAGTTTAAGGTCCTTGTCCCCTGAAAGAAGCCGGGAGAGATGTTCTTTCACCCTGTTCAGCGGCGAAGTGGAGAGTTTAGGATCGCAAAGCTTGGCCAGGCTGATCTTGGGCGTCTTGAAGCGTATATACCGCTGGTTATTGTTGTAGAAATCCTCTTTTGTATAGGTCCTCGGGCCTATATTAAGCGCGCGCGGCACAAAAAAATAGCTTTCCAGCTCATAGACCGTATGGGAGGAGGCGGGAAGGTCCAGGTCCAGTTTTATCTCAAAACGATGCCGGTCATGCAGCGTTATCTTGGAATCGAAAATATCATTGTGCTCATCTATCATATATTGGGTCCCGGCCTGATTGGGTTACCGCATGCGGCTTACATGCTTATCGGAAAGTTGTGACGCCGACACGCTCTCAAGATCGCTTATCAGGATGATACTTTTCATGCGCGGCTTTTACCCCTGATTTTTCCACATGGGAATAGATCTGCGTGGTGTTCAGGCTCGCGTGCCCCAGCATCTCCTGAATGGAACGCAGATCGGCCCCCGCCTGCACTAAATGCGAGGCGAAAGTGTGCCGGAACAGGTGCGGGTGCAGCGGTATGGCCACATCCGCCTCCTTCCCCAGTTTCAGGATATCCTTCCAGAGCTGCACCCGGCTTATTTTCTTCCCGGAACGGTTCAGGAAGATCTCCGCGTCGGCATTTCCGCCGCCGAATTTAGCCTGGCGCAATTCCATGTACTTCTGTAACGTCTCAATGGCCGCCTGGTGCACCGGCACGAGGCGTTCCTTGGCGCCCTTGCCGAACACACGCAGCCAGCCCTGCTGGAGATTAACAGCTTCAAGACGCAGGCTCAGCAGCTCGGAAATGCGCAGGCCCGCCGCATACAGAAGTTCTATGGCCGCGACCGTCCGCATCCGGGCGAAATTATCCCGCGCGGGATAAGTCAGAAGTTTCTCCATATCCCGCCCCGACAGGAACTGCGGCACCAGCTGCGCCATCCTTGGCGCCTTAAAATTATGCGTCGGGTCCACGGAGAGTTTACCCTCCAGCATCAGGAACCTGTAAAAAGAACGCAAGGCTTCGGTCTTCCTGAAGATGGATGAACTTTTAAGCTTCTTATCCGCCTTCAGCATCCAGAGATATTCCTCTATAAAATGCGCGTCCGCGGCAAGCGGATCCTTTCCAAGGCCCGCGCAATACGCCAGAAAAGCGCTGAAATCCCCGGCGTAGGCCAGGCAGGTGTTCCTGCTCAGGCCCCGCTCAAGTGTGAGATATCTGTAAAAATCCGCGACCGGCGGCTCTAATTTTTTCATGCCTTGCTGTGGCTGTCCGCCTCAAGCGAACGATGTCGGAGGCAATTTCCCGGTCGGGCTACTTCCTCACGGCCTTTTCTTTTTTCGGCTCTCCGGATTGCGCTTCGTTCCGCGGCAAAGCCGGCCCCGCCTTTCCGGCGGTTTTCCCGTCCGTCTTTTCAGCCGGAGCCGCCATACCGGGATTCATAAAACGGGAGCGCAACTCGGTCTCTATTTCTTTGAATTTATCCGGATTCTGTTTCAAATAGGCCTTAGCGTTCTCTCTGCCCTGGCCCATACGTTCGGTCTTATATATGAACCAGGTACCCGTTTTCTCTATCAGACCGGTTTCAACTCCCATATCCAGGATGCACCCTTCCACGGAGATGCCCACTCCGTTAACCATTTCAAATTCCGCCTGCCGGTATGGGGGGGCGACCTTGTTCTTGACCACTTTCACGCGGATGCGGGCGCCGGTAACGACATCCCCCTGTTTGATAGTTTCTATCTTGCGGATATCCATGCGGACCGAAGAATAGAACTTAAGCGCCAGGCCGCCGGGAGTGGTTTCGGGACTGCCGAACATCACCCCTATCTTATGCCTGAGCTGATTAATAAAAATGACGGTGGTTTTAGTGGTGGCCATGATGGAGGTAAGCTTACGCAGGGCCTGGCTCATCAGCCGCGCCTGCAGGCCCATGTGCTGATCGCCCATCTCACCCTCTATCTCCGCCCTGGGTACGAGAGCCGCCACCGAATCTATAACAATAAGGTCCACCGCTCCGGAACGGACCAGTTTTTCGGTTATCTCAAGCGCCTGCTCGCCGGAGTCAGGCTGGGAGATAAGCAGATTGTCTATATCCACTCCGAGACGTTTGGCGTACATAGGGTCGAGAGCGTGTTCGGCGTCTATAAAAGCCGCCGTACCGCCCCGTTTCTGGACTTCGGCCAGAATATGGAGCGTCAAGGTGGTCTTACCTCCGGCTTCAGGGCCATAAACCTCGATAACGCGGCCGCGGGGCAGGCCGCCGATGCCCAGCGCCAGGTCAAGCGATAACGCGCCTGTGGGGAGAGCCTCTATTTTTATCCTGGCCGATTTTTCGCCAAGAAGCATTATGGCTTCTTTGCCGTAACTTTTTTCAATCTGTGACAGCGCCATCTCAAGCGCTTTATCTTTTTCTTCTTTACCCATATTCATATCCTCCTGCTGGTTTGGTGAGCCGAATCAGTTTTCGAACCGCCGGCCTTACCCGTATATTGTAATACCGGACCCCGACAGCGTACTGTCGGGTTGCTTTCGCTATTTACGACTATTTTCAACCAATCCTTACGGCGCCCGGCGCATATAAAAGGGAATAAATTTATACTATAAATATTATAACAAAAGCCGCCCGCCATCTTTTTTATATGGACACAACTAGGAGTTTTTAATACGGCTTGCTGCGGGATCTAAAAATCACGTTTTTGGGCGGGCTTGCCTCCGAAGCGGAAGGTGAAGGAACCGCGATGAACCTTTCCGAGATCACCCATGGGCGAGAAGGCATAATCAATAAGATAGGTCCCGGAATCCAGGCCCAGTCCCAGGGTCGCACCGGAGCCTTTGGCCCCGGCGGTCGTTTTATATCCGCCCCTTATCGAGTAAGCGATTTTACCGTCGTAGAGCATCGTGCAGTCAAGGCCGAAGTTGGCGTAAACGCCGGCGTCTTTCATACTGTTTATGTCGGCAAATAATGAAACATCTTTGCGGATATTGGTATCCGCGTCGAACCGGAACATATACTGCCCGCCTAGCTTAAGATTGAATGGAAGGGAATCGGCTACTTCGTTGAATTTCAGCTTAGTTCCGATATTCTGCGCCGCGAAACCGAGGATGAGCGCATCCGGGATAACCGCGTATTTTATCCCGACGTCACCGGCGGTCGCGGAAGCGGTGTTGGTGTCCAGTTTGCTTGAAATACGTTTAAGCCCCAACCCTAAGTTCGCCCCCGGGCCTAATTCCAGGCTGTAGCCCAGAATCACCGCCATATCCCGGACCACATATTCGTCCGCAAGCTCGGCCCCGAACTTGTTGTATTGCGCCGTCGGAGGCACGTAAAAATAGCTGAGGCCAAGCCCGAGAACTCCTCCGGAGAGTTTTTGCGCCAGGGCCAAATTTGAATAACCGGTTTCCATTATCCATTTTATATAGGAAACCGAAAATTCGCTGCCGGCCACGTCGGCAAGTCCGGCCGGGTTGTAAAACAGGCTTTGAGCGCCGGCGGACACGGCGCCGGTTTCCCCCAGGGAGGAAGCCTTCGCCCCCGCGCTTATGCGCAGGAATTGCGCCCCGGAAACACCTTCGTTGCCGGCGGCAAAAAGGCGCCCGTCCGCCAGAAACAGCGAGAGCAGCAAAAAGGCGCAGAATTCGAAGATACGGGACGTTCTCATTTTATTATCGTGATCCTGCCGCTGGATTTGTCGCTGGAATTATCTTTGTTGGTTATAACGTAAAAATAGAGTCCGGAAGCCACCCGCGATCCGTGCTTATTTCTGGCGTTCCATAAAAATCTTCCGGCGCCGACCGCCGGGTCCAGATCGGCCACAAGGATGCCGGCAACGCTGAAGATCCGGATATTCGTCCTTTGCGGCAAGGGCTCAAAGACGATTCCATCGCCGAAAACGGACTGGTCAAAGTCCCCGCCGCTGCCCGGCTTGTAAGGGTTGGGGTAGGCGATAGTGGTAGAAAGCGTCCCTGCAAGCGGGATATAGCTCCCCAGCGCGTAATATGAAAAGTGCGGAATATCGGCGTAAACGGTCTTGGCCGCCCTATCCACTACGGAAGAGTTTATCGGCTGCCATATGAGAGCCTGGGCATCCAGAGTGAAGACCCTCAGCGTGCCCACCTCTATCTGCGGGGAGGAGCCGTCTATTGTCCCATCGTTATTGGAGTCCTGGTAAGTGAATGTCAGCCTGACCGGACTGTTAAAATTGCCGGTAAAAGGCTGGATCTGGGGGTCATAAAAATGAAGCTCTATGACCGCGCCCCCCAGCAGCTTGCTCGGGGACAGTTTGGCAAGAGCGGTGTCCAGGTCTGATTTCGGATTACCCACCGGATTGGCGGCGGCGTCGGTACTGATATAAATATATCCGTCCGGAGCCGAGCCGGGAGGCAAGTCCACAGTAATCTGGCCCACACCCGGTATAACGGCGGTTGCGATCTGGGTCACGACGGCCGTGGAGTAAACAATCGCCAGGTCGGACGGGACGTCCAGAGTCCGGCTTGTCCCGCCGTGCGTGGAACTGGAGAGAGAAACAAACCCGTCCCCATTATAACCGCTTATAGAGTAATAATAGGTGGTCGCATAGCTCAGGCTTGAATCGGTAAAAGAGGTTGAAACAAAAACATCCGCCCAGCTTTTAAGCGTGGTCCATACGGAACGGTCGACCGAGCGGTCTATCTTATATCTGGAACTGCCGTTTGCCGTCCAACCGACGGTCAGGGAATGGCCGCCGGCCGTTGAAACCGTCACATTGTCCGGCGGATTGGCCAGCGTAAAGGTGGTGGTGGAGGAGAAATCCCCCTCGCCATACAAAGTCACGGAGCGCACCTTTCTGGAATACCCGGTATTGGCGCCGGTAAGATTTATCTCGGCCCAGAACGTAACGGAAGCGGCCAGTCCCGACGCGATTATACCGTCGGTGGAAGTATACAGGTTAAATGTCTGAACGCCGGCCACGTCGTTGGTCCATGACCACGTTATAGCCCTGGTGCCAACGGCCACGCCGTAAAGCGTAGGCGACCTATGCAGCGTGGCCGTGCTTCGCACAAAGCTGTAGTCCCTGCGGTTGCCGTCCGTGGCGGATGAGAGACCGATGGTCTGTATTCCGAATTTATTAACAGCTCCGATCCTGTAAGAATAAGTGGTGGTGGGAGTGAGCCCGGTATCATTATAATGGCTGCCGGTCACGCTGGAAACGAATACCCACGGACCTCTTTCCCCTAAATTCGTAGATCGCTCCACCCTGTATGCCGTAGCCGGCACTTCCGGCTCCCTCCACCACATCCCTACGGTCCGGGCGGTGACGGTATCGAAAGAAACGTCGTTGGGCGGCGTGGCGAAGGTAGCGCCGATGGCGTTTATAGTAGGACTTACTCCGCATTTATAACGATAATTGTCGTCGGGATAGTGGGAGTCGCTCGCGAAGTCCGGGTCCGTTTGCGATGTCCATATATAGCGCGTATGCGTGCTGTTCGTTATAAGGTAGTCAAGAGCGTACTGGTTGCTGGATACCCCTGGCATAAAAGCGACCGCATGCAGGTAATAGAGCTGATTAACCGGATCATAGAGTTGCTCCGCTATGGTATAGCCGGAGATATAAGACGGGTTCCTGTAATTGGTGGTGGACCAGGTAAAATCCAATGACGTGTCCGTGTACGGGACGGCGGCAAAATTCGAAGGCGGGTGGGGAGAGGTTATCACCCTGTAAAACATGCTGTGGGCAAACGGGTTCAGGCCATTGGCAGGAGTCGGCTCTCCATCGCCGTTGATCGCCCCCACCCGCAGATCATATTTGGTATTGTCGGTCAATCCGCTCACGGTATGCGGCGCCCCGGAAGCTGTTTCAGTACTTAATCCTATCGCAAAATCAGCGGTGGTGGTGTACTCCACTATATAGTTGGCGGCCTCCGCGGCGGCTAGGCGGGGCACCCAGGTGAGATTGACTGAATTTTGTGAAATGTGAGAGACCGGATAAGGATCCGGGTCAAAATACACCACGGTACAGGTCGCTGGGGCGATGGCATAAGTGTATTTTTGGGATATCGGACTTTTCCGGCTTTCAATTAAGCCGACCGCCTTTATCCAGCGCGTGTGCCGGGAATTGGCGGCGGTGACAGCGCCGCTGTCCACAAAAGTTTCAGTCCAGGAATTGGCGGTATCCCCCGGCACGAAAACCACCGCCTCCCCGTCATAATCGTCCGACGGCAAAGTGTCGTCGCTGGTGGTGGTGGAGTGGTAGAACCGGTAACCGGTTATGCCGGTACCGGTGAACGTGCCTGTGGACCAGCTCCATTGGATGGTATAAGACGAGAGGGCCACCGCGCTCAACGCACCGGGCGTAAGCGGAGGAGTGGTGAAGGTCCGGGTAGCGCTGTATACGCCGGGAGTCAGCTCGTTGTCGCCGTTTATTGCCCCCATCCTCATCATATAGTTCTTGTTGCTTAAAAGCGGTATGGTCTGCCAGGGGATGAAAGACGCCCTGTTGTGGACATAATCAGCGCCGCCGTTGGTGGAACCCTGGATCTCATACGCCGCGGCCCGGCTGTACAACCAGGTCATATACGCGCCGGTAGCCGTAACCTGGTCATAAGTGAAGGTGGCCGGCGGGAGCGCGTACGTAAATTTATCTATATGTTCGGAATCACTACCCTCGTCCGCTCCATCGTACGCGGTAAGCCACCTGGTTTCCTGCCTGTTGGCCTCAAGCCCGGCATCTATATAAAAACTGGTATCCGGCGCCAGGGTTATATGGTTTGAGGTAGTGGCGGAGTGCAGGTAATAGCCGTCAATGCCTGAACCGGTAAATGTGCCGGTGGACCAGCTCCACCGCATGCTGTAGGTGGAAACCGCAACAGCATTAAAATCCGAAGCGACCCCGGACACCGGGGAAGAGCGGCGCAAGACTCTTTTTGAAGTTTTTGATACCGCCGCGTAGGCGGCATGATCAAAACAGAAAAGAAGAAGGCAGGAAAAAAGCAGGGCTGAAAAAATTTTAAGGTTTTTTATAGACATTTCAGTACTTACCTTAAACATGCGTAAAAAATATCTATCATGGCCGGACCAGCGCATGAGTTCTAAATTAATGCCGTCCCCCCCGAACTAGAGAACATTAAAACTGATTATAGCAATTTCACGCCCATTGTATAAAACACCCGCGGCAGGGGCACATTCCGAACTCTATTGCCAAAGTTGAGCCATGCAAATCAATGACTGCCGCGAATCCAGCCCCTTTAATGGGCTCAAATTTTTCCATATTTCCGGATGTTGTAAAGTATTCCGCGCCCGGATATCCGGAAATAAAGTTATTGCCGGCATAGTTCAGCGCCATCTCTCCATCAAAAGTCCGTTCTTATCTTTTCCCCCGTTTCTCCTGGCGCTTCCGGGGCTTGACGCGCCATTGCGTCGGCAGTTGCCGGGGCTTATCCGCCAGGGATAGGTCTATTTTTCCCTCCACGGTATCCACAGCGTCCACAATAACCTTCACTTTAGCTCCGGGCTTCAGATTCGTGACGCGAAGCATCCCCTCCGCGCCGGTATCCCCAAGCAGCACAAACGTACCGCTCTCGATAACGGACGTCACTGTCCCGTCCATCACGGCGCCGATCCGCCCTTTAAAGAGTTCGGCGCGCATGAGATCAACCGACTTATGTTCCGAATCCGACGCCGCGCGCTCGCGCTCGGAACAATGCGCGCCCGCGGCTGCCAGCGGAAGAGCTCCATGGTTCTCTTTTTTTCCGCACAGTAAAGCTTTAACGGCCCTGTGCGCCATAAGATCCGGATATCTCCGGATCGGAGAGGTGAAATGGGCGTAAGCCCTGGCGGCAATGCCGAAATGCCCGGCCGATTCCGGCGAG
>Ga0208953_1001500_pt1 | contig 13067 bp, 6 predicted proteins | sample RifOxyB2_FD_184033 | JGI IMG/M metagenome (GOLD analysis project Ga0208953, IMG submission 184033) | Groundwater microbial communities from Rifle, Colorado - Rifle Oxygen_injection B2 (SPAdes) | ecosystem: Environmental > Aquatic > Deep subsurface > Groundwater | place: USA: Rifle, Colorado... | reverse complement strand
GTTTTCATTGACAATGAGTTTGTTGTTTAAACCGTATATCTTGAGTTGTGGTTCTGATGTAACCTTTCCTAACAGACCGCAAGGAATATCCTTTACTAATTCCTCAAATTGTTTCTGATGTTCTGGTCGTACTTCAACAATGAAGCGGGTATTTGACTCAGAAAAAAGGATGGTGTCGTTCCTTTGAATATGTCCGTCGGTAATAACGGTAGAAAGATTAAGTGTCATACCGTATCCCCCCGCAAATGCCATTTCTGATGCGGCGATTGCCAGACCGCCTTCTGAGCAATCATGGCAAGACCTGATAATTCTCTGTCTTGTTGCCTGGGAAATCGTATTCATGATCTTTTTTCCTAAGACGGCATCTACCTTTGGGACGTTGTTTCCCTTATAGCCATAAATATGATAATAGTGAGAACCACCCAGTTCTGGGTGAGTGAGACCGATGAGATAAGCCAGGTTTCCGGGTTCTTTGATATCCATTGATACGGCGTTTCGCACATCGTTCATTACCGAAATGGCAGAAATGAGTAAGGTAGGGGGTATTACAATGGTTTCTTTGTCAGTGACGAATTCGTTATTCAGGCTATCTTTCCCGGAAATAAATGGAGTGTCGTATGCAACGGCGATGTCGTAACAGGCCTGCGCAGCCTTCACAAGGCTACCGAGGCGATCTGGTTTGTTGGTGTTGCCCCAGCAAAAGTTGTCTAAAAGCGCGATCTGTTCTAAACTTCCACCAACGGCTATGATTTGCCGTAGCGCCTCATCAATGGCTGATGCTGCCATGTGATATGGGTCTATGTCACCATATCGTGGGTTCATGCCATTTGATACAATAATACCCTTCTTATATCCCAGTACCGGCGTAATAATGCAGGCATCGCCTGGCCCATCATTATGAATGCCCTGGAGGGGTTTTAAGACGCTTCCGCCCTGTACTTCGTGGTCGTATTGACGTATAACCCATTCTTTGCTGCAAACGTTCCATGCGGAGAGTATCTTTTTTAAATCTGCCCCATGATCTTCTTTTTCCGATAAATTTGGTTCCTCGAAGGTGGGTTTGTGCCACGTGGCTTTCCGTTCTAATCTGGGAATGCCATTGTGGAGAAAATCCATTTCTATTTCACCAACGATCTGGGAATCGTAGAATAAGCGGAGCATTTTGTCATTTGTGAATCTTCCGATAACCGTTGCTTCAACGTTTTCTGTTTTAAATAAATCAAGGATATCATGTTCTTTTTCTGGTGGAACAGCGATTACCATGCGTTCTTGCGCCTCGGAAATCCAGATTTCTGTGTAGGAAAGTCCCTCGTATTTAAGGGGCACCTTTTCTAAATTTACCAGCGCACCTAAATCCTGACCCATTTCACCAATGGCAGAGGAAAGACCGCCAGCGCCACAATCGGTGATACAGTTATACAGACCTTTGTCTCGGGCTTGTAAAAGGGTGTCCAACAATGCTTTTTCTGTTATGGCATTACCTATCTGGACGGCGCCTCCGGATATCTGCTCGGATTGTTCGTGTAATTCTGCTGAGGAGAAGGTTGCGCCATGAATGCCATCACGGCCGGTTCTGCCACCGACTACAATAATGAGGTCGTTAGGATGAGGTATTTTTTGGCATTTGTCTTTTGGTATAATGCCCACAGTTCCGCAAAAGACGATGGGATTGCCAATGTATCGCTCGTCAAAAAAGATAGAGCCATTTGCCGTGGGGATGCCCATGCGGTTACCGTAATCTCGCACTCCTGCAACAACGCCCTTAAAAATTCTTTTTGGATGTAATACACCTTTGGGGATTTTATCGTGGGGGGTGTCCGGAAGCCCAAAACAAAACACATCGGTATTAAGAATGGGTTTCCCACCTAATCCTGTGCCCATAACATCCCTGACTACGCCGCCAATACCAGTATTGGCGCCTCCGTAAGGTTCAATGGCAGACGGATGGTTGTGGGTTTCTACCTTGAAACAAATATTGTAAAAATCGTCAAAATGGATAATGCCGGCATTGTCTTTAAATACAGAGACACACCAGGTCTTGTTGAGTTCACTGGTTGCCTTCATAATGGTGCTTTTTAATAAGTTGTCGATTTTATTCCCGTTGAAATCAATAATGCCTTTGAAGGTTTTATGAACGCAATGTTCTGACCATGTCTGTGCAATTGTTTCCAGTTCGACGTCGGTTGGCTCTCGTTTAAGGGTCTTATAATATTTTTGAATTGATTGCATCTCTTGTAAATTGAGAGAGAGCTGGCCACGTGTGCTTATTTCTTCTAGTTGTTTGTTGTCGGCATTTAATAACGGGATGGTCTTCTTTTTAAATGAATAGTGGATATTCCCGTGATCGTAATTGGGTGTTTCAGGATAAATAAAAACATCTTCGATTTTCGTATTTGCTAATAGTTTGGTAGCTATGATGCGAATCGTTTCGGTGGAGATAGTTCCATCAATGAGGTATTTTTGAGCAGTTTTAACGCCGTCTATACTAATTCCCATATCACGGAGCGCCTTTAAAACCGATTGCTCAACTGGGTCCATGACGCCGGGTTTACGGCTGATTTCAACAATATGAGATTTGAGATCCGCAGCCCGAAATCGTTCGACTGAGCGCTCACGACAAAGTCCGGAATCGGAACTCTGATAATGTTGGGTAATGGTGTCCACCAAAAGTTTTTGGGCAATAGTATCCAGATCATTTTTTTTAAAATTTCCAAAAATGATGTAAACTTGTCGAACCCTGATGTTGGATACTCCATGGAAACCAAATGTTTCGATTTCTGACCGTATGTTATTTCCTAAAGGATCAGGGAATTCGTTTTTAAAAAATACCTCGATTCTTGAATACATTTAGAATTTATTTGTTTGTGTTTTTGTTTGTTGAGTTGTTGTGAAATACGCTATCGCGCGATAACTTTGCATTTTTTAACCTATCGAGTATCTTGGCGTTATTTTTGTTTAAGAGATCGTTTCTAAATCCGCCAAGTTCTGCTATAAATAGATCTATTGATTTTATGATGTTTTCACGATTTTGGTCAAAGATATGCATCCATAACTCCGGGTCGCCAGATGCGATTCTTGTAATGTCTCTTAGTCCGCTAGCGCCACAAACGAGATGCTCTTTTTTGAATGCATTTATCAGGCATGATGCAGCCAGATGAGGGAGGTGACTCACAGATGCCAGTATTTCATCGTGCTGTTCAGGTGTTAAATATTTTATTTTAGCGCCGAGGAGTCGCCATAGTTGAGATATCGTTTCCACCTCCTTTGTGTGATTGCCTATGGGTGTTATGATACAGGTGCAGCCTTCAAAAAGGTCTGGCGAAGCAAACGCAACACCTCTTTGCTCTGAACCTGCTATCGGGTGCGCGCCAACAAAGGTAATGTCTTTTCTTAAATTATGGGAAATTTGCTCAACGATATATTTTTTTGTGCTGCCTACATCGGTAAGAATGGCGTTGCTTTTCATTAAGGGAATAATTTTTTTTGCAGTGTCAATAATTTTATTCACGGATGTGGCCAAGATTACAATATCAGCGTCTTTAACAGCTTCCTCATCGTTTAAGATGCCGATGTCAATAGCGTGCATTTTAATGGCTTTTTCTAACGATGAAGTCCTATGGCCAACACCGATAATGGTTTTTGCCAAATTTCTCTTTTTCAATCCCAGTCCAACAGAGCCACCAATAAGTCCCGGCCCAATTATACAGACAGTTCCGAATCGCATTTAAGCATTATATTGGTATAAAATATTTTGTATATAAAGAAATTCAAATGTTACAAATCTAACTTCTTTTTGTCAACGTTTTTAAGCTGTTCGAAGTAACAATTTTAATGATACATTTTTTATACAGTATTTTAATGGGTTGTAATTTCCTTGCATTAATATTGAAAAACAATTAAAATTTTGAAATCTATCAATAAGTGTTTTGTGGAGATATATTTTAAATTATGTTGTTTGTTTTAAAGAAATAAGAGATGTCTTTATCAGAAAAAACTGCAACAGAATTAGAAAATTCTATCCTAGAAATCGAGCATCGTATAGAGGATTTAGAAAAAGCCTCCTTAAAGGATACTTGTGATAGGAGCGTTGAGATAAAATATTTGAGAGAGAAGCATGAACGACTTCAAAAGAAGTTGTTCTCTAAGTTAACGCCATACGATATCGTCAAAATAGCACGACATCCCTTACGCCCGCTCACCGCAGATTATGTGAACATGATGATTGATGATTTTGTTGAACTTCATGGAGATAAGCGTTTTGGGGATGATAAAGCAATTATTTGTGGATTGGGAAGAATAGGGCAGGAAAGGCTTTTGATCATTGGTCAACAAAAGGGAAAAAGCACTAAGGAGCGTATTGCCTGTAATTTTGGAATGCCTAACCCCGAAGGCTACAGAAAGGCGCTACAGAAAATGAAACTTGCGGAAAAGTTCCATCTGCCGGTTGTTACCTTAATAGATACGCCTGGGGCTAATCCTGATATTGGCGCTGAGGAAAGGGGGCAGGCGTATGCAATTGCAGAGAATATTTACGGAATGTGCCGGTTGAAAACACCGATTATAAACATTGTTATAGGAGAAGGCGGCAGTGGCGGTGCGTTAGGTATTGGTATTGGTGATAAATTTGCAATTTTGGAATATGCGTATTATTCGGTAATTTCACCAGAAGGTTGTGCTGCAATATTGTGGAAAAATAGCGAAAATGCACCAGAGGCATCAGAATCTTTACAACTCACAGCAAAGGACTTGTTAAAATTTGGTGTGGCGGATGAAGTTATTCCCGAACCCCTTGGGGCAGCACATAAAGCTCCGAAAGCGATGGTCAATACGCTTAAATCATATATTCTTAAATATTTGGAAGAAATTAAAAGCGCGCCGATTGATAAACTCGTAGAGAATAGATATAATAAATATAGAAATATAGGTAAATATTTGGAAGGCTAAAATTTGTTAAGCGTCTCTGTGTACTTAAATTAGAGACGCTTTAAATAGTATTGTTTAAAAAAGTGATTTTTGTACTTGCATTTACGTTTTTTGAAAGTATAATCGTTTCAGTTGCTGGGAATTTTAAAAAGTTTATTTTCTTTTGACTTTTTTAAAATTTTGTATATAATTATGTATTCTATAGTTTGATGTAGAGAATTTGCTCTTTAAAAATTAGAAGTCAAATGCGTGCGAGTAGTAAAGCTGAAAAATGTCAGCTTTTGAGTTGGACAAAGTTAAGATTGCTAAGCTTTGCTTAGCGCCTTTATAAAATTTATGAAGGGTATGATCTTGGCTCAGAACGAACGCTGGCGGCGTGGATTAGGCATGCAAGTCGAACGAGGGAGTATCCCGAAAGGGATACAAATCGAGTGGCGTAAGGGTGAGTAATGCATTGATAACCTACCTTTAAGATGAGGATAACGACGTTTCGAGCAATCGGAACTACCGAAAGGGTTGCTAAAACTCAATAATACTATTGATACTTCGGTGTTGATAGTCAAAAGTTTGGAGCCGTAAGGTTCCATTCGCTTAGAGAGGGGTCAATGTCCTATCAGCTAGTTGGTAAGGTAATGGCTTACCAAGGCTAAGACGGGTAGCCGGCCTGAGAGGGTGGTCGGCCACACTGGGACTGAGACACTGCCCAGACTCCTACGGGAGGCTGCAGTCGAGAATCTTTCGCAATGCCCGAAAGGGTGACGAAGCGACGCCGCGTGTGGGAAGAAGGCCTTCGGGTTGTAAACCACTGTCGGGAGTTAAGAAATGTAAGGGTGTTAATAGCATCCTTACTTGACTAAGGCTCCGGAGGAAGCCACGGCTAACTCTGTGCCAGCAGCCGCGGTAATACAGAGGCGGCAAGCGTTGTTCGGAATTATTGGGCGTAAAGAGCACGTAGGCGGCTTTGTAAGTCAGTTGTGAAAGCCTTCTGCTTAACGGAAGAACAGCATCTGATACTGCAAGGCTAGAGTGCGGAAGGGGAGAGTGGAACTTCTGGTGGAGCGGTGAAATGCGTAGATATCAGAAGGAACACCGGCGGCGAAGGCGACTCTCTGGTCCGTAACTGACGCTGAGTGTGCGAAAGCTAGGGGAGCAAACGGGATTAGATACCCCGGTAGTCCTAGCCGTAAACGATGGGCACTAAGTAGAGGGGTTTTGATTATCTCTCTGCCGGAGCTAACGCATTAAGTGCCCCGCCTGGGGAGTACGGCCGCAAGGCTAAAACTCAAAAGAATTGACGGGGGCTCGCACAAGCGGTGGAGCATGTGGCTTAATTCGATGCAACGCGAAGAACCTTACCGGGGTTTGACATGGTAGAAGTAGGAGCCCGAAAGGGTAACGAACGGTATCCAGTCCGTGACTATCACAGGTGTTGCATGGCTGTCGTCAGCTCGTGTCGTGAGACGTTGGGTTAAGTCCCCTAACGAGCGAAACCCTTGTCTTTAGTTGCCAACAGGTCATGCTGGGCACTCTAAAGAGACTGCCGTCGTCAAGACGGAGGAAGGTGGGGATGACGTCAAGTCATCATGGCCCTTATATCCCGGGCTGCACACGTGCTACAATGGTCGGTACAAAGGGATGCTAAGTCGCGAGATGGAGCGAAACCCAGAAAACCGATCCCAGTTCAGATTGGAGGCTGAAACCCGTCTCCATGAAGTAGGAATCGCTAGTAATCGCGGATCAGCTACGCCGCGGTGAATATGTTCCCGAGCCTTGTACACACCGCCCGTCAAGCCACCCAAGCAAGATGCACCCAAAATCACCGGCCAAACCCGTAAGGGAGGGAAGTGCTTAAGGTGTGTTTTGCGAGGAGGACTAAGTCGTAACAAGGTAGTCGTAGGAGAACCTGCGGCTGGATCACCTCCTTTCTAAGGAGTTTAAAAATTCCAATTAACCTGCGTCGCACGCAGGAGACTTCTAGTTTTTTTTATTTATCATAAAATTTCTCTGCAAGGTTTGTAATAGGGTGAACTAGAACAATACCGTGAGATTACAGGCCCAAAGAATTAATGTAAGAATAATTTTGGGCCTATAGCTCAGTTGGTTTAGAGCATTCCCCTGATAAGGGAAAGGTCAGTGGTTCGAATCCACTTAGGCCCACCATTGTAAAAATTGTATGAGAAGTTTTATTGATTTAGAGGGGATGTAGCTCAACTGGGAGAGCGCTGCCCTTGCAAGGCAGAGGTTGGCGGTTCGACCCCGCTCATCTCCACCACTTTAGATTGTGGTAAAGGTTTAAAGTGTGATTTGAAACGTTGTTCTTTGAAAAGTGAATACTTAACGGGTAGCAATTTGATCCTCTTTGTAAGTATAAGATTACATAAATTGTCAAGCTACAAAGGGTACATGGTGGATGTCTAGGCGCTGAGAGACGAAGAAGGACGTGGAAGACTGCGATAAGCTTCGGGGAGCTGTCAAACAAGCTTTGAGCCGGAGATTTCCGAATGGGGAAACCTACTGTGGGTTTATGCCACAGTATCGGTATCTGAATATATAGGATATCGAAGATAACGGAGAGAAGTGAAACATCTCAGTAACTCCGGGAAAAGAAAGAAATTCGATTTCCTTAGTAGCGGCGAGCGAAACGGAAAAAGCCCAAACCGATTGTGTGTCAAACCCTTGTGTGTTGCACAGTTGGGGTCGTGGGGATTGTATTAGGCAGGACAAGGACTGTCTGGAAAGTTACAAATGTAATTTTTAGCTGAATAGTGCAGGAAAGCCTAACCATAGAAGGTGATAGTCCTGTAGGCGAAAAAAATTACACTTTCTTTGCAATTACCCAAGTAACACCCGTCTCGTGAAAGCGGGTGTGAATTTAGGGAGTCCACTCTCTAAGGCTAAATACTACTCAGCGACCGATAGCGCACAAGTAGCGCGAGCGAAAGATGAAAAGAACCCCTGTTAGGGGAATGAAAAGAACCTGAAACCGTGTACTTACGAGCGGTGGGAGCACTATGATTCCATTTCGATGGAATAATGTGTAACCGCGTGCCTTTTGCATAATGAACCGGCGACTTACTGTGCATTGCTTGGTTAAGTCTTTTATGGACGGAGCCGTAGCGAAAGCGAGTGTGAAATGCGCGATTATGTAGTGCATAGTAGACCCGAAACCAAGTGATCTACACTTGGTCAGGATGAAGCGAATGTAAAAGTTCGTGGAGGTCCGAACGCACTTGCGTTGAAAAGCGAGGCGATGAACTGAGTGGAGGAGTAAAAGTCTAATCAAACTTGGTGATAGCTGGTTCTCCTCGAAATAGCTTTAGGGCTAGCCCTATGTATTATGCAACGGGGGTAGAGATACTGAATGAATGTTGGGGCCCACCAGGCTACCAAATTCAATCAAACTCCGAATACCGTTGTACGAACCATAGGAGTCAGACAGTGGGGGATAAACTTCATTTGTCAAAAGGGAAACAACCCAGACCGACAGCTAAGGTCCCTAAAATAGACTAAGTGATAAAGGAAGTGAGAGTGCGAAGACAGTTAGGATGTTGGCTTAGAAGCAGCAATCATTTAAAAAGTGCGTAATAGCTTACTAACCGAGCATTCTTGCGCCGAAAATATTACGGGACTCAAGTCTATTACCGAAGCTTCGGATTTTTGAAATTATGCGTAATTTCAAAAGTGGTAGGGGAGCGTTCTATGGTAGGTTGAAGAGAGACTGAAAAGACTCTTGGACGATATAGAAGTGATAATGCCGGTATAAGTAGCGATAATATAAGTGAGAATCTTATTCGCCGCAAGCCTAAGGTTTCCTGGGGAAGGTAAATCCGCCCAGGGTTAGCCGGAGCCTAAGTCAAGGCTGAAAGGCGTAGACGATGGACAACAGGTTAATATTCCTGTGCCACCGTAATAGCGTTGAGCATGGGGGGACAGAGATGTGAAGGTTAGCAGGCCACTAGATACGGTCTGTTCAAGCCGGAGGTGTTGTCTCAGGAAAATCCGAGACGTATGGCGTCGAAGGTGAGTACGTGGGCGTATGCCTGTAAGTAACCGGAGCGTCTCTCAAGAAAAGCCTCGTTTGCGAGCTATTATGGTGTCCGTACTAAAACTGACACAGGTAGGCGGGGAGAGGATCCTAAGGCGCTCGAGAGAACCCTCGTTAAGGAACTCGGCAAAATCACTCCGTAACTTCGGGAGAAGGAGTGCCCCGAATTTATTCGGGGCCGCAGTGAAAAGGTCTGGGCGACTGTTTACTAAAAACACAAGTCTCTGCTAAGATTTATAATCAACGTATAGAGACTGACGCGTGCTCGATGCCAGAACGTTAAGGGGATGGGTTAGTGTCCGAAAGGATGCGAAGCTCAGAACCGAAGCGCTGGTGAATGGCGGCTCTAACTATGAGAGTCCTAAGGTAGCGAAGTTCCTTGTCGGATAATTACCGACGTGCATGAATCGCGTAACGACTTAGATACTGTCTCAACGAGGGACTCGGCGAAATTGTAGTCGTGGTGAAGATGCCACGTACCCGCGGCAAGACGGAAAGACCCCGTGAACCTTTACTGTAGCCTATTATTGGGTTTTGTCACAGTATGCGTAGGATAGGTGGGAGACTAAGAAGTCCCAGCTCTGGCTGGGGCAGAGTCGACGTTGAAATACCACTCTTACTATGTTAAAATTCTAACTAAATTCCGTGAATCCGGATTTGGGACAGTGATAGGTGGGCAGTTTGACTGGGGCGGTCTCCTCCTAAAGAGTAACGGAGGAGTCCAAAGGCTTCCTCAGTGCGCTTGGCAACCGCACGTAGAGTGTAAGGGCAGAAGGAAGCTTGACTGCGAGACCTATAAGTCGAGCAGATGTGAAAGCAGGGCCTAGTGATCCGGTGGTTGTGTGTGGAAACGCCATCGCTCAACAGATAAAAGGTACTCCGGGGATAACAGGCTGATCGCCCCCGAGCGTCCATAGCGGCGGGGCGGTTTGGCACCTCGATGTCGGCTCATCGCATCCTGGGGCTGGAGAAGGTCCCAAGGGTTCTGGAGTTCACAGATTAAAGCGGTACGCGAGCTGGGTTTAGACCGTCGTGAGACAGGTCGGTCCCTATCTGCCGTGGGTGGACGATATTTGAGGAGATCTGTCCTCAGTACGAGAGGACCGGGATGGACGTACCTCTGGTGAACCAGTTGTCGTGCTAACGGCATCGCTGGGTAGCTATGTACGGAAAGGATAAATGCTGAAAGCATATAAGTATGAAGCCTACTCCAAAACTAGATATCGTTTTCCTTTATAGGAAGAGAGACACCTTGAAGATTACGAGGTTGATAGGCCAGAGGTGTAAGTATAGTAATATACTAAGCTGACTGGTACTAATTAGTCGAAAAGCTTGACTTTTTATTTTTATCCGTACAAAGTGTCAATTGTTACCGTTAAGTCATTCATGATCATTATTTTTTTCCGGTGGGCATAGTAAGAATGCAACACCCGTTCCCATTCCGAACACGGTAGTTAAGGTTCTTACGCTGATGGTACTGGTGAAAGCTGGGAGAGTAAGTTACTGCCGGGAATAATTAAAAAAACCCGTCTCGAATTTTCGAGATGGGTTTTTTATTTAATTAAGCAAATATTTTTATACTTTAAATAAATTTTAAGATGCTGTGGTATGCTTTCAAAAGACGATATTTTTAAAGAATATTTAACATCGAAAAAATTAAAGTTTACGTCTGAAAGACAGGCGATACTGAATCGTGTGTTTGAAAACCACAAACATTTTGAGGCAGACGAATTATTGGTCGATCTTAGACTTAACGACATGAAAATTTCAAAGGCTACAATTTATCGTACTTTAGCCTTGCTCGTAAAAAGTGGCTTATTAAGAGAAGTTATTTTTGGTGAAAGACATGCACATTATGAACACGTATACGGGCATGAACACCATGACCATTTAGTATGCAATAATTGTGGAAAAATAATTGAATTTACAGAACACAGGATAGAAAAGCTTCAGGAAGAAGTTTGTAGAAAGAATAAATTTAAGGCAGATACTCATCGTTTACAAATCCAGGGTTTGTGTGAAGATTGCTGGAAAAATGATAAAAATATAGTGGAATAAAAATATTCCAGAGATGGGGGTATAACTTATGTCGCGTGTATGTGAATTGTGTGGGAAAAAAACTGAAGTAGGAAATCAAATAGAACGAAGAGGTTTAGCCAAGTGGAAGGGTGGCGTTGGTAGGAAAATTACCGGCAAAACAAAAAGAAAGTTTAAACCTAATCTACAGATAGTAAGGGTTAAGATTGGCGGATCTGTCAAGAGAATGAAGGTCTGTACTCGCTGTATTAGCGCCGGTAAAGTAGTAAAGGCGCCATCATAGAAGCAAAGTTACACTGCCATCTTTCTATGAAAATTGATAAAAAGACTATTGAATATATTGCAAATCTTTCCCGGATTGAACTTTCCGATCAGGAAAAAGAAGTGTTTATTCACCAGCTCAGTGATATATTGTCCTATATAGAAAAACTGAACAAATTAAATACTGAAGATATCAAACCAATGGCATACTCCATAAATACAACCAATGTATTTAGAGAGGATACATTGGAACCGCCAATATCAAGAGAAGATGCCCTAATCAACGCTCCTTCAACTATGGGTGTTTTTTTTAAAGTACCAAAAGTAATTGAATAAAAATATTCAGATAATAAGAGAAGCATCTTTGAGACTCTTAGGATTTACCGCACTCCAAATAAAAGAAAAAATATTATCCAGAGAAATACAAGCAACCGAACTTGTCGGGAAGCTATTTAAATGGATAAAGGATATCGAACCGAATGTTCAGGCCTTCATAACTATAAATGAAAAAGAGGCCTTAGAAAAAGCCTTAGAAATTGACAAAAAGATTGGGAATCGCCAGAAGGTAGGATTGCTTGCAGGCATTCCGATCGCCGTTAAAGATAACATCTGCACAAAAAATTTAACCACTACCTGTGCTTCAAAGATCCTTCAAAATTTCACCCCCCCTTATGATGCCTTTGTTGTTAAACGTCTGAAAGAAGAAGATGCCATAATTATAGGCAAGACGAATTTAGACGAATTTGCAATGGGGTCATCTACAGAAAATTCTGGTTACAAAATAACACGCAATCCCTGGAATCTTGAATGCGTCCCCGGTGGGTCAAGTGGTGGTTCAGCCGCTGCTGTAGCAGCTGATCTCTCATTTATGTCTCTAGGTTCTGAAACTGGAGGTTCTGTCAGACAGCCTGCCGCCCTTTGTGGTGTTGTGGGTATAAAGCCGACGTATGGCAGGGTATCGCGATATGGGCTGGTTGCATTCGGATCTTCTTTGGATCAGGTAGGTACTGTAACAAAGGATATAAAAGATGCAGCGCTCCTATTGCAGGTAATCGCTGGTAATGATTTACGTGACTCAACTTCTGCACAGGTACCTGTTCCGGATTATTTAGATGGAATTGATGCTGGTGTCAATGGTTTAAGAATCGGTATTCCTAAAGAATACTTTACTGATGGTTTAAACACGGAAGTCCGTGATGCTGTAAAGAGCGCTTTGAAAATATACGAGCGGCTTGGAGCAAAGATTGTTGATTTATCCCTGCCGCATACCGAATATGCCGTTGCTGTTTATTATATTGTAGCAAACGCAGAAGCAAGCTCGAATTTAGCCAGATATGACGGCGTGAAATATGGTTATCGGACGAGCGAATCACGCGGAATAATTGACATGTACTGCCGTACTCGTTCAGAAGGATTTGGTAACGAAGTCAAACGCCGCATCATGCTGGGAAACTATGCACTGAGTTCCGGCTATTATGACGCATACTATCTGAAGGCATCAAAGGTAAGGAATCTAATAAAAACTGATTTTGATACTGCCTTTGAAAAGGTGGATTGTATAATGTGCCCAACGTCTCCTGTCCCTGCCTTTAAAATCGGGGAGCGTGCGAATAATCCTTTGGAAATGTATCTTTCCGATATCTATACTATTCCAGCAAACCTTGCTGGCATCCCAGGTATCTCTATTCCGTGTGGATTTTCAAAAACAGGGTTGCCTATCGGAATGCAAATTCTTGCAAAACATTTTGAAGAGAAAAAAATCTTACAAATTGCATATGCTTTTGAACGAGAGACTGATTTT
>Ga0208953_1001487_pt1 | contig 13208 bp, 9 predicted proteins | sample RifOxyB2_FD_184033 | JGI IMG/M metagenome (GOLD analysis project Ga0208953, IMG submission 184033) | Groundwater microbial communities from Rifle, Colorado - Rifle Oxygen_injection B2 (SPAdes) | ecosystem: Environmental > Aquatic > Deep subsurface > Groundwater | place: USA: Rifle, Colorado... | reverse complement strand
GGCCCCCTCAATTAACGTGTATTTCAGCGAACATGAGTCCGCCGACGATTTTCTGCTTGAGCGGTCTTATTTTATGAAAACGCAGGGTGTCCGCTGCGTCGTGGTCTCCAATGACCGCGGGTTAAGGGATAAAGCCGCCGCCGAGGGAGTGGTGTCCATGCCCTGCGACGTCTTCTACCGCCTTTGCGACGCCGAACTAAGGAAGAAAAATAAATAAGGAGTGGCGGCCAAAATGCTAAAATCTCTGTATCGTATGGGACGGAGATTGGGTGAAAACGGGCTAGTCTTTTATATGGGCTGGTGGCGGAACTGGTAGACGCGACGGACTTAAAATCCGTTGACCGCAAGGTCGTGCGGGTTCGAGTCCCGCCCTGCCCACAAGATTTACAGCGGCTTGACGATTTCCGGAGGATAATATGGGATTTGCGCCTGAAGGGATAAAGCTTATTTGTATCGGAGCGGCTTCGGCGGTGGCCGGCTGTATTGCGTCTTTCTGGCTGAAGTGGCTGGGAGTCCCCTTACTTGTTTTAGGCGTGTTTTTCGCTCTTTTCTCGGCATTTTTTTTTCGCGACCCCAACAGGGATACGGTCTTTGCCCCGGACGACATCGTTTGCCCCGCTGACGGCACTGTGCTGAGCGTCGGGACCGAAGACGACCCGAATGTGATCGTGGTCCGGATCTTTCTTTCCGTTTTCAACGTGCATCTTCAGCGCTCTCCGATGGAGGGGAAAGTCGAGAGTGTCACGTATACTAAGGGCAAATTCGCCATTGCTTATAAGCCGGAGGCTTCCAAGAACGAACGCAACCTTATTAAGATAACGGGCGCGAACGGCCGCTTCGCCCATGTGGAGCAGTTGACCGGCTCAATAGCCAGGCGCATAGTCGCATATGTAAAAGCCGGCGGCGAAGTGAAAGCCGGGGACAAGATCGGTATGATTTATTTCGGTTCCCAGGTGGCGGTGTATCTGCCGAAAGATGTCCGTATTCTGGTGAATCACGGGGACAAAGTTTACGGCGCCAAAACAATACTGGGGCATTGGGCCCATTAACAGGTTAAAATTTACGGCTTAATCCAATGTCAAGCGCGGGGCATTAAGCTATAAGGAAAAAATATGGAGCAAACCGCTCAAACTCATGGCAGGATAGATATGGGGAAGCTCAAAAAAACAGGGGCCGTAGTGCTCCCTTCCCTTTTTACTATCGCCAATATGGCGTTTGGTTTTTTTTCTATCATTTCGGCTTCGGAGCGCAACTATGTCCTGGCCGGCTGGTTCATAATCATGTCCTACGTCATGGATATGCTGGACGGCCGCATCGCCCGGCTCGTGCACGGAGAGAGCTCCTTCGGCGTTGAGATAGACTCGCTGTCGGACTGGATGTCGTTCGGCATCGCGCCCGCTTACCTGATGTATAATTTCGTGCTGAAGGATTACGGCTTCTGGGGGTACCCGGTGGCGTTCCTGTATGTGCTTTGCGGGGCCCTGCGGTTGGCGCGGTTTAACTTGAAAGCGCATTTCGGCGAGAGTTCAAAAGTCTATTTCCAGGGACTCCCCATACCGGCCGCCGCCGGGATACTGGCTTCTTTTGTGCTTGCCTATAGCATGCTGGAAGCGGAAGGAAGCGTCAGGAGTATAAGGCTGATCATGGAACAGATGCCGTTCATTTATGGAATTATGCCGTTCATGATGATCGCCTTGGCCCTTTTGATGGTCTCATCGGTGCCGTACGCCGCCTTCAAGCAGGGGAATCTGTTGAAACCCAATTCCATACAAGGCATGTTGTTCATCCTCACCATTCTGTTCCTGATAACGGCCTATCCTCAGGATGCGCTGTTCCTGTTTTTCTCCCTGTACGCCGTATCCGGCCTGCTGGCCGGCCTGTACAAAGCGGTGACGTCCATAGCGGGCTCGTCTAAGGAATAGTGAATACCTGATAGGTTTTGCCGGTTAGCCGGGCTTTTAATTCGAGAGCCCGGCTTTTTTTTGTTTTTTCTGATATCGCAGCCCAGTAGGTTTTCCCATTCGGAGACTTGATTCCGGCGGCCCATAGAGGGGCCTTTTTAGTGCGGCAGGGGAGACGCCACAGATAGATGCCTTCTCTGGCTCCCGCCTGGAGTCTGATAAAGGAAAGGTCCTGCGGTCGCCATCCGCTTTGTGGATCCGTAGGAAAGGGCGTCGTAAGCCATTTCGGAGCGGGTGGGAACAGGGTGGGGAAGCGCGCGTTGAACAATTGGGGCAGCGCCGCGAAAAACGACTTTTTGAATTCGCGGGATGTTTCTTCAAAACCGGCGGCGCCCAGGAAATCTCTGAGCTCTCCGGCCCCGGCTTCAAATACCGCATCCAGCTTAAGTTCAATTCCCGGCCGATCGGCCAGGCGGGCGTTCGGCGGGATTAAGGGCAGCGCTTCTTCAACGGATCGGACTTCTTTCTCATCCGCGGGAGAGGAGATATAGGACGGAGCCTCCCACAATAACCATCCCGCTTTGGCGTTCAATGGTAAAAAAATAATAGTAAGAAGCGGTAATTTAAGCATAAAAACGACTTCACGTCCTTCATTCTTTTCTCGGGAAAAGCGTGGGCGGTTTTTGGGTTTCCAAGCCTTCGGCCGAGGTTCTGCCGACCGCCAGGCCCAACTGCATTTTGGTAGCGGTGTCGGGCATGAAAGGATAGATCCAGCCGGCGATCACCCGCAGACTCCATACAAGGTCGTACAGAAAGGGTTTAAGTTCTTCGGATCCGGAGCGGGCCAGTTCCCATGGCTTTTTATCGTCGATGGCCTTGTTGAGTATTCCTACTATGTGCCAGATATCGTCCAGCGCTTCCGAGAACCGCATCGCGTCTATCTTCCCGTTTATTTCCGGTCCCCGGGCGGAAATATCATTGAAAAGGTCCGCGTTTTCAGGCTTGTCCGGCAGGCGGTTCTCTAAATATTTCCGTACCATGCTCAAGACCCGTGAGAATAGGTTGCCCAGGTCGTTGGCCAGTTCCGAATTATAACGCCGCTTTAAAGCTTCCAGCGAAAAATCGCCGTCCGCTCCGAAAGGCACTTCCCGGAAAATATAATAACGCAGGACGTCCGCCCCGTATTCCCTTACGATGTCTTCCGGAGAGATAGCGTTGCTTTTTGACTTGGAGATTTTTTCTCCGTTAACCGTCCACCAGCCGTGGGCGTAGATCTTTTTGGGGAGTTCTAAGCCCAGAGCCATGAGCATGGCGGGCCAGACTACGGCGTGAAAACGAAGGGTCTCTTTGCCGGTCAAGTGTGCGTCCGCGGGCCATTTCATATCAAAGCCGTCGGAAGGGGTGTCCGGATCATAGCCTGGCCCGGTGGCGTAATTCAGCAGGGCGCCGAACCACGCGTAAAGGATCTGTGCCGGGTTTGATGGCGCCTTTATGCCCCAGGAGGAGTCCCCGCCGCTTGATACCGGAATGTCCTTGAGGCCCGCGCTTACGAAGTTGAGAATTTCCCTCGCCCGGTTTTGGGGCGCCAGGAACAGAGGATTTTCACCATAATGTTTTAACAGCGCTTTCTCATATTTTGAAAGCCGGAAGAAATAGGCGTCCCCGCTTACTTTTTCCGCCGGCGAGCCGTGCACGGGACAGTTCCCGCTTTTTAATTCGTCCGCCGCATAGAAAATCTCACAAGAACGGCAGAAAAGGCCTTCGTGTTTTCCCGGATAGATGTCTTCGCTCAGGAGGAGTTTTTTAAAAACCGCCCGCACCGCTTTTTCGTGGGTCGGATCGGTGGTTCGTATGAAATGGTCGTACTTGATGTTCAGCAGTTCCCACAGCCTCTTAAAATTACCTGAGACGGAGTCTGCCCAGGCCCTGGGGGCCATGCCGGTATCTTTCGCTCTTTTTTCCACGTGCGATCCGTGCTCTTCGGTGCCGGTCTGGAAGAAAACCGGGACCTGGCGCGCGCGCTTATGTCTCGCCAGGACGTCCGCCGCCAAAGTGGTATAGGCGTGGCCTATATTCGGACTGTCCTCCACGGAATAGAGCGGGGTGGTGATATAAAAATATATCTTCTGCATTGGTTAATTAGTGCCAGTGGCGTTATCCGGAATTGTTTAACGCACTACACTAGCGTAAGGCTACCGAAAGTTTTTCGCTTTCAAGGAGAGCCGCCTCAAGCACTAGGCCGTGCGATACGTTCTGGTTCAGGAACCGGCGGTAGTCCAGAAGTTTTCTTACCAGCGAGGCGTGCTCGGAGGCCTTTTTTCCGGGAGGCTGGGCCAGCCACTTTTTCCTGGCGGATACGAGCAGCATGTCCAGCATGATCTTGGCTTCTTCGCGGGCCATGTAGGGCTCGCGTGGGAGGCTGGAAACCAGCTTGAAAATCTTTTGGGAGCCGGCTGCCGTAATGGCGGCAAGCCGGTCCCGGACTTTTTTTATATCGCCGGCTTTTTTTACCGAGCCGCCGGATAATTCGCTCAGGGCGGAAGCTTCGTCAAGCGTCATTCCGCCGCGCTCAAGCAGCTCCTCTACGGCGGCGGAGGAAAGCCGGTTGAATTCTATGGCGCAGCTCCGTGAAATGATGGTGGGAAGCAGCAGGTTCCTCTTCGCGGCCACCAGTATGAAAATAGTGCCGGGCGGCGGCTCTTCAAGTATCTTCAACATGGCGTTCTGGGAGTTTGTGTTGAGCGTGTGGGCGTCGTTTATGATAAAGACTTTCCAAGCGGAAAGGATGGGTTTCTGATAGACATAGCGCGTGAATTCCCTGACCGTGTCTATGCGAAGCGTCTTCTGTTTCTGGGAGTTCTCATCCATCAACAGGGCCTGGAATTCGGCGTCAATTACGCGCACGTCGGGGTGTACGCCTTTGTCTATTTGAGAACAGGAAACGCATCTGTCACAGGCGTCTCCGGAGGTGTGGGGAATGCTTGATGATGGATGCGGAGCGGGGACGGGAACTGCAAAAAGGTCGATCTCTTCCTTTAATTTTTGTTCCTTATTCTTTAAACTTTCATCCGGTCCCGTGCAGTTAAGAGCTTTGGCGAATTCCTTGGCCGCCAGGAATTTGCCGATACCTTCGGGGCCGTAAAAAAGCAGCGCCGGGGGAACGCGCCCGCCGGCTGTCAGGGCTTTGAGCTTATTTATCGTGCCTTCGTGGCCAAGAATGCTTTTAAATGACATATCTATATTAAATCCGAAACCGGTTGGAAATCATGTTTATGATTTCCGTGTGTATTTCTTCTATACTTTTGACGGCGTTTATTCTGACCACTCCGGGGCGGCTGGAAAGGACTTTGTAGGCCTTATTTACCCTTCTCCTGAATTGGGATGATTCGCGTTCCATCCTGTCCGGGCCGAAAAGCTTCTGGGCCAAGCGTTCCCGCTCGTTAAAAACCCTGTCCGGAATATTGAAAACCACGATCAGGTCAGGCTTGAGGGCGCATGTGGCGAGCTTGTTTAAAGTCTCTACGGTCTTTATGGGGATCTTTCTGCCGTAACCCTGATAAGCCGTGGTGGACATCGTGAACCTGTCGGATACCACCACCTTTCCCGCTTTCAGGGCCGGGAGGATGATGGAAAGAGTATGTTTTATGCGCGAAGTCTCGTAGAGGAAAAGTTCGGTGAGCGGCTCTATTCTGCCTTTCGGGTCCAGGAGTATCTCGCGTATCTTCTCGGAAAGCCGGGTTCCGCCGGGTTCCCTGGTCAATATAACTTTCTTCTTCTTTTTTTTCAGCCACTCGGCGAGGAGTTTGGCCTGTGTGGATTTGCCGGAGCGGTCCGGCCCTTCAAAAACTATAAAAAGGCCTTTCTTCATAGGTATATAATAGCAAAGGAAGGCAACGGAAGGAAATGCAACACCGGGTCAATGGATTTTGGGTTAAAGAGCCGCGAGAAGTCCAGTCGGGCGCCGGCGGATTTTCCACGCGCTCCGGGTCCGGGTTTTATGGAGAAGAAGACCGGGGCCTTCCTCCGGCTGCGGAACGCGCCGGCCCGCATAGTGGTCCGGCTTGAACGGTCCTCGCCGTCGCTAATGATAGCGATGCGCTCCAGACCCCGGTCTCAAAACCCTCCAAAAGGAGCACGCAGAAAACCCGCCGGCGCCCTTCCATAAAACTTACGAGTATTCCACGATATCAAAAGGGATAAGGCGTTGTGGTTGTAAAAGTCGATTGCGAATAATGGGCGGGTAAATGCGCCGTATCATGAACAGGGCGGGGACAGTTATATGTTGTTGTTTGTGGCAGGAAAAACGACTAAGGGCTGGGAGCGGGGTTGCTCTGGAGCCGCATAGCGGATGGGGGGCCCCGTTTCGGGGGGGAAACCACGGGAGGGTTTCCAACGCGGCGGAATGGGCAACCCCGCTCCCGGCCCGTACCCATGTACAACCTGGAGATATGATTTTGCCGGACAGTTGCCTCTTTATAAAAAATAAAAACCCCAATTAAGGGGTTTTTATTTGTAAGCCGTCCAGTGGTCTAGTTGTCCGACCGTCCGGCTGTCTTACGAGCATTCCGAATAGCCGCAGTCGTGGCAGTTCGGGCCCGAGCATCCCGATTCATAGCTTACATTGGAGGAATAACATTTGGGGCAATACTGGGTCTTGGAAACTTCCCAGAGCTCAAGTTTTTCCGGGCCGTTAAGTTCCAGGTCGGCCGCGAGAAACCCGGTCCTCTTCAGGTGGCTCCTGAGCGCCACGGCGATTGCGTGCGCCACGGAGTTTATCCTGTTCTCTCCTAGGCCGGCGGGTCTGTCGCCCTTTACGGAATTTAGGTGCTTTATGACCTTGATCGGGTCGCCGCCTTCCTCCAGATACTTTGACAGCAAAATGCCGATAAGCGAGGTAAGGCCGCTTATCTCGGTGCCCAGCGGAGGCATGTTGGTGAAGACCTGGTAAGGGCCGTGCTCATTGTAGTTTATGTGGATGTGCAGCGGGCCGTAGCCGGTCTTTATCTGGAAATATTCGGAAGATACGCCGAACGATTGGTAGGCCCCCTTTTTCTTCTTGGTTTTGGCCGCCGCGCCGGGAGTAATGTTCAGAACCTGCTGCGATTTGCAGCCGTCGCGGTAAACTGTGAGGCCTTTGCAGCACAGTTTGTGCGCCAGAAGGTAGCAGTTTCTTACATCTTCCATTTTGGCGGAGGCGGGCATATTGATGGTTTTTGAGACGGCGTTATCAGTGTGCTTCTGGAAAGCCGCCTGGATCTTAATATGATACTCAATGCTGACATCGTGGGCGGTGGGAAAGAGACTCTGGATATTCTTGGGGATCTCCGGGATGCCGCGTATGGACTTGTGGTTGGCCTCTATCTTTTTCCAGAGGACCTTTTCGTCCAAACCGAAAAAGTCGTGGTTCTTCGCCAGTTCTTTGAAAAGTGTGTTGACTTCTAAAAAAGTGTCTTTCCCTTCAGCTTCCTTGCCGCCTTTGATAGATTCCAGGGCTTTCGCGTTATACCTGGTGTAGGCGATGGCGAAGAAAGGTTCGATGCCGGAGCCCTGCAGGCCGGCCGCGATGGCTATGGTGCCTGTGGGCGCGATGGTTGTTCGGGAAGCATTCCTTGGCTTGGCGCTATGGCCCCGAAAATACCGACCGTCTTTGTCGTAGATGGAGTCCTTCCAGTTGGGGAACGCGCCGCGTTCCAGGGCAAGTTCTTGTGAAGCTTCAAAAGCGCGGTTATTGATAAATTTCATCACTTCTTCGGCTTTCTTTAATCCTTCCGGGCTGTCATAGGGGACACCTAGTTTGACGGCGGTTTCGGCCCAGCCCATCACACCCAGGCCGATCTTTCGATTGCCTTTGGCGATCTTTTCTATCTCAGGGAGCGGGTAATTGTTTATTTCTATCACATTATCCAGGAACCGGACGGCCTTGTTTATGGTGTCTTCCAAAGCCTTGTAATCCATGGTCCCTCTGGTGGTCTCTCCCCGTACGAAATTTGCCAGGTTGATGGAACCAAGGTTACAGGATTCCCACGGCAGAAGCGGTTGTTCTCCGCAGGGGTTGGTGCTTTCCACCTCTCCTTGCGCCGGGGTGGGGTTGGAATTGGTTTCATTGATCTGGTCTATGAAGATTATTCCGGGGTCGCCGGTGGCCCAGGCGGAATCTACCAGCATATTGAATATCTCTTTGGCCTTTACGGTGCCGACTATTTCTCTGGTTCTGGGGCTGAGCAGGTCGTAGGATTCGTTCTCTTCCACCGCCTTCATGAACTTATGGTCCAGGGCCACGGAGATATTGAAGTTCTCAAGCGCGCCTGGCTGGGATTTAATGGTGATGAAATCCTTGATCTCCGGGTGCCAGTAGGGAAGAATGCCCATATTGGCGCCCCGGCGTGTGCCGCCCTGTTTCACCACATCGGTAAGTTTGTCGAAGAGCTTCATGAACGAAATGGCGCCGGAGGCCACACCGTTGGTTTTTTTGACAACGTCTCCCTTCGGCCGGATGCGGCAGAATGAAAAACCTGTGCCGCCGCCTGATTTTTGTATGAGGGCCTGGGCGGTGAGCGCTTTTGTGATGCCCTCCATGGAATCCGGCACGGGCAGAACATAGCAGGCGGAGAGCTGCTGCAGGTCGCGGCCCGCATTCATCAGGGTGGGTGAATTGGGCAGGAAGTTAAAGTTCGCCATCAGATTGTAAAATCCGGACTGCCAGTAGTCCGCGGCCTGCCTGGCTTCCGGGATATCGGAGTACGCATGCTCAAGGTTGGCCAGGAGTTTAAGGAAGTTTTTTTCCCGCTCCGAGGATTCCGGAACGCTTTCGTGAAAAAGCAGGGTCCTGGAAGTCTTTCCGTCTAAAATATTTTCCAACTCGATGTGCTTTACGCCTTCGAAAATACCCCAGCGCCTGGCATTGGGGTGGAAAATTATCTCGGAGAGGGCGATATTGTGCGAAACCCTGTCGAAAAGTTCCTCAATAGTGTTTTCGTCGCGGAGATATTTGTCTTTTATGACTTTTGCCTGATTTTCACTGATGGCTATCTTTTTTCTTTCCACTTGAATGGTTTTCATGCTTTTGTGACCTCTGCTGGTTTGCCAGGCCTTTTCAGAAGGCCGCTCTATGCGCGTAATCCCTGGCGGCGCCCCGTGAAGGGAACTGAGCCGCAGCCGGCGCCGCCTGGTGTCAGCGACCGCGTTGTAAACGCAATCCGCGTGCATCGGCAACGACGGCTCGTTCGATAGCCCTGTTTAACCCGCGTCCCGGCTACGGGCGGAGGTTTTTATATTAAAAAGTTATCGGAATAGAGCTAATCTATCAATCCTTAATTCCTTTGTCAAATCCTAGGACGAAAGCCCGGAAAGGCCGAAATTGTTATAATATTTTCAGGCAATATTTACGAAACACCGAAATACTAAAATTATTCAGGAAGGACCGGAATTCCCTTGTGCTTTATATGCGAATGCCGTATTTAACGGGGTGAATGCAATATGAAAGACCAGTTCGACGAATCGTCGCTGAATGAGCAGGCTATAAATGACGTGGAAACGGCCAGGCTGGCTTTGCGCTGGGCTCTGGACAAGATCCGCGCCCTGCAGGAAGAGACGTTGCGCGCAAAACAGAACCTCCAGGAGAAGTCCGCCCAGACTTCATTTCTCGAAGGCCAGCTGAAAGGTAAAAATTCCGAACTGGAAAAGATCCTCCACTCCCACGAGGAGGAAATTAAATCCAAACAGGATTCGCTGGAATACCAGTTCCGTTCCAAGCTTGAGCGTTTAAGCGAAAGGGAAAAAGAACTGGAGGACAAGGTCTCCAAACAGGAAGAGATCCATAAATATAAAGAGAACAAGCTTCTGGATGATTATCAGAAGAAATCAGACGAATTGCGCGCCCGCTGGGCGGAGGTTGAGGCGGAGTTGTGGAAGCTGCGCCAGGAACAGATGACCAAGCAGGCCGAGTTTGAGAAGCTTTACTCCTCTAAACTTGACGACGAACGCCGGAAGTCCGCCGCCGAAACGGAGGCCGCAAGAGCCGGACTTGAGAAGACTTATGCCGACAGGCTCTCCGATCTGGAAAGGAGGGAAAGTTCAGTTAAAGATGAGTTGAAGAAACAGGAAGCCGTGTTGAAATGGGCCAAGGACAGCTTCCAGCGGGAGACGGACGAACGCGAAAAAATTTTAAAGCAGAAAGACCTGGATATTGAAAAAAAATTGATGGAGAAGAACCAGGAGATAGAAGATTACAAGGTAAAAGCGGGGCTTCTTCAAAAGCAAATATCGGATCTGCCGGAGGCCGTGCGCAAGCGCGACGAGGATCTTAACCGGTATAAACAGGCCATGGAAAGCCTTGAATGCGTAATACGAACGCTTGAGAGCGAGAAAAGAAGTTTCCAGGCCGACTCGGAGCAGAAGATCTCGCGCCTTAACGAAAAATTTGAGGCGGAAAAAAGTCGATATCGCGAGATGGAAGCGGAGATCCCCAAGCGGCTTAAGATCGCCATAGAGCACGAACGCGGCCGTCTGGCGGAAAAACTTTCCGAGACGGAAACCAGCTACAAAGAAGACCTGCGCAAGCGGGCTGAAGAAATAGAATTTCTCGAAAAGAATTTGAAGGTTTTTGAGGAGAACGGCAGGACTTTTCAGACCGAACGCGATGCTTTGGCCCACAAGGTGGAACTTTTGCAGACCCAGTACAGCATAAGGCAGGATGAGTTCACCTTCAGGGAAAAACAACTGCAGTCGGAATATGATGTGCGGTTAAAGGTGGAGATAGAAAAACATACCTCCTCCCTGAGAAATGAGATAGATACCGCTCAGCGCATCTACGAGGACAATTTGCGTATCAAAGTGGAGGAGATCGCGCATTTACGCAGGGAACTGGAGGGCGCTGTCACGGAGAAGATGGCGCTCCAGGAGAGGGCGGCCGATCTCAGGCGCGCCTCCGATGCGTTTAAAGAGAAGTCCGAGAACGACATCCTGGCCATGCGGCTTCAGCTTAAGGCGGGTTTTGAAAAACAGTTGTCCGAAGATCTGGGGGAAGCCGCCCGCCGCTCCGCCGCGGAGAAGCAGAAGATGTCCGTCGCTTTCGACGCTCAGCTTAACGATGTGCATTTGGAAACCATCCGTAAGGACGACGAACTTCAGAAGCTTAGGACCGTCATTGTAAGGCTGGAGGAGGAGAAGAAATTCGCGATAGCTGAAGAACGCCAGCGCGGGAAAGTCGAACTTCAGGTTCAGGCGGTCTCCTTCGCGGATACGGTCAAGATTTATGAGGATAAAATCATTCAGCTTAATAAGGCTGCGGAGAAACTTAAGATAGAAAGAGAGGAGGCGATCCTTTTTGAACGTGAACGTCTGGAGCGCCTCTATTCCGAGAAGGAAAAGGATCTCGACGAACGGCTCTTAAGGAAAGAGCAGGAAATGTCGCGGCTGAAGAGCGATCTGGACGAAAGACTGGCCCATAAGGATCAGGAGGCCGCCCGCCTAAGGGAAGAACTTATTAAGATCGACAATGAGAAGACCAATGCCGGGACCCTGTTCGCCAATGAAAGCGAACTTCATAACGGCAGGATCCGTGTCCTTAATGAAAAGCTTCTGGCAAAGGATGCGGATGCCCAGCGTAAACTTGAAGAAGCTGTGAAACGGGAATCGGAACGGGCGGAGGATCTGGCTTCGAAAAAGAATCAGGAGATATCCGCTCTGCAGTCCGCCAAGGAAAGCCGGGAAGACGTTTACCGTAAATCGCTTGAGGATTTCAGGGCGAAGCTTTCCGAAGCCGTCGGCAAGGTTGAGACGTTGAGGAAAACGGCCGATGAGCGTGGAGGACGTTTGGAGGCTCTCCAAATGGAGCTGGCCCAGACCCAGAAATTTTTTTCGGAAGAGAACACCGCTCTTACCGCGAGGCTGGCCGGCAAGGAAAAAGACTGGCGGGATATCAAAGCCGAATACGAGAAACTCAAGGCTGTTTCTGAAGAGACCGCCAAAGGGGCTCAGCGGCAGGGCAATGATTATTTGCTCAGGCTGAAGAATTCGGAAGAACAGCGCGTCTCAAAGGACAGGATCCTTGAGACAATGAAGCGTGAGATGGAATTCTGGAAAAATGAAGCGGCAAAAAAAGACGAAGAGACGAACAACCTAAAAGGGAACTACGCCAAGGATCTGGAAATGGAGCGAAAAGACGGCAGGCTGAGTTATGAAAAAGCTGTCGCCGAGTCCTCCGCCAGAGAAAAGGCCGCTACACGCGAGTTCATGGCCTTGAAGGACGCCCTCAACCAGCGCGAAGTGGAGGCGGACCGGTTTAAATCTCAGGCTGAAGAATTGGAAAAAATGTTTTCCCGGCTTAAGGAGCAAAACCGCAGGCAGGCCGAATCCAATTCCGCATCCGTCGCGGGATTTGAAGAACGGATCGGAAACCTCGAAGCCGAGAACGCCGGTCTCCGCAAGCTGAGCCAGGAATATGAGCAGGCTAAAATTGTTATAGAACAACTGAAAGAAAAATTAAAATCGTTTAATGGTAAATAATCTTATTCTATAGGATAGCCTGAAAATGGGGGGTTTTTCACGCACAAGTTTCTAAAGGGGAAATTGTTTTTGTGTAAATTGTGTGGGTCAGACGCGCGTGGAGAGAGTATTAAAAAGCCGTCGGATATATATATCCGACGGCTTTTTAATATGTTGCGCTTAGATCAACTCGAGCCTGCACTCAGGATCGTCGCAGTTGGTCTGCCCGGAAGATAGCGTGAAGGTCAGCGTGTATGTTCCGTACCTGGTTGCCGGAGTCGGGATCGCGTTCCTTTTGGCTGTGATGGCCGCGGTGGTTGGGCTGTTTGCGTTAATAATGGTGTAAGTGTAGAGCTTTCCTATGCAGGCTCCGCTGCCTGTGCAGTCGGCGCCGGCGGCGGTTTTAAGCGTCAGATCAAGAACGTCCCAGCTGGGGGTATATGTGCCGCTCTTGGCCATGGCCCTTTCCTGTGCGGCAGTTACGGCTGAGAAGGTGGACAAAGCTTCCGCCACCCTGGCCCGCTCTACCACTTTAAAATATTGCGGTATGGCGAGTGACGCCAATATACCGATGATGAGCACTACGACCAGCAACTCTATAAGCGTGAAACCTTTTTTAATTTTAGTTGTAAACATTTTTCTCCCCTAACAAATAAAAGTTTGCGTTTTAACTTTTATGACGAGCGCGCAATAAAATATATTGTACACCAAGGTTAGGGCGTCGTCAAGTTAATTTTGTCGCTGCCAGGAAAATCGAAAGTAGAATTTGGCCGCGCCCAACCGCGGGATAAAATTCCCCTGTGGGCCAGTCCCCGACAAACA
>Ga0208953_1001484_pt1 | contig 13223 bp, 10 predicted proteins | sample RifOxyB2_FD_184033 | JGI IMG/M metagenome (GOLD analysis project Ga0208953, IMG submission 184033) | Groundwater microbial communities from Rifle, Colorado - Rifle Oxygen_injection B2 (SPAdes) | ecosystem: Environmental > Aquatic > Deep subsurface > Groundwater | place: USA: Rifle, Colorado... | reverse complement strand
CGGCTATACCCGTCCCACCATGCCCTTCCTATTAACTCGAATGGCATCCCAGCCGGATGATTACTTTATTTTCAAACAAGCCTATGGCAACGCCGCTACCACGATCATTGCCTATCCCACCGTCATCGCCGGCGGGTCGGCGGTCACTACCGGACGGGTTTTGCATACGCTTCCCCTCTTATGGGACTACGGTAAAGCAGCAGGTTGCTTCACGGTCTGTATCTCTTCACACATTTACGATTGGCGGAACTTCTTGACCTTCATCAAATCTCCCTCCCTGGATCGTCTATGGTGCCAAGAAATTTCCGGTATTCCCCCAATCGATAGCCGCTATTTTGGAATCGACGACCGTTATACTGTTGATCATTTCCTGTCAATATTAGATGAGGCAAGACGAACAGGTAAACCTTTTTTCGGCGTTCTGCATCTTTTCGACACTCATTTCCCCTACTATTCTCCGGATAGCCTTAAAAAGTTCGACGGCCCCCAAGGAGAGTATGATAATTCCATCCTATATCTTGATCTCAATCTGGAGAGGCTCTTTCAGGGATTGGAACAACGAGGGATTTGGGACAGCACGCTCATTGCTTTTACTTCAGACCATGGGGAAGCTTTCAATGAACACGGAGTAAACGGCCATATCACCAATCTTTTTGTTGAAACCATCTCCGTGCCATTTTGGTTCAGAATTCCCAAAGCGCTTCAACAAGGACATTCACTCGACACATTCAAAGTCAATCGTACAGCAGCCGTCTATAACGCCGATCTGGCGCCTACCATTGCGGATCTTTTAGGACTCGGGAATGAACCGGACATTCAATCCATTTGGGAACAAGGCGGCGGGCAATCGCTTCTAAAAGCCATTCCCAAGGAGCGCCCCCTCATTCTGACTAACAGCACGGAATACAGCGTGAACCGTGACAATCATTTTCTGGTCTTGGTACGTGACCATCTTTATTTCACCGCCTTTGTGGAAGGGGGGCGGGCCATTTTGGGCTTGTTTGATTTAAGAACCGATCCGGACTGCTACCACAATCTATGGCCCTCCACCCCGCTCCAAGAAAAAAAAGCGATCAAAGAAGCGCTGCTTAAACACACCAATACCCGGCTTATTCTGGAAAAGACCTCCATTGGAAACGCCTTTTTTTAACATATCAGATACCTATTCCTTGCCAAGCTTGCTTGGAGTATATGCTTTTTTTATCTTTTACGATGACTCAATAATATTATAACATGCTTACAATAACTAAACGTTTCCATTTCTGTGCATCACACCGTTTATTTAATCCTATTCTTTCGAATGAGGAGAATAAACGCATTTTCCAGCAATGCAATCAACTCCATGGACACAACTTCATGATGGACATCACAGTATCAGGCCCTATCGATCCAACGACCGGAATGATTATGAATTTCCACGAATTAAAGCAGATTGTAGGTACATATGTCATTAGTTATTTTGATCATAAGAATTTTGAAACGGACATTCCGGAATTTAAGGGCAACGTGCAAACCGTGGAAAATCTAATTCGGATTATTGTCGATAAATTGTGCGGTAAATGGCCGAAGGGGATTGATTTGATTAGTCTGAAAATATTTGAGACTACCGATAATTGGGCTGAATACTCAGTTTAAATTAATATGACATCAAAAAGTATTCTCGTTACGGGTGGCGCAGGATTTATTGGCTCGTTCTTAGTTGATAGATTAGTGTCACTTGGGCATAAAGTTCGTATTATTGACAACCTCGATCCGCAAGTACACCCAAACTCCATAATTCCTTCATATTTAAACAAAGACGCTGAATTTATTTTCGGCGATATAAGAGATCGGGATAAATTAGAAAAAGCCTTGTCTGGGATTCATTATATCTTTCATATGGCATCTGCTGTGGGTGTAGGCCAAAGCCAATATGAAATCGATAAATATGTCGATGTCAATTGTCACGGAACAGCCCAATTATGGGATATAATATTAAAGAAGAAATTAAATATTGGTAAGGTTATTGTACCTAGTTCTATGACCTGTTTTGGCGAAGGCCTAAGTCTTTGCCAAAATTGCGGTACCGTTAAACCTCACATTCGACAAAGCATCGACAATATTAACAAAGTCTTTTCCTGTCTTTGTCCAACATGCAATATGCATGTAAAACCAATCGCTACTCCAAGCGATAGCCCTATGTATCCATCTTCTATTTACGCGTACACAAAAAAGTTCCAAGAAGACATATCTCTCAACTTGTCAAGAACACATAGCATTCCATGCACTATATTTCGCTATTTTAATGTTTATGGTCCTAGACAATCTCTTTCTAATCCATACACCGGAGTTTCCGCAATTTTTATTAGTCGAATTAAAAACAACAAACCGCCAATCATCTTTGAGGATGGGCTTCAAACTCGGGATTTTATCTCTGTTCACGATGTAACGGCTGCAAACATAAAGGCCATAGAGGACGACACTATAAATTTTAGTGCTATTAACTTAGGAAGTGGCCAACCAACATCTATTAAAGACCTCGGGACTTTTCTTATTAACTTGCTCAACGCAAACTGTAAAATTGAAATAAACTTATCTTTTAGAAAAGGCGATATTCGGCATTGCTACGCTGATCGCCATGAGCTTTCCAGTCGCTTCGGCTTTTCAACCAAAATTTCTTTAGAAGATGGCCTAACAGAATTAGCCACATGGGCAAAACATGAAGAGGCTATTGACAAATCGGAAATTGCAACATCTGAACTTATTAATGCCGGCATAATTAACAATAATAAATAGGATTATCATGAAACTCCTTGTTACTGGCTCAAGTGGCCTGATCGGTTCGGAATGCGTTCTGCAAATGTCAAAGTCGTTCAAATCTGTTATTGGCATCGACAATAACATGAGAAAAGACTTCTTTGGAGCGGGCGGCGACACCACAAATATTAAAAAAAGATTGCTTTCAGAAATTCACAATTATCGTCACTTTGATATTGACATTAGGGATAGAAATCGAATTCTCGACATCTTTAAACAAGAAAAACCATCTGCGATTATTCATTGCGCAGCACAACCAAGTCATGATCTTGCAGCATCACGGCCATTCGACGACTTCGAAGTAAATGCTGTTGGCACTCTCAACTTGCTAGAATGTGCACGTCAACAAACCAAAGACAGTCCTTTTATTTTCATGAGTACCAACAAAGTATATGGAGATGCTCCAAACAACATTCCGCTAATTGAACTCCCAACAAGATGGGAATATGCTGATGATAAATACTTAAATGGTGTAGATGAATCATTTTCTATTGATCAATCTAAACATAGCATATTTGGCGCATCTAAGGTTGCGGCTGATATTCTTGTTCAAGAATATGGCCGTTATTTTAATATGCCAACAGCTTCATTCCGAGGTGGTTGTCTCACAGGAAGTCGTCATGCAGCTGTAGAGCTTCATGGATACTTGGCATATATTTTCAAATGTGCTATTGAGCATAAACCTTACACTATTTACGGATATAAAGGGAAACAGGTTCGAGATCAGATTCACTCTTCCGATGTGGTTTCAGCCTTTCAAGCTTTTCTAAATAATCCAAGAGCAGGTGAGGTCTACAATCTAGGAGGCGGCAAGGATAATTCAATCTCTATTTTAGAATCTATTGAAATCATTAAATCAATAACAGAACAAGAATTAATCTATTCATATTCTGAGATTAATCGCTCCGGAGATCACATATGCTATTATTCCAACCTCTCTAAGATTAAGGCTCATTTTCCTGACTGGCAAATTCGTGTTTCCATTAAGGAAATTATTCAAGATATGTGGAATTCATTTAAAATAGGCTTGAAATGAATATTGCCCTAGTTAACCCTCCTTGGATTCATTTAAGTAATGCGTCTGCCGTTCGTGCGGGTTCAAGATGGCCACATATTCGACACAACTACTTCCATATTTTCCCATTTCCATATCGCCTTGCCGAAGCTACTTCCTCTTTAATACGTGCTGGACATAATGCAATTCTAGTTGATTCTTTAGCGGAAGGATTAACAATAGAGCAAACTCTCCATCGCTGTAAAGGCTGCTCTTTTTTTATTGTTGAAACTGCAACAAATAGCTTACCTTACGATATCAAGTTTTTAAAATCAATCAAGGCCATTTTTCCGGAAGTCATAATTGCCTGTGTAGGCCAACATGCGGCAGTCGGAGAAAATGATTTAACACCGTTCTGCAATTTCGTCCTTCCTTATGAATACGATCAAAAGGTACTTAACATAGCAAATGGATTTCCTCCTGGCGATGATATTGTTGACATCAACCATATTCCTTGGCCATTTCGAGACCCCAAGCTAATTCTTTCCTACCAAGAAGGCTTTTGCACTCATTTCCCAAACGCTACAGTTACCATCTCCAGAGGCTGCCCTTATGCATGCTCATTCTGCCAAGAACCAACAGTTTACTATAATAAGTCGGGCAGAAGAATAAGAAATCCTATCGATGTAGTCGATGAATGGCAATACCTTATTTCTCATTTTAATTTAAAAGAATTATACATTGACGATGCAACTTTTAACGCTGATGAAGATTACCTAAATGCAATCTTAGATGAGTACGAAAGACGAAATATGCGTATTTTTCTCTCAGCAATGGGAGATGCTCGAATCTCAAATAAACTTCTTGAACGGTTATCAAGAAATGGCTTCACCGGACTAAAAATTGGCGTAGAATCAATTCATCCCCACATACTAAAAGGCATCAATAAATCTTGGCTTAAAATAAATGACATTGAAAGAGTCGTAACAAAATGCCGAGAACTCAATATTTTCATTCATGGAACCTTTATTCTTGGCCTGCCGGGAGATAATGTTGACACAATTAGACAAACCATTGACTATGCGCTTAAAACTAATTTTAGTTTTATTCAGTTTAGTCCTTTTATCCCTTTGCCAGGAACAAAAATCTACGATGAGATACGTAAACTTAATTGGCGATTTGAGACAAATACAGACAACAATATATTTATTAGTAGACCAGAATTGTCAGCAACCGAGCTTTGTAAATTGTATAAATATGCTCAGTCACGCATAAATAAGCGTGTTTTTTCAAGCCTATATCTAATTAAAAAATATCTTTTGCTGTCTTTGTTTCTTAAAGACTGGCATACCATTCTTCTTATGATAGTTAATCGTTTCGCTTCTATTTTAAAATATTCTTCTCGTGATAGATCCTAACGTATAGTTAAACCTTCAAAAAACCTATTAGCTTAGCCAAGCTGCTATCTTTCAGCATTAGACCATCAACCTGTTTAATACTATCGTTTAGAAATTGCGGCCATAAGCACAAGCTGGAGTCTTTCGGACAAACTATAATAATTATAATACATTTCCGTTCGACGTCTAGCCTCATTCCCAAGTTGATTTATTTTAATTGGATTTTGGATTAATTCTACCATTGCTTTTCCAAAGGCAATAGGATCATTGCAACTTGGAACCAGAACGCCCGCCCCATGTTCCAATGCTGCCGAGACCTCTCCGACATTAGTCCCAATAATAGCCTTTCCCATAGCCATATATTCATACAGCTTAATAGAGGAGCGTCCTATATTGATAAATGTATGTGGAAAAGAATCCTGATATGGCAATAAACATACGTCAGCAGCCGCGATATAGTTCGGCACTTCATTATGATTAATTTTGCCTGTAAAAATAATATTTTCTCCCAACTCCTTCTCTTGACAATATCTTTGCGCATCAGCTAATTGATCGCCATATCCAATTATAAGGAGTTTTATGGTCTTTTCTATATTGTATGCATAATGAAACGCATCGATAAGCATCCTCCAGTTTGCACCACCCATTTTAAATGTGCCAACATAAATAAACACAACTCCTGACAACCCATTTTCTTTGCGAATTCTTTCACCTGACACAGCTGCTTTAAAAATCGTCAAATCTGCACCATTAGGAATAATCCAAATCTTTTCTTTACTAACTCCCGATAACAAGATACGATCAGCCAATAACTGGCTTGCCGTAACAATCGAACTAGCCAACAAGGGCATCTTTTCTTCAAAATAGGTGATTGCCGCTTTAATAAAAGCTCTATTCGCTTGTTTTACGGTCGCAAAGCCTCCAACGCCTTCCCAATCATCCGTATCTAAAACATATGGCGTTCTTGAAATAAAAGATGCAATCCATGAAATGCTAGCCCCATAAGGAAGAGGCTTGCTCGAATATAACACATCATTTCGAAAAGCATAACATATTACGATCGGTAACTTAGCAATAAACAATAGTATCATTGCAAACAACCCCGATATTATTCCCGGCGTTTTAATAAACATATCAGGTAGAGAAATTGTATACTTAATTCTTACGTCATCAATAATATTGGGCAATTTACTTCTTTTTTTCTCATTTGACAAATATTTGTTTCCGATTACTAAATAAGTAACAATATGGCCTCTTTTAGCCAATCCACATGCAAAGCCAAGCATTCTATTGGATGTAGAGGCAAAAATAGGGTACTGTGTAATGACTAATACTTTCATTAATTCTTTAACCTTCTTACTTTTTCTATCAACTCCTTCATCTTTACTCTATTTTTTTCTCCGGGTAACACTTCCACACCAGAATTCACATCTATGGCATCAGGTTCAGCTTCTTTAATTGCCGCCTCAACATTAAACAGGTTAATTCCACCAGCCAATATTACCTTGCCATATTCCTTCGCATTCTCAACAAGACCCCATTCAAATGTTTGTCCGGTCCCACCGATCAATTCGGGCGAGTATTTGTCCAATAAGAAACCTGCCAGATTCGCATCGTTGTATTCAGCTAACGCTCTGAAATTAAAACGACTATCAACACCAAACGCTTTTATTACCCGTAACGGCATTGATTTGCAATATTCCGGAGATTCATGTCCATGGAGTTGTAAACCAGATAATTTTACAAATGAGGCAATTTCTCGAACTATTTCCGGTCTTTCATCCACAAATACACCTATGCAATTTACAAACGGAGGCAATTCCGAGACAATATGTCTTGCCTTTTCCGGGGTAATGTATCGAGGGCTTTTCGGATAAAATATTAGCCCAATAGCATCATAACCAAGATAAGCGGCATATCGTGCATCTTCTATCTTAGTTATTCCACATATCTTCACGCTTGTCATAACATGATACAAATTAAAGACTTATTTTGTCCGCTTTTCCAATTTCCTTAATCTTTCATCCTGCTTAATGATATATAATGTTAATTCCTCAACTTTTTCAAGCAATTTTAAGTTCATTTCCGTGAGATCAATCCCTTCCTTTTCTATCTCTTTTTCGGACGGAATATTCGGTAAATGTCGATTACACTCAATAAAAGACCTTAAACTATCCAAGTTCATTAATGCATAATCATCCCCAAAAACAAAGTCAGGCACACTCAGGGAAACATTGCCAACTTTAAAACCAGTTGCCTTTACAACCCCTTTCGCCTCAACAACCGTTCCAGATTGCCTAAAGATAACGACTCCAGGTATTTCGTTTGCCCCTAAACTATCCCACAAATTAAAATAGAGACCGTTATTGGCATAGGCTATCTTTACCCGGCTCTCAAATAACGGATCTTTAGTTACTTGAAAGAGTAAGGCTGGATTGTTTTTTGCCTTAATATAACTCTGCGCATCACCAACAGGATTTGAAATCAACAAATCACCTCGTATTTCAACATCTTTTTCTGCGGAATCAGTGCCGATCCCAATCCGCCGATTTACAATAAAACAATTACCATCCTTTTCTTTCCAGTACTGTTCTCTGCAATACTTTGCAGAATCGGACATTTTCGTTATTCTGGCCGTATCCGCAAAACGCGCATATTCAGCACTATCGGTTCTTTGTGCAAATTCTGCCCAGCTTGTTGTCCTTGCCGAATCAGCGCTTATTGCTCTCATCGCACCAACAGCAGAATCTGCTAAGAAGCAACTTTTGGCAATGCTGGCCGTATCTGTTCTTAGGGAAAGATAAGATACTTCTGCTGTATCCGCTCTTTTTGCAGACCCAGCATATACTGCAGAATCAACATTCGATAGCGGCCATGTATAATAAGCACTATCTGCCCAAATTGCTCTTTTGGCTACCTTTGTTGAATCAGAATAATGAGATTTTAAGGCGAAAAAGCTACTTGTAATCCTTATTCTTCCGCTGCAGCTTCCGCCCCTTACAATTTCCATAAACAAGCTATCCTGGCCGGATAACTCATCAGGCAAATTCTTCTTGGTCCCTAATGCTATTGTAAAAACACCGTTTTTAGTAGATACAAAGTGCTTTTCATGCCATAATTCTGAACCTCCAATAGGCAGATTGTAGATATTAAATTGAATGCTATCTTGGATAGCCTGACCGACGCCAGAGCTATCAAGAAAAAGACCTTGATAGGCGATAAAATTGGGCACGGAATAAACAAATAAAGACAATTTGAGCAATACAATGACAGATAGCATTTTGCTATTCATACATTCTCCTTATCTTTTATTCTGAATAAATCTATAAGGTGAGTTCTTTAAGCTAAGAATATCGTTACAAATATCTATTCATTTACTATTAGGAAGATTTTCCGGTAGGTTGGCAGCATGCGATTAATGCGCCACACCCACCTCCTTTCTTCCTTTGCTTTCCTCTTCAGTTTCAGCAGTTTTGCCTGCTGGTTTTAGCTTGGGATGGTAATAATATACCAAGTCCCGGTATTGTAGGATGGTGTGTCTCCCCATCCCTGTCAGTCGAACCATTTCCATGAGATTGAAGCCCTTTTCCAGAAGGGTCTTCACTCTTTTGTAGTTCCTCAAATAGCGGCTGGTCGCCTCTATGGTGTGATTCGTTTGCCGGGCAATGTCCGGCTCCGGGTAGCCCTGCTCGTACAGGCTGATGATGCTGCCCTTGTGCGAGGGGCGGCTTCCCTGGTCCAGAATCATCCCTTTGGTCGGCAGTATATCTTTGTGCGTTTCGTGATATCGGCTGATATACTGTCCGATACAACCCAGCGAGCGGTTTAACAGCACCGCCAGTTCAGCACCGGTCAGAAGACCTCCCTGGGCATAGGCGCTTTTAACGAGACGCGCCATCGTCTCAACATCCCGCTCCACAGCCTTTTTGTAATTGGCGTTCAGCTCAGACCGGCCATACCCATTGTGGAACTCACGGATACGGTTCTCTACGTCCTCATCACGAATCAACGGTAGCTTCACCGTGACCACTTCATAGTCCTCCGCCTTCGTTCCATAGCTCGGCTTGCCACAGCCCGCCTTGGTCGTCCGCCAGTTGATAGTCCCGATACTGTTTCCCTCCGCATCAGGATAAAACTCCTTATGCAGGGCTTCAATATCCTCAGCGATCAGACTGATGACCTTGTGGCTCCCTACTAGCTTGTATTGCTCTTCCAGTAGCCGTATCACCGCATTCCGAAAGTTCCGCTTCGGTATCGAACTGAAGCGGTCCCGAGGTTTAGGCTTCATGACGCCTCCCTCGACGGGCAATGGCCACTTTTTTTTTCGACGGATACAGTACGCTCAACTGTTCCATCAGCTCAAGGTACACCTTCGGCCACTTGTCGCCTTTCTTATGCTTCTCAAAGAGCGCCAGATATTCCCGAGTCAACGACTCGCTCTGGCATAGCAAACGGCTTAGCTCGTGAAGATCGCCAATGCCTTTGCTCACTAACAATAACAATCGCCCAAAACCTGTCACATAACGCTTCACCGAATGGGCGCTGTGACGACTCCGCCGCATAATGTCCGCATAAACATGACCCGACAAGTACAAGTCAATAATCCGGGCCTTATGCGACAGCGTCCGCCCGATATCATGTTCAAGACCCCGCGTATGGACTACCAATCCATCCGAAACAAGATCCCGGACATCCTCCCGTATCGTCCGGTCGGATACCTGAAGCAATCGGCCTAGATCCTCCTGCGTCAGTATCCCGCCCTGGTCGTATGCCTCTTCCGATACCCGCAGAATCTTCAACTGCCGAAGTGCTTTCGGACCCTGTACGCGAAGGACATCCAAATCCTCCACGCCATTGTCCATCGTCACTTCAACCGTCGTCTTCTCCTGCTCGTTCAACGGACGACCGTGTATGGCTTTCAAAGAGGCGCAGATAAATTTCTGCTTCCCCACCGTCTGGGGGATACTCCCGAACAAACATTCCTTGGCCAGTTCCAAGATGCTCTTGCTGGCCGCAGGCGCTAACTCAAACTCCTTGCGCAGAGAATTTACGAACAATTGCTCAGGTGTCTTCTCTAAACACCGGTCATATAAACTTGTCCTTGTGTGTAACAATTGACCTCCGGTAGGTTGAATTTGCTTCCGGGTAGTTTATCAAAAAACCCCCCGAAAAATCCATAAAATTCATAAAACCTACCGGAAAATCTTCCTTATTTTATCAAAACAGCCCTTCTTACCATTTCCTTGTTTCCTGTCTTCAGTTTTATCAAATAGACCCCACTGCCCATCAGCCGCTCCTGCTGATCACAGCCGTTCCATTCAACTGAATGCATTCCGGCTTTTTCCGCTTGGGAAACCAGCAAACGTACCCGCCGTCCGCTCATATCAAAAATAGCCAATTCAACTATTTGAGGCTGGGGCAACTCATAGCTAATCCGTGTGGAAGGGTTGAAGGGATTAGGGAAAACTGAAATCAGACTGTTCATCCCGATTTCTGACATTTTTATATGGGTTTGGAAAACTTCATAAACTTCCACGTCATCAATCCAGACGCTGTTATTGTTCCCACCGGGCATAAAATTTATCCGGTATTCAGATGTGCCCGAACCGTTGAAAACAAAGGTGAATTCTCCGAAAGTCTGCTGTGTTGAGTCCAGATTGACGGTCTGTGACCAGATGGACGTCCATGGATTGTTCTGTAAATGGATGCTGCCCTGGAGCGTTCGAGGAGCCGAGGATTTAGCTTTGAAATTCACCCGGTATGTTTTGCCGGGAGAGAAGTAGAGACCCAACTGGTATAGTTGAATATCCCAAGTGTTAACCGCGCCATTAGTAATGGCCACCCGTCCCATGCCGTTATCAAGGGAAAAAGAGGCGGAGGCTCCGTTTTCCTGATAAAATATCCACTGTGAGATTGAGCTGAAATCACTATTTAAGACCATATTTATCGACCCGGAATCAGTGGGCCACGATGCAATGGCATTGCCTATCGCTTCCACCCTCGATGTGTCAGGAAGGCCGGTCGCCGGGTTTCGTGAAGGACAAAGCGATGAGGAGCTTTCGCAAAACTCATCCCAGGCATTGATGAGAATCGCATTGGCCGGTACGCTGGCGCTATGCTGCACACACCAGTTCAAGGCCTGAATGACATAAGGAGCCATCTGAACGCCACTCATCTCCATGCTTGCGGCGTAGAAATTGCCCCAACTGGGCGGATTGTCCTCACGGGGCAGGGTGTGGTCGCCAAAGCTAACAAACGGAATGGTATTCGACGTTCCTGCGTAATTTTGGAGAACACCTACGGAGGTTGTATTGTAATAGCTGCCTGCATCTAGAAATGCTGCGCTTGCACCTTGTAGACCTACCAGATAAGGGTCGCCGGCATCGAAAGCCACGGAAGTCGAACATAATTGATTGATTTCCTCTACGGTACTCTGCGATTGGTCGTATAGGTAAACGAGAGGCCGGCCGTTCAGCACCTTAACATAATTTGAATCGCGAAAATATTCCACGCAGCGCGTCACTTTGTCTGTCCAGGTTTCACCTCCCCTCGGCGCAAAAACTATCAGACAATACTTGACATCGTTTTTATAAGAACTTGACCGAAGTAAGTCAACAAACACTTGCAAGCAGGACGTCGGAAAGGAATTTAAAAGGGCAAAATAATCGATATGATGGGCTACAGCATATTGAATCTGGCGATCCACATGTTCCTGCGAATATTCCATGCCCGTGACCAGGCGGTATTGAGACGGATTATCGGATGCTAAAATCAGGTCTGTTGAATGAGAGTATATTTTTGTGAAGTCGTTCAAATTGTCGGTAAATACAGACTTAAAGGGATGGTCAGTACTGTCGACCTTGTAATTGATGTCAACCCTCATTATTTGTGGATTTGAGGCAGTTCCATCAGTTTTGCTGAGTGCTATCTTAATATAGCGTGTTCCTGCAGTTGAGATACTGGAGAAAAACGTGACCTTTATCCAGTCTGCTGTCTGGGATATTTTACGGAAAGTCATAGTTTTGTTTGTATAGGTGATATTGTCTGGCGAAGTTGAGACTTCAATGTCGGTCGCAGGATTGCAGGTTTCCACATCGTTGAAGGCGGTAAACAGCACTACATGGTTGATATCATAATCCGTGTGATATACAAACTCCTGCTTAGTATTTGAGGTACGTGTCAACCTGCTGGAATCGTTTGTGACATCGGCGAAAAAAGGTAGCCGGTAAGACCATTTGGGTGGTGTCAAGCTGATTTCATCCCAGATACCTCCGCCACCGCGCGCTCCCCACACGGGATAGGAGACAACGCCGACCAACGGTTTTTCCTGAGCCGCCAGAAACTCCGGCATACAGAACATTTGAAGGAAAACGACCCATAGAACCGGAAGTAATGCCGATTTTTTTGATCCGGTCCGAAATACTGTTGCTATATTCATTAATACTCCTGCTGGCATAATTTTCTTGTTTTCTCGCACATTTCATCTCCCGAATAAATTTTCTAACTCATTTCAGAAGCAGAACCCGTCGGATTTCAGTAATGGATGGTCCTGACACGTTTTCGTTAAAAGAGTCGCAAGCACCATGATCATTGCCATCTAATAAGGCGGCGTCCTTGACTGCATAAGCATCACGGTGCGGACCTAGGATGTTCTTTTTCATCTTATCAAAACAGCCCTTTTCACCATTTCCTTGTTTCCTGTCTTCAGTTTTATCAGATAAATCCCACTGCCCATCAGCCGCTCCTGCTGATCACAACCGTTCCATTCAACTGAATGCCGCCCGGCTTTTTCCGTCTGGGAAACCAGCAACCGTACCAGCCGCCCGCTCATATCAAAAACAGCCAACTCAACCGTTTGCGGCAACGACAATCCATAACGGATTTTCGTGGAGGGATTGAAGGGGTTAGGAGAAACCGCAAGATCCGCTTTGAAAACATTGCCGGAATTGGCATGGACGGGCGTGTTTAATATCTTCTTGATAAAAACATTATCTATAAAGGCGGTGTTGTCGCCCGATGCTGTTCCGGAAAAAGCA
>Ga0208953_1001479_pt1 | contig 13266 bp, 10 predicted proteins | sample RifOxyB2_FD_184033 | JGI IMG/M metagenome (GOLD analysis project Ga0208953, IMG submission 184033) | Groundwater microbial communities from Rifle, Colorado - Rifle Oxygen_injection B2 (SPAdes) | ecosystem: Environmental > Aquatic > Deep subsurface > Groundwater | place: USA: Rifle, Colorado... | reverse complement strand
GCCCGTATCCGGCCCTGTACCCCACAAGCGTTGAACTGGAAAATGAATTACCACTTACGCCAAAACCCGCGTCATTGCCTAATATGGAGTTAGCCGAACCTGTTTGCGTGTAGTAACCGGCATTAGCGCCCACCATAGTATTGGTGGAACCCGTAGTGTTCCAATAACCCGCCCAGGATCCAATAAATGAGTTATTCCCGCCTGTAGTGTTCTTGAAGCCGGCCAATGATCCCAGGAATGCGTTGTTGCCGCCGGAGGTGTTGGCATTGCCCGCGTAATAGCCCATGAAAGTGTTTTCGTTGCCGCTATTATTTGAATATCCGGTATAGGCCCCCAGGAATGAGTTACTTGCGCCGGTAGTATTATTACTTCCAGCGCTATACCCCACTATAGAGTTGTAATTGCCAGAGGTATTACTGTAACCGGACTGATACCCCAGGAATGAATTGGCCGCGCCGCCGTTATTAGAATAACCGGCGCTATATCCCAGGAAAGTATTGTTAGCGCCAGAAGTATTCTTGTAGCCGGCGCTATTGCCCACGAATGAGTTGCTCCCGCCTCCGATGTTGCTGCGACCGGCGCTCGAACCCACGAACAAATTATAGTTACCCGTATTCCCGGTGCTTATATCCATACCCACGGCGAAACTGCCGATGCCAGGCAACAACGCGAGCGCCGTACTGCCGCTTATCATATAACGCACGGCGCTTACATCGCTTGCTATATAAACATTGCTGCTTATATACAACCCGCCAAACTGCGCCGCTGAAGCCGACGAAATATACACATTGGGTCTAAAGTTAACTGATGAAACATTTACCAAGTTCCAACTGTTAATGTTGACTGTGGTGGTGGCCACATGATTACCTAAATCATCTCCAACAGCGCTTATGTTATCCCAATAGAGCCAGCCTCCGCCATTTTTACGGAGAATCTGACCCGACGTTCCGTCATTTATAAGCAGAGCGCCCGCACTGGAAAAATAGACATTCCCCGCAAACGTAGATATCCCCGCCACATAAATATCACTTGAGGTTTCTATGGCGCCGTTGAAGATGGTATTACCGGGAGCTGTGGAAATATGTGTCCGTACATCGGTTGAACCGAAGATACTGAAACCTTTTATTTCCATGTCTGGATCGTACACGTTGCCATCCGTCCCCAAAACAGTAAGATCGTCCTCGGAACCAAGTTCGGTACCGGCCTGAGCATGACCGGCGGGAACAAATGAAGGCAGCGATAATATAGTAAACGAAGGGAAAGAAAAAACGGCAAAGACAATGAAAAACCGAACAGAAAAAATCTGCGGAAAATAAAACAAAAAAATAGATATGATAAACCGACAAAGGATAGATATCCCCTGCCGTATATCCCCTACTATCATACTTAAACCCGCCCCCCGCTACACATCACACCCCAAACCGGCGCAACAGTCAGATATTTCCTCCCCCTATACAATCTGTGCGATTATCCGCATACTATGCCGGCCGGAGTTGCCAACCCACTCAAAATAAGGATACCAGATAAGTCCGCAACTGTCAATACTATTAGCCTTTTTTTATTTAATACTTGCAGTATTCATAAAGACATGCCTATCCACAGGGGCAATCCCCTTAAACCCCTCCACGCCCCGTGCAAACAACTATAAAAATTAATCCAAATTAGTTGGGCATTTTAGAAATAGTCAGCCATTCTGAGATACCCAATCCTTCACAGAACAAGCAGGGATTTATCCTATTCTTAACGTTCAAACGCGACCTCCCACAGGGAACGGCTTTCTCAGAATCTCGACGTCCGAAGAGTTATCGCATCAAGGCATCGCCGTCCACAATAAAATGCGACTTTTCATCTGAAAGTTTTGGCGTTCGAAGATGAAAAAAGACCTCCGGGACCATTGGCCAGGAAAAGATAGTCCTGATGCGCGAGCGTAAAATGGCCGCCGGAACCCGGACGCGGGGAATGGATGCCGGGCATCCCACCTCTTTTTTTATGCGCCCTTATTTTTTCTTCAAACTTTTCCAGCTTCCCCAATTGTTCCGGAGTCAAAATGACCGCAGTTTCGGCTTTAAGGCGCCGGCGGATGGATTCAATTTGAGACTTATTTGATTCAAACATTCTATCCATCTCCGGTTTATACTTGTTCAGGATAATGTAAATCTTTTCTCCTTGCGATCCGGTCAGCCCCAGCTCACGGCTGACCATCTCCAAAAGCCCATCTGAGCCCAAAGGCGGCCGGTCAGGAATACGCCGGCCCATGTAAAGATTCGAGAACACTGCGCCCATAAGGAATCCCATAGCCGCGGCTATAGCCACCTGATTCCATTTGATATTCATTTTTCATCTCCATCATAAATTATCGCGAGTAATTTTTCAGCTCCCCGGCCGCACTCCCTAAAAAACAGGCGGGATAGCTTTGAAACCTCGCTATGCGTGACGAAAACAGCGGCCTTGGAATATGACTTAGAAGGCAGCAGACCGGTCTCCACGCAAATTATATATACCACGCAGGAGGCAAAGATAAGGACCGGAACTTTCCACCAGCCACGCCATGACCGCCGCGTAAGCTCCGAGGCCGCCGCCACAGACAGCTTTGCCATAACCTCGGCTGAGATGTCACGATCCGCCGTTTTCAACGGCTTGGCGATCAGGCAGTCCACAGTCCGCAGCCAGACCAACCTGTCGGCACATGCGCGGCAGCGGCGCAGATGCTCCTTCATTCTGTATGATTCGTCCGGCGACAGTTCATTATCATGGTAGTCATCTATATTTGCGCAGAACTTTTCCATTTTCACGCTCCATTACTATCCATAATCGCTCCCGGAAAAAAGCGCCGCAAATCACGGCGCAGCATAAGCCGGGCGCGCCTGAGCCGGGCACGCACAGCCTCAACAGATATACCGGCGATTGCGGCCATCTCCCTATAACTCCTGCCCTGAAGGCGCAGCGCTATTAGGGCACGGTAACTTTCCGGGAGCTTATCCATAGCTCCCCCCAGCGCGTCCAGTTCCGGGGTGCCGCGATTATCCATATCCCAACGGCCGGTAGCTTTCTCACGTACATAATAGGAAAGACCTTCCATACTTTCCATCCTGCGCCTGGCGAAGCTTTTTTTCAGGGTACAGCAGTGATTAAATGCTATGCGGTACAACCATGTTGAGAAGGAGGATTCTCCCCTGAAGGCTTCAAGAGACTTAAAGGCCTTGATAAACACTTCCTGAGCCGCATCCTCAGCCACCTCCCTATGGGACAGCATTGAAACACAGAATCCGATTATTCCCCCTTGATGGCGGCGCACTAGTTCCGCGAACATTTCGATATCCCCATCCAAGATTCTCTTTAAGATTTTAATGTCCTTATCTTGGCGTGCAAATGTCATATATTTGGATTAGACATCCGGCCCGATAAAAAGTGTCGCATAAAACATCGCAATCATTCCCGCTTTTAGCGCGAAATAAAAAATATGGATACGATTTCAGCCCAATGCCCGCGCAGGTTCCCTATTATTGAGCCTCACATAAGTAATGTCCCAGCTGGCCGGGCCGATTTTGTAGCGAAACAAGGAACGCGGAGCGCGGCATAACTGGGCTATGTAAGCGACGCGTGACGCAGTTGCAGCCCAATGCCTGCGCAGGTGCCGTATAAAGGGCCTCTGGCCTACAGACGGCCAAAAGCGCCCGGCCCTTTCCCTCTGGGAAAGGGAGGCTTGCCTTTGGCCGTTTGATACGCACAGCGTCTGTTACGGCACTGCCATAGGCTTGAGCAGCTGCTTCGTTGCTCCTCGCTCACAGGCCGCCGGCATGCTCGTTCGTCGCGCCTCGCAGCCATCTCAAATCCGAACCACCAACGGGGATATTGCTTACGCGCCATTCAACGCCCACTATAGGAAATTGGAAATCAGACAGAAAGCGCGGAGGTTTCCCTTATTGAGAATTTGCTAACATAGATACGATTATGCGAAGGATGTTATTTATCCGGCGGGATTAGGCGCAACCATTCCCCCCACATCTAAGACACATCGCGCCTGGATTCAGCGGTACGCGACAATCCGGAAAACAATACGGTGCAAAGCAATGAAACCACCAGTAATCATACCAGCTTACCAGCCGGGCCCGGAGCTTGAAGCGCTCGTCAAAACCCTTATTTCCGACGGTCATACGGAAGTTATAGTAGTCGACGACGGCTCCTCGCAAAGCCTCGCCGGGATCTTTTCAGCGCTGCGCTGCCTGCCTGGCGTCCATTTACTCAGGCACGCCGTAAACCTCGGCAAAGGACAAGCCCTGAAAACGGCTTTCAATTATTTCCTGACCAATTTTCCCAAAGACTGTCCCGGAGTGATCACCGCGGACGCGGACGGACAGCACCTTCCTAAAGACATCGCAGCGCTAAGCCATTGTCTCTCTGAAAACCCTTCCTCTCTTTGTCTTGGAAAGCGCAGATTTAAAGGCGTAGTACCCGCAAGGAGCCTTTTCGGCAATACGCTTACGCGCTTAATATTCCGTGTTTTTTCCGGCCGGTCTTTAGGCGACACCCAAACGGGGCTGCGAGGCATCCCCAGGACATTCCTCGCCGAACTTTTAGGCGTGCGCGCGCAAGGTTACGAATTCGAGTTGGAAATGCTTCTTATGGCGGTCCGTTCCGGAATGCGGATAAGGGAACTCCCCATCGAAACGGTGTATCTGCGCGGCAACGAGAGTTCTCATTTCAATCCCCTTCTGGATTCCCTGCGCATCTATTTCGTTTTTCTACGGTTTTCCGCCTCCTCACTACTTACGGCGGTGGTTGATAACGCGGTCTTCGTAATAGCGCACCTGCTCTCCTCCAAAGTTTTTATCAGCATCGTAATAGCCCGTCTGCTGGCCGGCAGTCTTAATTTCATGCTCGGTAAAAAGATCGTATTCAAATCCAGGGAAAGAATAATGCCGGAAATCGCCAAGTATGCGACGCTGGTCTCCGTTTTCATGCTTATCTCCTACGGCATGGTAACGGCCATGGTCGCCTTCGCCGGCATAAATGTCTATGCGGCCAAACTCCTGACGGAAGGCGCGCTTTTCCTTGCCAGCTTTGCCGCCCAAAGCCTCCTTGTTTTCTCCAGGCCGGACACCGACCTGGCGCTGCGGGATTCCGCGCCCGGAGCGGGAGGAACATGATCGGTATTACCGGGTTTTTCCTATCTTTTGCCGGCTATACGCTTTTTCTGCTCGAATTTACCCCGTGGGCCGCGGAAGCGATCCCCCTCTTCATAGTATCCGCGCTCATCCTGCTGCTGTATATTTTCAGCCTTGCGGGCCTCCTTATCCACGGCGCTTATTTCCTGGCGGGCCTGGGTTTCGCGCTCGGCCTTATCGGGCTTTTTCGCGCCGGGAAACGCCCGAAGTATTATTTTGCTAAACTTCTGGAGCCTGGCCCCGCTATTTTTTTTATTCTCGCGGTTACGCTCTGGCTGCTGCTTTCAGGAACCCACTACTCTTCGTGGGACGAATTCTCGCACTGGGGATTTATAGCCAAAGAGATATTCCTGCGCAACGCCCTGCCGCCGCTTGAGAGCGCCCTGCGCTTCAAGGATTACCCCCCCGCGACGGCGCTTTTCCAGTATTATGTCATGTTTTTTACCGGATGGTCGGAAGGCGCCACCGCCTTCGCGCAGTCCCTGATCCTTCTCTCCGCAGCCACGGCCCTGCTTCAGGGATCGTCCTGGAAACAAGGTCTAAGACCGGCGGCGATAATTTCCTTATCCTATCTTCTTCTTATATTTTTTAATTACAAGCCGCAAAGCCTGTATGTGGACCATGTGCTTGGCTTTTTGTTCGGCGCATCCATAGCCTCCTGCCTGCTTTCAGACACCGGGGACCCCTGGGCTATTGTCAGGATCATCCCAACACTGCTTATTCTGCCGATAGTTAAAGCCGCGGGGCTTCTCCTTGCGCTGACAGCCGCAGCCGCGATCGCGATCAACCACCTCATAGGATTCTGCGCCGCAAACCGGCGGGAAAACGGTAAAAGGAAACTTTGGCCCTCTATAGCCCTCTGCATTGTGATACTCTTGTCGCCGCTTCTTCCGGCAAAAAGCTGGAGCCAAAGGGTGAAAGAGCTGGGACTCGCAAAAACCTTTGAAACAAAAATCGCGCTGGCGGATATCAAAAAAAGTTTTTCAGCCGCCGCCTCTGAAAGGGATACGGCAACAATATCCAACTTCAAAAAAGCCCTTGTCGGAAAACAGGTGGGAAGGAGCTTTCCGCCGGTTTTCCTGATATTGATACTGGCGCTGGCCGCCTTCGCCGCGGCCGGGAAAGAAAGGCGAGGCACGGAAAATCTTCAGATCCGCGCCGCTTTTCTCTGGATGCTTGCCGGATTCGTCGTTTACGCTTCCGGACTTCTTATGCTTTACCTTTATTCCTTTTCAAATTACGAAGGCCCCAGGCTTGCCTCTTTCGGCCGCTACATGGGAGTATTTTTCACAGGCTGGTGCCTTGTGACTGCGGCTTTCTTTCTGCGCCTGCCCCCCCAGGCCGGCCCGGCCCGCTTCATGCGTTACGCTAAGCCGCTCATTATCCTGGCCGCCGCCATGGCCCTGGCCTCAGCGCTATTCAAAAAAGACAGCCCGGAAAAAACGCGGCTTCACAAAGATATCAGGGAGAAGGCGGCGTATGCCTTGTCAAAAACGCCGGCTGATTCCAGGATATACATTGTGTGGCAGGCCAGCGACGGCTTCGAACCGCAGGTAATGGCTTATGAACTGGCTCCGCGCATAACCAGCACCCGGGGAGGCGGCTGGTCCATGGGAAAACCATATTACCCCGGCGACGTCTGGACTACCGACGTCCCGGCCAAAGACTGGCAGGGGAGCCTGAAGGATTATGATTTTGTAATGCTTGGGAACGCGGATAAGGTCTTCTGGGAAAAATACGGCCGGCTTTTTGAAAACCCGGAAAAGGTCCGCAACGAGTATCTTTTTAAAGTGACGATTAAAAACGGAAACCTAAAGTTGCAATCTATTTCCCCTGCGCTGTAACCCCGGACACCACGGCGCGCGAGTGCGGCTTGCGCGCTTATCTCAAGTCACCGGCGGCCTGTATAACCTGCGAGGCTAAAGGCCAAGCCGCAACAGGGCCTATGGCCTTCCGATGGCCTCGTCCCGCTGGAAGATGCGCCGTACGGTGCGCATCATTATTCCGATATCCAGAGCCAAAGTCATGTTCTTGACATAATAAAGGTCGTAGTGCAGCTTCTCCAGGGAGTCCTGCTTGTTGGCGGTAGCGCGGAAATTTATCTGGGCCCAGCCACTCATCCCGGGCTTAACCAGGTGCCGGAGGTGATAATGAGGAATGCTTAGTTCAAGGATACGCACTTCTTTTATCCATTCCGGGCGCGGCCCGACCAGGGACATATCGCCTTTCAGGATGTTCCAGAGCTGGGGGATTTCGTCCATCCGGGTCAGCCTTAAAAGCCTGCCTACGCGGGTTATCCTGCTGTCACCAGCGGAAGCCTGGTAGAGCGGGCCGGCCTTGTCGGCCCCCTGCACCATAGTCCTGAATTTCCAGATAATAAACTTGCCTCCCAGATAACCGATCCTTTTCTGGAAGAAAAAAGCCGGCTTATCCCAGCCGTCCGAAAATTTCAACGCAAGATAAGCGGCCGCGAACGCCGGGGAAAGCAGCAGCAGACCGAGCGAGGCGGCCAGCAGATCCAGCCCCCTCTTCACCACAATGTAAAAGCTGTTGCTTTTGTGCAGGACATTGCTGAAAAGCCAGCTGGGCTTGGCGGCATGCTCTGGAGGTATTTTATCGTAAAGCTCCTCGTAAAAATCCAGATGCGTAATAATGGGTATCTCGTCCATCACGGCGGCGGAAAGCGCCGCGCTTTCCTGGAACGGATTTTTCTCGGCATCCTCCGCGTCCACCACCAGCAGATCGACATGCGCGGAAAGCTCTCCGCCGGTTTTTCCGCGCGGAAGCCAGTATTCATCCCGGTTTTTCTGCCGCAAGGCGAGGTCCGGCAGGGGAACCACCGTAAAACCAAGGTGCGGATTTTTGTCCAGCTCGCTTTTTATCTCTTCCACCAGACGGTTGCTGCCTAAGAAAGCTACCCGCTGGGTAAGCAGTTTAAAAAGGAAGAAGCGCGTCCAGACGCGACGGCAGAGCGCGGCGAAACCGTGCAGAAAGATCAGGGTCAGCACCAGGTGGGTCTTAGGCGTTATAACCAGCTGCGCGGAAAAAATATAAAAAAGCACCGTTACAGCGGCAAAGTTGACCGCGAACGCCAGCAGGGCGTAGTTTATCAGGTTGACCGTTTTGTTTATGCGCCGCAGGTCATAAAGGCCGACGATATAAAAAGTGCCGGCCCAGATGGGAATGAACAGGGAAAATATTCTTGCATGCTGAACAAAAAAATCAAAATGAGGAAGCCCCCACCGGCGAACCGTTAAAGCCAAAGCCAGGGAAAAATAAAACAGGAACGCGTCGCCCAAAAACAGTACAAGACGCCGCCATCGGAATATGAACATTTATTAAACCTCGCCAACAATTATACTAATTACCCCGCGGATCCGCTTCGATCAGTGATGACATGGCCTCCGTTATCCTCGTCCTGTCATACACGGTTTCCAGGAGAATTTTAGAGTTTTCAGCGAACATCTGCAGTTCCCCGTCTTTCAGGGCATAAAATTTCAGGAAGCTTTCGCTTATCCCGTTCACATCCCCCGGAGCCGAGCACAAACCGGTCTTATACTTCTCAACTATCCGCCGGACTTCTCCATTCATTACGCAGAAAACCGGCTTTGAAAAAGCCAGATAGGCCTGAAACTTGGCCGGAACTGTGATATTAAAAACAGGGTCGTCGTTCAGTGACACTACCATGACATCGCTGGCATTGAAATACGCCGGCATTTCCGATTGTCGCTTTCTGCCCCAAAACACCACGTTGTTGATCTTTCCATCCGTAACCAGCTCTTTCAGCCTTTCCAAATTCGACCCGTCCCCGATTATATTGAGCTGAATGCCGCTGTTTTGAGCCGAGGCTAGCCCGAACCCCCGTATCACGTTCTCCAAATTCTGGACCTTGCCGATATTGCCGGCGAACGTGAAGTTAAACTTGTCGGACATTTTTACCGGAGTAACAGGCCCTCCGACGGCGGGCGCAACGGTGGGCCAATTAGGAAAGTGATATATCAGCCTTCCCGGAGCGTACTGAAGTATTTTTTCGCGAAACCCTTCACAGGAAACGAAGATCTGCTCGCAGTTCCGGTAAGTAAAGACCACTAGTTTATCCAGAAGCCAGGAAAGAATTCCGGTCTTTTTGAAGCCATATGCGTACACCGTATCGGGCCAGACGTCCTGGGTCCAGATAGTAACCGGTTTATTGCGCGCAAGACCGGCCAAAACCGCCGGAAGAGCCACAGTCAGGGGGCCCGTCTGATAAACGAAGATACGATCATATCGCCCGGCTATGAACAAGGCGATGAGGCTGCCGGTAAAAATAAAATTGAAATAATTAAGGATCTTCAGCGCTAAGGAATCCCGGTAACCGGTGATCGTAAAAAAGCGCCGCACGCGGATATTCCGCCACAGTTCTTCCGCGTAAAAACGGTTGGCATAGCCCTGAAAAACCCTGCCGAAGGGATAGCTTGGGACCTGGGTGAGAACTTCCGTCTCAAAACCGCGCTCCGCCCATTGGTGCGCCAGGTCGTTTATGATGAATTCTTCCGGGTAGAAGCGTTCTGTAACGATGAGTATTTTGGATTTTGGACCGGGCATGATAGCGGAAAACCTTAAAGGCTCGCAACAAAACAATGCGGCCATCCGGCTGAACCGATTTTTGAGCGAACTGAAGCGGTGTAAAGCGCCGCGGACTACACGTATGTTAGCGTAAAGCCGCAAAGGACGTAGCCGAAAAAGCACGACTCATGCCGACTTGCGCCAGACGGTGCGGTTTATGTAATCTGTGTAGCTCATTATAATACGAATAACTTTCTTGGACACATTGTCGGTATCATAATCCTGCACGAGACGGAACTGGCGGCCCCCCTTGGAATACTGGCTGACCACTATATCCACGGATTCCAGGACCCTTTCGGTCTTAAGACCGCACATGATAAGAGTGCCCTCGTCCATCCCCTCCGGCCTTTCATGCGCCTGGCGGACGGTCACGGCCGGCACATTCAAAATAGTGGATTCTTCGGTTATAGTTCCGCTGTCCGAAACCACGCAGAAAGCGTTAAGCTGCAGCATGACATAGTCGTAGAAGCCCATGGGCTTCAGGAAGCTTATGCGCTTATCCAGGCTTTTTACCCCGATTTCTTCAAGTTTTTTCCGCGTGCGGGGATGCGTGGAAACTATCACGGGCATCGTATATTTTTTTGCCAGCGCATTAAGCGAGTCCAGCAGGTTCCTGAAATTTTCTCCGCTGTCTATATTTTCTTCACGATGAGCGCTGACCACAAAATAGGCGTTCTTTTTAAGTTTCAGGCGCTTAAGCGCGCCTGACTTGAGAATTTTAGGCATATAATGCGCCAGAACTTCTTTCATAGGAGAACCGGTCTTAATGACGGTTTCCGGGCGCAGGCCTTCGCTTATCAGATAGCGCCGGGCATGCTCGGTAAGCGTCATATTAATGTCGCTTAAATGGTCCACAACTTTACGATTAAGCTCTTCCGGCACGCGCTGATCGAAAGATCTGTTTCCGGCCTCCATGTGGAAAACCGGGATTTTGCGGCGCTTGGCTGGAATCACGGAAAGGCAGCTGTTGGTATCGCCATAAAGCAGAATGGCGTCGGGCTTCTCCTTTTCCATAACTTCATCGGCCCCGGCGATAATATTGCCGATGGTGCGAGCCAGGGTATCGCCGACCGAACCCAGGAAGTGATCGGGTTTGCGGATGCCGAGTTCCTTAAAAAAAATCTCGTTAAGTTCGTAATCGTAGTTCTGTCCGGTGTGCACAATCACGTGTTCGAGGTGCTTTTCAACTTCGGCTATCACGCGGCTGAGTTTTATTATTTCCGGCCTGGTGCCGACTATCGTCATCAATTTTAAAGGCATAAATTAACTCCCCTGTTTGCTAGCCTATGGCTGTGCCGTTTCAAGGGCTATGTTCCTCAGACGGCCTTATTTCAACTCCGCGGCCACTTCCGGCAGTTTTAGAAGCACTTCCTTAACTTCTTTTACGTTCAGCCGCTGCGTGTTGTGTGAGGTATAATTGGAAAGCTTCGCCTCCTTTTTGTCTCCCTCGGTAAAATACTTATTATAGTTCAGGTCCCTGTCGTCCATGCTTACCCTGAAATAATCCCCCATATCCTCAGCCCTGCGCAGTTCTTCAATAGTGGCGAGGGTTTCATAGATCTTCTCGCCGTGGCGGATGCCGATACTTTTAACCGGAACGTCGGAATTAAAGAGTTCCTTCAACGCCTGAGCCAGATCCCCCACGGTGCAGGCCGGAGATTTCCTGATAAAAATATCCCCCTGCTTCGCGTTGGAGAAAGCGAACAGCACGAGTTTTATCGCCTCGCTCAGCGGCAGCAGGAACCGGGTCATCCCCGCTTCGGTGACAGTTATGGGTTTCTTTTCTTTGATCTGTTTTATAAACAGCGGGATGACGGATCCGCGCGAGCACATGACATTCCCATACCTGACGCAGGAGATCCGAGTATCCTTTTCGCTCAAGCCGCGGCAGACGGCCTGGGTGACCTTCTCCATAAGGGCCTTGGTCATGCCCATGGCGTTCACCGAGTAAACGGCCTTATCCGTGCCCAGGCAGACCAGGCTTTTCACTTTGTGCTGGATCGCGGATTCAGCCACATTGCTGCTGCCCAGAATATTCGTCATCACCGCCTGCATAGGAAAAAACTCGCACGACGGCACCTGCTTCAGGGCCGCCGCGTGGAAAACCATATCCACGCCTTTCATAGCCTGGTCCACGCCGCTCCTATCCCGCACGTCACCGATGTAAAACTTTATTCTGTGATTATTAAGCTGGATGCGCATATGCTCCTGCTTAAGTTCGTCGCGGCTGAAAATGCGGACCTCTTTAAAATCCTCCTTAATTATGGTTTTCAGGAGCTCATGCCCGAAAGATCCGGTGCCGCCGGTAATAAGCACGGTTTTATCTTGAAAAAACATATCATTTCCTCCACTCTCCGTAGGGCGTGGGATCGGCGGCCATATCCGTCATCATAGCCTGCCAGGAAGGACATTTAAATCCCGTGGCCTCCGCAAACCTGCCGCCGTCCAGATCGCGCCTGCATTCAAATTTATCGTCCGCCATTATCTCCGTGTCCACCCGGTACGCTTCCTTGATTAACTTCAAAAGCTCGTATTTGGACACCTTCTCGCTGGAAACGTGATATAAGCCGTTCAAGACCGGGAACTTTTCTATAATCAGCCCCACCAGTTCCGCGAGACGGTTGGAAGTAAGGCCGGTAAAGATCGCTTTGCGAAACCCCTTTACCTTAGCGCCGCCCTGCGCCAGAAACCACTCCAACAATTCCGTTCCGCCGAATATCTCCCTGCCTATAAAAGAAGACCTGAGGGTCAAAGCGCAGGGGGACGACACATCACCAAGCGCCTTGGTCATCCCGTAAAGGTCGGCGGCATTAGGCAGGTCATCCTCGGTATAATTGCCTGTCTTGCCGTCAAATACGCAGACCGTACTAAAATGGATCAGGCGGGAACCGTGCTTCCCGCACCACTCCGCCAGCTTGTGCGGAAGCAGGGCGTTCACCGAAATGGCTGAAACCTTGTCCAGGGCTTCCTTGCTGCGCAAGGTCACACCGGCAGCATTGATCACTACGGAGGGCCTCAAGTCGTCCAGCACTTCATTAAGACGGGCGAAATCGCGCAGATCAAGGTTATCAATAACGTTCGAACCGGCAAAAAGCCCGCATTTGGCGTAATAGGACTTGGGCTTACGGATGAAAACGAAAGTTTCCGGGAATTTGGCCGGCAAAAGTTGCCAGAGCTTGTGCCCCAATGTCCCCCCGCCACCCAATATCAGAATCCGTTCACTCATGCCGCTTAAGCTCTCCAGTCACGCCTAAATAGCGGCATGACGCTCCGCCGGTTCCTTCAGAACCGTCTTAATATATTAATAATAACAAATTTTGCCCATCCGGTTCTGCCTGCGGCTTATGTGGAGCCTATGGCTTGCGGCTTGGCACAGGGTTAGCGGCTTCCAGGAGAGTTTCTATGGTCTGGGCGGCGGTGACGGCCCAGGAGAAATCGGCGCTGCGCGCTCTGACTTTTTCACGGACGGCCTGACTTTCAGCGGGGGACCTGTCAA
>Ga0208953_1001475_pt1 | contig 13308 bp, 15 predicted proteins | sample RifOxyB2_FD_184033 | JGI IMG/M metagenome (GOLD analysis project Ga0208953, IMG submission 184033) | Groundwater microbial communities from Rifle, Colorado - Rifle Oxygen_injection B2 (SPAdes) | ecosystem: Environmental > Aquatic > Deep subsurface > Groundwater | place: USA: Rifle, Colorado... | reverse complement strand
TTCTTGATCCGGAGTCTCAAAGAAATCCGGCTTCGCGGAGTTTTTATTCTCAAAGAGCACTAAAGCTAAAACTATTTGAGCCTCTAAATTTTGATATCTTTCCTTTAAATCTCCGGAATTAGCACGGGTTGCTACAGCTAAATTGCTATGCAGACTAACCAAAAAAGCACCTAATGCATAGCTTAGCTCCTTTTGTTCCAAATCCTCCAAGGTCAGTTCAAAATATTTATGGTATGCATGCAAAGCTATATCAGGAGTAATAAGCCTGGTATCTTCTGGAACACGGGCATAAACTGAACCACCACCCATAGAATCAAAATCCACCAACATTTGATCAAAATTAATCCCCGGAAGGAATTTAGTATTATCTAAACAGATTAGCAAAAATTTATTTTGATCTAAAAACTTTTCCTGATTCGGGGTTAATTGCAAGCCGTATTTTGCTTTGACCGCATGGTAATTTGGAACTTGATTTAGTGGAACAATGTCTTCTTTATATATAGAAACAAAATTTAATGCTGATTCACTTTTTTCCGTAATCGTTTGCTGATTAGATGCAAAATGCCGATAAATCGACACATAGATCAAAACGAAACAGCCGACAACAATTAAGCTTGCTAGCCCTAAGATTATTTTTTTCTTTTGCAGTTTAATTCCCATAAATATTTTATTTTATCAAACATAATAAATAGATTTCCACCTTCTATTTAATATGCTGGGGTAAAGTATAACATAACAATATAAAATTAAAATGCTCCATGCACAGTTCCCGTCACAATTTCCATTAATTTCCAGCTTTGGCCATAAATATTGCTTTTAAGCTATCGTAACTTTGTCCTCACCCTTTCTAATAAACCGATGTTCTACTACATGCATTATAGCGTCTGAAAAGGTTTTTAATATAAGAAAAAAGGGCAAAAGGATGTCACCCAAAGAGCCCAAAGAGAGTCCCAGAGGAAAGCCTAGGATTATTGTAAGATGCATGGGAATTATTCTTATATAAGGATAAACCATTACTGCTCCAATGTTTTGCTTTTTGGGTTCTCTCTGTTTGTTGTAAATAAACGAAAAAAAATGGTTGGCAAAAAACAATAAAGAGGGGAAAAAGACAAATTCCATATTTTCCACAAAGCCTATCTTTTCTCCAAAAGTTCCATCAGACGAATCGGACAAAAGGAAGATTAGATAAAATAAATGGAAAAAGCCGTAATGGCACAAGAAAAAAAAAGCACTAAAAAGCTGTGTCTCTTTTGTCGGTTTAGCCTGTTGGCCCTCAAACTTAAGCCCATCGGTTGAAAAATCTTTTAGCCCGAGTATTCTTATAAAATTAAAAAAGCCTATAGTAACGCTTTGAAACCAGTAGACCCACATTATTGAGGCCAAACTCCAATCTTGGGTTATGGCAAGGAAAATGGTGACAAAGTTTGAAAAGATAAGAAACCATAAAGACATATCGCCGGATAGATATTTTCGTAGTTGATTATTGCCGAACATAATAATTTATGCCCCCTTCATTTAGCAACTATAACCAAAATATTTTTCTTCCCTTCTGATATTTTATCCTTGCTCCCCGACCAATCGTGAAGGGCGTTGTATAAAACATTGAATTTGTACCGATAATTTGAGCCTCTCTTAGTCCCTGGATCATTTGTTATAAATTCTTTTCTCGAAAGATCATAGCCTTTGATAAGCACCATGTGATATGCGGGACCAGGGCTTGTGTAATACGGGTTGCCGACGATTCGACCGGCCAAAGGAGCAACAACAAGATTTCCACTTCCAATTGCTGACAAAATCGACTCAAGGCTTGCGGATTCAATAACCTTGAATTTATTAAAATCATAATAATCTTTTAATAGCTTTCCTGTTTGTTTCACAGTTAAATCTTTATGCCCTTTATATTTCTCCTCCTGAAATTTGACCATATTGTCAATTTCTCGTTTTGCTTCAACATTTGTAATCCCCTTGTGATGGATATATCGCATAGCCATTAAGATAGAAGCTTCTTCGCATGCTTCCTGATAAGGCTCTTTCCAATTTCCAAAAGGGGCTTGGCAGGTAAAAGGGACTTGTAAAAAGACTTTGGAAGGGTAGGCAAAAGGGGTTAGGGTAAAAAGGCAAAGAAAAAATATTGCGCTAAAAAATTTAAACATTTTCCATCTCTAAAATCCGATCTACACGAAAGACCCGCCTATCCTTCCTTTCCATGCAAAAAGCCTCAACTCCCAAAAATGGTTTCCCATTGTATTCAAGCTGACCCACAAATTCAGGGCGAATAACTCGCTTTGACTTTTCATCGCTTGATTTTAAATAAACTATTTTCAGGTTCTTTTTCCCGTCAATAGCTTTTTGGATCATTTTCACTTTTTCGTCTTTGGGCATGGCCTTTTCGGAAAGCTTGTACTTATGCTTAGTTAAAAAATCTACAACTTTCCAATCCATAAAGATGTGTTTTTTCTGGATCTTCTTCTTGAGGATTGTTCCTTCAAGCGAAGTCGCACGGCTTAAAGCTACATACATTTGCCCGTGTGCAAAAGTGCCTGTCCCGATATCGATTACAACCCTGTCAAAGGTCTTCCCCTGGCTTTTGTGAATAGTAACCGACCAAGCAAGCTTCATAGGGTATTGAGTAAAGGAGCCTATAGCCGTTGACTCAATAATATCTTTTGCCTCGTCATATTTATAATTAAAAAGCTTCCAAGTGTAAGGGGTTGCATCTACTGTTTCACCGTTTGATAATTCCACCCAAATAATATCCGACGAATCTTCCCCCTTCTCAACATCAACAATCTTGCCGATGCTTCCATTTACCCATCGTCCAAGGAGGTCATTATTTAAAAGCATTACCTGCGCACCTTTCTTAATGTTTAGTACAGTGTCGGTCGGCAATTGGTTCTTTTCGAAATTCCCTTTAAATTGAGCCTCATAAGTAAAAATTCCCCCTTTAAGTTTTGAGAGCTGTTTTTCATTTATCTCCTGCGATAGTTTTTTTGTTGGGGTTAAATGGATAAAAAAATCGTTTGGATGAGGCTCAAAGCCTTCATCAAGCCGTTTATTTAGTATTTCCAGTTCGGCATCTGTTACAGTATTATTGCGGATTGAGTTTAGTAAATCTATAAAATCCTGATCTTTTTGCCTGTAAATTTTTTCAAGTTCTACAAGAGTAAGTTCAAACTGCTCAAAAACATGCGAAGAGAAGAAATAGCCCGTTTTGTACAAACCTTTAAAAAGGTCTTTTTCCTGGCTTGTAATGACAGGCGGAAGCTGGTATAAGTCACCGATAAAAATCATCTGCAGACCACCAAAAGGGAGACTGCTTCCTCTGTTTAAGCGCAAGAATTTATCAACACAATCTAATAGATCGGCTCTGACCATTGATATTTCATCGATGACAATTGCCTCAATTTTTTTATAAATATTCGATTTCCCTTTTCTGGGTTTTATCTTTTTTACCTTTGCCAAATTGATATCCGGCTTAAATCCGAAAAAAGAGTGGATTGTCTGACCATTAACATTGAGGGCGGCGACCCCTGTTGGCGCAAGGACTACGATCTTCTTTTTTGTATGAAGCCTAAAATATTCAAGAAGAGTTGATTTCCCCGTGCCGGCACGACCTGTTACGAAAACATTTTTTGAACTGTTTTCGAGCAGATCGAGAGCCAGTTTGAATTCTGGATTGAGATCAATTGAGGTTTGCATAATAGTATTTTACCTTTATTAGCTATTTTAGTCACTCACTGCGTGACGAATTTTTTCTTCTTTTGTACGTGTACGCGACAGTTATTATCATTAATATAGATAAATTTTTTGTCTTCATATGTATAAATATCTAAATACGGATTTGTTTTATCCCCTTTTCTTTTAAAGGTGGCTGCATCAGCACCAGCAATTATTTTGTCCATGAAATAACAGTATTTATCATCTTTTGCAAACGAATCGTTTAATGCAACAAAGTGGGCAACATTTGCCTTTTTTAGTTTCACTATATATTCTCCGTGAAAAGAATTGTAATAATAAGCATTTTTGTCATCCTTCAGGTAATAACTGCTCTTTACATAACGAGCTATTTTTTCTATAAATTGCGCTTGCGTAAACTCTTTTGGTTTTACCCCTTTTAGTTTTACAATATAATACATCCTACAGTCTTGCCTTCTTGTAGAAGGGTTCACGTAATCCTCCCTATGCACGAAATGCAAGTTTTTGACAGTAAAAAAACCTCTACAAACAGCAAATTTGCATACTTTTTCAGTATGAATTTTGTCATTTTTTATCTCTGCCTTGGTTGGGTGATAACTCGGGACTAAATACACGCCTCGTTTATCTTTGATAAAATTCTGGTTAACAATTTGAAGGGTTTCCTTGTCAACATATTGGAACAGATTTTTATCGTAGAATCCCAATTTTTCTTTTATAGTTTTTTCATTCATATATGCCTCCGGTTAATTAAAATGTTTTGTCGAACTTTATTATATATTAAACGAACCTCTTTATGTAAACATGTTTTCTCAAAATCAAAGAAGATTTTGTAAAGATTTTTAGATACAAATTAGGTATAATTCATCATTATGCCTGTCAGTGAAGAGAAAAAAATAATTGCCAAAACTATGGCCACCGCTTTTGGCGGAACTCCCGTTGTCCATCACTACTGGAACGACAATCATTCAATGTTTGTTGACATATTAGAATGCTTCAATCGCCCTTACGAGGGAGCTGTTTCGTGCGGGACTATAGGCCTTTCTGATTTTTGTGTTTTTAAGGATTCTGATGGCATTGATGTAGGGGTAGAGATTGTGGGAGGCTCTTTGCAAAAAGCAGGCGAATATGGAATAGTAAATGCCAATTCCGACTTTTGTCTGAAATTGCCCCATCTTTATTTTTCAACTCCGTTTGTTTGGAATGACGGGTTGAACATAAAAAAAATACAAAACAAAAAAATAGGATGGCTGTTGGCTTTTCCTATATCAGAAGAGGAGTTGAATTTTGTGGTGGGAAATGGTGATCGCAAGTTTGAAGCTTTGATGACAAAGCAAAAGATCGATATATATGATTTGTCGAGGGAACCATTAAACAAATGATTGAAGATAAACTGCCAAAAGAGTTGCTTGAAAAAACCTCCAAGGATGGGAATGAATTGGCATGGAAATTAAATGACGTTGAAGAGGTTGTTGTTACAGCAGAAAAACTTGGGCTTGCCAACTTAGGAGGTCAAGCGCAGTTTATATTCCCCGAGGGAATTTATGAATTATATTGGATCGAGATTGATACAAGCGGTAAAAACCAAGATGAAGATTGGCTTCAATATGTAAACAGAAGCAATCATGAGTTTTTAAGACTTTTCAAAGAAAAAGTTCTAAAAACAGATTTCTTAAAAGAAGCCAAAAATTGGCCAGCGCTTAAAGCTAAAATAGATCAAAGTATTAATATCTTGGATTATCTTTACTTTGTTATCTATTTTGTTGATGAGGACGTTCCTAAGTAAGGAGGAATTTTATGTATTACGAAAAAATCAGGAATTTTGAAGTTTTAACAAAAAGATTTGGAGAATGGCCGGCGTTTCATGATGCGGAGATCATAAGTTTATCGCTTTATAGAAAAGACGGCGTTAACCATATGCCTAAAATGGAATTGCGCATCCACCATTTCCAAACAACAAGCGAAACAGCTGCCAAAGGATATTTTAAGCAGATAAAACACTCTCTGACAACTTTTTGTTTTCATCTGGTGGAAGGATTAGAGCTTGAAGGATTTGATTATCAAAATGTCGTTTACAATCTTGATATTAAAGACATTTCTGATGACCAAGCTGGAAATTCAAAATTTCAGGTTGAAATTGAACCAAGTTCCGGATTGAGCTGTTTTTTCATATGCAAAGAAATTGAAATTTTAGATTCAATTGAGATTGATGCAGATAGTGTATAAAACAATCTGGAATAAGAGTAAAACTTTTAAATGTCCTGTGGAGGAATGGCTTGAGCATTAAACAATCTGAACTGAACAAGCAAGTTAATGAAGCTCTCAAGAAAGCCGCAAAGCTTTTTTCATGGTCTTTTAGCAGGGGTTTTCTCTTTTGCAAAAAAGGCGATCTCTTTTTTTATGTATATATAAGTTCGATAAAAAACATTAAAAAATTAGCCTTAAGCCTATATTATAAATGGTATGATTTTGATAATGTTTTTTGGGATATTCTGGATTTGCAAGAAAACAAGAAGAAACCTTTAAGCTTTCACGCGGCAGGTGTATGGACAATGCCGGGAATGATTATATTTGAACAAAATATTGATGTTTACGAGTGGGAAGGTTTTAATTTTTCAGCTCAAGTTTTGGATACAGTCAAAAAAATAAATAATATATCAGATGATATTGCCAGCAAAATAAAAAACATAGACGACAACATAATATATGTCAGAAAATTGTTTGAGCAATTAACAGCAGGCTTTCCTAAGACCACAATAAATATTGATAAAGAGGAACTGATTACTAAAATAATAAAAAAAGAATATGCCTCAGCGAAAAATTTAGTTGAAACCTGTCTAGCAAAAAACGATTCTGGAGGATTTACAAAAAACGGCAAAAACTTTTACCAGATGGCACAGAATTTTCTTGTGCTTTGAGCTTTTGCTAACCCCTCATCATCCAAAAGATGCTTTTATAAACAAGAAACCCGCTAAAGGCAAAGAAAAAAAGGCTAAATAAAATTTTTTCAGAAATTACAAACCAAAACAAAGCCGGGGTTTTGTTTCTATAATATGGATGAGGGTTTGGCTTCTTATACATAGCATAAGCAACTCCCGTTTTATATTCTTTAAATGCCAATGAGCCAATATAACCTCCAAGCGCTATAAAAAAAGAGATTAAGATATAAAATACAATAAATGCCGTTATTCTTGTTATGCTCATATTTTTTTAATCCTGTCTTCCTTACTCCTTATCCTTAATTTTTAACCTTAAATTTTGGGAAGCACTCAGTCATATCGGCATCTAGGATAAGGAGAAGGGTAAGGATTAAGGGTAAATTTCGCTTCGCAAAATTTACTGGAGGAGAGGGGAATCGAACCCCCGTCCGAAAAGGAAGCTGTATAAGTTACTACGAGCGTAGCTTCTATTTAATTGTCCTTCGAGGTTGTCTCAAAGCAAAGACTTCTCAAAGTAATCCCGATCTTTGTTTCCTCAACTAACCGTCAGAAAAGATTAATTGAGTATCCGATAATATAACACTAGACCCCGCCTTTATCGGCAAAAAACGGCTAGCGTGCTCCTTAGCTAAAGCTTGGAGCAAGAACACTTGAAGCTACTGGAAGCCTAGAGGCGTATTCGCCAACTAGCATCTTCACATTAGCAAAGAATTCTTCTACAGTATTACCTGCGTTTAAATTTTGTCACCATATTTTACGAGGTAAAGATGACTTCCTCGGCTCGCAACCTATACCCCAATCCCCCCCGTCAAAACCTGTACTCCCCCCTGTAAATTTTGCTTTGAAAAATTTACCCTTAATTCCTACCCTTTTCCCCTATATTCGCTGATAGATTCTTTAACTGCTCCAAAAAATTCTTCAATCTGCTCTTCCGAAAGCTGCTCTTCCAATATCTTTCCAAATGACTCCCATGCTTCTGCTTCTTCCATTAGCTCTTCATTTTCTTTTATAGTTTTTAAAATTGCATCAATCTCTTTTTGTTTTTTACGATTAGCTTCTTCCATCGCCTCTTGCGGATCTTTAAACCCCGTCTCTTCAATAGCCTGCTCAACAATCTGCTTAAATGTTAAATCTTTTAATTCCTTTTCTTTTGCCTGCAGAGTTAATGCCGCCATCCTGGCAGCTATAGCCTGAGCATCATATCCCGGCCCTTGAGTAAAACCTTCCTTCGGCGCAGGGGTCTGCCGTAAATGCTCGGGTTTTGTCTCCTGCGCATTACTCCCTTCTTTGGGTGTGATAGGAGGAGGAATCGGCGGCTTGCCGGCGCCATCACCAGGAACTCTCATCATTTTATATCACTATCCTTTTTCTTTGAGTACTTCTTTTAAAACGTAACGAGATAAAATCTCGGCAATTCTGTCTACTTCTGCGGTTCTTTTAGGGCTTAAATTAATTTCCTTTTTTATAAGGGCCTCTCCATCTGCAATAACTTCTTTTTTCATGGCTTCTTGTGCGGCCGTTACAATGTCGCTCATTTTATATGATTTAGAAGGTTTTCTTTGTGGATTAATCTTTATCATAATCGGTTCCCCTTTAACGCTCTCTCTATTTCTTTATCAGCGTTTTTTCTGATTAATTTCTCTTTTTTTTCGTATTTCTTTTTGGCTTTCGCAACGGATAAATCAACTTTGGCCCAATCACCTGAAAAATAAACTTTTAAAGGGACCAGCGTATATCCGCGCTCTGCCACTCTTCCTATTATCTTGCGTAATTCCTGCTTCTTAAGCAACAGCTTTCTTTGGCGATAAGGATCAAGTTTGTCGCTTGACCTTTCATAAGTACCAATGTGCGTATTATAGAGCCAAATTTCTCCAGATTCAACTCTTGCAAAACCATCTTTTAAGTTTATCTTCCCAAGCCGCAAAGACTTAACCTCAGATCCGCTTAAAACAATGCCCGCTTGGTAGGTTTCTATTATATTATAGTCATAATAAGCTTTACGATTTTCCGCAATAACTTTATAAAATTTTGACATAGCAAACTATCATTATATAACAAGAAAATCCGGCATGCTATAATAAAAAGGCGCAAGAAATTGATCATTAACGCAAAAGGGAGTTTTTTTTAATGGAAAAAGGCTATGACATAGCAATTTTGGGAGGGGGACCGGGAGGATACATTACAGCTATTAGAGCGGCACAGCTTGGAGCAAAAGTCTGCCTGATTGAAAAAGATAAGGTCGGAGGGGCCTGCTTAAATTATGGTTGCATCCCCACAAAAGCCCTTCTTGCCTGCACTTCTCTTTATGACAAAGCAAAAAAAATAGACCAGTTCGGAATTTCGGCAGAAAATATATCTATCGATTTCGGAAGAGTGATAGAACGAAAAAACAAAATCGTCGAAAAATTAGTTCAGGGGATTGAGTTTTTGTTAAATAAAAACGGTATCAATGTTATTTATGGTGAAGGAGTTGTAGAGACACAACATGTTGTGTCTCTTATAGATCAGAAAATTTCCGCCCCAAAAATCATCCTAGCAACAGGATCATCCCCAATCTGTCTCCCTGGCATAGACTTTAATGGGGAGTGTTTTATATCAAGCAACGATCTTTTGTCCAATCCACAAGTCCCAGAAAAACTTGATATAGTCGGAGGCGGGGTTATTGGAATACATTTTGCTTTTATCTTCAGTTCACTCGGAACAAACGTTACAATTTATGAAGCCCTTCCTGAAATACTCCCTGGGATTGACGATGAAGCGATCGCTTTGATAAAAAGAATTTTAGTAAGAAGAAAGATAACTGTTAAAACAGGCATTAAGTTTACAAAAGACCTTTCTTGCGGCAAAACTTTAATCTGCGTCGGAAGAAGCCCAAATCTTGGGTCTATAAAAAACCTCAACCTTAAAACCGAAGGAAAGAGCCTTTGGGTAAACGAAAAGATGGAGACAAGCATCCCTGGAATTTACGCAATTGGAGATCTTGTAAGTAAAAAGATGTTTGCGCATGTCGCAAGCGAGCAAGGGGTGACTGCGGCTGAAAATGCAATGGGAGGGGACAAAACATTTAACTATGACTGCATCCCTTATACCATATATACAAACCCTGAAATCGCAGGAGTCGGACTTACAGAAAAAGAGGCAAAAGAAAAATTAGGCAATATAAAAGTCGGGAAGTTTCCTTTTGCGGCGCTTGGAATTGCGCAGGCAATGGGGGATATTGAGGGCTTTATAAAAGTGGTCGCCGATGAAAACAACAAAATTCTAGGCGTTCACATTGTCGGATCCGAAGCAAACACGATCATCGGAGCTGCGGCAATCGCACTTAAAAACAAGCTAACAACGGATCAACTCGCGAATACAATTCAAGCGCACCCCAGTTTCCCCGAAGGATTGCAGGAAGCAGCACTTGCCTCACTACAAAAGAGTTTGCATGTTATAAATTAGAAAATAATCCTATATCATATTCTGCATTGTCTTGTATAATCTAAAATAGTCACTGTTTGGATCGATGTTACGTGTTATAACTTTTAAAGTCATCGAATCAATCAATTCTTCGTAGCCAATGCTGTATAAACCCATATTATTAGTACCATCGGGCGCGTCATGGACAGATATCATCCTGCCAAACTGTCCATTTGCAATAAGATCAAAAAGCCCTAATCCTATTTGTGCAGTTAAGACCTGATCATAAGAAGAGGGAGCAACCTGCCTCAATTGATGCCCAAGTTCATGAGCTTTAAAGTCTTTTTTCTTCCCAGTCTTTACACGATAACGTTCGCCACAATATTTAGCGATGGCCTCTTCTAAATGCATCGCTAAAAACAAAGTATGCCCATGCTCATCTTTTTGCGCATCCTGTGTCATTGCTTTAGGAAGTCGATCTATCAATCCTTCAGCAATACATATGACCCCTCCCCCGACACCCCTCTTCTCTCTTTCTATTACAATATCGACCGTCTCTTCTATAAAATTATGAAGATCAAAAACTCCTCCCTTTAATTCTTCGGGAATACACGCCTTTGCAATCCTTCCGTTCATAACAACTCCTGAAGTAATCCATCCCGCGTTTCTTCCCATCAACTTGATCACATGATATACATCAGTCGCAATGCCATCATGATAAAACCCGTCAATGCTAGAGATTGCGGCATCCAGCGCAGAAAAATATCCATATGTCCAAGGAATTCCGGGAAGATCATTGTCTATCGTCTTTGGGCCATGAACAGTCCCTCTAAAAAGACGGTCACTGCTCCTCATCTGCGCCCTAAGATTTACATAATTAGAAACCTTTAAAGTATCATCCCCACCAAAAGACCCAAGAGCCCCTATGCGCAAAGCTTCAAGAACATCAAGAACCTTATCAATTCCCGCCATTTTTTCAAGATTATTAAGATCTTCCGGAGCTTTTATTTCCAAATCCTCAGATAATTTCCCGGGGTTATCCCTAGCCGTTTTAAAAAGAAGAGCATTTTCAATCATCCCTCTACGAATAAGCTCTTCATTTGCAGGAATAAAATGTACGCCCTTTGTTAATTTATTAATTTCTACTTTTAGCGGGTTTTTAAAGCCATTTAAAAAAGCTATTACAGGAATTTCGCTCTGAATAAACTGCCTGGCAGCAACAGAAAAGATTCTGTTACCTCCCGAAGCCGGCCCCCCTGAATGAACAAAAGCGACTCTTAGCCCTTTCTTTCTCATCTGCTGCATAAACTGACTATTTGCGTTTCCTCTTTCTATTGGAACAAACTGCATAAACATTTTCCCCTTTCTTGAAAAATTAAATTTTATCTTCTTCGAAACCAATTTCAAAAAATTTCATATGAATATTATACAGAATGAGGTGTATAGGGACATCGAAAGAAGCCTATGATGAAAAATCGCACAAACTAAAATACTGTGTAGCATCTTTGTCTCTTCTGAGTTTAGCCATTCTATAAGGGCTTTCATAAGATGGGGTGTTATTCTATAAATTGGTTTATACATCAATATCATTATGCTTTTTCGTCAAGCTTTCGTCAAGTTTTGCGTAAAACAAAAAAACACACCCTCTAGCTTTGTTGGCTAGAGGGTGTAAAAATAATTTTTGAAATTTAAAAGTTATTGCTGCGTTGCTTCAAATTCATATCGCAATGTTTTGGGTGAAATATATGGGTTTTTATAGAGATCAAGGTTTTCTAAACCTTCCTCAAGGATTATTTCAAACGACTTACCCTCTATTTGTACATCAAAATTGGGGGTAAGGGAAGAACAGTGTGCTTCTACCTCTTCTCCTTTTATTGTTGTTGTACACATCCAAAGTTGTGATTCACTATCTGTTTTTGTCGTTTCAAGTGAAACATGGATTCTCCCATGATTTTTTGTTGTTCCAGGTAAACTTGCATATCCTTTCGCTCCTTCTGCTGCTTTTGCTTCTGCTTCTGCTTTTTGTTCAGGTGTTAAAGTTACAATGTCACGTTCTGGTCTAGGTGTAGTGGGTTTTGATGAATTAACGGGTATCTCCCTGGCTGATTCTAATTGCATAATAATTTCCTCCTTTTTTACTTTACCTTACTTTTATCGGTAAACATTATATAAAATTTCAGTGATCTTTGCTACAATATTATATCAAATAAAAAATTTTAACCATTTGAAAATCTTTTAATTTTCTGAGTATAATCCTCATATGCGCATCGCAATATTTGCAGATTCATATAAACCTTATATTTCGGGAGTTTCTTGTTCTATTGACACATTAGTTAGGGAATTAAAAAAACTTGGGCATACTGTTTATATCTTTGCTCCATCATACCCAAGACACAAAGAAGACAATCCAGATATTTTCAGATTCCCTTCTTTTCCTTCCGGATATCCCAACTTCAGAGTTGCCATCCCTTTTGTTCGCAGGTTTCCCAAAGTAGACATAATACATTCTCATTCCCCATTTCAGGCAGGACTACTTGCAAGTTTCTTGGCAAGAAAAAACAATGTTCCGCTTATTTATTCTTTCCATACTCTTTTCACAAAATACGTCCACTATGCGGGATTTCTGCCGAAAAAATTCGCAAAAATGTCAATTGTTGCGTATTTGCGATCATTCTGCAAAAGAGCTGAATTAATAATTGCGCCCTCCACACTTTCAAAAAGGGTTCTAAGAAAGTGGGGAATTAATATCCGATGCGAAATAATCCCCAGCGGAGTCGACATTGAAAGGCTTGATAAGGAAAAAGATTTCCAAACTTTAAAAACAAAAGCGTGTAATTTTTTTAAAATCCCCAACGGATCGAAAGTTCTTTTAACCGTTTCAAGAATTTCAAAAGAAAAAAACATTTCATTTATAATAGAAGCTTTTAAGAAATTAAATAGAGATGATTTATATCTGGTCGTAATTGGAAACGGCCCGCTGCTAAAAGAGATGAAAAACAAAAAAATAAAAAATATAATTTGGGCTGGAGAGTTTCCACCCGAAACTCTTTTTAAGCTGTATTATGCCGGGGATATTTTTGTTTTTGCGTCAACAACAGAAACTCAGGGACTTGTTCTTGCTGAAGCAAAAGCGGCAGGGCTTCCGATTATAGCGCTTTTTGCGGGGGGATTGGTAGATACAATAAGATCAGGAATAGACGGTTTTTTAACTTCTCGAAATGTTTCTTCTTTTAATGAACATATAATCAGGCTTTTAAATGACGACAAGCTGAGA
>Ga0208953_1001471_pt1 | contig 13349 bp, 15 predicted proteins | sample RifOxyB2_FD_184033 | JGI IMG/M metagenome (GOLD analysis project Ga0208953, IMG submission 184033) | Groundwater microbial communities from Rifle, Colorado - Rifle Oxygen_injection B2 (SPAdes) | ecosystem: Environmental > Aquatic > Deep subsurface > Groundwater | place: USA: Rifle, Colorado... | reverse complement strand
GTTTCATTTGTTACAAAAGGGTCGGTTGATCCGAATGAAAAGGCTTCAGCCCAAAATGGTGATAGGCCGACTCAGTCACTTCACGACCGCGCGGCGTCCGTTTGAGCAGCCCTGCTTTAATCAGAAAAGGTTCGTACACCTCTTCCAAGGTATCCGCTTCTTCGCCAATAGACACAGCCAGATTGTTCAATCCAACCGGCCCGCCTTTGTATTTTTCAATGATATCACATAGGATGCGTTTGTCAATTCGGTCCAATCCCAATTTGTCCACATCCAGCCGTTCCAGGGTCCGGTGAACAATAGGCAAATCAATCTTTCCTTTACCTTCCACCTGCGCAAAATCTCGCGCCCGCCTTAGATAACGGTTGGCCAAACGGGGAGTCCCGCGGCTTCGTTTGCCTAACTCTTCGGAAGAAGGAGCATCAATCTCCACATTTAAGATAGTAGAAGAGCGGCGAACAATGCGGGAAAGCTCTGCGGGTTCGTAATGATCAAGATGAATCTGAATACCAAACCGGTCTCGTAATGGCGCAGAAAGCATGCCCCAGCGCGTGGTGGCGCCGACCAAGGTAAAGGGCTTGATATCGAGTTTGATGGAACGGGCGCCGGGCCCGCTTTCAATCATGACATCCACTTTATAATCTTCCATGGCGCTGTAGAGATATTCCTCTACCACCCGATTTAGCCGGTGGATTTCATCAATAAAAAGAACCTCGCCCTGTTGAAGGTCCGTAAGAATACCAACCAGTTCACCGGCACGGACAATAGCCGGGCCTGAAGTCATCTTGATTTGGGCACCCATCTCATTGGCAATGATATTGCCCAGTGTTGTCTTGCCCAGGCCCGGCGGACCGTGCAGAATGATATGATCCAAGGGCTCTTTGCGCGAACGGGCCGCCTGAATATACACCCGAAGATTCTCTTTATTGCGCTCCTGTCCGATAAATTCCGAAAACTGGCGCGGACGGATGGTGGACTCAAAGTCCTTCTCATCTCCCCACTCTTCGGGCATGACAATACGTTCTTTCATAAGTTACACATATTTCAACGCTGATTTGATCAGCTGTTCCACAGGGAGTTCACTCCCCTGCTCTTCCAATACCTTGGCCACCGCCTTTTCTGCAAAAAACCGTTTGTATCCCAAAGATTCCAAGGCATTGACCGCCTCATCCGCTTGTTTTGTAAAGGAGGTACGGCCACTACCCGGCGTGCCAACGGCGATACTTTGCTCGAACTTGGCGATCTTGTTTTTTAATTCCACCACCAGCCGTTCTGCAGACTGTTTACCAATACCGGAAATTTTGGTCAAGGCCGCCACATTTTCTCCTCGGATAGCCTGAACCAGGTTTTCGACACTCATTCCGGAAAGAATGGCGAGTGCGCTCTTGGGACCAATCTTTGAGACGGATAAGAGCAGTAAAAAAAGATCTCGCTCTATCTCCCGGCTAAAGCCGAAAAGTACCATCGCCTCTTCACGAACATGCAGATAAGTGAAAAGCGTTGTTTCAGAACCCGCCTCTGCTACTGTGGCAGAAGTATTCAAGGAAACATGGAGTCCATAACCAACCCCTTGCACATCCACGACCAGATGGGTGGGCTCCTTTTCAAGCAGGATTCCTTTGATTCGCTCAATCATTCCTTATCCTCGTGTTGTGCAGAGAGCATGTGCCAGCGCCATACCCAAAGCATCGGCAGCATCAGCGGATTCCGGAGGCAATTTCAACCCTAACAACCGCGTGGCCATATATTTTACCCTATCCTTGCCGGCACTGCCATTGCCGGTGACCATCTTTTTTATCGCCGTTGGAGTCATTTCCACTACATGCGCCTTATTCAGTCTGGCCGCCAACATAATAACCCCGCGGACATGGCCCAAAATCATGGATACCTGTGCATTTTTATGGTAAAAGGCTTTTTCTACAACCACTTCCTCGGGCTGATATTCTCGGAGAACAGATTCAACATCCTGATAGATTTGCTCCAACTTATCCGCCAACGTCGTCTTCTTGCCTGTTCGGATACAGCCATATTCCAGGGCTTTGAAGCGCCCCTCTTCAATGACAATGACGCCATAACCTGTCACGATACTGCCGGGGTCGAATCCGGCCAACACTATTTTGCCAATGAGTCCATCTCCTTGTCGTCAATGTCATAATTGGCGTATACATGCTGGACATCATCATGATCCTCAAGGAGCTCCACGAGCTTCATGATCTTGGCCGCAGCATCCCCTTCGACCTTAATGCTGTTCTGAGAGAGCTTTGTAATCTCCGCCGAGACGGGAGTGATACCTTTCTTTTCTATGGCCGCACGTACCGCTTCAAATTTGTCAAGCGAAGTCTTTATTTCATAAGCTTCATCACCGGTCTCCATATCGTCCGCACCCGCTTCAATAACCAGTTCCATGAGTTCATCCTCACCTATTTTACCGGCTTCGACAACAATCAACCCCACGGTCTTAAACATCCATCCGACGGTTCCGGTTTCACCCAGATTGCCGTTGTGCTTGGTCAGAATATGGCGGATATCCGATACGGTTCGGTTTTTATTATCCGTCATGGCCTCAATGATAATGGCAATACCTCCGGGTCCGTATCCTTCATAGGTGATTTCCTCATAGGTTACACCTTCCAACTGGCCGCTGCCTTTTAAAATGGCATTTTCAATATTCTTGGCCGGCATGTTGTTGTCTTTGGCGTTCTGCACGGCCAAACGTAAGCGCGGATTGGCCTCTATCACTCCGCCGCCGAGACGGGCTGACGTCGTGATTTCACGTATAATTTTTGTAAAGATTTGTCCTCGTTTGGCGTCCGCCGCCCCTTTTTTGCGTTTGATGGTAGCCCATTTCGAATGTCCTGACACGATTGTCCTCCGTTCCGTTTATTTTTTAATGGTTATTGATTCAACCTGCGTCATTGTCTCCCCCAAAAACTGTCCGCCCAATCGTTTGAACTTCTCCGGGAAATCCGTGACCATGAACCGATGAGAATTCATATCCGTACGCTCGATATCCGTTGCCATAAAATTCATTTCAAGGGTCAGGCGGGCTGTTTGAGCGGTCCAGGTAGCGGAATCAAGCACAAAAACTTTACCCTTGAAATAGTCCTCAATACGTTTTCGAAAAAAGGGATAATGCGTACAGGCCAGAATCAATGCGCGCAACCCCTTTTTTCTGAAAGGTTTCAGATAACGCTCCAGGACCGCCTCGACAATGGGGCCATCCAGAATCCCCTCCTCGGCCAGGGGAACCAAAAGCGGACAGGCCGAGGAAATCGTATCAATATTGGGGCGAAGTTGCTTGATCTTGTCCGCATAGATGTTACACGCAATGGTCGCCTCTGTACCGATGATGCCCACCCGTCCTTTGCGCATATGATCCGCCACGGCAGCCGTGCAGGGTTCGATGACGCCCACAAAAGGAATGTGGCTGTACTTTTTCTGCAGGTGTTCAAAGGCATGAGCGGTTGCGGTATTGCAGGCAATAACCACCATTTTCACACCCCGCCGAACCAGATGGCCCACACACTCGGCAGCCATTCTCTGAATCGCCTCTTTGGACCTCGGACCATAAGGATAACGTGCCGTGTCCCCCAGATAAAGGATTCGTTCTCCGGGCATCTCTCGAACCATTTCACGGACAACCGTCAGCCCGCCGATACCGGAATCAAAGACACCGATAGGTTTCCGATTACCGATCATGGTTGAGCTCCATCATATTTTTGCTTGAACTTCTCGACCGCAGAACAGATGGATTCCGCCAAATTATCCTGAAAGGATTCGGTTTTCATAAACCCCGCCTCCCGAGGATGGGAAATGAAGCCCGACTCAATCAGAACCGCAGGCATTTCAGGGCCGCGGAGCACATAAAAACCGGCCTGACTCACGCCTGTGTTATGACGCTTGACCTTGCCGAGCTTTTTGTCCATCTCTTTTTCAAGCAAAATGGCGAACTCCTCACTTTCATTACGATACAGATTCAGTTCCGTGGATTTGAGGATAAAATCAACGTCATTGATTCCTTCATCCTCAGCCCCCTCCTTTTCATACTTGATGACCGAGTTTTCAAGGGCCGCCGCCGCACGCGCATCATCATCTCTGGCCACATCCAGGAAATAGACCGCATAGCCTTCCACAGAAGCCCGTTTTGCCAGGCTCCCGGGAATAGCGTTCAAGTGGATACTAATGAAGAGATTGCCTTTTTTGCGATTGGCCATCTCCTTCCGATCCTTCAGTGGAATAAATTCATCCTTATCACGTGTCATGAGAACGTTCAATGCCGGAAAACGCCGTTTTAACCGCTCTTTGGCTTTCAGGCCAATGGTCAGGGCAATAGCCTTTTCAACTGCTTTCTGCGCACTATTCGTGGCGCCCGGATCCTCACCGCCATGTCCGGGATCCAAAATAACGGTGCGGACATGAAGTCCTTTGTCCGTCAGAGGCGCTTTGGGCGCTTCTGCGATGGGGAACGAACGCTCCTGCTGAATAGGCTGGGACACCTCTTTTTCGGTAATGGAAACCTCGATACGCGGGGGATTGGAACGGTAGACGGCCGTCGGTTTGTCCGCTCTGCTATCAACCACCAGGGCCACCTGGGCATTATCCGCAAACTGAACCGCCGTTACTTTTTTTATGAGCCCCTTGAGCTCCATCCGCTCAAGTTCGGAAACCGATAATCTGCCTTTAAAAATATTGAGATTCAGTTGAGGCGGGAAAAAGGTGGCATCAAAGAGCATGGAATCGGGCAGATAGAGCGTATAAAGGGTCCCGTTCTTTTTCTCCTCGCATTGATAACGTCGGATAAGGTTTTCCGTTTCTTTTCGGCAAATGGCTTTCTTTTCTTCATCAAAAAAGAGGCCGGAAGCGAACAAAGGAGAAAGAAGGTCAAGAGCAGGTAACAAAGGCAGCCACAATACACCCGCCTCCGCCTTCATCGAGAAAGTAAGATTGAATAGGCTGTCATTCCGAAGTACATACGGGGTATTGGCTGTAAAAATAATATCTGCATCTCCCACATGAGCCATGAGCTTGCCTTTGGTGGAATCCCAGAAACAGGATCCTGCAAGGGCCTCCACCAATTCCCGGGCCGATAAAAAATATCCTTCCGGCCCCGGACGTGCCATAATCTCCCGTTTGTTTCCCTGCACATCCGTGTAGGAAACCGTCATCGCTCCCCCTAAGAGGGGAAGCAAGCAGAGGAGTGAAATAAAAATCCAGCGTATCATCTTTTCAATTTCATCGCCTGCCGGATAGCGCGTTGCGCTTCGGTCTTAACGATATCATCCCGTTTATCAAAAAGTTTCTTGCCTTTACAAAGTCCTATCTCAACTTTGATACGTCCTTTATCGTTCACATAAATCGATAGTGGAACAAGGGCCATGCCTTTTTCTTCGGATTCCGAGCGACATTTCTCGATTTCTGATTTATGAAGAAGCAGACGCCGTTTTCTTTTCGGTTCGTGGTTGAATATATTCCCTTTTTCATAGGGTTGTATGTCCAGTGCATGCAACCACAGCTCTCCGGCCTGAGGCATGGCATAACTGTCCGTAAAATTTACCTTACCCGCACGGATGGATTTTACTTCCGTACCGGTCAGGGCTATCCCGGCTTCCATTTTCCGTATCACATGATATAAATGGTAGGCTTTTCTGTTGGAAGCAACCGTTTTCACTGGTTAAAAATACTACCTTATGCGGAACTAAGGCAACGATCTGAGAAAGCTATCGTGCAGTTCGAGCGCAAATCAGTAAATAGGTTCGCCCGGTTTGGCGGAATTTTGCTCGGCAGGCGAAGTCAACGATGACGCGTTCTCTCCGGAAGTTACTTTATCGTTTACTCGCTTTTTAAGCTCTTTGCTTGCTTCAAAAACCGGTTTAAAACCTTCAACAACCTGTACGGTGGCGCCGGTACGGGGATTTCGTGCGATTCGGCTTTTCTTTTTCTTCACCTTGAACCGCCCAAACCCTCTGATTTCAATGTTTTTTCCGGTCTGAAGAAAGCGGGAAATGGTTTCCAGCAGGTTTTCCACGATGATTTTTGTATCTACCTGGGTCAACCCGGTTCGATTTGAAATCATTTCAACCAGATTCTTTTTAGTGACATTGCTCATAGAACTTTCCTTTGCTTGTTTATTGAAACTTATTTTGCTAAAATCATTTTAATCTTCTTTACAAATCGTCCGGACTCTAAATAACAAATATAAAGCCCGCTGGACAAGCTCCTCCCCTGCGAACCCCTTCCATCCCAGACTGCAGCATAATACCCCGGCCCTCTAAACCCATTATAAAGCTTCCGAACTAACTGACCTTTAATATTATAAATTGCAATACTCGTTGGATATTGGTTCTTCTGCCCGGCAAGATAGGGTACCTCATATTTAATAATGGTCACAGGATTGAACGGTTGATTGCGCGCTAACGGTTCTAACAAAAGATAAAATAACATATAAAATCAAGCGCTTTTTCATAAGGATCTTTTTTTCAATTTATAACTATTAATGATTTGTATTGGTTGTTAGATTTCTTTTAATATCGGGACAATTGAACCCATCCGCAGATGTAACAATTGTCCCGCTGCCTCCAACCGCAACAATTTGCGAGTTGGAATGGCTTATGCCTTTTAACCAGTTATTTGTTGGAAGCGGATTACGCAAGGCCCATTGACTAAAAACTGTTAAAGAAAACAGTAGATTGAAAAGAGTTATCTTGAGAAGCATTTTATTTCTACTCTGAGTTATCTTATATACAATTTAATGTAGTATCTAAAAATTTCCTCTTTCTTCCCATGTTGACGAGTACTCTGATTTTAAAACAACACTTATGTCACTTAAATATATAATCAAATTTAAATACAATTAATATTAGAAATCAACTAAATTCAGTAACTCATTACAGGATGACAGGTTATATTGTTTTTGGTCGCGTGATTGGTAGGGCAATTACCCCGCTTGTAGCAGCAAGCTCAATTTATGGCGGGCAATACGATCCAATGGATTTTCTTTTAAAGCCGAACGAAGCTTTTCAATTGCTTCAGCTTTGCGTCCCAGCGCCTCAAGCGCAGTGGCATGCATAATTAAAACATCCACCAGTTCATTGTCAAAGGCCATGTTATGGCTTATAAAGGGCTTTCCCTCTTTTCGCAAAACATAGGCTCTCTCCAAATAAACACAGGCCTCTTTATAATTCCGGTTATTGAGTGAAAGAATCCCCAGTTTTTTCGTGGCAAAGAAATGGTTAGGATTTAATTCTACGGTCTTTCTAAAATGCTCCAAGGCATTGAGCGGGTCCTGAAGGCTATTGAGGAAAAGTTCGCCAAGATTGTATTCGGTATTGTAATCCGTTGGATTGATGGACAAGGCCAACGCATAAAGCTCCTTGGCTTTGGGGATATCGTTCAGATAATAATGAACCATACCCAGCCTGGCAACAGAAGGAGAATGAAAGGGCTCAACCTTTAACACCGCCTCAAACTGATTGACTGCGCCCGCATAATCCCCCCGGTCGGACAAATAGGTCCCATAGGCATAATGTGCGGAAACAGAGTTTGAATCGAGCCGGATGGCCTTTTCAAACAGAAGAGGCACATCTGTTCTGGTATGATCACTTTGATAATAAAGTTTGGCTAATAGTACAAGAGATTCCGCATCCGTTGAGTCCTTATCAAATGCACGTCGGAGATAATCCGCGGCCATTTCGCCGTCTCCGGCATAAAAACAGGCGGTCCCCATTCGTCGCAATACACCGGGATCTTCCGGAAAAAAGAGCGCCACTTTACGAAGAAAAGTTAATGCTTTTTCACTTCTCCGGTCCTGCAGATAGGCGTCTGCTAACTGCAGGGCAAAATCCCAGTGGGATTGCAAAAAAACCTGATCTTCCGGATTAACGACCTGCTCAAAATGGGGAATGGCAGCGCTGTATTGTTTCTTTTCCATCAGATACTCCGCCATCTGACGATGCGCTTCTTGGGATAAATGAGCATTGGAAAGCGCTTCGCCCTCCTCCGCCTCCAAACCCTTTTCTCCCTTTTTCTTTACATAATTCGCCCATTGCTCCTTCTCTACTGACTTGATATGCTTAGCATATAAATAGAGACCACTTGCCCAGGCAGCCACCACGATGACCATTGCCAACACAAGCCATTTCAAGCCGGGAAATCGGCTAAAGAGGGTCTGGGGAATATGTACCATTCAATTATTATATCGGGGAAAAAGAGGTTAATCTTTAATCAAGTCGCTTCGCTTAAAGGAAGAATCTCAAAATGGCGATTGAGAATCTCCAAAAGCTCCCAGAAGTCATGAATAATAAAATCAGGTTTTACGTTAGATCTCTGCCCTAAATACTTGCCACTACGCTGGTTGAGAATAGCTACCATGCCAATAGCCTTAGCTGGTTCTATATCGATCTTTGGCCTATCTCCAACGTAAATCGTTTCCTGGGGCAATAAATTTAATTTGGCACAAGGCAGACGGAAAAAGTCAAGGTTGGGTTTATCTTTACCAATCGTCTCGGAAAAGAATATGGCATTCGGACTCAGATAGCGATGCAACCCACAACGATATATCTTTTCAGCCTGTTTTACCGCAAAACCGGAAGAAAGGACGCCAAGTACAAGCGGCATGGTCTCAGAAAGAAGCTTCAGCACTTCTTTTACGTCAGGATAGGGCTTAAGAAAGCTGTTTTTAGTGTTATGGTAGGCCACCACGGCCGCAGCAATTAAAACATGCTTATTGACACTGGAATAATATTTTTTTCCAACTTTTTTAAGTAAGTCATCAAAAAGAAATTTATTATTCGATTTGTTCTCTTTCATAATCTCTTTTAAAATCAACAAGCATTCTTTTAGCTCAACCCGTAACCCATTACTTATCATCGCCTTAACGCTATTCAGCCTCGCCATGGCTGAAAATTCAGAGGAAGAGTACAATGTATCATCAACATCAAAAAAGATCGCTTTCAGTCTTTTCTTCTTCATATCTTAAATATAGCTTTGATTTTAAACATTCGTCAAATCTTAAAGAAAAGCTTAAAGTTTTTTTTAAGATTTCCCGATACTTTGGAATGAAACAAACAAAAAATGGAGGATATATGGAAATGCAGTCAGTTTCAAGTCCGGTTTATCAAAATCAAAATAATTACACGTTGCCTGCCACATCTAATAAGAACCTTTCCTATAAAAGCGAAGAGCTTTCCCTGGAATACAAAAGCAAAGATGGCGACACCCTAAGCATTCAATACAGCAGTCAAGAACTCGCTTATTCATCAACGCTTCCTTCCGATGAAAATGCAGAAACAGCTCAAGCCGATAAGGCACCCTATCAACTCACTCCTGAAGAGGCTGCCAATTTCCGCAATCAGTTAAAAAACGAACTGTATGATTATAAAGAAGAAATCATCAAGAATTTCATTGAATCCAACGGCGGAACCTACCAAAGAACAAACACTGCAGAAGACGATCCGGAAGTGAGTGACCTTGAAGCAAAAATGCCTGCTTATTGGAATGCGGAAAACACGGCCCAGCGCATTGCAGATTTCGCCACTTCGTTTTTCTCCGGTTATGAAGGAGAGTCCTCGGAATATTTTAAGACCATCAAAGAGGCCATCAAAGCCGGTTTTCAGGAAGCCAACGACAAACTCGGTCAATTACCCGGTCCGGTCGGTAAACTGGTGAATAAAACCTATGGTCTGGTCATGGACAAGTTGGATGCTTATGAGAAACAGATTGCCGAACAAAAGACAGCGGAACAGGCCGAAACCGCCTTACCTTTCAGCGCGGTCGCCTAAGCCTTATTTAAAGGCAAAACAGCAGCGAAATCCGGTATGGCTGTTGGCATAATGGGTTGGCTCCCGTTGGCTGCTCGTACAGGGAGCATACCGCGCTCCTAAAAAGAAGTTGCCTCCTTTTAATAAACGATAATCTATCACCTCGTATCCATTCGTGGCACTGCCCGGCCCAACAGGTTCCGGCGCCACCCACTCTAAGACATTTCCGCTGAGATCAAAGATATTTAGCGGGCTTTCACATTCCGTATTTACACCGATCGGGCTGATGGAGTCACTTTCCGTATTGCATTTCTTGGCATCGTATCCTTCCCCATAGGGGAATCGTCGACCCGCTTTTCCCCGGCAGGCCACCTCCCATTGTTTTTCCGTACAGAGCGTCTTTCCCGCCAGATTACAAAGGCTTTCCGCTTCCAGGAAATTAACGAAGACACGCGGCAGCGAATCACGCTTATTCGGATACTCATAATGATCCATACAGTATTCATCCATGTTTCCACTGTTCTGTCCAATAACATACTTTCCATCGGGAATATAGACCATGCCCTCATCTTTAGCGGACGGGCAGAAGCGGTCTCGGGCATGAATTTGAATGCGAAATGAGGCGCTGAACTGATCCGGATAATCCGTTTCGGCATACCAGACAATCTTCTTGCCTTCTCCCGGTGAAATCAGACCGGTATCTCCTTCCAAGTGCTTCAGTTCGACATTCCAGTTTCGTCCGCAATCGGATGACCCGTAAAACATCAGGCATAATTGTTTGCTGTCATTATCCAGAACATTGAAAGTGATATCCACAATCCGGGTCCCCGGGCGTTGTTTGGCTTGGATATCGGTGATCGATGGTGGATTCAAGGCACAGAGGGTGACCGCGGTCAGCAATAAAGTCAGGAGCATCCTCATTTTTTCTTTTCCAATTTCACATTAAATTTAATCTGCTTTGTTTTTTCAGTGCCATTATTTTGAATGACGAGAATAGTCAAATCCCCTTCCAGCTTGGCACCGGCGTCATCCGTTCCGTCCCAGTAAATCGGGTATTTACCGGACACTTGCTGTTCATCCAACAGACGCCTTACCATACGACTGTCTCTATAGGCCTGAATGGTGACTCGGACCTGTCCGGCCACTTGGTATTCCCCGACCAGGAAAAGCGGGAATTGAGCCCCGTTCCCTATCAATGCGATACTGTCCTTTTCCGGATCCGCCGTATTCAGAACAAAAGTGGGACTGAATGCGGCCCCAATCCGTCCGCCGGAACGATTCACCGTTTTATCGTCACCTCTTGCTTCACTGCTGTCTTTTTGAAGATTCAATAAGGTGCCCTTGTCTTCGCTTCTCTTATCTTGGCCAACCGTATCTGAAGGGTTTTCAGAATCAGCAGACAAGACCGGAATAGCCATCAGCACAAACAGAAACCATATTAAAAGAGGTTGTTTTGGAATCATAAAGAGTAAATTAATATATTTTAAACGGAAAAACCCACTTTTGATAGGAGGTTCTTTTATGAATGGTCCCCTTACTTTGGTACTCTTGCTTTCCATGGCCTTGTGCGTCTTTTCAGCGGACAAGGAACGACCAAAATCCGGCAGTATCGCCTTCGGTTCTAAAAACAAACTAACCGCATCCGTGGTAGAGGCTAAAAACACCAGCAAGGCCTTTGTAGAAGTGGCCAAATTTGTTAAGCCGGCGGTTGTCAGCGTAACCAGCACCAAAATCATGAAAACACAGATGAATCAACTTTACGGGGCACCCTTTGACTTCTTTTTCGGCCCACAGCAGCGCCCCAACCAACCTCAACAACCCCAGGAAAAGGAATACCGTCAGGAAGGCTTGGGATCCGGTGTCATTGTAAGCTCGGACGGGTATATCCTGACCAACAACCATGTTGTAGAAGATGCCGATGAAATTACGGTTACTCTTTTCGATAAAAAGGAGGTGGACGCCGAGGTGGTTGGCGCGGATAAGGAATCCGATGTGGCGGTTCTGAAACTGAAGGAGAATTTCAATTCGCTTCCTGTTGCATTGCTGGGAAATTCGGATAATGTGGAGGTGGGCGAATGGGTCCTGGCCGTGGGCAACCCTTTTTCCAAGAAACTCTCTCATACCGTCACAGCCGGAATCGTCTCGGCCAAAGGTCGCAGCACCAACATCAACACCTATGAGAACTTTATCCAGACGGATGCCTCCATTAATCCTGGCAACAGCGGCGGCGCTCTGGTCAATCTTCAAGGTGAAGTCATTGGCATCAACACCGCCATCATGTCCCGCTCAGGCGGCAATATCGGTATCGGATTCGCCATTCCCATCAATATGGCCCGAAAAGTCATGGAAGACCTCATCTATGTCGGCAAGGTCTCCCGCGGCTGGCTCGGCATTGAAATGCAGCCCCTGGAAAAAGACCTCGGGGAGGCACTCGGACTTAAAAGCAACAACGGCGTCCTGGTCAAAGAGGTATTAAAAGATTCTCCCGCCGAAAAAGGGGGAATCAAAACCGGCGATGTCATCACCGAAGTGGAAGATATCAGAATTGACGGTATGGACGAACTTAAAAACCTGATCGGCAATATGGCGCCGAATACGGAAGTGGCCATCAAGCTGATACGGGATAAAAAGGAAAAGAAACTGAAAATCAAACTGGCCGAGCGAAATCCCGAAGCATTGGGAGGTTTCTCCCCTGGAACCAATTCGGATGAAGATATCGTAGGACTTCAAGTGCAACCCATTAATTCAGCGCTGATGCAAAAATACGGTCTATCCAAGGAGGAGACCGGGATGGTTGTTGTGAACGTCAAAAGTAAAAGCCCGGCCTTCAATGCCGAGCTTCGAGAAGGCGATATCATCAAGAAAATCAACACGCGGGCGATCAACAACGCGGACGATTATCGTGAAGCGCTAAAAGGGGTCAAAGCAGGCCAATCGCTCCTTTTCTATGTCAAACGCGACCGCACTACTTTTTATGTGGGTGTAAAAATCAAAGATAGCAAGGAATAAAGCTCAGGTTCAGGCTCAATCCTCAAGGCAGGTTACCTCTCACCCCCTTCCCTACCCAAGTACGGAAGGGGGTGACCCTTCTTCAGAACATCACCTTTTCAAGCTGCTCCGGAGTAACGGAAGCGGTTCCGATCTCTCGGATGACCAATCCGGCCGCATGATTGGCCATTACTGCTGCCTCCTGATAGTCCGAACCCGCTGCCACACAGGCGGAAAAAAGGCTGATGACCGTATCTCCGGCACCGGTGACATCATAGACCTCACGTGCCATGGTAGGGATTTCCCGAGCCTCACCTTTGCCTTCGAATAAGGCCATACCGTGTTCCCCGCGCGTAATAAGACACAAATCGAGATTCAGTTCCTCCATGAGTTTTCGGCCGACCGCATTCAGGCTTTTAGTATCCGTAATCTTCATGCCCGCCCCATACTCCGCTTCTTTCTGATTCGGCGTAATAATGGAAAGATTCCGATAATAGGGAAAATGTTTTTCCTTGGGATCCAGGGAGACAAACCGTCCATATTTCCGTTTGATTTCTCCGGCCGCACGAACCACATCCGATGTGACAACACCTTTTCCATAATCCG
>Ga0208953_1001459_pt1 | contig 13425 bp, 16 predicted proteins | sample RifOxyB2_FD_184033 | JGI IMG/M metagenome (GOLD analysis project Ga0208953, IMG submission 184033) | Groundwater microbial communities from Rifle, Colorado - Rifle Oxygen_injection B2 (SPAdes) | ecosystem: Environmental > Aquatic > Deep subsurface > Groundwater | place: USA: Rifle, Colorado... | reverse complement strand
TGGAGAAGATTTACCTTAATTAATAAAAAACAGCTGGCATCAGCCACTGTCTAAAAACCACCCATTCGGCCAAGTATGACATTTCTACTTTGCCGAGAGGTATGACATTTCTATTTAGCCTTTACATATAACACATTTTCCTTGTTAGAAAGTCACTGCTGTGATAAAATAGGGTTCGATATGGCAAAAAAACTACCAGCAAAAAAACCAACTAAAAAAACAGAAAAAGGCGGATATAGTGCCAAGAACATCACTGTTCTTGAAGGACTAGAACCAGTGCGAAAGCGTCCTGGAATGTATATTGGCTCCACAGGCGCAAGTGGACTTCACCATCTTATCTGGGAAGTTGTTGACAACTGCTTTGACGAAGTAATGGGAGGATATGCAACTAAAGTTATAATCAAACTGCAACCAGATAATTGGGTATATGTAGAGGACGATGGTCGTGGAATTCCAGTTGATATTCACCCTGAGCAGAAAATATCAGCACTGGAACTTGTTTTAACAAAACTTCATGCTGGAGGAAAATTTGGCGGTGATGAAAGTGGATATAAAATTTCTGGTGGATTGCACGGTGTGGGAGTTTCTGTGGTCAATGCTCTGTCAGATGATTTGCAGGCAATTGTAAATCGCGATGGAAAAACTTGGGAACAATGGTTTAAACGCGGAGTTGCACAGTCAAAGGTTAAAGCAACTGGCGCAACAAAAAAAACAGGAACAATAATTCGATTCCGTCCTGACGCTTCAATTTTTGAAACCACGGACTTTAATTGGAAAACCGTACTTGATCACTTGCGCCAACAAACCTATTTAACCGCCGGGGTTGAAGTTCAAGTTATTGACGAACGAGATCCAAACACCCAAGTAATTTATGGTTTTTATTTCGAAGGCGGAGTCGCCTCTTACATCAGACATTTGAATCAAAATAATGATGTAAAGCATGACAATGTTTTTTACACAAACAAGAAATTCGAAGATGTCCAAGTTGAAGTTGGTCTTCAATATACAACCGACTATCACGATGATGTTCATTGTTTTGCCAACAACATTACCAACCCAGACGGCGGTACGCATTTAGCTGGATTCAAGTCAGCCCTTACCCGCAGTTTAAACGCCTATGCGCGAGAAAAAGGATTTTTAAAAGAAAAAGATACCAACCTTTCTGGTGACGATGCCCGTGAAGGTCTAACCTGTATCATCAGTGTTAAGCTTCCTGAGCCTCAATTTGAAGGTCAAACAAAAGGAAAACTTGGAAATCCAGAAGCTCGCACTGCTGTTGAAGCTGTATTTGGTGAATCATTTAGAATCTACCTAGAGGAACACCCACGGGACGCAGAAGAAATAATTGGAAAATGTTTGCTATCAGCCAGGGCCCGCGCTGCTGCTCGAGCAGCTCGAGAAACAGTTTTGCGTAAAGGAGCATTTGAAGGGTTGATGCTTCCAGGAAAACTTTCTGATTGTTCTAGTAAAGATGCCATGAGCTGCGAACTTTTCATTGTTGAGGGAGATTCGGCTGGTGGTTCAGCCAAACAAGGACGCGACCGAAAACATCAAGCTATTTTGCCACTACGAGGTAAAATCCTAAATGTAGAGCGTGCACGACTTGATAAACTTTTATCAAACAATGAAATCAAAAACTTGATTATTGCACTTGGCACAAATATAGGTGAAGGGTTTGAAATTGAAGGTTTGCGCTATGGAAAAATCGTTATCATGACCGACGCTGATGTTGACGGTGCTCACATTCGAACCTTGTTACTAACTCTTTTCTATCGTCATTTCACAGAGCTAATCAAAACAGGTCACATCTGTATTGCCATGCCACCTCTATACAGAATTCAAGTTGGAAAAGACATCAGATATGTTTACTCTGACGAGGAAAAAGAAAAAGTTGTCGCTGAGATGACAAAAGGCAAAACAACAAAATCAACCAAACAAACAAAACCAGAGACAACCGAAGAAGACGGGGACGAATCCTTGGAAGCAGAAGTTATCGAAGCAGGAGGTGTAAAAGTTAACATTCAAAGATACAAAGGTTTGGGAGAAATGAACCCAGACCAGCTCTGGGACACAACCATGAATCCGGCAACTCGCCTAATGAAACAAGTGACCATTGAGGACGCTGAAATCGCGAACGAAACATTTGAAATCTTGATGGGAGCAGAAGTTGCGCCAAGAAAAAAGTTCATCCAAACTCACGCTAAAGAGGTAAAAAACCTGGATGTTTAGTGGAAAGTGGTAGAAGAAGTATTAAGAAGAACCGATTTATCGGTTCTTCTGCTATATAACTTTAATTTAGTTAAAAATGAATCGCCTCTTTGCCCTCTATGTCTTTTCCTCTATTGACACTCCTCACAAATACCAGTATATTATCCACAGATGGCCCGGAAGGGCTTTTTAAAAAACAAAGATTTTGCAAACAATCTTATGACAAAACTACTAACAAACAACCGTCTCTTTAAATACTTGCGTGAGTCAAAGCAAGAACTTGAGAAGGTTAGCTGGCCAACACAGGAGCAAACAACTCGCTATGCGATCATTGTTATCATCTTCTGTCTTGCACTCGCAGTTTACTTTGGACTTCTTGACTGGGTACTTAACCTTGGTCTTGAACAACTTATCAAACTCACAGTTCAGAACTCAATTTAAAAAATCTACCTGTAATTCATAATCAAAAAAAGGTGTTTAAGGTGTTGGTTTCGAAATTAACGCTTTAAACAATTTCAATAAGTTAAACATTCACTCGTATGGCAAAACAAACCGCCAATTATGGCCGCCGCTGGTACGCAATTCATACCTACTCTGGGTATGAGGAAAATGTTGCGGAAAGCCTTCAGCAAAGAATCGAAACCATGGACATGGATGAGAAAATCTTCGCAATCCTTGTTCCAAAGGAAAAAAAGATTAAAATCAAAAATGGAAAACGCAAAGTCGTTGAAGAAAAAATCTTCCCTGGCTATGTATTGGTGGAGATGATCGTTACCGATGACTCATGGTATGTTGTGCGCAACACTCCAAGCGTCACTGGATTTATTGGAACAGGTACAACCCCAACTCCAATTGCGCAAGAAGAAATTGATGCCCTATTGAAACGAATGGGAGTTGATGAGCCAGAATTTACATTTGATGTGCAAAAGAATGATCCAATCATCATTACTGACGGGCCATTCAAAGGCCAGCAAGGTAAAGTTTCAGAGATTGATGAACAACGCGGTAAAGTCAAAGTTCTCGTTTCCATGTTCGGTCGCGAAACTCCAGTCGAACTCGACTTTTTACAAATCAAGAAGGCGTAGGCCAGAAGCCAGCCGACAATGTCGATCTAACCACCAGTTTTCGGAATCAAAAACTTAAACAATTTAAAACTCATCCCCACCTTAATCTTAGGAAAAGTCTTCTCGAGAAGATCTCTCTCTTTCGTTACTAACCATCCTTCGCTCTTCGAGCTTCGGAGATCAAGAAGTTACGAAGGATCCATTGAAGCTTTATGCGAAGATGGACTGGGCGTCAAGATGGGGATTTGTTGTTTACGATTTAACTTCCCGTTGACAAATAATCTGCCAATCTTGACCAAAATCAGCCAATGAGCTACTATTTCGTCATTAACTCATACAGTGGTCGCCCATATTGCGGGAATCCACTTAAATATAAAGTATGGCAAAACCAATCAAAGTCGTGATGAAAGTCCAGGCTATGGGAGGTGCGGCAACTCCTGCCCCACCACTCGGACCTGCGCTATCACAACATGGCGTCAATATTCAACAATTTGTAAACGACTTCAACAATGCGACCCAAGATCGTCGCGGAGAAATCGTTCCAGCATTGTTAACAATTTACGATGACCGTTCATTTAGCTTTATTCTAAAAACCGCCCCAGCTTCTGACATGATCAAAAAAGCAGCTGGAATCAAATCTGGTTCTGGAAAACCAAATACAGAAAAAGCTGGAACTATCACCAAAGACCAATTGCGAGAAATCGCAGAAAAGAAACTTCCTGACCTAAACACTGACAGTGTCGAAGCAGCAATGAAAATTATTGCTGGAACATGTAAACAAATGGGAGTAGATGTTAAATAAATAATTGTAAGGTGGGAGTCACATCTGTGACATTTGAACCACGAACAAAAAAATATGCCAAAACACAGTAAGCGTTTCAAAGAAGCGCAAAAGACAGTTGATAAAACAAAGCTTTACACACTTGAAGAAGCTATAAAAGTTTTAAAAAGTGTTGCTCCAGCCAAGTTTGATGAGTCAGTTGAAATCCACATGCGCCTTGGGATCGATCCAAAACAAAGTGATCAACAAATTCGTCCAACAATCAGCTTGCCTCATGGTAGCGGAAAAGTTGTCCGAGTTGCTGCCTTTGTTGATTCTGCAAATGAAACAGCAGCCAAAGAAGCAGGAGCTGACATAATCGGAACTGAAGAATATATTGAAAAGCTAGTTCAAAAAGGCGAAATCAACTTCGATGTTGCAGTCGCTGTACCATCAATGATGCCTAAACTTGCAAAAGCTGCTCGTATCTTGGGACCTCGAGGCTTAATGCCAAACCCAAAAACAGACACTGTGGGAACAAATATTGAAAAGATGATCAAGGAACAAAAAGCTGGAAAAGTATCATTTAAAAATGATGCTACAGCAAACATCCACATGACTGTTGCTAAAATCTCATTTGATGAGGCAAAGTTGCTCGACAACATCAAAACTGCTATCGAAGCTATCAAAAAAGCCAAACCATCAAAGTCAAAAGGAATTTTTATCAAGTCAGCAACCCTAACCTCAACCATGGGGCCGGCAATCAAACTTGATTTATCTAGTTTGTAAATAAAAATTAAAAAATAGCACTTGAGAAATCAGGTGCTATTTTTTTTAATTTCTATTGCTCTATGTGAGCATATAAGCTATGGTTAGCTTAGAATACTACAGGAGGAAACACCATGCCGATCACCAAACGAGAAATCACGGATAGTGAGCGCGGGTGGATCTACTACAAGCATGCCAAGCGATACGCGCTTGACTGCTTGTGCATCCCACTTGGCACTCGATGCACAATAGAAGAAATTCTCCGATATCTGCAAGAATTACAGCCATCAGTATGGGTACGCACGGGTGAGATCCTCGTATGCGTACAGATTGGCAATCACTATGCCAACATCCACTCTCTTGCAGAAATTGAGAGGATGCTCAAAAAGAACTGACTCCCACCGCGACCTTGTCGCGTAAACTCTTCCGCAGTCCACAGGACTGCGGTTCGCGCGTTTATCAGACCCTCTGGAGGCCAAGCCTCCAATATGATAATCTAGTCTTATATGATTCTTACGCGAAATGCGATTCTTGAACGGATCCATAAAAACGAACTTGTTTTTGAGCCTGGGCTTGATAAGTTTCAACTCCAACCTCATGCCATTGACTTGCGTCTTGGATATAAATTCCTTATCCCTAAAAACTGGGTAATGACAGAACGCGGGCGTGTGGCTCTTAAGGTCTCAATTGAAGACACTGATATTCACTCTGAACAATTTGAAGAAATCATTCTCAAGCCTGGTCAATACTTTGATCTTCTACCAAATGAATTTGTCATCGGCACCAGCCTTGAACGCATTGAAATGAATGCACCTGACCTGATGGCCATTCTCTTCCCTCGCACTTCCACAAATCGCCGCGGTATCAACCTATCTCTTTCTGGAATCGTTGACACAGGCTACAACGGCAACCTAATATTCCCCATGAAAAACGAGGCCGGCGATCAAGTCCTCCGCCTTTTCCCAGGCGAACGAATCTGCCAAGTCATTTTTGAAGAACTTAGCAATCCAATCTCATCAGAAGAAGCAGACCAACACGGTCTGTCACAAGCAAAATACTCAAACTCTGGCGAACCAAAATACAAAGTAGACAAATCAGATGAACGCAACCTTCTCACTGCCGGCAACCTCCAAGACCTAAAAGATCGATTCTCTCTATAAAAATCAATTTAAAAAAACCTGACTAATAAAGCCAGGTTTTTCATTTTTTTTCAATCAATCAACAAAAATCTTATTTGAAATATATGCATCAATCAGCTTTACATGTCCGTGAAAGATTTCTTTGGGTAAATCATTAATATCAAACCACTCCCAACACTCACACTTGTCTGGTTCAGCAAGTATGACATCCCCTTCAACCTCCCCAGCTAAAAATCCTGTTTGAATATAGTGCTGGTCTTGATTTCGATCATTAACCAGATGAATAAATTCCATTGACCCTGCGCTCAATCCAGTCTCTTCCATCAATTCTCTAATTCCAGCATTCACCATAGCTTCACCGTCTTCTAAATGCCCACCAGGCAACCCCCAAGTTCCCTCCCCAGCACAATTCCTTCTCTTTCCTAACAAAATCTTACCATCACGCAAGACAAAAACATTAACCCCCACACAAAAACTCGGCCGTCCGTTGATCATAAAACTACAACTGCTTTAAAATGTTTTTTAAAAACTTGCATGCCTGCTTAGAAGTTTCGTACTGGGCATGATAGACGACTGCCGGGTTCCCTATTGCAAATCTTGAGATGTGAGATCCAACTCGTGAAAGCATGACTATTGGCTTGCCGGCTTGTTGAGCTAATATAAGCTCACCGCCAACCCCTAAAGATGGATATGTTACATCAGCCACAATGACATCATTTTCAAGTAACATTTTGACATCATGATCATAAACTTCTCGGGCACTTAAATCCGCATTCTTAATTGGATCTGTTTTGAGATGTGGTACATAAGCCGAGCAACCAAGTTCCTCACAGGCTCTGGCCAAATCTTCATAATGTTTTTTTATATCTACGCCGTCTTGCCCCACCACATTTGTGAGCGCCCCTGAAATATAAGCACTTTTAACACTTGGCTGAAGAGTTTTGGCAAAAACTCGGTCACGAGAAAACCGCTCATGCGCATCATCGGTCACATAGACATCTCTAATCCCAGCTTTGATGAGCTTATTCCAACATGGCTCACAGGCCCACCAGTGACCGTACATGTAAAGATCAGAACCTTGAGTATCAATCCCTTGCTTTTGCGCTTCGTCGATTGCCATTTGTTCAGCATGCCCAGGATCGTCGTGCAAAGTACAAAGATCATAACCTGTTCCGCTAGGACATTCTTGCACAACGCGGGGGCAAATGTGAATCTGATGCGCCCCAAGGTTATAACCATTTCCAACTCGCACAAGTATTTCACCATCTTTAACTAAAACCGCGCCAATGGGAAAAACCGGGTCGCCAGACAAAGTATCACGCGCTTTGCATGCTTCAACCATAAAAGGATGATCGTGCGGAACATATTTCAAAGCCCGCCCTTCGGGCATGTATGGGTATTTGATTTGTGGCTCATTCATATCTTTTATTATTTGTCATTCCTGCGATCGTGTCCTTCGAAGCTTTAGCAAAGAAAGAAGGCAGGAATCTATCAGCTATCGAATTCGATAAACGATGGATCCCGGCTCTAAGGCCGGGATGACACTATAGTGTCACTTTATAATGCAACAAGACCGATTGCTCGCCAATTTTTTCAACTGTCTGAAGATCTAACTTTAACTGTGGGGCATTATCAACAAGGGGAACGCCAGAACCAAATAGGATTGATTCTACTGTCAGATACAAGTCAGTTACTAGCCCTTCTTTTAAAAACAAAGAATAAATTGAGGTTCCGCCGCCAATTACCACTGATGAAAATCCACGAGCTTTGAGTTCTTCAATAATCTCAACTGGTGATTTGGCTGTGTACTCAAGTTCGCCGTGAATGTTTTTTGATTCATCAGCCTCCCGAGACATTATGATATTCAATCGGTTTGGCAATGGGCGACCAATGGTGTCATAAGTTTTCCGTCCCATAATCAAAGCCCCAGCTTCCTTTGTTTTGGAAACAAAAAAACGCTTGTCTTCTTTACTAGTCCAATTCGCCAACTGATCTGCAGATTTAGCAATTCGCCCGTCAGCACTGATGGCTGCAATAAGTAAAATGTTCATAATGCAATTTCCATTTTCTTAAGCGCTTTCATTGGTTTATATTGGTCTGACAATAGCGCTGTAATTTCATGCACCAATTCTACATCTTTTTCTAATGCTCGGCGAAAAGACTGTGGAGGAAGCTCAAGTTTAATTTCATCATGCAAATGTGGCATGCGCTCAAGCATGGTAAGCGCCTGCTCATAATGATTGCCATAAACATGGGCATGGGAAATGGAAACAGTAAATTTGCCAACGCCAACTTCGAGCTCTTGCGCAAGCATGGCCTGCAAGAGCGCAAAGCCGGCAGTGTCATGTGGGTTTCCCAACATCATGTCGTTTGAGCGAATGATTAAGTGAAGATTTAATTTATTGCCAATAATATTAACTGTAAAAGAAAATGGACAAGGTACATTTTTCTTTTTCGGGGCCATAAGTCCATCGTCGGCTGGATCCCACATCATAACAACACCTTGACGCGAAGATGGCTCGATCTTCAAATGTTCGACCAGATCGATAAGTTGATCACGACCAAAATGATGACGCCAGCGATAGCCATAAGCGCATTCCATTGTATTATCTTCTTCGGCAAAAGCATCCCAAATTTTGGTAAACCTTTGCATGAAAGCGATATTCTTATCACCTGTTATCATCCAAACCGCTTCAGAAACAAAAAGCTGAACAGGAATTTTCCTTAAAGTAAGCAAAGGAAATCCTTGGGCTGGATAAAGCTCGTAAGTTAAACCAGGGACAGCCCGAGTTGATATGCCAGTGCGTTCTGAAAAAATCTCCTCTCCTTCAAACATGATTTTAGCAATTGCGTCCCTAAAGACACGATCAAAGGTTGTCATGCACTGACTTTATCAGAGCTAGCTTTTCTCTCAACCCCTGCCTGTGGACATCTTTCATCAAAGCCTGGGTTCCGGAACCCAAGCTTCGACAACCTACTCTTCAATCTGCTACCATATTCTCATATGAAAATTGAATACAAACGCAATCATCCACTTGCTCAAATTCCTGAGTATAAGACCTCTGGCGCCGTGGCCTTTGATATCGCCTTGGTCGAAGATCTGACTATTGCTCCACAAGCAATAACAAAGACTCGCACTGGACTGATAATTAATGTTCCCGATGATCATGCGTTGATAATCGCGTCTCGATCATCCAACCCATTAAAAAAAGGAATTGACCTGGCCAATAGTATTGGGATTATTGATTCTGATTTTTGCGGACCTAATGATGAAATTCAACTATTAATTTCTAATTTAACAGACACTACTGTCGAGCTTAAAGCCGGCGACAGAGTTGCACAGGGAATATTTGTTCCGATTACTAAAGCTCAATTTACAGAAGTAGATAAAATGTCTGCCCCAAGTCGTGGCGGTCTTGGTTCAACTGGTCAATAAAATCTTCCCACAGGCTTGGTTCCAGAACCAGGCCTTTTTTTGTTATACTGTTATTACTTATGCGACATGACGCTGGCCATTTTATTGTTATTGACGGAATTGCCGGAAGTGGCAAATCCACGCTTATTCGCGCAATAAAAAAACAACTTCAGGAGAAGGGTCTAAAAATATTTGATTTAGCAAAATGGACAGAAGAACATAATAAACCACCAAAATTTCGTGAAATCGCTGACTATGATGTTTACTTCACTTTTGAACCAACAAAGTATTGGGTCGGCGCTGCCATTCGTCACGAACTTTCTTATTCTGGTGCTTCTGGAGAAATCGTAGCACAAGCGTTCTCTCTTGATAGACACATTCAATATGTTCGATTAATCATCCCTGCGCTTAATGCTGGAAAAATGATTATTCAAGATAGATCAGTCTCTTCATCGATTGTATATCAACCAATCATGAAAGAAGGTCCATCACTTGATGATTTGATTGCGCTCCCTGGAAATACGCTAGCGCTTCGCTATCCACCTGACCAGCTCATTCTCACGCACATTGATCCAGAAAAATTACAAGCTCGATTCGATACTAGAGACGATGACTCAAAAGGTGTTTTTGAAAATATTGAATATTTGAAAAAAGTTGACGAGCGATTTAGATCTAATTGGTTCTCGCAACTTTTTACAGACCATGGCACTCAAGTCCATAATTTCAACACCGATGTTCCCAAAGATGAAATGGAACAAAATATAACTTCACTTATTTCTTCATTAATAAAATAATACTTATGGCAAACCTTATTTCCCTTGGCGAAGTAATTGATAAAAGTTGGGATCACTATATTGATCACTTCAAACAATTAATGGTTATTTCGCTGTGGGCCCTTATTATTCCAATCCTAATGATTGTGAGAATATTACTTGCCCCTGACGGCGAACTGCCAACTTTGGCCGCAATCCTTGAATCAGGCGGAGATATCCTTTCCTGGTCTGGAGTTATTTTTGGAACCTTGGTGTCATTAATCGCTGTTCCTGTTATTACTATCTGGATATATATCAATCTTGTCAAAGCAGTCGAAGGCCAAAGCAAGAACAAAACACTTGATCTAAAAGCACTGCGAGCATTTAGTTGGAGAAACTTTTTCTCATATATTTGGGTAGGATTGATCAAAGCAGTAGTTACAGCCTTACCAGTACTTGCGCTTATTCCTGGAGTAATCGCCATCTACTTTAACATTTCAACTGATGGCGGGGTATTTTTTGGAGTGGCTAGCACGCTCTTAATGTTGGCTGGAGTTATAATAGCTTTTGTTCTAATGGTGATGTTTAGCATTCAACTTGGATTTGCTGGATTTGAAAGATTGTTGGGTGACAAGAGAGGCTTTAAAGCAATATCTGGATCTCGCGCACTGATTGAGGGTCGATTCTGGCAAACTTTATTTCGAGTAATAGTGGCAAAATTCGTATTTCTTCTTGTAATCATGGTGCTTGAATTTATCGTCATGTTTGTGCTTTCGGTTGGTTCAATGATTACCCTAATTTCTGGCACAGCCACCGTGGGCGCTATATTTGGCATGTTAAATCTTCTTTTACTTTCTGGTGTTGGCATTCTTTCCACACCTATCTTTATCATTGTTGACTATGTAATCTATGACAGTCTCCTCAAAACCCGCTAAGGAAATGCAAAACATCCTTACTTTGGTCCAACAAACATGGAATACATATAAAGCTCACATTAGTACATTTGTTGGATACAGCGCTTGGATGTTAGTGCCAATGATTGTAAAAATGCTTTGTGTACTAACATTTGGACCAATCAACTCGTCTCCGGTTACGATCAATTCAAGAATTCTTGAATTGATCGTAACCGGATGGGTGATGATAAGTTTGATTCAATCTTCAGCTTTTGTTATAGAAAATAAAAAAGTCGACACCAGAATAATTAGTGCAAAATCCTGGTCATGCATCGCGCCTTTATTACTGCTCTTGTTACTTAGCCTTATCATGACATCAGTTGGATTTGTATTGCTTGTTATCCCAGGAATTGTAATAAGTGTTTATCTTACTTTCTCAACTGTTATTCTTGTCTTGGAAAACGCCAGTGTTGTTGAATCAATAAAAAAGAGTTTTGCTTTGATAACCGGACGATTTTGGCAAATTTTTGTTAGACTTTATATTTCAACAATTATCTTGCTAGTTCCCTACATGGCAGCATATATAATAATTGTTCTATTGCTTGCTTTGCTAGGTGGGTTTGATATTACAGCCCTATTTTTAAGTCCTTCAACGCTCATGGAGCAGATTTTGCTTGCAGTTATTGATGTTATTTTCCTTCCTTTATTCCCACTTTTTAGCGTTATTCTGTATAAAACCGCGAAAGAAACTCGTTAGACGACCTTTATTTTTTGTGTTAATCTCTAACTCCTATGAATCTTCAACCAGTTATCGGACTTGAAACTCATGTTCAGCTAAAAACAAATACAAAAATGTTTTGTAGGTGTTTGGCCCGCGGACAAGATGAAAAACCAAACATCAACATTTGCCCAGTTTGTCTTGGTCACCCTGGTGTTCTACCAATCCCTAACAAACAAGCTGTACGCTGGTCAATCCTAGTTAGCTTGGCTTTGGGTGGAAAGATTGCAGAATATTCCAAGTTTGATCGAAAAAATTACTTTTATCCTGACTTGCCAAAGTCATATCAAATATCTCAGTTTGATTTGCCAATCATGCAAGATGGCCAGTTAACTGTTGAAATCCCTGGTGAAGAAACTCCTTCCATTGTTCGGCTTGAACGATTGCACCTTGAAGAGGACGCAGCTAAAAATATCCACGGTCAAGACGGAAAAACATATGTTGACTTTAACCGCGGCGGAACTCCATTGTGCGAGATTGTAACCAAGCCAGACATTCACAGCGCCGCCCAGGCCAAAGCTTACATGCAAGAAATGCGTTTACTTGTTCGCAGTCTGGGAGTTTCTGATGGTGACATGGAAAAAGGTCAATTAAGATGTGATGTTAATGTTTCCCTGCGCGAAGTTGATGACAATGGCACACCGATTGACGACAAACTTCATCCCAAAACAGAAATTAAAAATGTAAACTCATTTAAAGCAGTTGAACGCGCCATTGAACACGAAATCCAGCGCCAGACAAAATTATGGGAAATGGGTACCCCGCCAGCTGAAACCACAACCCGCGGCTGGAACGAGACCAAGCAAATAACTGTTGATCAAAGAACCAAAGAAGGTTCTGCTGATTATCGCTACTTCCCTGAACCAGATATCCCACCAATGAACCTCAAAGAAATGACTGATGAGGTTGCTCGCACAATTCCTGAACTTCCCTGGAATAAACGCACTCGCTTTGCCAATGAATATGGATTTAAAAAAGACGAGATAAAGCAGATGATCGACGACCCGGCCTTGGCTGACTTTGCCGAAAGATCAATGAGCGAGCTTGGTGCCTGGCTTTTGGGTCGTGAGGATGTTGATGAAGACAATGTTGATGAGCACCGAAAAAAACTTAACAAACTATTTTGTTCATGGTTGCTTAACAAACTTATCGGACTTTTAACTGAAAGAAAAATTGATGTCCGAATCATGAAAGTTACTCCTGAAAATTTTGCTGAATTTATTGTCATGCTTTCAGAAGGACGAATAACTGGTACAAAAGGACTGGAAGTTTTGGGAGCAATGCTTGATTCTGGAGCAGACCCTGAGCATGTGATTGAAGACTTGGGAGCAACCCGCATGGATGACATCACAGCCCTAGCATCGATTGTGGATACTGTGCTTGCAGAAAATCCAGCTGAGGCCGAGAGATTCAAGGCCGGGGAAACAAAGCTCCTACAATTCTTTGTCGGCCAAATTATGAAAGCCACCCAAGGCAACGCCGACGCTGGCACAAGCGCGAAAGTCCTAATAGAAAGACTAAAATAAGCACAGTCGAGGAAGTCTTCTCGAACTCGATCAAACCGAGAAGATTTATCCCCCATCAGACGGGGTTCGAAATGATAAAGGGTTCATTCTATATTCAACCAAAGCCTAGCTCCCCGAAGCCA
>Ga0208953_1001454_pt1 | contig 13481 bp, 9 predicted proteins | sample RifOxyB2_FD_184033 | JGI IMG/M metagenome (GOLD analysis project Ga0208953, IMG submission 184033) | Groundwater microbial communities from Rifle, Colorado - Rifle Oxygen_injection B2 (SPAdes) | ecosystem: Environmental > Aquatic > Deep subsurface > Groundwater | place: USA: Rifle, Colorado... | reverse complement strand
CACTCCCGCCGCCTTCGCGGAGCGGACCGAAAATATTTTCAAAAAAGCCGCGGGCCTGAAATAAAAAATGCGTATGAAAATTTCCGACGACGACATTAAAAAAACCAGGACTTTCGCCGCCGCCCTCTTCGCTTTCAGCGTCCTTTTTTCCGTAACAGCGGTGGAAGCCGCGTTATTCCTGCTTGCCGGCGCCCTTGTCTTCGAACGTTATCGCGCGGGAGAATTACCCCTCCTTTTCCGGCGGCCGGCCGGCCAGCCCCTCTTCAGGCTGTGGATGTTTTACCTGGCGGCCGGACTTTTCTCGGCCGTTTTCGCGTTAAACAAAGGCCCCGCTTTCGCCTATCTTCCTTCCGACCTGATCAAGTATCTCTGCTTTACCGTTCTCTTGTCGTCCATGAAAAAGGAGCTTTTGGACACAATATCCGAATTCTACGCCTCCGGAGCCGTTCTCACGGCCGCCGTTGGAACCGGCCACGTGGCGTGGTTTTTCAGCAGCTTCGGCACCTTTTACCAAAGAGCCGGGGCGTTTTTAAACCCGGTCCGGTTCGGGGAAATACTGGTCATAGCCTTCGCCTTTGTCCTGAGCGCCGTACTTTTGCCTCCTAAGAGCTGGCTGCCTGTCCGCAGAAAATACCATCTGGCGGCTATCGTGCTGATCTTTGTGACTATACTCCTGACCAGAACCCGCGGTTCCTTTCTGGGACTGGCCGCGATCCCGGCTTTCATGTTCGCGATCGACAGTCAACTGCGCAAACGCCTGGCGGCATGGATCGCCGTTTTTATCCTGACCGTAACATTGGCGGCGGTTTTAAATCCGCACCTTCGCGGCAGGATAGTCAATACCTATACCGGGCTCAGAACTACCGCGGACTCACCCTCACCCGGAAGAGTGGAAACCGTCGGCAACAAGGATTCTGTGGGGATAAACATAAGAATGGAACTCTGGAAGCTGGGATTCGCAATGTTTAAAGACCATCCGCTTTCAGGCATAGGGCCGGCCAATATTAAAAGTTCGTTTAAAACTTATCATCCCGGCCCCCTGGGGATTCAGGAGATCTGGGGCAGCGTTCATAATCTCTACCTGCAGCACATGGCGGAGCGCGGGATTATCGGCCTAACCGCCCTGCTGGCCCTTTTCGGCGGAATGTTCGCGCTCGCTTTGAAAAATTTCCGCGCCGAACGCAACGCCTATACCCTTTGGGCCCTGGCGGTCCTGCCGGCGTACTTCATCATGAACGTTACTGAAATATCTTTCCAGCATGTGCATACTTCTTTCGCCGTCTTCCTTGCATTGGCGGCTTCCACAAACTCCATCATAAAGGAGCACACAGCATGACCATCCGTATTTCCGTGGCGATCATAGCCCACGACGAGGAAGCCACCGCGGCCCGGGCGCTTGATAGCGCGGCCTGGGCCGACGAAATAATTTTTGTGGACTGCGGCTCAACCGATAAGACCGCGATTATCGCCGCGGCGAGGCCGAAAGTCCGGCTGTTCAGCAGGGAAAACAGTTTGGCCGTCCATGTCAACAAACAATTCGCCGCTGACCGTGCCTCCGGCGACTGGATATTCATACTTGACGCGGACGAGGAGATAACCGAGGAACTCAGGCAGGAGATCCTGGCCGCAATTGCCGCCGGACAAGGCGTTAACGCCTATGAAATGCCCCGCAAAAATTTTTACTTCGGCCGTTGGCTAAGGCACGGGGGAAAATATCCAGATACCCAGCTCCGGCTCTTCAAAAAGGGCAAAGCCAGATTTCTCCCTCTGCCCGTGCATGAGAAACTGGAAGTAGACGGCGTCACCGGCAGGTTATCAGCTCCGCTCAACCATTATCCCTACCGTTCGGTTCAGGATATTCCGCGCAAGCTGGGCTTTTACGCCGAAGCGCTTTCTGAAAGCTACATTAAAGGCGGTAAAGATCCCCTGTTTATATTCTCGCGCCCTTTCAGCCGCTTTATTTCCGCCTACCTGCTGAAATTCGGCTTCCTGGACGGCGCCGCCGGCTTCAAGACAGCCCTGACGGATTTCTTCGTTATTTTCGTATCCATTCTGCGGTTCAGGGAAAAAATCGGCCGGGACCTCCGCTAAGAGGTCCCGGCTATTGCGCGCTATACCGCCTACTGAGCTTTCCCTGTTAGGTTGAAACGCTGGAGGCTCAGGTTTGAGCCGTATGTTAGAAGCGATGACGATGGTGTAGCAGCGCTACATTGAGGAAGAGCGACGAAACAGCCGGCCAAAGATGAGCCTCCCCCGGGGGGCCATCCGTATTCGGGTTGCAACTTTACATTTTTACAGATTACAGTATTTGCCCCCTCCGGCTATTTAACACTTTTAGCCAGTTTTTTAATACCCCAAAAGATGGCCAACGCTTCAATCTAACAGGGAAAACTCAGTAAACTCATATTTCTTTCAACATGGTAGTGAACATCTCTTAGAAGCCATCCAAAAACCCTTTGATACGCGAAAACGCGGATGAGAGGTTTTTGATTTTATTCCTTTTCGGCGACGATCTTGAAATCGCAGCCGAAATCGGTTCCGGACGCGTAAAAAAGTCTGCGAAGCCTGTACCGGGCATAATACACGCTCCAATCGGGTTGAGGCGGGATAAGCCTTTTATAATCTTCCAGTATCAGCGCGGGTGTCGCGGCAAAAGCCTCCGGGCCTCGAACAGCCAAAGACCGCCCTTCGCCCCCGCTTTCCGGAACGAATGCCCCGGGGCGTAGAAACGATCTATATGCGTTCGGGAACCAGCCCCGAGATTTGCACCCCTGCTTAAAATGGAAATTTTTGAAGGAGATGACCCTGAAACCGGCATTATCCAGGATCCATTCCAGCGTTCGGCGGCGGAAAAAAAACAAGTGCCCGTCATGCCGAGTTTTAACAACGAAGCCGCGCCGGTAAAACGTAAGATTGGGCAGCAGATCTACGGGCCCGTTCGGCACGGTCAGTTCCAACCGCCCTCCCGCAATAAGGAGTTTTGAAACTTTTTTTATCGCGGCCAAAGGATCCGATTCATGCTCCAGAACGTTATTTACGTTTATATAATCAAAACTCCCCTCCTGAAACGGAGCCCCAGCCACGGAAGAACTGACTATTGAGACATTGTTCAGCGCCGAGCCCATCCCCGCGGCTTCGGCGGAAAACTCCAGCCCCTGAACGCTCCAGCCGGAATAATCCCTCGCTCCGGCCAGCATCGTCCCAAGCGCGCACCCCACATCAAGCAGCCGGCCTTTGGGCCGCCAGTCCAGCAGCCGCAAAGCCAGAGCCCGCCCTTTGTAATAATCCTTCCAATATTGTTTGAAAAAACCGCGAAAATACGCCACAGGATAACACCGCGCTATCTCTTCCTGCGGCGGGACCGGGAAAAAATATGCGGCGCCGCAGCCCCGGCACCGGCATATCTCCCGCGCAACATCGGAGTAAAGCACGGCTTTGCAGATAAACTCAGGCCGGCCGCTCCGGCATATCGGGCAGGGAGAAAAAGTTTCAAGATCCATTTTATCTATTGTATGACATTTTCATCGGGGGAGCATCCGACAGGTCTTTGCCATGGAATCAGGATTATTTTTCTTTATCGGTAAGGTCCTGATAGGTCTCGCGTCCACGGATGAGACGCCAGGAATTAGGGCCCGTTAAGAGGACCTCGGCGGCGCGCGGACGGGAATTATACTGAGAACTCATGGAAAAGCCGTAAGCCCCAGCGGAAAGAATCAGCAGGATATCCCCGCGGGAGGGTGTCGGCAGGCTGACGCCCTGGGCCAGAAAATCTCCGCTTTCACAAACCGGTCCGGCTATATCAAAGCGCGCGGCTTTGCCTGGCCTTTTCACCAGCGGGCGTACCGGGTGTTTAGCGCCATAAAAAGCCGGCCGTATAAGATCATTCATGGCGCCGTCGGTTATGATATAGCTTTTAGGCCCGCTTTTCTTCCTGTAAAGGGTCTTTACGGCCAGCGCGCCGGCTGCGGCCACCAGAGAACGTCCAGGCTCCAGAATGAGAGCCAAACCCAGGTTCCTGACTAACGGCCCCACGGTTCCGGCCAACAGGGCGGGCGGCAGCATATCAAAGCCTTCTCTAACTCCCCACCCACCGCCGATATCCAGATATTTCAGTTTTATGCCGTCAGCCCCGAGCCGTCGAATGAATTTAGCTACCACCTCAAGGGCTTTCCCGTAGGGTTTCGGCGAATCTATCTGCGAACCTAAGTGGAAATGAATTCCTACCGGCGCCAGATGGCGCGAGGCATGCGCGAAAGCGTAAAGCTCGCGCGCTTCCTTAAAAGCGACGCCGAACTTAGTGCCGATCTTTCCGGTGGTAATAAATTTGTGGGTATGGGGGTCTATATCCGGATTTATCCTGACGGAGACTTCGGCCTTCATCTTAAGCCGGGCCGCGACGCGTTCAAGCGCTTTCAATTCCTCGAACGACTCCACATTTATGAACAATATCCCGGCGCGCAGAGCGTAGGCCATCTCTTCGTCGGTCTTCCCGACTCCGGAAAATATTATCGTCCGCGGATCAAAACCGGCGCGCAAGGCCCTGTACAGTTCCCCTCCGCTGACCACATCGGCCCCGGCTCCGTTTTGCGCCAACAGACGCGCCACGGCTCCGTTGGAATTGGCTTTCATCGCGTAACAGAACAGCGGGTTAAGGTCGGAAAAAGACCTTTTATAAGCTTCCAGATTTTTGAGTATTTTTTCGCTGGAATAAATATAGACCGGGGTCCCGATCTTTCTAATTATCCGTTTTACCAATCCGCCTGGAAAAATATTTTTCATATAAAAGCCGCCCGGCTTTCTACGGCCTGGGCGGCTCTTCCTTATCTCACCCCGCGCTTTCCGCATGCGTGGGCAGGATTCCTTCCCCCTTCCACTTTACTTCCACAGCCCGGATTCAGCCGCCACGGCCCCGGTACGGTAATTTCCTGAATACAGCGGGAACTGTTTCCCCGTTTATTAAATATCTGCGCGGGGGGGGATTTGAACCCCCAAGCCGTTAGGCACACGCCCCTCAAACGTGCGCGTCTACCAGTTTCGCCACCCGCGCTCTTGCCGCACCCCGCGCTTAACACCTGCGGGACACGTGGGTTTATTGTAGTAAATTTTCAGGCTTAAGGGCAAAATGGTAGAATATTCCCCAATGACATACCTTGTGGAACTATTTATCGCCTTAATTTTCCTGCTCATGAACGCCTTCTTTGTGCTGGCGGAATTCGCCCTTGTCAAAGTCAGGTTCACCCGGCTGGAGGAACTGGCCGCTGAAGGCAACCCGGCCGCCGTGCTGGCAAAAAACGCGGTCCAGCACCTGGACGGATATCTGGCCGCCATCCAGCTGGGCATCACCATGGCCAGCCTCGGCCTGGGCTGGATAGGAGAACCCGCGCTGGCAAAACTCCTGACCCCCTGCTTTCACGCCGCGGGATTTAACTTCTCACATACCGTATCCTATTCCATCTCATTCGGCATAGCATTCCTTATTATAACGGCCATGCACGTAATCCTCGGCGAGCAGGTACCCAAATATATGGCCATTCTCACGCCGGAGAAAACTGTGCTCTGGCTGGCTATCCCCCTCCAACTTTTCTACCGCTTCACTTATTACCCGATGCTGCTGATAAATAAAAGTTCGCATTATTTCCTGAGGCTCCTACGGGTCAAGGCCAGCGAAAGCGAACTTCTGCACTCCGACGAAGAACTCCGGATGATCCTGGGCCAATCCCAGGAACACGGCAAACTTTCGCTGGGCAGGCTGATGATGTTCGAGCACCTTTTTGATTTCGGCAAAACCGGCGTAAAAGAAGTAATGACCCAGAAAAACTCCATCGCCTATATCTCACTCTCCCGCCCCTGGACCGAGAATATCGCCATTATAAAAGATAAAAAGTATTCGCGCTACCCGCTGACCGACGCCGGACTGGAGAACGCCTCCTCATTCGTTCATTTCAAAGACCTGGCCATGGATTTCCTGGACCGCGCAGGCAGTTGTGAAAACCCCGAACTCATAAAGATCAAGCGGCCCCTTCATTTTATTTACGAAGACATAACCATTGAAAAAGCATTACGGGAATTTCAGGAAAAGCGCGTTCAGTTGGCCCTGGTCAAGAACCGGCAGGGCGAGATCTCCGGCCTTCTTACCATGGAGGATATCGTGGAGGAACTGACCGGCGAGATACGCGATGAATTTGAGCCGCTGCCCACGCTGACTCTCAGCCGGGCCCTGATAAGCGAGGCTTTTGTTCCGGAACTGACCGCGGCGGGGCGCCACGAAGCGATCAGCGAGGTTTTGGAAAGTCTTTATTCGGCCAGGCCCGCATTCAACAAGGAAAATGCGCTTAACGCTATAATGAAAAGGGAAGCAAACTTCTCCACAGCTCTCGGCCATCAAACCGCTTTTCCCCACGCCAGGCTGCCGGAACTGGCCACCCCACTCATTGCCGTGGGCATAAGCCGGGTAGGGATTAATTTCCCGGCTCCTGATAATCAGCCGGTCAAAGTTATTTTCCTAATTCTCACTCCGTTTAACGATCCCACTTCCCAGTTGCACATTCTTTCCCAGCTTTCCGGCCTTATCTCCAACCCGACGCTGCGCAAACGTCTTTTCTCCGCCAAAACCCCAAAAAACCTAATAGATATAACCAGAACCTTCGAGAACAAGGTAATGAAATAAAACGAACAGGGAATTATTGGTTGTCAATTGCTGGGAGTTGGAAAGTGTTGCTGGCAACCGGCATAGAGTGAACTGGAACGTCCACACCCTATCTATACGCGCATTGCGCGCGCAAATTAAAACGGTGATAAGGAAGAATCCTTATCACCGTTTCTTTTTACTCAAAACCGTTTACCCGATCACTTCTTTACGGGAGCCGGAGCCGCTTTGGCCGGGACCGGCTTCGCCGGTACCGCAGGCTGCTGGCCGGCCGGGGCGGGAGCCGCCTGCTGGGCCTGGGGCGGAGCGCCTAAAGGATACTGCTGGACCACCGAGCGCATCCTATTACTGGACGAGAGGACGGTCAGCAGAAGAGACGTTGCCGCGAAAACTATCGCGGCGCCGGTGGTGAATTTTTTTATAAAAGAGGTTCCGCTGGCGGAATTAAACAACGCGTCCCCCCCTCCCCCGAACATGGACAGGGCCGAGCCCTTGCTGGTCTGGAACACAACTATAGCCAGGATGATAGCGAACGCCGTCAACACATGAACGACCATTATGAAGTTATACATTTCAATTCCTCCTACAGATTTTATTACCGGACAACCTGGCGACTTGGCAGTTGGCAGTTTTTTCAAGGTTTGCAGACCTTATGACTTGCCTAGCCGCCTGGCTGTCGGGCTTCCCGGCTAAATAGCCGCTTTCGCGATTATTTCTGCGAGAGAGCCACAAGCCCCGGCAACAGTTTGCCTTCTATAAATTCAAGGCTCGCCCCACCGCCTGTGGAACAATGCGAGATCTGATCGGTCTTCACGCCGGCCACCTTCAACACCGACAGAGTGTCGCCGCCGCCGAGTATGGTGGTGGCGCCGCTTTTGGTGGCCGCCGCCATGGCCTTGGCCACCGCTATGGAACCGCTGGCAAAAGCCGGCGTCTCAAAGATCCCCACGGGACCGTTCCAGAAGATGGTCTTGGCGCCTTTTATCTTATCCATGAAAAGCATTTCGGTCCTGGGGCCGATGTCCACTCCTATCCAGTCGTCGCCTATGGCCATAGACTGCGTGACCTCTTTAGCGGCGTCGGGCTTTATTTCTTTCACAGCGATATGGTCCGCGGGAAGGAGCATTTCCACATTTTTCTTGAAAGCCTTCATGATTATCTTTCCGGCTTCCTCCACCTTGTCCGCCTCAAGCAGCGATTTGCCTATATTGGTATGTTGGGCGGCGAGAAAGGTATAGGCCATGCCGCCGCCTATAATAATAGTATCCACCTTGTCTATCAGGCTGTAGAGCACGTTGATCTTATCGGAAACTTTTGCGCCGCCGATAATAGCCACAAAAGGCCGCACGGGGTTGACCATGGCTTTGTCCAGATACTCCAGTTCCTTCTGCACCAGAAACCCTATGGCGCCGGGCAGGAATTTAGCGATAGCCGCCGTGGAAGAATGAGCGCGGTGCAAAGCCCCGAACGCCTCCTGCACGAAAAACTCGCCGTGCGCGGCAAGTCCTTTGGCAAAGCCGTCGTCATTCTTTTCTTCTTCCGGATGGTAACGCAGATTTTCCAGGAGCACGATCTCGCCGTTCTTCGCGGCTTTAACCGCCTTCCCGGCCTCCGCCCCCACGCAATCGGAAGCGAAATGCACTTTCACGCCCGCCAGTTTTTCCAGGTGGGGCGCCACGGGAGCAAGGGTATACTTTGGGTCCACTTTGCCTTTCGGCCGGCCCAGATGCGCCATCAAAACCACTTTGCAGTTTGCATCCAGGAGATATTTTACGGTCTTAAGCGTCTCGCGGATGCGGGTATCGTCCCTTATAACTCCGTCTTTCATCGGGACATTATAATCAACCCTGACAATCACGCTCTTATCCTTCAAATGCGCGTCCTGTACCTTGGCAAGCCTGAGTATCGTCTTGTTTTCCGTAGTCATTTTTTTATCCTCTGATAGCTTTGCGGGATCACGATTTCTTAAGCAGCCTGGTCAGCACTTCTTTCATGCCCGGCGCGGTCCGTTCTTTCAGGGAATAAGTGACCCGCAGTGAAGGCTTGTTGAAATGCAGGTGCTCAGCCAGATCTATCGGCGTTCCAACAAGCACCAGATCCGCCGGAATGGCGTTAATGGTGTCTTTCAGTTCCTTCATCTGGTCGTCGCCGTAGCCCATGGCGGGCAGGATATCCTCAAGCTGCTTGAAGTTTTCATAAACTTTCTTAATAGTTCCTATGGCGTAAGGCCGCGGGTCCACTATCTCCTTGGCGCCGTACTGTTTGGCGGCCACATAAGCGGCGCCGTAATCCATCTCGCCGTGGGTGAGCGTGGGTCCGTCCTCCACCACCAGCACCTTCTTATTCTTCACCTGCCCGTTCTCGCCATCGATGGTAACCGGTGATTCGGCCTCAATGATCTTAGCCTTCGGGTTCATCAGTTTAACATTTTCCTTAACGTCTTCAACGGCGTCAGGCTCGGCGGTATCCACCTTATTGATGATCACTACGTCGGCCATGCGCAGATTGGCGGCGCCGGGATGATAAACTCCCTCGTGGCCCGCGCGCAGGGGGTCGGTGACTACGATGTGCAGATCCGGCTTGTAGAAGGGGAGATCGTTATTGCCGCCGTCCCACAGGATAACATCGGCTTCTTTTTCCGCCTCGGCAAGGATCTTGCCGTAATCCACGCCCGCATATACTATAACGCCGGCGGCGATATGCGGTTCATACTCTTCCATTTCCTCAATGGTGCATTTGTGTTTCTTAAGATCCGCGAGGGTGGCGTAGCGCTGGCAGGTCTGCGCCACCAGGTCTCCGTAGGGCATGGGGTGGCGTATGGCCACAACTTTTTTCCCCATCCCCTTAAGCATGGAAGCGATAAAACGCGTAGTCTGGCTTTTGCCGCAGCCTGTCCGCACGGCGCATACGGCTATGACCGGCTTCTTGGACTTTATATAGGTATGCTCGCCGCTGAGGAACTTAAAGTCCGCACCGCAGGCCAGGGCTATGGACCCCTTGGCCATCACGGTATTGAACGCGACGTCGGAATAAGCGAATTCGACTTCATCCACTTTAAGTTTCTTGATCAAGTCGGCCAGTTCCTTCTCCTCGTATATCGGTATGCCGGCGGGGTAGAGCTTGCCGGCAAGTTCCGCGGGATACTTGCGTCCGGCGATATTCGGTATCTGGTAAGCCGTGAAAGCCACAACCTCATAATCCGCGTTGTCACGGTAATACACATTGAAGTTGTGGAAATCCCTTCCGGCGGCTCCCATTATCAAAACTCTTTTTTTTGCCATAATCTCTCCCTATAAACGAACACAAACGTCGGGCGTCTTAGAATCCATGCGCCGCGGGCGCGCCGTTTTTGATTCGACCCCCTGACTTACTTAAAGTCCTTTCTTTATTATGTACAGAGCCAGGTCAACCACGCGGTTGGAATAACCCCACTCGTTATCGTACCAGGCCAGGATCTTTACCAAATTGCCGCCGATAACCTTGGTGCTCTTGCCATCCACGATCGAACTTAAAGGGCAGTGATTAAAGTCAATTGAAACCAGCGGTTCATCGCTGTATGCCAGTATCCCTTTCAGCGGGCCTTCGGCGCCTGCCTTGATGGCGGCGTTTATTTCTTCGGCGGTGGCGGGCTTGGAAAGCAGGGCCGTGAGGTCCACAACCGACACGTTCGGGGTCGGCACGCGGATAGCGAAGCCGTCCATCTTGCCCTTAAGCGCCGGAATAACCAAAGCGATGGCCTTGGCGGCGCCGGTGGAGGTCGGGATCATGGACAGGCATGCGGCGCGGGCGCGGCGCAGATCGGAATGGGCCATGTCATGTATCTTCTGATCGTTAGTATAGGCGTGAATGGTGGTCATCAGGCCTTTTTCTATGCCCCATTTATCGTTTATGATCTTGGCGAACGGCGCCAGACAATTTGTGGTGCAGGAGGCGTTGGACAGGACATGATGGTTCTTAGGATCGTATTTATCCTCGTTAACGCCCATGACGACGGTAAGGTCCTCGCCTTCGGCGGGGGCTGAAATAATGACCTTCTTCGCGCCGCCCTTGGTGATGTGGTTCTCAGCGCCTTTTACTTCCTTGCCTTTCTTATTAACGCCGTCCTTCTTGACGGTAAAAAGGCCGGTGGCATCCACAACGATCTCCACACCCAGCTCTTTCCAGGGCAATTCGGCGGGATCTTTTTTCTTCAGTACTTTTATAGTCTTACCGCATGCCACGATAGCGTCTTCTCCGATGGCCTTCACTTCGCCGCTAAGCTGGCCGTGCACCGAATCATATTTTAAAAGGTGGGCGTTGGTCTTCGCATCCGTAAGGTCGTTGATAGCGACCAGTTCAAGAGCGTTATCCGTGCGTTCAAGGATAGCGCGGGCCACGAGGCGTCCGATCCTGCCGAAACCGTTTATACCGATTTTAGTTGCCATTATTCGTATTCCTCCAGTTTTAGATAACAAAACGATCGTACCCGAAAGCCTGAGCCGCCGCCCCTGTTATCTTCGCTAAACTCCCGCTTCCGGCCTCCCGGCGGGGCACAAGACCTTTATTATTATAACAAATCGGCAGGCCAGGCAACCCCCCCATCGCCCGCTTTCGCCGCGTTTTACCGATCGCACACCCTGCCGGATAATGCGGAATTTAATTTAGATTAAAAATAATGGAAAGGCTTTTGACTACCTTACTGAGGCCCGCTGTATTATCCCGAAGCTTACATTTTCAAGCCCTTGCGTTTATTTGTAAACCCCCACCGGTTGTTACCGCCCAAACCCGCAACCCAAATGCCGTTCATTTGCCGGCATTGGGTTTTGCCTTTAACTCATTAATCTGTTTGTACAGTTCCTGGATGGCTTCGGTAAGCACCGGGACTATTTTTTCGTAGGATACTCCTTTATAGCCGTCCTTGTTGGTTGTGACCACTTCAGGAATAACATTCTCTACGTCCTGGGCTATAAATCCTATCTGGCGGCCTTCGTCGAAATTCAACTCGGGGAATTCATCTTTACGCCAACTATATCCCACCGGCTTGAGCCGCAAGATTTTGCTTAAGGAATCCCGCAACGGAGTTATGTCTTTTTTCCAGCGTTTATCCGAACCGGACCAGGCAGAGCTTGTCACCCAGGCGGTTCCGACTACGGTCAAAGTATAGCCCGGCGCCGTAGTACCGATGCCGACGTTGCCTGCACCAACTACAAGCCCAGCATTATTAGTCGCCCCGGTTGCATAAAAATACCCGCCAGTATTTGTTGCCGCGCCGGCGCCGGTCGCATACCCAACTACTCCATAATTTGTTCCCGTGGTAGCGGTTTGGTTACCAAAAACGGCTATCTGGCCGGCAACTGCGGTAGCAGCCACCAATCTTGACGTTGGCGCCGTAGTCCCGATGCCGACATTCCCGGCCGTATCTATTGACATCGCTATCGCAGGGTTATTATCCGGGGTTGTGATAAAATCCAACCTTGAAGTAACATCGCTCGTACTTCCCCCGAATGTGCCTTTCATGCCGGCAAAGGCGAGAGAAACATTGCCGGAGGAATGATGCCCGGTTAATCCCATATAAGCGCTTGCCCCGGGATCATGCGCTCCGGAAAGAATGTTCCCGTAAGCCATGACCGCCGCCGTCTGGGGATTATTTGTGGCAGACCAGAAGCTGTTAAAGTTTGGTCCGTCTATTTGCAATCTACCATTGATAGCCGTAGTCCCGATGCCGACGTTACCCGAGGTATCAATAGACACTTTGAGTGTATTATTGGTCCTAAACCCAAGTCCATGATTGGAAACTGATCCCATCCAACCGTTGCTGGTTGAATCAGTACCCATAGCAATTATTCTCGTACCGTCGGTAACCGATAAATATGGGCCGGCGTCCACCCATTTAAAAGTATTTGTTCCTTTTGTCGCAACCAACTGATAATCCGGCGCGGTCGCACCGATTCCGACATTGCCGTTTTGCAGCATAGTCATTGCCTGAGTGCCGGAGTTTGGCGCAAACATGAGTTGGCCCGCATTCCAGCTCCAATTATATATTTCCCATGTCTTAGTTCCCTGACCAGTTAAGGCAAGTTTCGCGTTCGAAGTAACAGATCCGCTAACATCAATATTCAAAGAAGCGGTCATTGAAGTGGCTCCATCCAGTTTGACCCTGGAGACAAGGTTCGAGTTGGCGTTCTGATAAACGTCAAGTTTGTCGGTGGGGGCTGTCGTCCCGATGCCTATGTTGCCGTTATTCAATATTGCCATCATTGTCCTATCAACTCCACCAAAAACATATCCATTAGCGCCAGATTGTATTCCATAAAAATGAAGATACCCGTCAGCACTATCCCTGCCGATATCGTAATGATAAGTATCAGAATAACCTATCCTTAATTGAGCGGTAACATCAGCAGTATCATAGATAGTCAATTTTTTACCGGGTGCCGTCGTCCCGATACCGACGTTTCCGGCAACCAGATCGCCATAAATCAGACTACCGATATTAAGTAAATTGCTTGTCGTGGCGGCGGGAGCGGCTTCATTATAGCCGATAATTATATTGCCGGTGCCGCTGGTAATATTGTATCCCGCATTGAAACCCACCAGGATATTATCATTGCCGGTCGTAAGCCCGTATCCAGAATGATACCCGATAAGCGTTGAACTGGAAAATGAGTTATTCTGCAAACCAAAACCCGCTTCATTGCCTAATATGGTATTTGCCGAACCTGTTTGCGTCCAGTAGGCGGCTTTATGACCAATAATAGTGTTGGTTGAACCCGTAGTGATGTAACGTCCGGCCGCAAACCCCATAAGAGTGTTATCACCGGCCACACTGTTGGAGTAACCGGCGGTATTCCCCAAG
>Ga0208953_1001450_pt1 | contig 13503 bp, 10 predicted proteins | sample RifOxyB2_FD_184033 | JGI IMG/M metagenome (GOLD analysis project Ga0208953, IMG submission 184033) | Groundwater microbial communities from Rifle, Colorado - Rifle Oxygen_injection B2 (SPAdes) | ecosystem: Environmental > Aquatic > Deep subsurface > Groundwater | place: USA: Rifle, Colorado... | reverse complement strand
CAGGTTGGGTTACTCTTGTTATGACTACGACTGCAATTAACTTTGACATCCTCTCTGAAGCAGAACAAGATGCCACTATTTATGCTTATGGAGCCCTTTTAAACTCGCTTTCTTTCCCGCTTGAAATCCTTATTAGATCTAAAAAGGCAGATATTACTTCTTATTTTCAAAGCTTAACTGAGGCGGAAAGAAAACAGACAAATCCGGATCTAAAGCGGCAAATTCAAAAATATCAGGATTTCATTCAGTCTACAGTCCAGCAGAAAACCGTATTGGATAAAAAATTTTATTTGATAATCAAATTTTCTCCACTTGAACTCGGTTTCAAAGGAGTCAAAGGCGCAAAACCCACAAAAGCCAAAAGTAAGGCTTCTTTAATTTCCGATGCTAAAATTGCGCTACTACCCAAACGTGATCACCTGATCAAGCAAATGTCACGGCTTGGTCTTAATGCCAGACAACTAACTACCCAGGAATTAATTGAACTTTTCTATGATATTTATAATCCAGCGCCTTTGGGTACTCAGAGAGTCATTTTAGATTCCCAATCCTACACTACCCCTCTTGTTGAACCAGCCGTAGAAGTCCCTGTTCCTGCTCCTTCTAGACCGGAGGCCTTCCAGACCGGAGGCACCTCCGGGCAAGAGACCATTCCTCGAACCGGAGGTTCCCAGGAACCGGAGGTACAACTCGCCAGTCCTTCCGGGCCAGAAGCCGTTCGAGCCGGCGGCCAGATACCACCAGCACCCCAGTCTGCCCCGATGAGTAGTAACCAGATACCTGATACCAACTTGCGGCCCGTACCTCCTCAGTCAGCTCCACCTGTTACTACCCAAACTTCTCTAAACCAACAGCCGATTACAGCCACTATGCCAGCATCTGGCTTTGCCGTACAAGATACAGGTGGACAGAGCCCAGGTAATGTCCCGCAGGCTCAGTTTCAAATGACACAAGGGCAGACTCCACCCCCAACCTTTACCGGGCAATCTCCGCACCAGCCAGTGACGGGGCAAGCCCCTCAGTCGGGACAGGCAACAAGTCAGACTGAGGCTCTGCAGAAATTGCAAGAGGCTACGGCCAGGGCTGCCGGATTTGTTAATAGCACGCGACAAGTCAATCAACAAACGAGCTTAGCTAGCCCAGGTGGGCAGGAGGGGGAAGAGAGATTCTAATGGCTTTATTTAACCTTTTTGGATCAAAAGCAACATCGGGAGGGCAGTTAACTGCCAGTCAACAGCGCTGGGCTCAAACACTCTCCGCGGGAGTAGTTTCTGTTAAAGATATTATTGCTCCGCCGGCGATTGAGGTTGATTTCGACTACATAAAAATTGGTTCAGCGTATTTTCGGACGCTTTTTGTTGTTGGTTACCCAAGATTTGTACAGGCTAATTGGCTGGCTCCTTTAATTAACTTTGAGCACACCCTGGAAATTGCCATGTACACTTATCCAGTTGAAGCAAAAGGCGTTCTTGATGATTTAAGGCGCAAAATTACCGAAATGGAAGCAACTATTTCCACTGATATCCAACACGGGCGAAGCCTTGACCCTGCGGTCCAAGCAGCTTTGGGAGATGCTCAAGTTTTACAGGAAGAATTAGTTAAAGGCCAAGAACGTTTTTTTCAATTTGGCCTCTATATCACGATACCCGCCGATTCCCAGGAAGAACTTGATACCATTACAAAACAAGTTGAATCAATCCTAGGCTCACTGCTTTTAGTTCCTAAGCATGCAACGTTACAACAGGAAGAGGCTTTTAAAACAACCTTGCCGCAGGGAACCGACCATATTTACATCCCCCGAAATATGGACACAACTTCACTGGCTACGACTTTTCCCTTCACCTCTTCATCACTAACCTCAAATACCGGCGTAATGTACGGTATCAACGAACATAACGGCTCCCTTATTATCTTTGACAGATTCAGTCAGGAAAATGCCAATTCTGTTATTTTTGCAAAAAGCGGCGCGGGCAAATCATACATGGTTAAGCTGGAAGCTTTGCGTTCTTTGATGTTTGGCACTGAAATCCTTGTTATCGATCCTGAAGATGAGTACAAGAATCTCTGTGAGGCAATTGGTGGGGAATATATTACTTTTAGTTTTAATTCACCTGCCAAAATAAATCCTTTCGATCTTTCCGGTGTCTATGAAGAGGGCGAAAATGAATTAGGTTTAAAAATTCTCTCACTTCATGGGCTTTTCAGAGTAATCATGGGACAATTAACACCCACTGAGGACGCTCTTCTGGACCGAGCTTTGGTCGCAACTTATAAGGCCAAAGGAATTACACCCGACCCTGCTACACAAAAGAATGAACCGCCTTTAATGGAAGACCTCTATAAAGCCCTTCTTGGTATGGAAGACCCTGCGGCCAGAAGTTTAGCTGACAGAATTGAAAAATTTGTGAAAGGATCGCTAATTGGTATTTTTAATCAGCAAAGCAATATTGATATTAGAAATACTTTCACGGTCTTCTCGATTAAGGATCTGGAGGATGAACTTCGGCCGATTGCCATCTATTTAATTTTAGATTTTATCTGGACACGGATCAAAAATGATATAAGAAAGAGGCTTCTTATTGTTGATGAGGCTTGGTACATGATGAAATATCCGGATAGTGCCTCTTTCATGTATTCAATTGCCAAGAGGGCCCGTAAATATTTCTTAGGTTTGACAACTATTACCCAGGATGCCGAGGATTTTCTCGGTACCGATTACGGTAAGGCTATTGTTACTAATTCTTCTATCCAGATTCTTTTGAAACAATCCCCGGCCGCGATTGATCGCGTTAGTGAAGTTTTTTATCTCTCCGAAGGTGAAAAGCACTTACTTCTGGCAGCTGACATAGGTGAAGGTATTTTCTTTGCCGGGCCTAATCATGTAGCCATCCGCGTAGTTGCATCAGAAGATGAACACATGCTGGTTACTTCTAATCCCCAAGAGCTTCTGGAAATGCAGAAAAGGCAAGCAGCGGTCCTAACTAAATTCCAATAATCAAGCACCAAACTCCAAACAATTACAAAATTAAAATACTCTAAATTCAAAACGGTTTAGGGATTAGTATTTTGAAATTAGAATTTGTTTGATATTTGGAATTTGAGATTTGGGATTTGGTTATTGTTTAGATTAATATCAGCCTCCGCCTTCGGCGAATCTGATATATCAGTAAACTTCATTAGATTTTTAATATTAATTACAATAATTGAAGTTTAGCTGATATTAGGATTTAGAAATTAGAAATTAATCTGCTATATTGAAACTAGAGCCTGCAATTGACTGGCTAATTTGTTATGCCTGCCGAAGCTGCCGAACAAATAGATGCTGCCACCCTGAAAGGAGCTGTCGCCTGGTCCCTAAAGTACCTACTCGACCCCAAACGAGGCGCAGGTAAACTTCCAACTATTGGCGAAATCAGGCAGCAATTTCCCCAAATCATCTCCATTGATCAGATTGAAAACTGGATCCGCAATCTTGCAGGTAAAGCCGACATAGAGGAAGTCTTCAAAGACAGCCAAAAAGTTACCGAGGTTTTGGAAAGCCTTGCGGAAGAGTCGCAAACGGCCAAAGAATCAACAGCCAGAGTCTCTTATAGTCGTCCGGCCACTCGACCGGTTACTCCTTCCTCTGAGAAAAAAGTCTCCGCCCTTGGTGTCTTGGCTGAGCTTGAGGGTATTGAGCCGATTTTAAAACAACACAGACAGGAAGCTGCCGGGAAGATCAGCCAGTCTCTACAGTCAAAAATAGAGGCAATGCTACCTAAAATTGTTGGCAAGAGCCTGGAGAAGGAACAAATTGGGCAAGTTGCCCAGGAAATTGCAGCAGAAACCGCCAGGGAAACTCTGGAAAATGTGGCCAGGATCCAGGATCTTTCCCAAGTCAATCAGGTTTTTGCCGACAGCCTAACTCAGAGTATTATCACCCATCCCCAAATTCCCGAGATAAAAACTACCCAAGAGGAACTCTACGCACAATCGTCTGCGCAAACAGACATTGTGCAAGCTAACTTACCGGATCTGGAAAAGGAAGCAGTTCTGGGAAAGTTAGCAGAAATTGCTAAACTTAAAAAACCATCTGAGCAAACAGATAAACTTATTAGCGCTCTAGCATCTCAAGCCATTGAGTCACAGCACCCTTTGGCTACACCCTCATATGCTACTGCTATTGAAGGTAGCCTTAAACAATATTTGGCAACCTATGCGGGCAATCTCGAAGGGGAAATTTTACCCACATTATCCAGAGGGGAAATTCCTTCATTTGCTGCTCTCCAACAAGCACAAGAGGTTGCTCATCAGAGATCTGTGAAAATTTTTGTTGAGCAAACAGCGAAATCTCTAACCAGTCAGGAAAGAAGGGCTTTGGATCTCGCAGCATTCCCAGCCCGAATTGCCAATAGTTTTAACCTCAGACCCCTCTCCGTTCAAGAAATTGAATCCTTAGGCTTAGGTTTCGCCCAACCCAATATCAGATCCTTTACAAAAGGGATGTTCCAGAAAGATTTTAGTTATGCAATGTCACTGGGAACAAGTAGGAAAAAACAAGATCTGGCCTTTTCTACCCTTCTTGCTTACCGCAGCGATCGACTCCAGAAAGAAATACAGGAAGCCGAAAAAGAATTAAGAGTGTTTCAAAACCAAATAGCCCAAAAAAGAGGGCTCGGCTACATTCCTCAAAAAAAATACTCAGAAGCTAAACAAAGGCTTGATCTATTAAGCGCTACTCGGAAATTTCATCTTAAACAGCAGAAGAAATTTGAGGAAACGCTTACCCGGCTCAGAAATTTATTTGGCCCTCAGGGCCTTAACTCTGCTTCAGATACAGCTTGGGAAGTATGTAATCTGCATCATAAACAAAGCCGTCATTGGGTTCCTAGATATGGATCAAGGGGCAGTGTCAACCGATGGTTACCATCACTTACCTTTGGCGCCCTGGCTTTTAGACTTAGTAATTTCCACTTAGATTTCTCGATACCTAGCGTAGTTAACTATCTGAGTTTTAAACCCATTTTTTTTAGAAGCGGCCAAGGACTCAGTTCATACTCCCCCCCATTGTTTGCAACCGGAGGCAGGCTCAACGTTAATTCTTTCAGGCAACTGACAGGCACAATCGCAAGTTCAGTCGGAGGAATTCGCAACGTAGCCGGCACCGCCAATACAATTAAAAACCTCTTCAGGACATCGACAATGCTTGCCAAGGGTACTACCGGACCAATTGGTCTACTTATGCTTGCGGCTCCTCTTCTTCAAAAGGCCAAAGGTCTGGTCAGAAAGGCTGTCATGGGGGCTGCGGCATTAGGCGCTTACCTCTTGTTTATGTTTGGTCTCAAGGCTTTAGGATTTCTAGCAGGAGTCGCTTTTGGACTTGTTTCTGGTCTACCTTTGCTTTTAGTGCCTGGCGTTGGACCATTTCTCTATGTTGGCTGGACGGGATTCTGGGGTTTTTATGGATTTAGTAATCCAATTAAAATGTTTAATATTGTAACTCATCCCTTCTCATGGATCTCGGACACTTGGAGCTTTGTTCAGGGGGGATTTGGTTTAAGCGGAACCGCTTCCGCTGTCGGCGGATTTTTTGGGACAATCGGCAGTTTTTTCACCGGTTTAGCCGCGGGCCTATGGGGTGGATTCACCGGCACAGTCGGGGCTGCTTTTGGTCTCCTTTCAGGAGCTACTAATTTTCTTGTTGGGGGTTTATCCAGTCTCACAATTCCGGCTTCCGCCGTTGCAATTCCAGTTGTTGGAGGTGTTGGTGCTGTGGTTATTGGCAGCACTATTGTGGGCATTGTTACCGCCACTAGCTTTTTTAGTAATGAGACAGATGCTGCCATCGTGCCAGGAGAAAACGAATTTTTTACTCTAACTAAAACAGCCAGCCAACAACACCTTGAAAACCCGCCACCTGACAAAAACCTTTCATTCACAATTACTTTAACGGCCAAGGATAAGAAATTGACTGATGTTCAAGTGACAGACGAGCTCAGGGTCAAAGGTGAAACAACCGATTTTGAGGTCACTAAAGATGTAACTGGTAAAGATATATCGCCAATTCCCTGTTCAAATGAAATTCTGCCGAACGAAAACTGCACTTACACCTTTACTATTAAGGTTGACTCGGCGTTTAAAGACACTCTTGTTATTAATACTGCTACAGCCAAAGCAACGCCTGAGGGGGAGAGTAATATAACCGATTCTGTCTCGGCAACGGTCACTGTCGGTATCCCACCGGCCGAATGTCCTCGTGGCTGGCCAGTTACCGGTGACGTTTCCCAAGGCCCGGAAGGGGCAACGTCGCATGCCAATGAAGTCTATGGCGGTTATGAAGCTATCGACATTGCCCAAACTGTCGGCCACGATATTTATGCGACGGTTGAGGGAACAGTAGAAGAGGTCTGGGCCAAGAATGGTAATCCCCAAGATCAAAGGATCCGGGTTAAGCCCACCGCCTGCGCCGGGCTGACCACTGTTAATTATTGGCATCTCTCGGAAGGCCAAATTATTACTTGGGGCCAAATAATCGGTAAGTCAGGTGGCGCTCCCGCCGCCCATACCCACTATCAATTCAATGAAATTACAGACAGAGGCTTTAAAATTTTACCGCCTCATATACCTGAAGCCGTCGACAGAGAGTGTAATAGCATCGACGAATGCGGTTTGTCGATAACTAACGCACCATGATCAATCTTACTACCGCCGCTGCTGCTTGCAAAAAGTTCGTCTGGGTTTTGTCTCTGATTCTTTTAATTGGCTTTTTGATATTCTTAATGTTCTACCGGTTCTCACCCAAAACCCTTCCAAGAGAAATACCAAAACCCATTGAAAAGCCTGCCTTTGAGACCTTCCCGGGAGAAGCCAGTCAATTTATAACCGACCGACTTAGCACACCAACTAATATTCCCAAAACGCTCCCAATATATAGACTTACCCTTAGGGAAAGTTTACTGCCAAATGCCAACTTTTTTGCTTCAAAACTTGGTTTTAGAAACCCACCAAAGGAATTGAATGACGTTACTTTCGGTCAAGGTCTCCTATTTTCGAAAGAAGATGGGGCTTTGAGTGTTTACCAGGATATCATTAGTTATCAAGAATTTATTACCGAACCCCAAATCGGCCAATTTGACGAAACTCGCTTAAAGATTAAGGCTTTGGAGTTCATATCAGGTTTGGGTATACTTACAACTAATATTAACCTCCAAAGTGAACCGACTATTACCTACCAAAAATTAGCAGGAGAAGGCTTTGCTCCAACGAAAGACCCGAATCTGGCCAATTTTGTTAACTTCATTTTTAATTACACTCTCGAAGGACTAAAAGTCGTCGGCAACATCAGCGATTTACGCATCACGCTTACTCCCGCAGGCGACGTGGTTAGACTAACCTTTAGATCATTCGGGGCCGAAGCAGAAACAGACGGCTACTTGCTGATGGAATTCCAAGACGCACTCAAGTTGCTTTTAAACAATCAAGGCTCGCTTATCAAGGTAAGTGGAGAACAAGAGGATGTCGAAGTCTCAAGAAATTTTGGCAGGGTTTCGCTAAATAACACCTACCTGGCTTATTATTTGTCCACTAAACAACCAGATACCATCCAACCGATCTGGGTTTTTGAAGGCGAAAGTATCATCAACTCCTTACCAGTCAATGTAACCTTTGCAGTCCCTGCTATCGAAAGTAAATTCCTAAAAGCACCTTAACAAGCTCTAAACCTTAAGCTACTTATAACTTTCTTGCCAAGCGTCTTATTTATCTCCTTTTTGAGCCCCTCAGAACGCAAATGAAGCTCTGCACAGACCAAAGACGGTGCAGTTATCTTAAGCGTCTTACCGTCAAATGAGGTGACGCGGACAGCTTCTAGGATTTCAGAGTCTAAATCTTGGCATGAATCCGCCAAGGCCTTGCGGGCGATGGTTCTTATCTGAAGAGCCAAAATGGCCTTGGGGACTCTGCTGCGCGCTGCTATCCCTTCGATTAAGCTTCCGATGGGTTTGAACATTACCTTAAAAGTCTACAATAAATTGACCTAATTAATCTAATGACTAATTTCTAACTAAATTCCAATAATCAAGCACCAAACTCCAAACAATTACAAAATTAAAATACTCTAAATTCAAAACGGTTTAGGGATTAGTATTTTGAAATTAGAATTTGTTTGATATTTGGAATTTGAGATTTGGGATTTGGTTATTGTTTAGATTAATATCAGCCTTCGCCTTCGGCGAATCTGATATATCAGTAAACTTCATTAGATTTTTAATATTAATTACAATAATTGAAGTTTAGCTGATATTAGGATTTAGAAATTAGAAATTTCAGGCTTCAACTTTGAAGCCTGACGGGCATGATGATGTGGAAAAAACTATCTTTTTCGTCTTCTCCAGTTATTCTGCCGGGATTCAGGCTTTCGATCATCTCAAAATTAACTACCTCATCGTCCATAACTGAAAGGACCTCAAGTAAATAACGGAAATTGAAGGCAATTTCCCCGCCTTTACCGGCCATTTGGGTTTCAATTTGTGCATCGGAAGATCCAACCTGGGCTGCATTTGCAAAAACCGCCAAAGTGCTCCCTTGGCCACCTGAAACATTCTCCAGCTTAAGCCTAATGATGCTACCCGAGTCCCGGGCAAAAATAGAGGCTACTTTGACTAACTTCGCAAGTTCTACTTTAGATAGCTTCACCTTGGTGGTAAACGAGGTAGGTATGATCTTCTGCCAGTTTGGGAATTCCCCCTCTATTAATCTTGAGGTAAATTCAATATTCCCCACTTTGAAATTAACCTGGTTTAAATTATCCGATATGACGATCGATAAATTTTCATTTTCATCTTCCAGGTTTTCAGTGAGTATTTTGGCTACCTCGCTGATAGCCCTTGCCGGGACCACAACTTTGATATCGACTCCTTTAGGCGCTTCGCTAACCGGTATCTCTTGGTAGCTTAACCTGTAACCGTCTGTGGCCACCATTGAAAGTCTGTCTTTACCAAATTCGCAGAGTACCCCGGTAAGTATTGGTCTCCCTTCGTCTTGGGCTGCACCAAAGGCAACCCTGGAAACACATTTTGCAAAAACCTTTACTTTCAACTTAATTTCTACCCCCTTGTCTATCCTTGGTATTGCCGGAAATTCTTCAGGCGCAATAGTTGGTATGCGAGCTTTGAAACCCTTAGTTGAAACGACCGCTTCTTCGCCCAGCTTTTCAAATAAGATCTCCCCTTCGGGTAGTTGTGTTATAAACTCTGAGAGGGTTTTACCGGGGAGAGTTATTTTGCCTTCAACTTCGGTTTTACAAGGAGTGGTTGCTTTTGTTGCCGTTTCGAGGTTTGTAGATAGAATGGTCATCTCTTTTTTTGTGACAGAAATTAAAAGGTTAGAAAGAATCGGTAGATTCGCTTTTAATAGAATCGACCTACTGGCAATGGAAAGGGCTTTTGAAAAATCTGCTTGGGGAATTTTGAACTTCATTGATCTTACTTAGGTGTTAGAAACTCGGTTATTATATATCAGTTCCTAAAAAATACAAGCGTCTGCCCTCTTCTATTAGTTCTATTAGTTGGAGCATTTAAAAAAGTCATAGTATTATTAATGTTTATAGCTTGATAATTAGCCAAGCGCCAAAGAGAAGGAACCTCTTGAAAACAGTGTTGATATTTATGCGTATTTTGTTGATAAGTGTGAGAAACTGATTATTTGGAACCATCACCCTTTTCTGCTATAAGTTGGACCCTTAAAACTTCGTCTTTCTTCACCTGGTTTTGCGAAATGGTCTTTTCGATTTTCTCCACATTGTGGATAACTGTTGAATGGTCTCTTCCACCGACCATTTCTCCTATTTGGCCGAAAGAGAACCCTAGTTGTTTACGTAAAAGATACATCAACACTTGTCTTGCGAAGACCAAGGAAGCACGCCTTGAGGGGCTGCGAAGGTCTTGGGATGAGATCTTAAAATGTTTGCAAACAGCTGAGACTATGCTCCCCGGGGTCAACTTGCTGGTGCTATCTAGATTGCCTTTAAAAACAGCCTTTTTGATATCTTCGATGGTTAGCTTGCCTGGGGAGAGTTTCATTAGTGTGAGGACAGAAACCAAGCAGCCTTCTATTTCTCTTGCACCTCCAGTGCTGGATTGAGCGACATAGGCAACAACATCGTCATCTAGCTCAATATTTTTTTCCTGGCATTTTGCTTTTAAAATAGCCATCTTCATTTCCAGATCCGGTAGGCCGATGTCAGCGACTAGGCCCCCCATGAATCGGCTAGTGAGTCTTTCTTTAATCCTGGTAAGCTCTTTCGGGTGGCGGTCTGAGGCACAAATCACTTGTCGGCCGGAGAGAGATAATTCATCAAGGGTGTGGAAGAATTCGTCTTGGGTGCTTTCCTTGCCAGAAAGAAACTGAATGTCATCGAGAAGTAAAAGATCAACCTGGCGGTATTTTGACCGGAAAGAAGCACAGGTTCTATTACCTAAGGATTCAATGTAGTCATTGGTGAATTTTTCGCAAGTAGCATAAAGAATTTTACTCTCGATAGTTTTGTTTAGGATTTCATTACTGATTGCTTGCAGTAGATGAGTCTTTCCTACTCCTGTTGAGCCATAAAATAGAAGAGGATTATAAGAACCGCCAGGATTGGTCGCAACTTGCTTGGCGGCTAAGAAGGCTAAGTTGTTTGATGGGCCGATGACGAAATTCTCGAAAGTATGATTTGGGTCAATCATCTGCACAGCATGAGTCTTAAAAGAGTGCTGCAAGGGAATTCCGGTAAAAATCGGTTCTTTTTTAGTGACTTTTAGATCATCTTGTTTAGAGGAAACTACGAAAATTACTTCAATATTAGCTCCCTCGGTTTTTTGGGTGATCTGTGAAATTAATGGCAGATATCTAGTTTCGACCTGTTCTCTCAGAAAGTTATTCTTAAAGGCAACAATCAAGAGATTTTTGTCCGGTTTTTTTTGAAAATCCAAAACAAAAGAACCAGAGAACCAGGTTTTAAAAGTCGATGATGAGACCTGAGTTTTGAGACTTGAGAGAATATTATTCCAGACCTTTTGTCCGTCCATTAAACTTATACCTTTTTATGTATTTGATTAAAAGTTAGTTATGGAGCATACAGGCAGCAGGCTGGGTTATTTTGAAGATCTAGATATTATGAAGACCTTAATTTCTTGAAAAATTGCTCCGCTATCAATGATTACAGAACTTTTCCACAATTGTCAAGGACGAAAAAAGTTTGTGGATAACTCGACTAGCAGGCTTGATATCTGATGATATTTCTAGTACCCTATGGAATAAACTCGAAACTGAAAACTCAAAAGTTAAAAGTTCAAGTCAACCGAAGGGAGTAACTTATGCCAAAGAGAACTTATCAGCCCAAAAAAAGAAAAAGAGCCAAAACCCATGGTTTTAGAAGAAGAATGAGAACTACAGATGGTCGGGCAGTTCTGAAGCGCAGAAGAGCCAAAGGTAGACAAAGACTCACACCCGGTTAGATGGTTCTTAATGCCTAGTGCCGATACTAACACTAGTTTTGCAAGTTCGGATTTTACGATTAGGGCCCGAAGGCAGGATATTAAGTCTCATGGCCAGGTCGTAGTCGTTTCAAAAAAGATCGCTAAGAAAGCAACCGAACGCAACAGAATCCGCAGAATTATCAAAGAGGCATTAAGGAGCGTCGGCTTTAAGGATAAAAGCGTAGCAATTATTGTAAAGAAGAATATCGCGAACTTAAAGGTGGATCAGATCAAAAAGGTGCTAAGGAATTTAATTTTAGAATATGACAAAAAAAGTCGTTAAATTTTTAATCTTCGCTTATCAAGGAATTTCCGCTTCTTTAGTTGGCAGTTGTCGTTTTAGACCAACCTGTTCGCAATACAGTCTTGAGGCAATCGAGAGATTTGGAATTTTTAAGGGCACTATTCTCTCAGTGAAAAGAATTCTTTCGTGTCATCCATTTTCAAAAAGATCCTATTATGACCCGGTATAAAAGAATTTCCAATTTCCAATTTCCAATTTCAGTGGTCGAAGGGAGCGTCTATGAATCCCTTTGAAGTTTTTTTGACAACTCCAATTTTAAATTTGCTGGTAGCTTTATATAAGGCCTTAAATGCGATTTATCTACCCGGAGCTTTAGGTTTTGCCATTATTTTACTTACTGTGATTGTCAGGATGATCCTTTGGCCGTTAACAACAAGCCAACTTAAAAGCTCACAAAAAATGGCTGCTCTCAAACCCCATCTTGATCGAATTAAAGCAGAGCACGGGCACGATAAAGTAAGACATCAGCAAGAAGTCAATAAACTTTATAAGGAACATGGCGTTAATCCCTTGGCTGGCTGTCTACCCCTGCTCTTGCAAATTCCGGTTTTCATTGCTCTTTACAATGTTCTTTTAAAAATAGTTCAAGTTAACGGTGATTTTTTGGCAGGTATAAATCAAAGACTCTATTCCCCTTTTCTTTATTTGGAAAGCGTTCCCGACGTTTCTTTTTTTGGGTTTAACCTGTCCTCTAAGCCTAACGAGTGGCAACAGATAGGAATTTTGCTTCTGGCAATACCGATTATTACCGGACTCTTGCAATTTATTCAATCAAAAATGCTCTCACCCGCGAAGCCACCTGTAAAAGTGCAGCCGGAAAAGAAAGAAGGAAAAGGAGAGCTTGAGGACTCAATGGCTGCGATGCAGTCACAGATGATTTTAATTATGCCGGTAATGATTGCCTTTTTCTCTTATGGCTTTCCTGTCGGTCTTTCACTCTACTGGAATACTTTTACGATCATTGGTATTATTCAGCAGTATAAAATTTCCGGTCCTGGAGGGCTTAATAAGTATTTACCAAGACAATGGCAAAAGCAAAGTTAGATGAAAATTATTTGGCCGAGAATGTCAGGCTTTTAATTGAAAAATTAGGAGTTTCTGCTGTTGCCGAAGTTTCCCGGATCGACAGCATTTTCTTTGTGGAGATTTCTTCTGAGGATTCATCACTTTTAATTGGCAAGTACGGTGCCAATCTTGAAAGCCTACAGTTTGTCCTAGCGGTTAGACTGAAAAGCTTGACCGGCCAGGAGGATTTTGAAATTTTTATTGATGTGGATGGTTGGCGTAGGCAAAAGGAAGAGAAATTGAAGAAAATGGCTCTTGCCATTGCCGAGAAGGTCAGTACCAGTGGCAGGCCAGAATCTTTGTATAATCTCAGATCTTCCGACAGGAGAGTTGTTCATACTACTTTGACGAATCATCCAAGAGTAACTACTCTTTCCGAAGGTGAAGGCGTTGACAGATATTTAATTATTAAGCCCCGAAGTGACTAAATCAGACCTTTTGTTTTTGGCAGTTTTAGCGGTTGTTCCTGTTCAGCTTGGTAAATTTTTCTTCTTTGAGTACTCGTTTGTACTGGGTATTCCTATTGACTACCGGGCAATCTCAGTATATTTTGGCGATTTAGTGATTCTTTCATACTTTATCGTTTTTGTCTTTGAGAATGTCGGTAGTGTTAAAAAAATTTTAAATGCAAGAAAG
>Ga0208953_1001440_pt1 | contig 13588 bp, 13 predicted proteins | sample RifOxyB2_FD_184033 | JGI IMG/M metagenome (GOLD analysis project Ga0208953, IMG submission 184033) | Groundwater microbial communities from Rifle, Colorado - Rifle Oxygen_injection B2 (SPAdes) | ecosystem: Environmental > Aquatic > Deep subsurface > Groundwater | place: USA: Rifle, Colorado... | reverse complement strand
GTCATCAAACTTTGAATACTTTGGCTCAGATCGGTCATATGATCGATCGTTTGAGCGATAAGATGGACGTTCTGAACGTTCTCCACCATTGTCGTCTTTGCGGAAACAATCACCACAAAGTACCGGTTTTTTGCCATTTGGCTTAAATGGAACCTCACAGGAGTTTCCACATTGTGCACAAGACGTTTTGTGCATGGTGACGGGCCCCCCGTCTCTCTTTCCGAAGGATTTGCCAGCAAATCCACTATTTCGTTTAAACATATTTTTTTAGCTCTGTTGATTAACAGAATCCCGCAATGCTACAGGGAAAAAGCGCTTATGTCAACATTCCTCCCAAAAGAAAAACCATCCGTGAATGGATGGAAGAAAACTCATCTATCTGAGAATGGCGTGCGTAATGCCCGACATGTCCACTGGGGACACAATGAAATAGGTCACCCACATGCAAATGTTGAAGATTGCTGCGTACAGTGCAACAGCGATCAATGTAAGCCGCATGAAATCGTTCGATGAAAAACTGGCAATGGTCAAAAAAAGGACAGAAATGATCGTAAACGTGATCAGTAGTCCGGTTGTGAGAAACTTCCCGAACAATATCCCGAACACGACAGTCAGAATCAAAAACATGAATCACCTCATCTCCAAAAACGGAGCGACGAACTTACCAAAATAAAACAGGAATGTCAATACATGACTGTCCTGTTTTATGGATTAAAGATATCGACGAGTGGCTTTCGGCCGAGAATTGAGACGGATTCCCGTCTGTGTCTGTGTGTATTTTGGTCCGACTGTTTTTTGACACAAACATCCGCAAACATACATCGCATCTGGTACAATGGGCACGTATGAAAAATAGTACACACAGCACCACTAAACCATTTCCAGAACCGATCGCCATAAAAAAACTGATCGGGCCAAGTTTTGTCATTCTGGCATTGGGACTCGGATCCGGTGAAGTCATTCTCTGGCCATACCTTGCTTCCAACTACGGTTTAGGAATTGCGTGGGGAGCGCTCTTGGGAATCACGTTTCAATATTTCATCAACATGGAGATTGAACGCTACGCACTTGTAAAAGGTGAAAGTGTTTTTGTCGGAATCGGAAAATTATGGCCAAAGACCCCTTACTGGTTCATTCTCTCAACATTCATTGGGTTTGGTCTCCCGGGAATCATTGCTGCTTCTGCACAAGTTTTTTCAAATCTGATTGGATTTACTCATTTTCCATGGATCGCAATCTTATTTCTTTTTTTGATCGGATTTATTTTAAGTTCCGGAAAAACGGTTTATGGCCTCATGGAGAAATTGACCCGGACGATCATTTTAATCGGTGTCCCAGCTATTTTTCTTTTAACACTCATCCTCAGTGTAAAATCGGACTGGTCTACACTATTGGCTGGTGTGGTCGGACAAGGAAATGGATACGCATTTTTCCCGGAAGGACTTTCCCTTGCGACGTTTCTTGCGGCATTCGCCTATTCTGGCGCGGGCGGAAACTTGAATTTAACACAATCCATTTACATTAAAGAAAAAGGATACGGAATGGGAAAATACGCCCAAAAACTTTCTGGCTTGTTTCAGAAAAAAACAGACTATGAAAAAATCCAGCTCGAAGGAACGGATTTTGAAGACACTCCCATTGCACGAGAACGATTTACCCTTTGGTGGAAACGCATCAGTTTTGAACACGCGATCATTTTTTGGTTCATTGGAGCCGTCTCTATTTTGCTTCTCATGCTCCTTTCTTACACAACAACTTATGAATTAAACGGCAATGTTCAAGGAATCAACTTTGTTATCAAGGAGGGTCATGTGATTGGGACTCTTCTGTCGCCCATCGTCGGCTCATTCTTCTTGCTCGTAGTTTCCATCATGCTTTTTCAAACACAGTTGGGTGTCATGGATTCAACCTCACGCATCATGGCAGAAAATGCAGCAATTTCTTACATGAAAATAAAGAACGTTTCTTCTGTTCCGCTGTCAAAAATTTATTACGGCTTTTTATGGGGCCAAATTGCGTTTGGAACTATTCTCTTTCTTCTTGGACTCTCTGAGCCAAAATTCCTTCTTGTTCTTGGGGCATGTATCAATGCGGTGGCTATGTTTGTACACATTGGATTTGTCACGGTCCTCAATTACAAACAGCTTCCAAAATTTTACCAACCAACATTTCTGCGGCGTGTGATTCTTGTTGGAATCTTCTTGTTCTTTGGCTTTTTTAGTGGGGTCGTTTTGTTCAATCAACTTTTTTCCTGAAGCGTTACGTAATTCTCAATATGAAATATCCCTTTCCACGTCCACCAAAATATCTCACCCGCGTTAAAAAAAGCGCAACCGGGCATGGACTTTTTGCTATCAATGAAATTCCCGCAAAAAAATTTATTATCGAATACTGGGGAAAACTTGTGAAAGATGAAGAAGCAGAAAAAATTGGCGGTCGTTATCTGTTTGAACTCGAAAACGGAAACACGATTGTTGGAACGACGCGAGCAAACATCGCACGTTACGCAAACCATAGTTGTCGCGGAAATGCGGAGGTTCGCATTACAGGAAATCGTGTTTTTCTTTTTTCAACAAAAAAAATCAAACCAGGAGAAGAAATCGTTTACGACTACGGAAAAGAATATTTCAACGCATTTATCAAACCAAAAGGATGCTTATGCCCTCCATGTAAGAAAAAGGCACTCAAAAAGGCTTTAGCATAAACATAAAACCACCAAATTGGTGGTTTTATGTTTAGATTTCTTCCAAGAATTTTTTATCACTTCCGATCATGTGCATTTCCACGTAATCATTCACGTTCAAAACAATATCATTATATTGCTCTGCCGCCGTTGCACCTAACGCCAACTTACGAATGTCCATTTTTTTCTTATTGATAGAAAAATTCGCAAAGGCTTCATCAATCTGTTGATCGAGTGCTTCAACATAATGCCCTTTATCGGGGTCGATTTGAGATTCCCGATCTGCCTCACGTTGTTTTTTAATGAGTCCTTTCAATTTTTCTAATTGAGATGCAACTTCGTCATAATTTTCACGGAGATTTTCTGCCGAAAATAACAGATCAATCCCTCCGTATTCTGTTTCCGGATCAATTGGTTCTTCTGTTATTTGATCAGGACATGGTTGACCCAAATGTCCAGGCCCGTGAATGGGACATCCTCCTGGAAGATCTCTGTTCATCATAAAATCTATTTTAAGACTTAAACGCACTCAAATATTACCAGAAACAGGATAATCTTTTTTTGTAACACTGTAAACACATCCACATGGGAATAATCACTATTATCCTGTAAGATACTTTGGAAAAAATAATCTTTTTATGCAAAATGCGCTTCTTCTCTATTTACGCTTATTCGTTTCGCTGATTATTCTTGTTTTTGCGAGCTATTCAGCCCCAGACATTTTTAGCCTCTTTCATCAGAGTGCCGAACCAGAGCTTGTCATGAGTTTTTTCTCAATGGCGCTTATTTTTGCTCTTTCATTTGGAATTTTTTATCTTTCTAAAGGCACAAAAATTCCGTCTTTTGTTGTGGCCATATTCTTTGGTATGGCTGCAAAACCTCTTCTTGTTCCCGTCATTGAACAACACACCCTATTAAGCGTTCTTGTTGGATTTGGAGCAACACTTATCTTGTTTGGTGGCGGACTTGAAACTCCTTTTCAAAATTTCAAAAAACTCTTAGGAAAAATTACCGCGTTGTCCTTTCCTGGATTATTAATCACCGCATTTTTATTCTCCCTTTCCATTTTTTTTCTTTCACCCAAGCTTGGTCAAGGCTTAAGCGTAACGGCAGCCATTCTTCTTGGTGCTATCCTTGCCTCTACCGATCCTGCCGCAATTATCCCCATTTTAAAAAAATTACGGTTTAACAATCCAGAAACAAAAGATCTTATTATCTCAGAAAGCGCCGTTACGGACGTCACAGGAACACTTCTTACCGTCGTTTTTCTTAGTACACTTGCATCCACAGGTCTCATTGGATCATCGATTTCATCTGGATATCAAGTCATTTTTTCCGCCGCTTCTGGTGTTTTCCTGTTAAAACAGCTTGCCTTTGGAACCTTATTTGGATTCTTGGGATATCTTCTTCTGAATGCTCTTACACAATTCAAATCCTCCCACAATAAAGAACATGAAGTCGATTCCGCATTTTTTCTCTTTATTCCGATCATGATTTTCACCCTGGCCCTTGCGCTTGGTGGAAGCGGATATCTTGCCGCATTTATTGCAGGACTTCTTTTTGTCACATCAGAACATCTTGAAGAAACAGAACGATTTTTTAATCACATCATCGACGGATTCTTTAAACCAACGATTTTTTTGCTGCTCGGAGCACTCGTTGATATTCCCGCTCTCATTGAATACGCACCGATCGGAATCGCATCAGCGGCTTTATTCATGTTTGTGATTCGCCCATTAAGTACATTTGTCGTGTTGAGTCCTTTTCTCTTGAAACAAAAAGATAAAATGACCTGGCGAGAGATTGCGTTTATCTCATGTGTCCGTGAAACAGGAGCCATTCCCGCCGTGTTACTTGTCACAATTGCGTCATTGAACATTTCTGGTATTGAAGGATTGCTTCCGATTGGAATGTGGATTATTCTTGCGACTTTGATTGTTGAACCTCCTATTACTCCATGGATTGCAAGCAAACTCCGTGTTGCAGAAATCATCCATGATACGGAACCAGAATCAGATAACGACAAATCTTACGTCGCCCTTGGCACGAGAGGAAATTCTTATGAAAACCGATTACCAATCGTTGCACAATTTGCTTCTGATCATGGAATTCCAAAAGTTACGCTGATGCTTTGTCTTGAATATAAATATCAACCAAAACTTGAACAAGAAATCCATGAAAACGCATTTCGTCTTTTTGAAAAAATCAATCAGGATCTTCTAAAAGCAGGAAGATCGGCTATTGAATTTCGATTTTATTCAAGCGCTGGATTCTTACAAGAAAACATTGATTACATTGCAAAAAATGACCCACACGCTGTCGTTATTTTCGTCGGACGCAAGATGCTCGATTATCGATTAAAAGAAGTTAAAAAACTGGCTGTCCCCCTCAGATTTATGGAGTAATATAAAAAGCATCATGAACATGATGCTTTTTAAATAAAACCCGTGTTTCAGAACAATTCTTATTCAGCTGCATCCTCTTTCTCTGCGAGCGCAAGCGCTTCCATTTCGTGCCACATCGCTTTAAGCGATTTGACCAACAAGACTTTTGCATCCTCCGCGAGGTCTTTTTGTTTTGCAAATTCTTCAACAACGTTTGAAACGAGCTCGTCAAAGTTTTCTTTTGTAATGTCTTCAAGGGTGTGCAGGCGCTTCTTTAATTGTTTTGCGAGCGTCTTTAAATCTTTTTGTACGTCTTCTGAGAGCTTCTGTCCGTCATCACTCATCGCAAATCCAATCGCCGCACCGACGGCGAGTAATCCTCCTAAAATGAGTCCTTTTTTAAAAAGATGTGACATAAAGTCGTTTGAGTGAATAAATGATTAAATCGATAAAATAATCGCGTTTCCCCTATGCAAAGACAACAATTGCCGTAACAAGCAACACAATAAAAAGCGCGAGGCAACAAACGGTACAAATCACCATTGTGACAGCGTCACGTTTCTTACCGTCCATGTAAAGCATGAGCGGTTTCCCAAAAATCAAAAGACCCATGGTTGCAACGGAAACAACCAACAAAAGAAGAAAGACGATGGGAGCAAGAACGCCATCTTCCATCTGACCAAAAAGTTTTTCTGCGTTATTCATGACCATTGCAACAAGAGCAACATACAAAACAGCAAGCGCGGAAAAGGACAAACTTTGTTTCACGATCTTTTTGTCGAGCATATAGACTTTTATGATTCGTTATTCATATCGTTCTGCCTTTTTTCTTTCCGCTTCTCCCCCATTCTCTTGAGCCCACTCTCTGACAAAGAAACCCAACTCAAAACCCCGATCGCCTCTTTAACCGCATTTGTTTCTTCTGACGAAAGAATTTCTTTTTTGAGAAGTTCCAAAAGAGTCTGAATTGTTTCTTTGGAGGTCATAATTTCTCATTCTTTGAAGGTTACTCAGTAGTGTACAGGATCAGACGAATACGACCAATTCTCATTCCCCATTGGGTATAACAAAAATCCCGGCATTTCTGCTGGGACAATGTTGGCTCCAAACAATGGAACTCGGCCTCGCTCTCGTATGTGCTTCTTGGCGGGGAGGGAGATCCCCGCCCTCGCAAATAATCGCGATGTATCACGAGCGATTATTTGAACCCGCCTTCGGCGGGTTGAGCCATACAAAAAACCCCAACGTGAAGCTGGGGTTTTTTGTATGGCTCCGCATCGTAGAGGATGTTAGAACCGCTATTCAAGAGAATGATGGGTATATTTCGATACCGAAACTCACGGCGGTGAATTTGGTTTAGTTATTCTTTGATAAATTTTTTGCTGCTTCTTTACCGAAATTATCAACAGCACATTGATATTCAGCATCGCTCGCAGACAAAGTGCTATATTTACTTTTATCGCACTTCATTATTTGACAACCACTTTCTTCACATCGATATTTTATTTTTAGACTGGTAATTTTTGAACTTGGAGAACTATTTTGATCAAAAGGTAAAACCAAAATTTTTGCTATACTGGCTTTTCCAGAATTCGGTTGAGGTTGTATTGCATTCCAGAGCTTTATTCTATTTCCTGAAAGTAAAGTTTTATCCATTAGATCAACTGTAAGGTTAATACCATCTTTATTCTTGAAAGCACAATTTTCTTGAAAATTACATGTCGTATCTTCAACTCCATATACTCCAGATGTATAGTCAATATTGATCGACAAAAAATTCAACAGATTATTTTCCACGCTACCCTGAATTATCAATTCTGCTTCCAGAAACTTCCCTACCATCGCGATATCTGTCATGTCTTTCAAAAAAAGATTTTTGTCCTGTAATAAATTCCTATTTGGAACATAAGGACTATCCTCTGAAATCAAAACCGTCTCTTTATATTGAGAATCAGGTGAATTATCTTTCACTGGTGATACGATTATTGGCACCTTTACAAGGTTTGCATTTGAATCATGAAAAATGCTCGTTGTTTTATCGAGAACAATAAAAGCCACTACTAATATCCCTACTAAGGTGAGAAGTTCTTTTGCCAATTGCTTGAAAGGTTTTTCCATATTGTTTCTTCGTGCAGATATGCTTTTATCAAAAAATAATACCCAATACAATCCATAATTATCCAGAGGTGAATAATAATTGGCATTTTTACCCACCAGCATTGTGCACTTTTGAGTATTTCAGTTCTTGAAAAATAATCCCACAAGGCAACAATTCCTCCCAAGCCAATACCTGAAGCGAAAAAAACTCGTGGCAATCCTATGTAGATAACCAAAAAATATCCCATTCCTGTACTAAAGAATATATAACTCAAAGTTGCAGGTAGGTAGGGTAATGCTTTTTTCAATTCTCCTGTAAATTTTTCAAATTCTTGACTCATGGGAACAAGTTACAGCCAATTATAATAATAATCAATACAGCAGGATCGGAATCCTTTTTTATACGCCGTCAATTGCGAAATTACACAACAAACGCATAAAGAAACTTATTTCGCGCTCAAATAAAAGCATGTACCTTCCGCAAATTTTACGTTTGAAACCCAAAGAGGTTTTCCATTCCACCCCTTCTCAACGTCTCCCTTCAATTGATACATCGTCAATACAAGTTTATTTGTGTATTGATCGCCAAGTTCACGGTCATTTTGAGACAAGAGTGTTCCAGTACCTTTTTTGATATTTCTTCCAACACGCACGATCAAACGGCAATCTTGTAGCGGATCTTGTTCTTGGATGGCACGGATACAGTTCGGAAAATTGTGTGCGCTCCACGGGTCACCTTTTTCAACCTTGACCAATTCAATTACCTTCAGTGCTTCATCCAAAGAAATGTTTCTTTCCGCCTCCTCTATTCCGATCAAATCATTTATCTCATCAAGATTTTCACTTAATGGAAGCGATGGGAAATAATTCACATTACCAACTAAAATAGCAAGATCTTCAGCCTTCACAACACTCATGCGTGTCGGTTTAGTTCCGTGTGGCATGAGAATACTGACCGCTTGTGACCCCTTTTCTCTCAACACGGCAAATAATGCGTTGTTTGCATCATTGAGTTCTTTGAAGAGTTTTGCCAATACGGGAGGCATAAAAATGCGGCACAGCCCTGCATCACGGTCATAACCAAAAATTCGTGCATGTTGCCAGCATGTATCTGCCTGCGGAGTCTTGGAACTCCGACAGTAATAAACCGTTTGCAAACCAGGAAATGTAACACCGCGTCCAAGGTTGTTTCCACCCACAACGACATTCAACCCAGAATCATAAGTAACCCCATCTGTTGTCTTTGAATTCAGGGCAACGACGTTAATTTGCGGCAAACCCTTTTTCAAAAATTCGAGAATCTCTTCGATCGAACTCAAACCTGGTTTTGTTGAAGCAAGATCATTCCAAGCGTCTTGAATATCACAACGAAATGTTTGCGAATCGTTTATAACATCCTCTTTAACTCCCTGAAGGAACTTCTCAATTTTTTCTTTTGCTGTGTCGTGTTCGGCAATCCGTGTTCCTGGGTGAATAAGAAGCGTGCAAACTTTTCGTTCTTTCGATAAGAGAATGTGGGAACCAGCAACCAGATACGACAACACTGCTTTTCGTAGTCCTTCTGGGATATCATTGGAACTGACCAAAATATCTTTTTCGTTGTCTGGTGTAGGACGAACGCAACTACTCGTTTCACTATAAAAGAAATCACCTCCCAGATATCCCGTCCCTGGCGCAATGTAATGCGCAAATCCTGGTCTCCAGCCTGATTCCTTTGCTTGTAACAACAACGACTGTGGTGTAGCTGTTACGTGCAAAAAGAAACTTGATGGTTCACGTGAACGCATTTTTTCAAGCAAAGTAAAAATCGTGCTTTGATCGTCTTTATTGATTTTCGTATTCAAACTCGCCGCGTCACCTTCGTCATCAAGAATGAAAATTGGCTTATCACTAAAATAGGCATTGCTTGAGATGTGATTGACCCAATGTTTCAACACACTCACGTTTTTCTTCAAAACAATCAAGACTGGGTTGCGATGTGTGGTGAGACCTAAAAACTCAGCATCATCCGTTTCACCAAGCACGGTAAAGCCGTCCAGGAAGCCCCCAAGCGATTTTTTTGCCCTCTCAAGCGTTTGTTTATGCAACATGACGTTATCCGTCGTTACAAGAACAAACAGACCAAATCCGCTATCTGCCGCAATCGAAGCAACAGCAAACATTTGACCTGTTTTTCCACTTTGAACATGTCCAAACAACAAACCGTTTACATGCTCATTAAAATTGAATTGAGACAGATGCTTTTCAAGAAAGTTTTCTGCCGACAAACGAAGAGATGTTGAAGATCCAGGAGTGGAATTCTCAGCACGATCAAGATAAGTTTCGAGATAAGACATATTACTTTGATGAAGAAAAATCCAACAACCAAACTTCTGGATCTTTTGTTGCGGTTAATAAAAGTTTATCGGCACCGTATGACTCAAGTGTTTCAATCGTAATCAAATCCCCAACCTTCAATTTCCCTGTGGCTTCCATGCGTCCTTTAATCCAACGCCCCAGCGTTTGCAAATCATCCTGTGACCGTAGATTCTTATTGTTCTGTCCGCTTATCTTGCATCGAAATTTCCATCCATCATCGGTAATCACCGCAAACGAACCTGTCGGGTATCCTCTTTGAGAAGTAATGGATTTTTGCACAACAATCTCAACCTCATACCATGCACGTGGTCTGACAGAACCCGTTTGTGATTCACGTCCCTTACCAAAATAAACATTCAAGTTGCTTTTCACCTCTGCTTTCAACGGAATAGAAAAAGAGATGTTTGTTTTTGATTGGCGCACTTGTTCCAATTCTTGAGTCGAAACTTGTTGAACACCAATTCTCCCCTCCAAGATATTCGCTGAAGAAACAAACTTAATATCTCGCAAATCAAGCAGAGGTTTTGTTGCTTTCAAAACCAAATCCTTATGCATTCCAACTAAATCCATCATCATTGGTGCTTCACTCAGCAACGTATCTGCTTCCCACTGGTTTTCCATTCCCAAAATTCCTGAAAGATTTGAAGAACCTATAATGGAAGCAAAAGGTCTGTCCTGTTTCAAAAATGAATACACCTTGCCGTGAAATTTGAATGCGGTGCATACGCGCACCTCTCCCAGTTTTTCATCTCGAAGAAAACCACCAAGAGAATAGGCGGCTTCATATTGCGAACGTGTAAACCCCTCTCTGCCATGCATTCCAATCACCAAATCACATTTCTTCTCCTGAGATTTCTTCTTGTAGAAATCCAAAACTGATTTTAATTCCATCAACGAATCTTCCGAGATATAACCCGTTGAAATCAAAATTTCATCCGCTGGTCGCAATTTTTCTTCAAACGTATCCCGAAAATTTCTCGTCTTCGGAAAACGCACGGGAAGTACGGTTGAATAAATCAGTTCCATACATCACGTTCGTTTAAGAAAATGATTTATTGCTTTTGCAACAACCTTAATTGCAACAGGTGGAACTGAATTACCAATTTGTCTTCGCACTTCGATATGAGACCCTAAAAATTCAAAATCATCTGGGTAACCAAATAAACGTGCTCGTTCTCTGTTGGTAAGTGGTCGTGGTTCTGAGTAGTGATAACCCCACGTACCGCCTCCACCGCCAGCAATAACGGTCATGGAAGGTCTGTCGGGGTGTAAACGACGATAAACATGGCTGATCATGCCTTTCGTGTAATAAGGAGAATCTTTTGGTACGTCCGAAAAATTACCGCCTGGACGGATAAGTTTTAGTTTTTCGATCGTTTCATTCCGAATCCCAATCGGTTCGTTATTGTATTTTGCATTCTCGACGTCCCGCAATGCCTCTTTTGCCGTAACCCAATTCTTCATATCATGTGTTTGTTTTGGCATAACAAACTCAATTTTCAAATCGGCACGTGTACCAATAATCAAAACGCGTTCGCGCAATTGTGGCGCACCATAATTTGCAAAGTTGACCAAGTGCGTTTGGATACGATATCCAACTTTTGCGAAATCACTTTTTATTTGATCGATTGCTTTTCCACCATTGGAATAAAGTAGTCCTTTAACATTTTCAGCAACAAAAACTTTTGGTTTTCTTGACGCAACAGATTGAACAAAGTATCGATACAAATTTCCTCTTTCAGTTTTCAGACCACGACGTTTTGAAATCATGGAAAAATCCTGACAAGGAAATCCTCCCAAAATTACATCGCACTTTTTCAACTCATCAAAATTCAATTTCGCCACATCACCTTCAACAATGTGGGAACCAAAATTTTTACGATATGTTTCACAAGCCCAATGATCGTTATCGTTTGCCCAAACAATCTTAAAACCCGCTTGTTTGAAACCAAGATCCATACCACCACATCCTGCAAAAAGTGAACCGACTGTGATGATTTTCTTTTTCTTTTCCATAATGTGAAATTCTGTAAAAACAAAAAAACCGTCTAATTAAAAAGATGGTTCGATGTATCGAAAATTTGTAAACTAAAAAAACGTGTGTATGTGTTTACTGATGACATAGCAGGGATGGTGACTATGCTTTTTAAGTTGTCGGAGAAACACAAAGCCCTCCGTCAGCCGCAGTCTTTCGACCGCCCATACCCATTTCTGGATACAGCCATCCCTGGTTGCTGAACGAAGGGTTCAGTATCAGGGATGGATTTGTGCCATATCTCAGGATCTCTCCCGAGGGTTAGGCAATAAGTTGTAGAACAAAGAACAATCGCCTAAAAAGTATAGGACAATTCTTGATTTGTAACAAGAAATATGAGAATATCAGGCAAATTACAATTACAATTTCATGGACGAACCGAATTTTGATCAAATTTTTAATCACTTTGTATCCAACCAAAATCTACTGGGTGGTTTTAATTTTCAATTTAACAATCAAATTTGGATGCAAAATGGTCTTCGAGAAATTACACAGCTTGAAAAGACTCTTTTTGAAAAAACAAAAAACACCATTCTGGACAATCTTTCAAAAAATTTGAAAGCAGATTTGTATGAGCCAGATCAGGCAATGACCTATCTCATACCCAAAAACATTGCTGGATGTAGAAAAATGACTAAGCTGACCTTAACGGATGCGATCATCTATCAAAGTATATTTTCACGCAATGTACTTGGAACGTTGATCGATTCAAAACTAAGCAAATACTGTTTTGCAAATAGATTGAATAAGGGCAACTCAATATATCTTGCGGACTATAAAATATCACGTACAAAATTTGTAAGATTTCAACAAAAAGCAATCAAAGATGGATATAAATATAAAATCGATATAGACGCTCACAGTTATTATGATTTTATCGATCACAAAATCCTGTTTTCGATTTTAGAACATGAGTTTGGCATACCAATTTCAAATCAAATTTTGAATATTCTTAAAAAACAACTCAATAAATGGTATCCAGAGGGACGTGGCATACCGCAGGGCTATGAAGTGTCTGGCATTCTTGCTAACGCATATTTACACTCAATAGATACTATCTTTGGACAAATTAAAGGCATAAGATATTTTCGCTATTGTGATGACATTGTCTTATTACTAAAAACCCAAAATGCCATATCACCAATCGCTGACAAGATAACCAGAGCATTCGCGACAAAAAAATTAGAAGTTAATAATAAATCCAACGTAGAATACATTGAATCACCTGAGTCACTAGATCGATTATTGATCGTAAACGACTATTGGAATGACATGGCAGAAGGCTTGACTAAAGCTGATTGTGATTTACTGATCGAAACAAGTCCAAACATTGGAGAATATCTAGGTAAATTAAAAGATTTTCAAACCTTGCAAAAACATGAAGCATCACACTTACGATATTTTCTTCGAAAGGGTGGCGTATTCAATTCATTACACTTAAAAGAAATTTCTGAGGCATTCTTCTACTCTCCTGCTTACGCCTTCCACATTGCTGAGTATATTTCAAAATACATAGATCATGAGCCGTGGCTATACGATTGGTTTTCTGCAGAATTCAAGAATCGATATCGATATTTAACACCTTGGCAAAAATATCTAGGTATTGCTATTCAAATTCGTGCGAAATCCAGTAATCGAGAAAAATATATAGACTTGGGTCAATTGATTGAAAAAGAACATCATTGGGAACTTTGTTTCGAATCATTTATATTAAGACTCATTACAGCAGATGATCCAAAAAAATTAGTCACGCATGAAACCATGTTGATTTTGGGAAATTATCCAGCGCTCGTTGCGTCTCTTATTTCTAATTTCGAAGAGACAAAAAATTCTCTTTCTCTCCACTCAGAAAAATTTAGATCCGTACAAAGCATTCTATTTACATTTGAACAGAAAACAGTACTGCAAGATACGATAAGACATGAAAACATAGATGATGTAATTATCGAGACAAATAACTTGATTAAAATCATCGCAACAGACATGAAGTCTAAAAAGAAATTTCCTTTCAAAATTGTCGATGAGACGGAT
>Ga0208953_1001435_pt1 | contig 13615 bp, 12 predicted proteins | sample RifOxyB2_FD_184033 | JGI IMG/M metagenome (GOLD analysis project Ga0208953, IMG submission 184033) | Groundwater microbial communities from Rifle, Colorado - Rifle Oxygen_injection B2 (SPAdes) | ecosystem: Environmental > Aquatic > Deep subsurface > Groundwater | place: USA: Rifle, Colorado... | reverse complement strand
TTCACCGGCAGTATGGCGGACTTGTTGTACTCTGGCCACGGGTCATACACGAGCACGAAATCGTCGTCCGTTGTGATCGTGTTGTTGTCGTCGTATCCGCTGATGACCTTCGCGTGGCCCTGGTCCGCCCTGTTCGCGGGGTACGATGAGCTGAGGTTCACAGGCCATCCCCCGTGGTCTATCCACAGGACAGGCCTTGATGTGGAGGCGTACTGCTCCAGTATGGAGGCCGTGATCGGGTCTGATGAATCGTGATGGTTCACTCCCAACCCGACCCCCAGAGCCCACCTCAGGGCATCCTGGACCTCTTCTGGCTGGCCCCCGGTGCCGTCGAACATGCCGACCCCGTGGGTCTGCATCTGGTTGTCTCCCGTGACCTCTGGAGGCACCGACTTCCCGTTGTCGTAGATCCTGTCCTGCTGCAAGTACTGGCCGGTCCTGCCGTACGCTGTTGCGATCATGGATATCGCCGCCGGGGCGCTGTACGCCGAGCAATGCGGGCAATCGTCCACTGTCCCGAAGACACCGTCCGTCCCTGCCGCGTGGTCCCATGCATGCGGGATGTCAGGTGCCACGCCGGGGCAGGGAGGGCCTGCCACGCAGACGTTGTGGGTGTCCTTGTGTTGTATGACCAGCGTGATCGGCACGATGTTCATGCCGTTGATCGAGGCGTCGAGGTCTTCATCCCCTGATAAATCGAGGACGATTGCCGCGAGCGCGGAAGCCGAGCCGAACACAAGCGCGATGACTAACACCGGGACTAACCTGATGCCCCTTCGGGGCGAAACAGAAGGCGGTGAATAGCGTATCCTAGAGCCTGTGTACGACGGTTCGGGTGATGCCAGAGACCTGACCATGGGGGCCAGTACCTCCAATCGGTTTGATTTACCGCCGTTATATTTAACAGTTCGCATTTTGATAACCTGTGCGCTGACCCCGATACCGTAAGGGATAATAACCAACCGCTCCTGGGTACAACCGTAGTACATCGGAGGACATCCCGTGTTCACCCGCTGCCCCGGCGCAGGGCCTTTCGCCGAGCCATTGCCTGAGATCTTCAGATGCCCTCACTGTGGGAAGGATGTGGAGATCTTCACGAACGAGCCGTACCTGAGGTGCTATCACTGCGGCGGACTGGTCACAAAGGAGAAGAGGCCCAGCTGCTTCGACTGGTGCAAGTACGCGGACAAGTGCAGGGCCGAGATCGATGCACAGAGGTCGCGCAGATAGAACGAACAGGGCGACGGATGAAACACTCGCGCCGGCGCGCGCGAAGTCAGACCGGCTTCGCGTAGAATGTGAAGGTCCTCCTGGTCGAGAAGCCGACGCCCTCGTAGACCCTCATCGCCCTGCTCTTGTTCTCGACCTCTGTGTCGAGAGTCACCTCGTCCACACCCATATCCCTTAAGAGCTTCAACGAACTCGTGAGCAGATACGTGGCGAGTCCTTTTCTGCGCCAATCATCCTTCACGCAGACGCGATGGCTGTGCGCGACCCTCTTGCCGTACGTGGCGTGCTCCTCCTCGTTCACGTAGTTCTCAACGACGCCCACGACTTCCTCGCCGGACCGAGCGATCTTCCACAGCGCGGGCATGAAGTTCTTTGAGGCCTTCCACTCCTCGAACTCCGCCTCGCCCCAATCGTCAGGCGAGGACCACTGCTCCCGCGAGAAGCATTCGCGGAACAGCGCCCAAATCCCCGCGTAGTCCTCAGGCCGGGCGGGGCCCAGGTCCAGTCCCGTGGGGGCGGGGGCGTCCTTGATCAAGCGCATGTCAGTGTATACCATCTCGAGGAGATGCCACGAAGGAGGGTAATCCCCCGACTCGACCAAGTCCTTCCACTCGTTCGGGCCGTCGAACGTCCACACCTGGATGTACTTCCTGCCGGAGCTCCGGTCGAGGGACGATATCTCCAGGATCCTCTCCTCGTTGCTCCTGAACATGGCTTCCCTGATACCCTTCCCGCGCCACTGAGGCAGGAGGTGCGCCGCGTGCTTGTAGTACTTGGGGTCGGAATCGGACGAGTCCCACACGACCTCGGCGTAGCCCACGGTGTCGCCACCGATCTCAGCGAACACGAGATCGGAGATGGGGTCGTGGTCGCTCTTGTCCTCAAGCCTGGACCGGATGTCCTCTGGGGACACCAGCCACTCGACCCCGTCAGCCTTCCAGCTCAGGTGGCTCATCCTGGACATGACCTCGGCGTCCGAGAGTCCCCTGAGGCCTCTGAAGGACAGACCTTCGCCTTCCTCCGCCGCGCGCCTCAGGTGTGGGCAGCTGGGCCGGTCTTTGAGTGTCATGGGGTCCTGGTTATCGTTGATTCGTGCTATATTCCTTTCTGGCCAGGCGCGGGATGAACGGCATTTTCACGCACCTCCGACCGAAACAAGCATCACCATCAGCAGTGATGCCGGACAGGAAGGAAACGTCAAGCCGGACCGCGCATCGAGAGGTGGATGTCATGAGGAAGCAGGATGTGAAGACCGAGGAAGACATAGCGCGTTACCTGGAAGGCTGGTCGGACTTCGAGAAGGCCGTCTATGTGGCCACATTCAGAATCCCCAGAGGGATGGTCAGTACGTACGGGCGGGTCGCCAAGACCATCGGTAGACCGAAAGCGAGCAGGGCCGTGGCGAACACACTCCACGCGAATCCGCTCTGGCCCACAGTGCCGTGTCACAGGGTCGTGTGTTCGGACGGGAGTTTCGGCGGGCCCAGGGACCACGCGAATGGGAGGATGAAGCATGTCATCGAAGAGGGCACGCCGGTCGTGGATGGAAAGGTCGTCTTGAACAAGGACACGCTCGTCTAGAGACACACCAGGTCGGCGGTCGCCGCAAGGTGAGGAAACCTCAGAGGCCGACAAGCCTGTCGGGACCGATGGCCACGATTTCTCCGTGGACATCGTCGAACCACTGTCTCGCGGACACGTACTTCAGTTCCAGGTCCTCCGAGTCCTTTATCAGATACAGTCCTTCGAGTTTCTTGATCACGTCCAGCGGCAGCTCGCTGTAGAGATACCTCGTCTTGAACTCGTGGTGTACGGGGTTGTATCTGATCCTCAGCAATTCCGTCAACGACCCCAGCACGATGACCGTGTAGGCGTCCACCGCCTCGATCAGGTGCCCTCTGTTGAGCTCCTTCTGGACGAACACATGGAACAGGTCCATGCGAAGCCGCAGACGCGAGATGCGCTTGCGCACCTTGTCCCTGAGGTCGCCCACATCCAAGACTGGTGGGTGGAGGTCCATCGATTTGCGGAAGAGGAACATCTGTTTGCCGTGCGTCTTCTCCTCCAAGAACTTGTCAGGCGCGCTCTGGGTCACCACCGCGATGTCGAGGACGAGGAACTTGCTCGTGCGCTCGAGACGATAGAATGCCTGATGGACTCCTGGATACGGTGTCTGGCCTATGTCATACTTGATGGCAATCGGCGACAGCGACGTCAGCGTGCCCTCGATTGCGTCGAAGGCTTCGCGCACCTTGTCGTCGTCGACCAGGACGTACAGGTCGATGTCCGACCATTCATCCAACCTGCCGTGGCTTATCGCACCGCCCTCCCAGAGGGCGTGCACGTATCCGAGCGGCATGAGCGTCCTGGACATGGAGTCCAGGACCATGTCCCTGTTCACCGAGCCTTCTGACGCCATAGGCATAGCTTCCCATGAACGCCATGTGCCAACATGCGTATGAATCCTCCCAATCACAGGGATGGGGAGAGCCCAGGAAAAACCAAGTAACTGCGTGCCATATCGGAATCTGCGCGGTACGACTGCGCAGGGGGAGAACCGATGGACGTCATACAGCTCGGTTGCGGAGTCTGCGGACTGGTATGCGCGGAACACCTTGCGAAGAATGCCAAGGTGGACCACTTAATCCTTGCTGATTCGAGGACGGGCGGCGCCAGAGCCCTCAAGGATCGACTGGGGATGGACAAGGTGTCTGTCGTCGAGGTGGACGGCAGGGACCGGAACGCACTTGTCAGCCTCCTGAAGGGCAGGGACATAGTGGTGGCGACCATGCCATGGCGCATGAACCGAGTCGTCATGGAAGTCTCGGCTGAGACCGGGACGGACTACGTTGACTTCGGCATGCCGTTCGACAGCACTGGCCCAGACTTCGACCGATACTCCGAGATGTGCAGGACCGCGGACATATCGGCCCTGGTTGGCATGGGCGAAGAGCCCGGCATGTCCGATGTTTTCGCCATGCACGCAGCGGCCATTCTCGATAGGGCCGACGAAGCGCACGTATACGATGGCGACACGGCGACCGTGGACGGGCTCGAGTTCTTCTCGCTCTGGTCCCCGGTGGACCTCCTGGACGAGACCAGCGTACCCGCGGCCGTGTTCAGGAACGGGAGGACGGAGTTCATCCCCCCGCTCAGCGCCAGGCAGGTATACGACTTCCCTGCGCCCATCGGTCCGTTGCCGGTGTACAGCACGAACCACGACGAGACCTACTTCATGCCAATCGGCATCCCGACGCTGAGGGAGGCGTCGTTCAACATCGGCATAGACGACGGGTTCGCCCATGCAGCGGAGACCTTCCGGAAGTGGGGGTTGCTGGGCAAAGAACCAGTCGAGGTCAAGGGTGTCAAGGTCAGACCTCTGGACGTGGTCGCAGCGATGCTCCCTCTGCCCGCTGCGTTCGCTGACAAGGTGAAGGGGGACACGTGCTTCGTCGTGAAGGTCACCGGCATCAAAGATGGGAGGAAGACCGTCGTTAAGGTTTGGACCACAATGTCGCATGAGAAGGCGTACAAACTCTACCGCACAAACGGCGGGGCGTACTTCGTCGGGACCGGAGGCGCGGTCGCCACGGAGATGCTCATCGATGGCCAAGTCAAGGAGAAGGGGATCGTGATACCCGAGCAGTTGCCTGCCGAGGAATTCATGAAGCGATTGAGGGAGAAAAACATAGACATCAGGGAAGAAGTCCGCACGCTCTGAGGACCCCCCCGTCGGAGCGTGTGTCAGTCCCGGCCCACTAACGCCTACTGGCCTTCCCCGGTTTCTTCACAGGCCCTGTTGCAGAACTCCGGTGATTGAAGTCTCTCACTCCGAACCAGTCGAACAACGTCGGACCATCGACGCCTGGTCCGTGCACCGTTTCTTGCCATGTGTCTCGCCGCATCGACCCACACCCTCCTGCCAGGGCGCTGATCATGCGGCAGGATCGTCTGTTAGGAATGTCCGTTCCGTGGTCAGGACGACTTGGCCAGTCGATCTCTCGTGGCCCTTGGCGCTCTAAGCGGATACCTTCGGGATGTCCCCTTGGCTGCGGGAGTGTCCTGAGGAGAGCGTGAAAGGGCAGATGCTACATGTAGTGGATGGGAACAAGAACCACGGCCGCCTAGGAACATCCGATGCTCGTCAAGGCGGTGTCTTTTCGCCTGGAGGGTGAGCTGCCCGTCCAGGCGAAGTTCCTTCTCGAAGACTTCCGCCTTGCTGTGAATTCGGCCATAAGGGCGGGACTGCAGACGCGCGCGACATCGAAGTACGCCCTGTGCAAGCTCGCGTACAAAGACTTCAGGACCGAGCACCCTGGCATGTACTCTCAGCACCTCGTGTCTGTGTTCGAGGTCGCCGCAAGCGCCCTCAAGAACCATCGGAGGAAGGTCAGGAGAGGGAAGGCGGACCGGATACCGTATGTCAAGCGGCTGTTCATGAGACTGAGAACCAGGCGTACAAGCTGGACCGGACGAACGGCGTGATCGACCTGCCCATCCGGGCCGGGTGCCATGTCGATTTCAGGCTGGTCCTGAGCGAGTATCACAGGGGCTTCTTAAACGACGCCTCCTTCTCCCTCGGTTCCCTGACGCTCTTCCCGGACAGGGTCGTGATCGCCTTCAGGAAGACGGAGCCGCGACCATATGTCCCGGAATCGGTGGTCTCCCTCGACACGAATGAGAGGAGCCTCGACGGGGTGTTCGTCAGTGAAGGGGAAGGCGTCCCCGTGAAGGCCCGCTTTCCGGAAGTGGCCACGATCCAGCAGAGGCACCATGACAGGCGGAAGCGCCTCCAGAAGAAGAAGTCCCACGACCGCCGGACCTCGAGGCGTCTGTGCAGGAGAGAGGGGAAGAGGGAGCATGACCGGGTCGAGTGCCGGATGCATCAGGTAGCCAACGCGGTAATCGACTTCGCCGAGGAGAACAAGGCGGCGATAGTCCTCGAGGACCTGAAAGGGGTCTTCAAGCCGAGGGAGGACAAGGCCCTCAACAGACGGTTGAGCATGTGGCCGAGGAGGAAGCTCCACCAGTTCATCGAGTACAAGGCCGAGTGGAGGGGGGTGACGGTCCTGAAGGTGGACCCGAGGAACAGCAGCAGGAAGTGCCCGATGTGTGGGAGATTACAGGATTCCCGAAAGGGCACCGAGTTCAGGTGCGAGTGCGGCTGGCATCTCGACAGGCACATCAATGCCAGCCTGAACCTGCTGCAGACAGCCGTCTCGAAAGAGATGGTGGGGGGTTTACGGTTCGACCCCGGCGCGCTCCAGCATGACGTGATGATGATCCTCTACGACCCTGAGAAGGGCGCACGGTCGGAGCCGAATGGAGCGAGTTGTGAGGGGGCGGCGGCGTGAAGGGCCGCTGCCTAATCTCGCAACAGAACCTTCACAGGTTTGGACATCGAGTCAATCAGATAGTTCAAGAACCGGACTATCGAATCATCATCCGTCCAGAACGCCGTCATGTCCTTGACCTGGGTCTCGTCCTTGTACTCGCTTGCGAACAGTATGACCCGTCTGTCCGCCCTTACGAACAACACCTTCGGCTGGTCACCGTCCGGCAATTTCACATGATATCTGGGACGCATTATCTTGCCGAACTTCGCGAGACCCGCAATCTTGTCAGGCTCCATGGTGGCGAATATCACACTGGTCTTCCTGGACTTGGCCCTCTTCCATATGTCCGCGAACGTCATCATGTAGGCAGGGGTCCCAGCGACCATGAGTTCTGACCCGGCCGCTGCCACCATGTCCTCCAGCCTGACCCTGATCCTCGTCCTTCCCTTGACGATCCATATCCTGACGTCCGATGCTTCCCTGTGGGGGATGCTGGCGAGCTCCTCCAATCCATCCTTCGCGTCCTTCACGGCGTCCCGAAGCTCTGACTCTATCTTCGACACCGCAACCTTCGGAGGCAGGGCCCTGAACTTCTTCGGCCTCCCGGGGGACGTCTCTATGATGCCCCTGCGCTCAAGCTTCTCGAGCGTGCCATAGACAGCTGACCGGGGGACTTCGGCGACGGCATGTATCTCGCTCACGCCTGCCTCACCCAACCGGGTCAGGGCGGAAAACACTTTGGCCTCATATGTTGTCAAGCCCAATGCGACGAGCCTGTCAATGACTTTCTGATGGGTCACTGTCGAACTCCTTCGATACGCCTACAACATGCAACGCCGGAATGGATATATGTCAGTAGTGGTTTAACGGCACTTCTGTTAGTAGGGTCGTAACAACAAACATGGACGTGCAGACATGATATTCGAGAAGCTCGCCGACAACATCGTTCGCCACTACAAGCTAGTTCTGATCATCTGGATCGTCGCCCTGCTGTACATCGCCCCCGCGATGACCAGGGCCAACGAAGTGCTTGTCTACCAGGAGTCGGAGATGGTCGAGGGGGACACGGAATCACTCATCGCCCAGGGCATCATCGACGAGCAGTTTCCAGTCGCCCTTGCCAACAGTACGCTCATGGTGGTCCTGACCGGCCCTGACGTGTACTCGGCAGAGGTCAGGGACTTCTGCCTGGACCTCGGAGACCTTGCGACCGGAACAGACGGTCTGGCGTACCTCGAGGACTTCACGTCGGTCTACTCCGCCCACGAAGGCATGATCTACGCCATGGCATCCGAGCTGGGCCCTGCCATGTATGAGACGGAGTACCAGGTCAACATGACCTCTTCCCTATTATATGGAATCCCGTCGATATATCTCAACAGTTGGATGTACACCGACCCGGCCCTCACCATATCTGAGAGGGACTATGTGGCATACCAGACGACCGTCGCATCGATGCCGTACCTGCTCGAGTCGGCAGATGCGGCCACGGCCCAGCTCTCGTATCTGTATCTGGGAGAGTTCTGCGACGCATGGAACTCGACCTACGACAACTCGATCCTGACCTCGGACCCGCAGGCACGCGCCGAGGACGCGGTCGGCACCGCTGCGCCCGTGTTCATCGGGAACTTGGAGTACCCAGATGACCAGAAGGCCATCATGTACGCCGTGCTCGCGACGTTCGACCTTTCCACCTTCTCCAATCTCACGCTCATACACCAGTTCTCGGTCTCAACCATCGCCGCATACGCGGGGACGGACGACCTGGCATTCATGGAGGACACATACGCCCTCGGACCGGAGTACACGCCAGAGGAACTCGCGGTCTTCTCACGGTCTGTAATTGCATCCAGTACCCTCTCGGAGCTGCCGGTCCAGCTGCCGCCGGAATACCTCTCCAGCATGGTCAACCCTGACGGCACGGCGACCCTGATCATCCTGAGTTTCTCGAAGGACTCCGGCTATATCGAAGGTGGCGAGAAACCCATAGTCAACGACGTCGTCTTCCTCAGGGAGATGGTATCCGAGTCCAGGGCACTCTACCTCACCTCAGACTACAAGACATACGTCACGGGGGACGCGGCCCTGACCGCGGACATGGAGGACTCCATGATGGAGGAGCTCGCCCTCATCGAGCCCGTCACCATCATCATGATCATCGTGCTCATGGGCATCTTCTTCCGGTCGGTCGTGGCCCAGTTCCTGCCCCTCGGGGGTGTGATGGTGGCGCTCGGTGTGAGCCAGGCGCTCGTGTTCCTCATCGGCTCGCTCGTGGCGGACATACACTACTCGGTGGTCACGATGCTCTTCAGCATCCTGATGGGCGTTGGCACGGACTACGCCATATTCATAGTCGCCAGGTACCGGGAGGAGCGCATCAAGGGGCACAACCGGGAGGAGGCGGTCAGGACATCGGTCACATGGGCTGGCGAGAGCATCTCGACGAGCGGCGCCACGGTCATGGTCTCGTTCTTCGCACTCGGGATTGCCGACTTCTCCATGATACGGACCATGGGCCTGGTCATGGGCATGGCGATCGCAATCTCCCTGCTGGTGGCGCTCACACTGGTCCCGTCACTCATCATGCTCCTCGGGAACAGGATCTTCTGGCCGACTCGGGGGGCGCGCTGGTACAGGTTCGCCGAGAAGGTGATGGAGAGGAGGTCCCAGGGGCACCGCGGCTACTTCTACAAAGCCGCCAACCTATCCATCAGGCACGCCAAGACCGTCCTCATAGCGGTGGCCCTCATCTCGGTGCCAACGACGTATGTGTTCCTGAACGCTGAGACTAGTTTCGACTTCATCGGTGGGATGTCATCCGGTGTCGAGAGCAACGACGGCATCGCCGCGATGACGGACTCGTTCGGCGCGGGCCGCATCATGCCCACGCAGGTCGCGGTGGTCTTCGACTCGCCAGTCTACTCCGATGGCAATTTCAGCCTGGACAAACTCGACTCCATAGATGACATCACCGCGGTCCTAGCGTCCACGGACAACGTGAAACAGGTCACAGGGCCTACCAACCCGAAGGGGGATCACATCGACTACGCCAATCTGAGCGCGATGGCGCCGGAGGAGAGGGCGAGCTACGAGGCCATGATGCTGGAGTTGGTCGGCATCGACGGCCGCACGGTCCTCTTCACCGTCATCCTGGTGGAGGGCCCGATGACGCCCGAGTCGCTCGACACGGTAGGCGTGCTCAGGGACGAACTCGCCGACCTGAAGACCTCGGACGGGACGCTCTCGACCGCGGACATATATGTCGGCGGCTCCTCGGCCGTGATATTCGACCTCGCGAATGATCTGAACAAGCAGTTCGACACGATGGAGATCATCGTCGTCATCGGCATCTTCATCGTCCTCCTGATCGTCCTTGGCGCAGTACTCCTGTCCCTGTTCGCGATAGTGTCCATAATGCTCAGCATCACATGGGCGTTCGCGGCGACCGTTGGCCTCTTCGGCTACGCTCTAGGCGAACCCATACTGTGGATCATACCCCTGATCCTCTTCATCATGCTCATGGGGATAGGGATGGACTACAACGTGTTCATCCTGACCAGGATAAGAGAGGAGATCCACAAGGGGAAGAGCAACAAGGACGCGATCGTGGAGTCCCTCGACTGGACCGGAGGCATCATAACCGCGCTGGCTGTCATCATGGGCTCCGCGTTCAGCATGATGATGATATCCAGCACCATGATGCTGAAGGAGATGGGGTTCGCCCTCGCATTCGCCATACTCCTGGACGCGATGGTCGTCAGGACTTACATCGTCCCCGCGATGATGACCGTGCTGGGGAAGTGGGCCTGGTGGGCCCCCGGACCTCTCCAGAGGACGAGGGAAGAGGCCGGAGAGGGACCTGGTGCGGAGTGAGTCCTGCAGTCCAGGCGTAGTACAGCCAAGGGGCACTCGAAAGAGATTCATCCCGGATACGCATTGTCTGTGACGGCATGTTGAAGACGGAGATAGACCGGATCGTCGACGAATCCGCGAGCAGGCTAATCCAGAGCTCGTCTCCGTCCATCAGGTACTGGGTCCTCAGGGATGTCATGATGAAGGACCGGGAGGACCTCGCGATACAGCGTGCGCTCGTCGAGTGCGAGAGGTACCCTCCGAGGCGTCGGATCCTGGAGGACATGAACGCGGACGGGACCTGGCCCGTCCCCAAGGTGAAGGAGGGCAGGAACCCTTCACAGACCCAGACATGCGAGTACCTCACCCACGCGACGATGCTCAAGAACCTCCTGAGGTTGCTGCACTTCGTCACGCTCCCTGGCGATGACCGGGTGAACACCTCTCTCGAGAAGCTCTTCAGCTGGCAGACGAAGGACGGGTACATCGAAGGACCCATGAATAACGGCCTCCCCCAGCCCCACTACAACGGCTACGCGCTCTACCTCGCCGAAGGGTTCTACATGGAGGAGGACCCGAAGCTGAACAGGCTAGCCGACTGGCTGAAGGCGACCCAGAGAAGGGACGGGGGCTGGACCATGCCATATGTCCAGGATGTCAAGTACCTCCCCGAATACCGACACCTGAGGATGGACGAGTTCATCCAGCTCATGCAGACCGACGAGAGGAAGATGCATGACCCCATGGACCTCCAGGATGTCCCGAGCTGTCACTGGACAACGATGATGGTCCTCTGGGGACTGAACGACAAGCTCCAGATGAGGTACAGCAGATGCGTCCAGAAGGGGGCGGATTTCCTGCTGGGGAGATTCTTCCAGAGGAACCCGCACTCGAACTTCTACGAGAGCGAGCGGAACTGGACCGCCCTCAAGTATCCGCACAACAAGTGCAGCGGACTCGCCGCGCTGCATGTGCTCACCAAGGCGGGGATGGGCCCCGACGACCCCAGGATGGAGCGGCCCATCAGATGGCTGATTGACGCCCGGTACCGGGACGGCTTCTGGACCGATTCCGACAGGCCGCACACGGAGGCCGGGCAATGGCTCTCGACGATGGCGCTGTATGCTCTTGAACGATACGCGCAGAGACTGTAGATCCCATCGCCTGACGACGTCGAGTGGGATCTCAAAGGACGCAGCGCAGCCGATGCGAGGACGCTTACGATAATCATCATCACTCAAGCTTGGCCAGCTGAGGCATATAATAAAATTTTCACGAAGGGGTTTACGAATCAATACGAATTGAACGAATAATTCATCGAAATGAACTGGACGATCAGAACGTGTCTCTTCGTGGGGGCCTGTGCTTCTGGAAACAGGTCTGGCAGTAGACGGCTCTCCCCTCTGTCGGCTTGAAGGGTACCTCAGACTCAGCACCGCAGTCGGAGCACTTGATCTTGTGCATCTCCCTGGGGCCTGAATCATATCTACGGCTGCCGCTTCCATGTGTGCCGTAACTCATTGCTTATTTCTCCTTTTGCGTGAGCACGAACTGAGCTCACTGCGAAGGAATCTAACAGGTTCAACTACATGAAATGATGCTTGCCACAGCGATTATGGGATATTAGACTCAATGTGGACGCTCTGGCTGCCGAGGATTCTCCCCCGTTCGGACCTGTTCCGAGTCCTCGAGTCGATGCCGTGGAAGTCGAGCCTACTGAACCGCAGCCAGCTGTTTCGCGCCCTGCAACCGCCCACTTCGACTTCGACGTCCCGAACGGGACCTGCGTGATCCTGCTATCTCGGCCTATGCAAGCAGGCCGGCAGCTCTCAGGTCGTGAGTGATCTTGTCGACGGCAGTCTCGACATCCTCCGGCTTACGAGCGCCAGTGCACACCAACTTTCCGCTGCCGAAGAGAAGCACGACCACCTTCGGCGAGTCGAGGCGGTAGACGAGTCCGGGAAACTGCTCAGGTTCGTACTCGACCTTCTCAAGACCAAGGCTGATGGCAATCGAATTGAGGTTGATCTTCGCCCCAAGGTCACTTGATGCGACGATGTTCTGCACCTCTATCTTGGGGGTGGTCTTGATCACAATGCCCGCAGCCTCGATCTTCTTGACCACCTTGCTGATGGCGGTCTCTACCTGCTCAAGGCTCTTGCCCCCTGTGCACACAGCCTTCCCGCTCCTGAAGAGCAGAGTAGCCGTCTTCGGCTCTTTGAGCCTGTATATCAGCCCTGGAAACTGCTCTGGGTCGTATTCCGCACCATCGAGCGCAAGCACAATCGCCTGAAGATCTAGCTCTGTCCCGAGTGATGTCGAGGCGACAACGTTTTCTATCTTAATCACTGCCATAGGATACACACCGGCCTTACGGTATTCAAATAGGGGGCTTATAAGGGAGTACTACGTCCGCGACGCAAATCATCCAAGTCCGTGAATCGAGCTCGGCTCGGCGCAGGGCATGCAGACTGCGGAATCCGCTAGAATAAGGGGCGAACTCATAATCGGAGTCATAGTCAGGTGAGCAACGAGGTTCATCTTGCGCGAGACCAACAGTCTTCAGATTGCAGTCGTCGGTCATTCGTCAGCCATCTCCTTGCTCAGGCGTGCGAGCGTTTCCACCGTTGTCGCTCTCAGTCTTCTGTATTGCTCCTTGTTCTCGCAGGTGACTGAAGGGTCGTCCAACCACATTCGGATATGATCCAATCGCTCGCCGATGTGCTGTACGTCCTTCAAGCATATGGCAAGGTCCAACTCGATTCGCGTCGCTTTCAGATGCGCATCATCTACCATCTGCATGTTCTTGACGATGACGTCCTTCGTCAACTTCAGCCCCATCGCCTTCACGTTCTCGATCTCCACTAGCTCGTGGGCCACGAGCAATGGATTGTGAATGACCGCATCGAATTCGCCTCCTTGGTCGTAAGGGGTATCCGCTTGAAACCAGAGAACGAAGTCCTCGACTGTTGTCCCGCAGTCATAGCCGTGCTTGCGGAGAAGCGCCCTTGCGTTCTCCACGGCGTTCTTGATATCCGCGTCTCGAACCATCTACGGTCGCCAAGGCATGCTCTGAAGGACTTAAATAGCTCTCGATGAGTGAAGGTCCTCGACATCCAATAAGGCATCATCTACCCGATAGCCAGATAGCTTTATCCATAATTCACAAATAATAATGTGCGAGGGCCCGGGTATTG
>Ga0208953_1001430_pt1 | contig 13708 bp, 13 predicted proteins | sample RifOxyB2_FD_184033 | JGI IMG/M metagenome (GOLD analysis project Ga0208953, IMG submission 184033) | Groundwater microbial communities from Rifle, Colorado - Rifle Oxygen_injection B2 (SPAdes) | ecosystem: Environmental > Aquatic > Deep subsurface > Groundwater | place: USA: Rifle, Colorado... | reverse complement strand
CTTTCAAAAGAGGCATATAATATTCTTCGGACGCATGCGCCACCCAGACATAAACATTCATCGGCCTCATCAATTCCATCACTTGCGCGAATAAAACAAACGGATCTGTCTCTTTATCATCAAGTAAACGAATAACCCCCTGTTTCGCTGTTTGGTGTCGTTCCTCGCACTGGCGCGTTAAAGTAAAAATATCTTTCTTTTTTAAATATTCTCCAGCAATCTCCCCTGCCTTTTTAGATAATTCATGATTGCTATACCAATAATATGAATCAAAAACCGCTGCCGGAAACTCACCATCTATTCCCTCTTTCAAAAATTCAGCGCGTGTGCAAGCCCTCATCATTGGATAAGTAACCAAAAAACCATATGGCCGATACATCCACGCCTCCCATTTATACTCCATTATTTTCTTCTTGACTTGTTCTGGAGTCATAATATTTCTTAAAACTTACAACTTATGACTTCACTGCGCCCACATTCGCCTCACCGCTATACGTCGCCGAAATATATTGCCCCGGTGGTTGTTTCAGAAGCGTTGAAATTAATTTCTGTGGATCTTGGGCTTGGTCTGCCGAGATTGCGAGAAGTGGGATTTGAAGAACATAGCCGAACGTATTAGCAACAACGCACGCCACGCGGGTGGAGGTGAAACTACCAGCGCCCACAACAACCATTATTCCACCAACACTTTCAACTTTATGAACTTTACAAACTTTATTAACTTCGAGTAAATCATGTATACAACTCAAAAGTTCTCGGTTCTGACCTGAGTAAGATTTGTGTTCAATTGTTTTATTATCAAACAAAGTAAGGTCAATTTTATCTCTTTCTGATGTGTTTATAAATAAGTACATATAAATAAAAATGCTAAACTGTTAAACTGCTAAATTGTTATGCTACACACAGAAGAAAATTAACAGTTTAGCCATTTAACAATTTAACAGTGGCTGTCTCACACACCAAGCTCGTTAACCACCTTCACACTCTCCGCTTCAAAAAGCGCAAACAAAAACTTATCCATCATATGCCGGCGTTCTTTAAACTCCGCTTCATTCATTAAAGTATAACGAATCGTGAAACCAAGCTCTTTCTCATAATCAGAAAAAATCCTTGAAAGCGTGCGTTCTTTCAAATTGCCGACCAACAAAATATCACTCGGAGCCTGAGAGCTGTGTGTAAAATGTCCAGTGAGGAGAAACACCTTTATTTTTCCACCCTTTTCTTGAATATCTTTAACTAACGCTTCTTCACCCAATATTTGGACTTTGGAAAGCAAAGACTTCATTTCTGGAAAAATCAAAGCATCTTGATTTAATTTATAATACTTGCGTAACGCGGCGCCATATTCAGCGCTTTTTAGTTTATCAGACTCCCCTACAATTACCAGGCCAAGTTTGATCAAAAGCTCTAATTCCCGCCTAATAGCGTTCAACTGTGTCCCCAAAGCACGCGACAGCTCGCGTACATAAAAAGATTTGGCTGGATCACGAAACAAAAGACGCAATAATCTGAATCTTGTTTTTGAACCAAAAAGTTGTTCAAGCATAATAGAAAGGCTTAAAAAGCTTAAGAGGCTAGAAAGGCTTAAAAGGCCTTTCTGGCATTTCAGGCCTTTTGGGCTTTTCAAGCATTTGTAGATATAGTATAATAACAATAGATAAAAAAGTCAAAGTATGCCTGACATTTTGGAACTCCATGAATTCTTTGTTGAAGGAAATAATCAAAGACGTTCCCACGTCCTCCTTCACATTACCGAACCCGGCACACCCGAAGAAAAAGCAAAGGGATATTTTTTTGCATTGGCAGAAATTAATAATGGTCCCATAGAGCAGATTGAACACTTGCAACAAATGATTGACGATTTAGAATCTGGCTATTACGAAACCGATGACCAACCGGGAAAAAATGCCTTTGAAATAACTCTTGAATATATCAACCGACGCGGACACCACATATTAGAATTCAAAGATGCGGTTGTAAATTGTCTTGTCGGGGTTTTGCGCAATCATAGTATTTTTCTCGCTTGCCACGGAAAGCCAGAAGCGCGCCTCTTTTATCATAATAAGGAACAAATCGAACAAATAAATATTCTAAGCGACAGTGCCACGCCAACAGGACAACTTTTTTCTTCAGTACTAGAAGGACAATTAAACTCTGGCGATTTGCTGTACCTCGCATCACCTCATGTGATTGATTACTTTACGCCTGACAGAATAACTAAGATTATTCAGACTCGCAACTTGCGCCAAAGCGCGGAGCACATACAAAAAGTATTGAGTGACCTGGCAAGTGAATTATCTTTTGGGGGCATTATATTTCGTTTTCCAACAAATGAAGACGTGCCAAAAACGGGAAAAAATCCACTTCGGATAGACAATTCTGGATCAGCGGCCTCTTTGGATAAACTTGCCGATCAAGAAAAAAATACCAAAATAATGATGGATCCGTCGTTGTTTCAGGGGTTGAAAAATCGTTTTGCCGTCTATCAACAAAGACGTGAACAAACAGCAAAAAAAAGAGATGTTGCGCAGGTCTACACTGAACGAAAAAAACAAATGATAACTAGTGAAAAAGGCAGAATTGAAACAAATATCCGACCACGTGAAACCAAAAAAGACCCGATCACCAACACAATCCTCATTTCTATTGGCAAAATAATTGTCTTTGTGAGTGCTTCTCTGTGGAAACTAGTAAAAATTTTAGCAATCACCACGGCTCACTGGACCGTTGGCCTGGTCATTCTGATTACAAATATTGGCAACCAGCGGCAAGAAATAATCCGGCACTGGCGATTATGGTGGTATGATAAAAAAGAAAAATTTTCTGCCTTGCCTCTAATAAGCAGAATTCTCTTTACCTTGACATTAATCCTGGCGACCATATTCATTAGCAGTGTCATTACATATAAAATCCGCGCGTCCATGAAAACCGAACGCGCAGTTTACAATAACAAGGTGCAGGCAATCACAGACAAAAAGGGTGTTGCTGACGCAAGCTTGATTTATGGTGATGAAAATCGTGCCGCCACTCTAATGACAGAGGCTCAAGATATTCTAAATACTTTACCAACCAACAATAAGACACGACAGAAACAAAAAAATGATCTCGCAAAAACTCTGGATGAAACATGGCAAAAACTGCAAAAGTTAACGGTTGTCACACCAGAATTAATATTTGATCTAACACAAACAAATCCTAATGCTAAAGCTGTTAATTTAATAGACATTGATGATTCACTGATCACCTATGGACCAGATGACAAAAATTTTTATAAGCTTAGCCTTTCAAATAAAACCATAGAATCCAAAACCTATCAAGGTGTGGGTAAATTACAAGCCGCAGTCACGCCAAAAGAAAATGATTTAATAATTTTTTCAGTTAATGAGAAGGAAATCGCTGTTTATAGCAAAGATAGTTCAAGCATATTAAACAAGACAATAAACTTTGAAAAAGATAATGTAAAAATTGACGCATTGGCAATTTATAATCGCAAACTCTATATACTGGATACGGCTAACAATGCAATCTACAAACACGGCCCAACCCAAACTGGCTATGACAGAGGCGCTTCGTGGTTAAAGCAAGAGTTAAATTTAAATAACAGTATTTCGTTGGCAGTAGATGGTGATCTTTATTTATTAAAAACTACTGGTGAAATTACCAAATTAACTGCTGGCGAAAAACAAGATTTCGTGTTGGGCAATATAAATCCGAAGTTAGACAAACCAATTCTGCTGCGCACAGGCAGTTCCATGAACAACATTTACATACTTGAACCAACAAACAAACGCGTCGTTGTAATTGACAAAACTGGTAAACTGATAGCTCAATACACAGCGAATGAGTGGAAAGCGCCAAGTGGGATGATAGTTGATGAAATTGGAAAGAAAATATTTGTGTTAGATGAAAACAGGGTGTATAAGTTTGGATTATAATTTCAAATTAAAAAAGTCCTCCGACGTTACGTCGGAGGACTTTTTCTTTTTCTGCTTTCTTACTTCAATGTAACCTTCCCACCGGCCTCTTCAATCTTCTTCTTCATATTCTCCGCGTCCTCTTTCTTCACGCTTTCTTTTATCATCTTTGGAGCGCCGTCGACGATCGCCTTGGCATCTGCCAGGCCCAAACCGGTAACCTCTTTCACGGCTTTGATAACGTTGATTTTGTTGGCTCCGACATCAGTCAATTCAACATTGAATTCTGATTTTTCCTCTACAGCTGGAGCTGCTCCGACGCTAGCGGTCGGAGCCATCATCATCGCTGGAGCGGCGGCTGACACGCCGAACTTGTCTTCTAGAATTTTGACCAATTCGGCCAAGTCCAAGACAGACATTTTTTCGATTTGTTCCACTAAAGCTTTAAACTTCTCTGGAACAATCACATCTTTTTTTTCTTCTGACATATTATTTATGCTTTAGATTTTTGTATATTATTAAGTACACTTACCAAACCGCGCAAGTTTCCGGCCAAAACATTTACAAAACCGGACACAGGAGAGTTTAATGAACCCACCAATTGAGCAAGCAATTCCTGTTTGCTTGGCAAGGCAGATAATTGCATCACCATTGCCGTATCTACAATTTTGCCTTCCAAAAGTCCGCCCAACAAACTCATTACAACATGAGTTTTGGCAAACTTAGCCAACATCTGGGCCGGAGCGACCTCATCTTCTTGGGCGCAAACCACGGCCACGCCGCCTTTAAAAACCTTGGCATCAACATCCAATTTTAAATCTTGAAGAGCCTTGGTTAACAAGGTCTTTTTGCTGACAACATAAGAAAGTTTTTGCTCGCGACAATTTTTACGCAGTTCATCAGTATCTTTGATATTTAAACCCTGAACACTGGCAAAAACAACAGACTTAGCGTCCTTGATGTCTTTAGCCAAGTTGTCCAAATGAATTTTCTTTTGTTCTTTGGTTTTAGCCATAAAATTACAAACAAAAAATGTGGCTTTCACCACAGAAACACAAGGCATCGACCTTATTCTTTACCTCGGTAGCCATATTTAACTCCGACGCAAGGTCGGAGAGCTACTGTCTATGGTGAAGCCATTATAATCTACAACCAGATCGTTGTCAAGCCAAAATTGTGGATATCCACATACCCTCTTGACAAGAGACTCAAAATGTGCTATAATTACCTGTTAATTTATAGAGGCTAAATTGGCTAAACTAAGCTGATTATGCGTATAGCAATGATCGGACAAAAGGGTATTCCAGCCATTTATGGTGGCGTGGAGCAACACGTGCAAGACCTGTCTATGCGCTTGGTTAAGCTTGGCCACGAAGTAACGGTATATTCAAGAGGATGGTACACTGGCAAATCCAATACTCAAATCAATGGCGTGCAAACCAAAAACATCTTCTCTATTCACACCAAACATTTGGATACTATTTCTCATACTTTTCTTTGCACCATTAACGCAATCTGGAATAAGTTTGATGTTATTCACTACCATGGCGTCGGGCCGGCTTTACTATCTTGGTTGCCAAGAATATTATCTACTAAAACAAAAGTCATAGTAACCTTTCACTCTATTGATCGCTACCACCAAAAATGGGGCTGGTTTGCTAAATTTATTTTACGGCTTGCATGAAACTATTACCGTGTCTAAGGGTTTATACAATTATTGTCTAAATGAATTCAAGAAAGAAACCATTTATATACCAAATGGCGTGGAAATTGTGCCTGCGCAAGATGATTCATTCATCGCGCGCTTTGGTTTGGAAAAAAATCAATATCTTTTGCTGGTCTCCCGTCTGGTACCACACAAAGGCGCGCATGTTTTGATTAACGCTTTTTTAAATTTCAAAAAAGAAAATCCTGACAATAAATTAAGATTGGTGATTGCTGGCGGTTCGGTACATACTGATAAGTACTGTGTGGCATTGCACAAACTAGCCGCAAATAGTGGGGAGGTTGTTTTCACTGATTTTGTATCTAATCAAACACTAAACTCTTTATACTCTAATGCTTCTGCACTGGTTCATCCTTCCTTTAATGAAGGCCTGCCATTCTCTGTCTTACAAGCCATGTCTTTTGGCCGGCCGGTTTTGTTATCTGCCATTGAAGCACACCTAGAATTGAACAAAAACTCAGAAATCTTCTTCAAAGAGAATAATGTTTCTGATTTAAAAAACAAAATAAACGAGTTTGCATCTTGGAATGATGCAAAAAAACAAAAACTTGGAGAAACTAACCAAAAGATGGTTAAAAACAACTACAATTGGAACAGAATCGCCGACCAAACCTCTCTTGTGTATAATACTCTTGACAGAAAGACTGGTTTGTGCTATAATACTTTATAATAAATCTGAAAGGGCCCTTGATGTGTTTGGTTCATGGCTGGTACACCCCCTCCTTTGTACCATTGCCGTGGCCGAACACATTAAGGGCCTTTTTATTGACAAGATTCCAACTATTTGATATTATATTATCAACAATAAACATATGGGAAGAAGAAAAAAGAACAACCAGCTGGCGAAGTTAGAGCGCGCAAAAGCAAAAATTAGACGCGACAAAAATAAATTAAAACGACTGAAAAAGCTGGCTAGCTTAAAATAGAAAATCGGGTGGGTCGGTAGTTCAACTGGTTAGAGCACCGCCCTGTCACGGCGGAAGTTGCGGGTTCGAGTCCCGTCCGACCCGCCTGATTTTCTAGGCCAACAGAACGAAAAACAGCTCTATTCATACGGGCTATATGATTTTTTGCATATAACCCGTCTTCGCTCGGAATCAGCAAGCGAGCTTGCCGTTCCTCGCTCATCGGGCTATAGCGCAGTTGGTAGCGCGCATCGTTCGGGACGATGAGGTCGTGAGTTCAAGTCTCACTAGCCCGACGAAGTTATCGATGAAAAGGCCGCTTAAAAAACAAAACCCAGAAATAATTGAGGGCATATTTAAAACCAGTGGCCCAGACGCCCTCTTTTTTCAAACGCCGCCCTGAACTGGACATTTTTAAGTCAAAAGTGAATTTGATTTTCCCGCATTTTCGCAAACGCACAGCCGCGTCGGTATCTTCGCCATAAAAAACCACATCAGTGTTATAACCGCCAATTTTATCCAAAGCGGTTTTTTTAATCACAAAATTACCGCCCTGCAACATGCCGGCCTTTTTGAATACGTGGTTATTTACCAAATAAGTAGCATAACCCAAACCGTAAAATATCCTTACCTCTATATTGGCCCACTTTGGAAGATCAAAAAATTCCAACGGACCAGACAAAGCAACCAATTCTTCGCTATTAGTAAATTCTTTTAACACTGTCTCAATCCAATCGGATGTTAGACGATTATCAGCATCCACGTTTGCGATCAAATCGCCGGAAGCCACAAGATACCCCGCCTGCCGCGCCCAAGTTAAACCCTGTTTAGGTTCATCAATTAATTTAACTTGCGGATATTTTAAAACTACTTCTCGCGTTTTATCAGTTGACGCGTTATTGACCACAATCACTTCAGCATCATTATTTCTGACAACACAGAATCCAAACATGGACCAATAAAATCCTCCTCATTGTATGCTGGTATAACAAAACTAATCTTCATATCTTTTTATTCTAGGACTGTATTGTAGACCCCTTCCCACTGTTTAGCAATAGCGGGCAAAAAAAATCTTTCAGAATCCAGCAAGGCCTGGTATTGACATACTTTGTATATTTTTTCACTCTGCAAAAGAAAAATTATTTTTTGCGCCATTTCAACGGAATTTTCTGGAGCGAATAAAGCGCCGTTTCTCTCATTAATCAAATCCACTAACCCACCGGCGCTAGCCGCCACTATTGGCAAACCACAAGCCATTGCCTGCAAAACAGTCATGCTTTGCACTTCCGAAGTGCTGGAAATTACGAAAATATCTGAAGCATTATACAACTCAGACAAAATATGATGATCAACACTTCCAAAAAATAGAACCTTGTCCCCTATTTTTAAATCTTCGCACAACTTGCCTAAATGTTTATCTTCAACACCGTGCCCGCAAATAAGCAGAGTTGACTGTGGAATTATTTTTATAATACTCGCGAAAGAATGCATTAATACATCCACTTTTTTGTCTTTAGCCAATCGGCCGGCATAAACTAAGACTGAGCCGCTGAGATTGTACTTTTTTCTTAGCAAATTTCTCTGAGCTGGCGTAAAGTTAAAAATAGATGAGTCTACGGGATTCGCCAAAACCTCTGTTTTGACCGATAGGCCATCTCGCGCCATTTTATTTAAAATCCATGTTGTCGGCGCGGTTACTAATTTGCAATGATTATAATACCAAATTTGATAGAACGAAAGTATTTTTGTCAGCCAATCACTTTTAAACAAAGCGGCTTTGGCTATAGCTTCAATAAAGGTATGGTTTGTGCCAACCAACGGCACTGATAAAATTTTAGAAAAAAATAACGCGTTTAAACCAGCGCCAAAAAACTGATGTGAATGAATGATGTCCGGCTTGAATTTTTTTAGCGCGAAAAATCCTGATCCCAAAATTACCGCGCGGGCCTGTCTCGTACCAACAAAAGGACACGGGAGAGATAACATTCTAAAGATTTTAACGGAGGCTCCTAAAAAAATCTCTTGCTTATCTTTTTTTATCCGCAAAAAATCTTTTTTTGAATAATATGGAACGAAAATCATTATTTGGTGACCAAGTTTTCCCAACTCTTTTGCTAAAACTGAAATAACATCGGCCACCCCGCTTAATTCTGGATAAAAATTGTCACTAAAAACAGCAATGCGCATAATTAACCCTTTTTAACCAACCACTGAGCTAATTTTCTAAAAAACAAATAGAACAAAACCAGTAAAGCGCCAATTACTCCAATCCAGATGCTTACATAACGTAAACTACTATACATTAAAAATAAGCGGCCAAAAAAATATCCACCCAACAATAAAAACAATGAACGCGCGCCGGAAACAACGGAGCAGTAAGTTAAATATTTAAAAAACGCAAAACGAGTATATCCAATGATCATAAACGCCGGCATTGGCAAAAATGGGGCCAATTTTATGCTCAAAATAGTTTTGAAGGGATGCTTCTCAAGCAGGCGCGCCATGGTTGTCGCCTCACCAACCGGACGACCCAGACGCCGGCTGATTTTTTCAATAATTGTCCAGCGAAATCCATAACCCAAACCATAATAAAGCGCGTCAGCTAAAACATCTCCCAACAACGAGATTAAGTAAACCAAAAAAATGTTAAAAAATCCGCCGGCTGTTGCAAAACCAGCCGCGATCGTGACAATCGGGCCCTCCACAAACATCATCGCGAACATGATAAAATAGCCGTGGGCAATTAGCCAAGAAAAGATGACGGAAAAACTGGCCATAGATAAGTCAAACATAGCCTAATTATAACAAAAAACACCATTAAAAACCACCCCCCATTGACAATTTCGAGTCCTTATGATATACTATCTTCACGAAATATCCGTAGAAACCTCGTCGACTTTCTTCAGCGATATATAAATTTGTATTTTACTCACTAACTACAACTTATGAAGGGTACTATAAAAACCGTAATTGCCGAAAAGCACTTTGGTTTCATTACACCAGAAGATGGTTCAAAAGACGTCTTCTTTCATGAGACCGGTTTGCAAGGAATTCAATTCTCTGAATTGAAGGCCGGCGATGTCGTCAGCTTTGACGTGGAACAGTCCGAAAAAGGACCTCGCGCCATCAATGTCGTCCGCGCGTAAATCCTCGTCTTGAAGATATAAATGCCCTGTTTCGATGTAACATCGAAGCAGGGTGTTTTATTTTTGTGTTATCAACGCGGCGCGGCGGCAAAACAGGCAAGCCCAAAATCGGCAATGTTTTGCGAATCAATCGTTCAATTTGTTTGATGCTTCCTCTTTCATCGGGCGCGGCAAATGAAATGGCTTTTCCAAATTTTTCAGCGCGGCCGGTGCGACCAATGCGATGCACATAGTCCTCGGGGTTATCCGGCAAGTCAAAATTGATTACCAAAGCAATATCTGTCACGTCAATCCCACGTGCGGCAATATCTGTCGCCACTAACACGCGAAACCGTCTGTTTTTGAAACCCTCCATCGCCATTTTGCGCTGAGCCATAGAACGATTGGAGTGAATCTCCGCGGCGCTAATTCCCATAGCGCAAAGTCCGGTGGTAATTTTTTTGGCCCCGTGTTTTGTGCGGGAAAAAATCAACACACTACCCTGGGTGTCAAATAATATTTTTTCCAACAACTGCATTTTTTGATCTTTGGAGACAATATATAATTCCTGTTCAACATTCTTCGCGGCTGTGCCTGATGGCGCGACTTCTATGCGCAACGGCATTTTCATAAAACGCGCGGCAATCTCGGCAATAGCTTTTGGCATGGTGGCGGAAAACATTAGTGTCTGGCGCTCTTTTGGCGCGAAGCTCAAAATCTGCCTGATCTGTGGAGCAAAACCAATATCAAACATTCTGTCTGCTTCGTCTAAAACAATCATTTTTATTTTTTCCAAAGAAAGATTTTTTTGTTTCAAGTGGTCAATCAGACGCCCCGGCGTAGAAACGATGATATGCGGATGACGGCGCATGGTTTGAATCTGTTGATAAGAAGACGCTCCGCCAATCACCACTGCCGTGCGCAAGCCGAATTTCTGGCCAATGGCTTGCAAAACATCATTTACCTGCATTGCCAACTCGCGCGTGGGCAGTAAAATCAGCCCTTGGCCCTTGTTTTGGCCCAACAACTGAATCATTGGTATGCCAAAAGCCAAGGTTTTGCCAGTACCTGTTTGCGCTATACCAACAATGTCTTTGCCCTCCAAAGCGGCTGGAATACACTGGTGTTGTATGGGTGTTGGCGTATTAAATCGCATCCGGTTTAAGACCTCAAGCAATTCCGGAGCAATACCCAATTCATTGAAATTAGACGAAGTTTGGTTAGTTTGTATCATAAGATGTGCTACTATAGCACATTTTGAAGGTTTTGTCAATAGCTGGGTGATTTCTAAGTGTTTTGACGTCTCAATCCTTCTTTATCTCAAAAACAATCGGATGAGGCAGGTTGCGGTAACCGCCACTGTTGTAGAGGACAAATTCGGGCAAACTGATTTTACAGCCGTCTTCGGTCATTTCGGAAATAACGCCTTTTTGTTTTACATCCCAGGCAGTGACGTTTTGCGGGATAGCCACAGTCGCGCCATTAATCTCGTTTGTAACGCTCCAGCCGGGTGTTTGAAAATTGCCTTGCGCCGTGTTTGCTTCAAACGTCCCATCTTTCAACACTGACTCCGCGCTTAAATCAAATTCCAAAAGATGATCGTAGGCAAAATCAATTTTACTGGAGACCGACATCATTACTCTCTGTGGTGGAAATTTTTCCAAATAATTAACTTTTACTTTCCATTTGCCCAGATAAGAATACTTAGCGCTTGCAGGAACTGAATTTTTCACCAACTCGCCCTCGGCTTGATATTTTAAGGTGCCGACATAACCCGGCGTGACCGCAAAAATAGGATTAACAGTCATCGTCTCACCTTGGCTGATTTCAAAACATGAATCTAACGCCTTTTCTTTGATATCAGACGCGCTAATTTTATTTTTAGTATCCGCATTGCTGAAAATCAAAACCAATTTTTCAAAATTTTCATCGCTTTTGTCAAAACAAAACGCGCGTCTGTCCTTATCTGTCCAATCCTCTGTGTATGACTCGCCTGACTTGGGATAAATTACTGCCTTTATCGCGCCCTTTTCATTTTTGCCTGTAAAATCTTTTAAGCCCTGAAAAATAACTTTTCTAATGTCTTCACCTTGTTGGGCGGAAACACTGAAAGTCAGTATTTGAGAAGTCAGAGGATTAAGTTCCCTAGTTGGATACGACATTTCGCCCAAGCCGGTTATAAAATTGCCTTCTGTATTGCCTCCGGATTCGGAAGAATCCGTAGTAAATTTTTTGCTCTGGTCTTTTTCTTTGTAATATTCTATTGGTTTTTTATTGTAATTCCACAAAGTGAATTCTCTCCAGTTTTTCTTGAAACCACCATCAATTACTGTTTCCACGCTTTTGATTGTCGCGGATGATTGACTACAGGTCTCAAAGACTTTTGTTATCACTCCCCTATCATATGTATTTGATAAGTAAAATGGGAACACGTAAGCGCCATATTCAAAATTATCATCGTAAGTATCCAAACTTAAATCCGGTTTTGGAATAAAACTATGTACATAGCCCTGCTCTGTGTTAAGTTTTGGATAAATAAAATCTTCGGACCAAGTGGCTGTGCCTTCTATCCACCACAAGTCCTTTTTTGTCTGCCAGCACCAACCAAAAGCGCGTTGAAACGCGTGAAATAGCTCGTGGACAGTTGTGGTTTTCAAGATATCCGGAGTTAAATTTTCGCGGAGTAAAATAAAACTGCTGTTTCCTCCGCCATTATCCGGCGAGTTTACGCCGAGACAAGAAGAACCATCTTTGTTAAGCAGTGCGTTGAACCCGACTGGCACCAGATAAACATCTGTTTTTTCATCGCCGCCAAAAGTACCATCAGACGGTGGTACCTTACCCAAAAGCCCGACAAACTGGGCATAAGCTCCATCAGCATTCAGATTCGCGACGATTTGTTTGGCGGTTTCGTAATATAATTTAGTGATTTTTTCTTGGCCATTAACTGTCTCTTTTTTCTCTAAATACCACACCTTTATTTTTCCGTCAGTTGTGTTCAAAATATCCTCGGATTTGTAAGAAAACGGCCGTTCTCGCGCCCATGCTTCGTCAACAAATTTGAACAAGCTGACTTTTTCAACTTCTATCTCGCCGTTAATTACTTTGCTGATGTAACTTTCCGGATCATCAGGCCGTTTAAAATATGGTTCCAATGCCTTTTTGGTCTCTGCTGATAATTTACTCCAATTTTCCTTTATTTCTGTAAAGGCCCCACTGTCCTCAAACGGAGCATTTTTTGTAAAATATTCTTTTGGCAAAGTCGGGTCATTAAATAAAAATTTGATTTTATAAATCAAGGCCGTCTCATAATCAATCTTTTTATCATCAACGGCTTTCTGTATCAAATCAATGCCAGTCGGTTCTGTGCTGTAACGTTCTTGATCCAATTTATTCACAACTGACAATGAACTTTGTCCCCATTTCGTTTTTAACAAAAATATAACGCCAATGACGATTAATACCGCTAAGATAATTATTGAGATTTTCTTGTTTTGGGACATATTAAATACTTAATAGCTCTATTGATAGGTAAGTCATAAGAATATGGCGCATTTACTATATCACAAAGCCAGAATCATATCCAGAGGATGTTATTGATTTTTATTTTAATAAATAGTAAACTTTATATCAGTCCAACAACCAACAGGAGGTAGCCCATGGACGCTAGAAAGCGCAGGGCTATTGCCCTGCTAATACAACGTGGCATCGGAAACATCGCGCGAGGAACACTCCTCAAACGAGAATTTCTACTGCCATTCGTGGCGGTCTATCACATCACCTATCGTTGCAATGGCCATTGTGCTTTCTGCAGTCGCGCGAAAGACATCAGCCAGAGTAATGAACGATGTGTAGACCTTGACCGGCTGGAGGTAATTTTGCGAGCCATCAAAAAGCTCACTCCAACGCTCTACTTCAACGGTGGAGAACCCACCCTTGAGCCAAGCCTCGGAGACGCGCTGAAACTGGCCCGGCAGATTGGCTTCTGGCCTGTCTGTGTTAGCACCAATGCCACCATCTTGGACAAGCGACCCGACG